>Ga0126381_100006124_pt1 | contig 13296 bp, 11 predicted proteins | sample PanSoiMetPlot_28_FD_96465 | JGI IMG/M metagenome (GOLD analysis project Ga0126381, IMG submission 96465) | Tropical forest soil microbial communities from Panama - MetaG Plot_28 | ecosystem: Environmental > Terrestrial > Soil > Tropical forest > Bulk soil | place: Panama | collected 2016-02-17
ATCGACGGGATGGTCATCACGATCGAGCCCAGATAGAGCACCGTGTCGGCGGCGCGGCGGCTCTGGGTGATCGCAATGCCGACCGGCACCCCGGTGACGATCGCCACCCCGACGGCAACGCTGACGATCGACAGGTGCTCGACCGTGCGCTCGCCGATCGCGGGCAAGTTGTGCAGGATGAACGCCAGCGTTTCCACCCGTGTCCCCGGATGCGGCCGTGGCCGCGCCTTGCGGTCGCGCAAAGCGTCGCGCCGCGCGAGAGTGTTTCAAATGAGGCCGGGCTGGTCAATCACGGGGCCGAACTTGCCGCACGACAGCTTGCTCCGTAAGCCAAGGAGGTCGAAAACGTGCGATATTTGTGGCCGGTCTACTTTGTCCCCGGCATATTCCATGGCGTCTTCCGCTGCGCGACCCCTTTCCTTGCTGCAACGGCTCGAGTCGGGGCCGGTCATCTGCGCCGAGGGCTACGTTTTCGAGCTTGAGCGCCGCGGCTATCTGCAGGCCGGCGCGTTCGTGCCCGAGGTCGTGCTCGAACATCCGGAGGTCGTCACCCAGCTCCACCGCGATTTTGTTCATGCGGGCTCCGACGTCGTCGAGGCGCTCACCTACTACGCGCACCGCGAAAAGCTGCGGGTGATCGGTCGCGAGCGCGATCTGGAGCCTATCAACCGTCGCGCGCTCGAGCTGGCGAAAGCGGTTGCGCAGGAAAACGGAGCGCTCTTTGCCGGCGATGTCTGTAATACCAACGTATTCGACCCGGCGGATCCTTTCTCGCGCAAGGCGGTGCGCGCCATGTTCGAGGAGCAGATCGGGTGGGCGGTCGACGCCGGCGTCGATTACATCGTCGGCGAAACGTTTTCCTGGGGGCAAGAGGCGCTGATCGCGCTGGAAGTTATCAAGCAGGCGAGACAAACCGCGGTGATCACCCTTGCCATGCACCAGGCCGATGTCACGCGCGAGGAGTGGAGTGCGCCCGAGGCGTGCAAGCGTCTCGCCGACGCCGGCGCCGATGTGGTCGGACTGAATTGCATCCGCGGGCCCGAGACCATGCTGCCGCTTTTGAAGCAGATCCGCGGGGCGGTGAAGACGCATATGGCTGCACTGCCGGTACCCTACCGCACGACGAGCGAGCAGCCGTCTTTTCAGTCGCTGCGCGATCCGCATTGGCATGGCGACTGGGGTGCCAGGCCCTTTCCCACGGCGCTCGACCCCTTTGTGTGCAACCGTTTCGAGATCGGCGAGTTCGGCCGCGCCGCGCTAGAGATGAACATCCGCTATCTGGGCGTGTGCTGCGGCGCCGGGCCGCATCACATTCGAGCGCTCGCCGAAGCTGTCGGCAAGCATCCTCCCGCAAGCAGGTACTCCGCAGACATGTCCAAGCACGCTTTCCTGGGTTCGCACGAGCGCATCAAGCAGGTGCAAAAGGATTACGCGGGCAAGCTGTGATTTGAGTCGCACAACAAGCGACAGCGGGCCTTGGGTTCCTGCATCGACTTCTGAATCTCGCCCATCGTGCAGCGCAAGGTGAAGACGATGGGCGATAGCGCGCTAGTCGAATCGGCAACGACACTTCTCGAGAGAATGCCGCACCCGTCGGTCGGAGCTGACGGACGAGCCTCCCTTCGTAACTGCTGCTTTCAAGGAATCGCGCGAGCCGTCCCTCGAAGCTGAAGGCCCGCGCGTGACTGGACTACTGCTGTCCTTCGGGTTGGCGTTCTCGCTTGGAACGATCGTTCTCGCGCTGCTCCGATTCCGGTGCGCGATTCGCCTGTGGCCGCGATTCCGCTCTCGGAGGTTGCTGAGCTTGGCGCTCGCTTTCCGTGCCACGAGCGGGCTCGCTCCTCGGGGCTTGCGCAGCGCGCTGTTCCGTGCGCTGCGATTGTTGGGCTTCAGGCGATTCGCGCGGTGGCCGCGGTTGCTCGCTGCGCGGTGATGGTTGTGCGTTGCCCGCCTGAGTGCGAGATTGCGCTTGCGTGGATTGCGGCGGTTGTGCTGCCTCACGTCGCTCGGCCTGAGGCTGTCGCGCTTCGGCGTTTGCACGCGCGCTTTCGGCGGAGCGTGCCCGTTCGCCTTGGGGTGCATTTCTTTCGGGCGGGCTCGCCGTCGGCGAAGCCGCTTGTTGCGGCTGCATCTGGCGCTGCTGCGATTGCCCAAGGTTCTGCCGGGACTGCGCCTGTTGCGATTGCGGCGACGGAGCGGACTGGCGTGCGCTGCGCTCATGACCCGCCGGGGCAGGGGCGCCGTGACTACCCTCGATATGCACGCGGCTCACCCATTGCTCGCGATCGCGAAAGAACGGGCGCGAGCGGTAATGTTGTTGCCAATAGGTCGCCAATGAAAAGCTCACCACCGGAAGGTGAATGCGCGGACCGTATTCGATGATGGCGACGCGCGAACCCTGGAATGGAACCACCAGGTCGGCTGCATAAACCCAACCGCGATCGTTGGCATAGAAAACGTCGCACCAGCTCCAATCGCTCAGGCAACCCGCCACGTTTACGGCGGTGCTCGGCGGCAGCTGTGCGATCGGTGGGTATTCGCTGCTTGGTCCGGCGAAGACTTCGACGTCGCGCGCCGTGAATGCTTGTTCGGCAGAGGCGGCGAATGGCGCGGCGACGGCGATCGCCAGACATGCGGTCAGATACTTTCTCATCTCGGAACTCCTAAGCATAAGAATGGATTGCCATCAGGGGATTCTTGGTGATTGGAAGCTCCTTTGCTATCGGCCGCAATCTGATTCGAATGTAGGAAAGCGATCCCGTCGGAAAGCGATGTTGGAGTCGCGGAATCTTCGCAACGCCCGCGGGTCAACCCTAAGCCCGGGGGTCGTCGAACTTCGCGGTTATTCCTTGTTCACGCAACGAAAGGATGAAACATGAAGCATTCCTTTTTACGGCTGGCCTGCGCCGCTGCAGTCGGTGTCCTTGCTGCGAGCGCGCAAGCGCAGTACAGCGCACCTTCCGCTCCACCGGCTTCATCGACTGCGAATGCGCCCGGGTCGGCAGCTCCGGCTGACGCGAGCTCGCCCATGGCGCCGGGATCGATGACTTCGGCACCCGATGCGACCATGTTGTCCACGCCCGATTCGTCCGATGCGGCAGCGAAGGCCAATGCCGATGCCGACTTTCGCGCCGCCCAGCGGGCGTGCAACGCAAAGACGATCACAGATCGCGACGAGTGCCTGCGCAACGCGCAGGAAGACTACATTCGCGCACTGGACCAAAGCGGGAACAGCACCTTGCAGGACCTGAAGCCGGGTACCGATAACTCGAGTTCGTATGAGAGGGGACCAGGAGTTCCCAGCGGAACGCCGACCGAACCCGGCAGCGACCTCACGGGGAAATAGTCAGAGCGTCACCATCGTCTCGAAAGGTAGGCGGGCACAAACAGCTCGAGGCGCAGGGTCCATCGTTGATTCAGCAACCGCCGGCATTGGCCGGCGGTTCTCTTTTGGTCGTGCTGTCACAGCGCAAGCATGACAAATGCTCGTGAGTGCGAGCGTCACCTAAGGTTCCTGCCGTCGCCTTCTCATCAGCGCGCGACCGGCCATCAACCCAAACGCGCTCGCCGGCGGTCGTCCGTGGCACAACGCTTGCTCTTGGATGAACGTGTGGATCCGAGCGAAGCTGGGCACTCGCTGCGTGCTCGTATATTTTCCGGCCGACGAGAACCACTCAGGGCTCTAAAGCAGCGAGAAACATGGCTTTGCCGGTAGGCGCTTAAGCGCCATTTTGTAGCAGACACAACAGCATTACGCGCGCGAAATGCTGCGCCGTTGCGCTATGGCGTGACGGATTGCGTTATATCTGGCCGAACCGGGGCAATTCTCGGCCAGCCCGGCAAATCAAGCATTTCGCCATTTTTCGGACGGCTGGATACGCGAATCCGCTGGCTTCTGCCGTCCATCCGCACTTCCTTTCCTGTCGTGCACATCGGCATAGCAATTGCTCCATGTGTTCCTGCTGTTGTCGTGGGTGGCGACATGGCGCAGGACACTGCCAAACGCTCTGACGCAGCAATTTGTAACTTACATTTTGGCCGACCGCGCGAAACAGGACAGGACTGTGAAAATGAAGCGATCGCAAAGTGCTCGGAGGAAAGCACGCGGCTTTTCGCTCATCGATGTGATGATCACAGTGGCGATCGTGGGCATCCTGGCCGCGATCGCGCTCCCGTCGTATCAGAACGCAGTGCGAAAGGGTAATCGCGGCGCCGCAGAGTCGTACCTATCGGACATCGCGCAGCGCCAGCAGCAGTACCTGCTCGATCAGCGCAGCTACGCACCCGACGAGGCTACGCTCGGTCTGACGACGCCTAACTCGGTGGCGCCGTTCTACACCATCACCGTCGGCATCAGCGCGGGACCGCCGCCGGCGTTCACGGTGAGTGCAGCACCGATCGGCTCTCAAGTTGGGGACCTGTCCGGGCAACCGCTCACCATCACCAACACTGGTGCCAAAGGCCCCTCCGGAGCCTGGTAGGGAGACGCACATGAATCGCTCGAACAACTCGACATGCGGCAGACGTCGTGATCACACCGGACAGCGCAGACATATCGCCGGTTTCACGGTGGTGGAAATGCTGGCGGTGGTTGCCATATTCGGCGTCCTGGCGATGATTGCAGCTCCGTCGTTCTCACAGTTGATCGCCAACCAGCGCGCCAGCGCAATTGCGACCGATCTGTTCGTCGCGCTGATCGACTCACGCAGCGAAGCTATCAAGCGCAATGTGGACTCGACCACAACTCCCAAGGCGGGAGCGTGGCAAGGCGGCTGGCAAACCAGCGTGCAGGACCCGAACAACGCGGCCGCAACGATCGTCATCGAGGATCATCCTGCGATCACCGGGATCGCAATCACCGGTCCCGATATCGTGGTCTATCAAAGCTCTGGGCGCGTTCAAGGCAATGCGCCTCCGTGCTTCGCCATCACGGCGACTCAGGGATCGAGCGTCGTTCAGCGTTGGCTTACCGTCGACTTGAGCGGCCGTCCATTGGTGAGAACGTCGACCTGCGGATGAGAGCGATGACGAATCACGCACGTGGCTTCGCGCTGCTCGAGGTGCTGATCACCATCGTGATCGTCGCCTTCGGACTGCTCGGCTTGCTAGGCATGCAGGGCAAGATGGAGCTCGCCGAGGTCGAGGCGTATCAGCGTGCGCAGGCAACGCTTTTGGTTTCGGACATGGCCGACAGAATGCGGTCGAGCCCGTTCGCCGCGTGCAGCGCCGTCGCCGGCGCTAAGCGCAGCGTGTGCATGGCGAATCGCCTGCAGGCGTATGTGACCGCAGGGGCGTTGGGCACCGGTGACAGTCAGCCAACCGACTGCAGCGGCCTTGCCATCGGCGCTCCTCGCGATGAATGCGAATGGAGCAACGTGTTGAAAGGAGTTGCAGAAACCGCAGCCGGAGCCGATGTCGGTGCCATGGCCGGTGCCCGCGGTTGTGTCGAACAGATCCAGGCCCCTGATCCGAGCGCAGGGGTGTGCACCCAGGGGATCTACCGGGTGAGCGCCGTGTGGCAAGGACTCAATCAGACCGCAGTTTCGAGCATCGGGTGCGGCACTGGCCTTTACGGCGACGAGAGCCTGCGCCGCGTGGTCGCGGTCCGGGTTTCGGTGCCTCTTCCGTTGTGCAAGTGAGAGCGATGACCGCAACTTTTGCATACGCTGCCAGGGATAGCACGTTCATGCGTGCGGTCCGGTCACGCACAGCACAGCGCGGTTTTTCTCTGATCGAGCTGATGGTCGCCGTGGCGCTGGGCATGGTGGTCATGGGCGTCATCACCATGGCCTTTGTCAGCAGCAGCAACGCGCGGAGATCGACCGACCAGTCAAGCCAGCAGGTAGAGAACGGCCGCTATGCGATGCAGCTTCTTAGCGAAGACTTGCAGGTCGCCGGCTACTACTCGGAGTTCGATCCGCGGCCGCTGACGACGCCCGCCGCCAAGCCCGATCCGTGCGCGACCGATATCGCTTCGCTTAAGGCAGCGATGCCACTCGCCGTGCAAGGCTATGACAACCCAGCCGGAGCGACGCTCGCTGCACTGGCCAATTGCGCCGTCACCGACCTCCGCGCCGGGACCGACGTGGTCGTGATTCGGCGAACCAGCACGTGTGTGGCCGGCGATGCCGGTTGTGATGCCTTTGCCAACGGAGTCGCCTACTTCCAGGCCTCGCTGTGCGGTTCCGCAGGCGAGCTCGACTCCGCCAACGCGACCGACTACTACGCGATGGACATCACCAATGGCGTTGGGACCACACTGACCAAGCACAAGAAGGATTGCGCCACGCTGGCCGACTACCGCCGCTATCTCACCCGCATCTATTTCATCGCCAACAATGACCTGCCGGGTGACGGAATACCGACATTGAAACGCGCCGAGCTGGTAGGAGCGGGGCCCAACTGCGCCGTGGTCGGAGTGAGCTGCTTCAGCGTCGTCCCCCTGGTCGAGGGCATCGAGAACATCCAGCTCGAGTACGGAATCGATACCAGCGCGGTGCCGGACGGCGCCCCGGACGTGTTCACCGCCGATCCCGACGGGTACGTCGGCGCCGGCGCAGCGGGAGTCGCCGGCAACTGGCGCAACGTCGTCGCGGTGCGAGTCAATCTGCTTGCCCGCAATACTCAGACCACCGGCGGTTACAGCGACAGCAAGGTCTACACCTTGGGGAACACAGCAGCAGGCATTGCCAACACCGTTAGCCCTACGGGTGCCGATACCGGCTACAAGCGCCACGTGTTCATGGCCGAAGTGCGCCTGACCAACCCAGCCCAGCGCGGCATGACGCCATGAGAGCGATCGCACATCGTCAGCGCGGTGTGGTGATGGTCATGGGACTGATCCTGCTCGTGGTCCTGACCGTGCTCGCTTTGACCACCCTCAATCTGGGCAAGAGCAGCCTGCAGATCGTCGGCAACATGCAATGGCGGAAGCAGGCTCTCTCCGTGGCGCAGGAAGCGATCGACGATGCGATCAGCACAACGCGGCTGTTCATGAGTCCGGGTGCGATCTACTTGAACCCGTGCTCCGCTCCCAACACCAAATGTGTCGACGTCACCGGCGACGGCAAGGCCGACGTGACCGTGGCGCTGACCCCAACGCCGACGTGCGTCAAAGCGCAGGTGTTCAAAAGCGCATCGGTCAACCTGAACCTGAACGATCCCAACGATCAGGCATGCACGCTGGCCGGCAGCCAGACTTTTGGCATCGTGGGCTCGCCCTCGGCCAACTCCATGTGCTCGGACACGGTGTGGCAGATCCGGGCCCAGGCCACCGACAACGCGACCCAGACGCTGATGGCTGTGACCGAAGGCGTTGCAGTACGCGTGTCAACCGATGTCGTCGCGACCTATTGCCCATGAAGCGAAGGAAAGGGAGACCTCCCATGGACTTGTCAAGAAAATTCAACCGCCCGACAGCGCTGGCCTTGCTGGCGGCCCTGAGCATGGCGCTCGTGCCCAGCCGAGTCGCCGCGGACGACACCGACATCTTCATCGGCTCTTCCGGCGGCAGCAGCGACTATCCCAACGTGCTCATCATTCTCGACAACACGTCGAACTGGTCGACCCAGGCGCAGCACTGGCCCGGCGGTGTTACGCAGGGCCAGTCCGAGTTGGTGGCGATCAAGAACGTCGTCAGCAACCTGGGTGGCGGCACCGACGTCGACGCCTCGGTCAACGTCGGCCTGATGATGTTTACCGACAACGGATCAGGCCGCGAGGGAGGCTACATCCGTTATGCGATCCAGCCGATGACCAAGGGCAACAAGATCAATTTCGTAAACCTGCTGACGACCATCTACAGCAACTTCGGCACTCCGTACGAAAAAGGTCCATCCAGCGCCACTTACAGCGCTCCGTTGTTCGATGCATTCAAGTACTTTGGCGGCTACACCAGCATCGCGCACGCTACTGACGACGTGGCGGGCACCCCGACGGACGCGACGCATTTCGGCACCGCCGTGTTCAACCAACAACAGGGAACTTATTGCTCCTCAAAGGCCGACACCGCCGCATACGATAGCGGGTGCATGAATTACAAGTCGCCGATCTCGACCGCTGGCAGTTGCGCGCGTAACTTCATCATCTTCATCGGCAACGGCTTCCCCAACCAGGACGATACCGCTCAAACTCAGCTCGACAAATATCTGACAGGAGTCGGGGGCACCGCGACGCCCCAGATCTCCCTGCAAGACTTCGTTACGACGAACAACACGACCTGCAACGATCAGGGTTATTCCGACACCTGTTCCAAGAGCAGTAGTCCATCGACATCGCCGTACACCTGCACCAACCCGACCGACACCTTACAGGCCGACACCACGAGGTCAATCACGACCGGTTGCAGCAGCGGCAAAGCGAAATTCGAGGTCCAGTGTTGCTACACAACCACGACCGTGGCTCCGACAGGTACATGGCACTCCCCGACCGGCAACGAGGTTCGCTACGCCGATGAGTGGACTGATTTCCTTCGACGGACGGACGTCAGTGGTGCGCCGGGGCAGCAATACGTCACGACCTACACAATCGACGCGTTCAACGCGCAGGAGAGCACGAATCAAACCGCGCTGTTGATGAGCATGGCGCGAGTGGGTGGAGGCACCTACTATCCCGCCAAGAACGAGGGCGCGATTGAAACCGACCTGCAGAGGATCTTCACCGAAATAGTAGCAGTGAATTCGACGTTCGCGTCGGCGAGCCTTCCGATCAGCGCGACCAACCGGACGGTGAGCGACAACCAGGTTTTCATCGGCCTGTTTCGCCCCGATCCTGATCTAAAGCCACGCTGGTTCGGTAATCTCAAGCAGTATCAGCTTGTTCTCGATCCTTCTACCGGTGTTGCACTCGCCGACTCTGCTGGCATGGCAGCGGTGAACCCCGCGACCGGCTTCATCACGGATTGCGCGACGAGCTTCTGGACGAGCGACTCAGGAAGTTACTGGTCCTCGGTGCCGATCAATCCGCCGCCCGAAGGAAAGTGTCTGACGAGCAAGTTGAGCAAGTGGTCCGACCTGCCGGACGGCCCTTCGGTGGAGAAGGGCTCGGTCGCCGAAGTGATCCGCAAGGGCAACAATCCGTCGACCACCGACAAGACTCCAACTTGGGCGGTCAACCGCACCGTGAACACGCTCGGAGTATCGGGTTTGACCGCGTTGACAACATCGTCGTCCGGGCTTGCGTCGGGTGTGGTCGACTTCACCCTGGGCAAGGACGTCAACGACGAGAACGGTAATGCCAATACAACGGAGACGCGGCCTTCTCTACACGGCGACGTCGTCCACTCACGTCCGCTGGCAATCGACTACGGTAGTCCAACCGGTGTAGTTGTGTTTTACGGAGCCAACGATGGGACGTTCCGGGCGGTCAATGGTTCCACCGGCAAGGAGCTGTGGGCGTTTGTCGCGAACGAGTTCTTCTCTGCTCGCACGACGTCAGGCGGAAACTCGCCACTGCAACGCCTGAAGGACAACAGTCCGCTGGTCTCCTACGGCACGACGCCCTTGGTAGGCTCGCAACCCAGGGATTGGCTGTTCGACGGCTCGACCGGCATCTACCAGGAGGCCGACAACTCCAAAGTCTGGATTTTCCCGACCATGCGGCGCGGTGGAAGGACAGTCTATGGACTCGACGTGAAGGATCCAGCAGCGCCACAATACAAATGGAAGGTCGGCTGCCCCAATCTCACCGACGACACTGGTTGCTCCACCGGTATGACCGGCATCGGCCAGACCTGGTCGATGCCGAACGTAGCGTTTATCAAGGGTTATTCGACAAGCACTCCGGTGGTCGCTATCGGCGGTGGCTATGATCCCTGCGAGGACGCAAACACTTCGTCCCCGGCGTGCTCGACCAGCAAGGGCAACCATGTCTACTTCCTCGATGCCTCCACGGGAGCAGTACTTGCGTCATTCGACACCGAGCGCAGCGTGATCGCCGACATTGCATACGTCGATGTCGACTTTGACAACTATCCCGACTACGCCTACGCAGTCGATACGGGGGGCACTGTTTATCGCATCGACTTCGTGGACGCGAGCAGAATGCCCGTGACCAACACGGCCTGGAAAATGTACCCGGTTGCCTTTACGAGCGGAAGCGGTCGCAAGTTCCAATACGCGCCCGCTGTGATGCCCAATCAAGGCAAGGTGTACGTGGCTCTGGGCTCGGGCGATCGCGAGCACCCGTTGCAGACGCATTACCCGTACACCGCCCCTATCACTAACAAGTTCTACGTCTATCTCGATGACACAAGCGCGCGACCCGCAAGCAAGGCGCAGGCTGTGAATCTCGATGACACCACAGCGTTCAGCGATTTCTCCAGCAATCCCACCTGCGGGTCACCGACCATTCTGCCCGACTCGACCCAGAAGGGCTGGTTTATCACATTGAATCACGGTGCGGGAGAACAAACGGTAACGGCGGCTGCGATCGCAGGCGGTCAGGTCACGTTCAGCACGAACCGGCCGATCCCGCAAGCGGCGGGAACGTGCAACACCCTGCTGGGTGAGGCACGAGGCTACTTCGTCAACCTCTATAACGGCTCAGGAGTCATCGGTACCCCCGACGCCTGCGGCGGCGACCAGTCGGCGACGTTCGTCGGTGGCGGCCTTCCGCCATCGCCGGTGTTAACCAAAGTGAGCATTGGCGGGAACATGGAGACGGTGCTCATCGGCGCGATTCAGAAAGGCGGCGGGCCCAGCTCGGTCGTGGGTGCGCAAAAAGTGATTCCGCCGCTCAACTTCGCGCGCAAGATGATCTACTGGTTCACCCAGGGAACGGACAACCGGTAATTGCGCATGGAACCTCGAACAGTCCGCGTTGGCGGCGAGTGAAGCGTTCGGGGGATCAATGCTCGAGGCGAACGACCGCGCCCGCCGAACCTAGCGGGCGCGGCGCAGTCTGGCACGAAGGCGCGCGCCGTAGACGTTCTCCACCAGCCCCGCGAACACCAGAAGCACGCCTGCCACTTGCAGCGGCGCCAGCGCTTCGCCGAGAAGCAGAGCGCCGCTCGCCAGTCCCGATACCGGAATCAACAGCGCAAACGGAGAAATGAACGCGGTAGGGTAGCGATGCAGCAATCCCGCCCACTGTGCGAAGCCGAACAGGGTCGCACCCCAGGCGAGGAACAGCACGCATCCCCACGATAGCGCGCTGGCCGAAATTACTGCCTGCCAAGCTGCAGCACCTCCCTCGAAGGCATAGGAAAGCGCTGCCAGCGGCAGCGGCGGCACAATGCTCGACCAGACGACCAGGGCGAACATGTCCTCGTCGTGCTCACCGGCCGCGCGCTTAGCGATCACGTTGCCGGCTGCCCATCCAAAGGCTGCGACGATGACCAGAAGGAACCCTGCCAAGGTACCGGCATCGCCAGCGCCGAGCTTATAGGCTCCGAGCAAGACCAAACCCGCCGCGGAGATCGTGGCTCCGATCAAATTATGGTGGTGGACGCGCTCGTTCAAGAAAACGACGCCCAGTCCGATGGTGAAGAACACCTGCAACTGGATCACCAGCGAAGAGAGGCCCGCAGGCATGCCGAGCTTCATCCCAAGGAAAAGCAGCCCGAACTGGCATACGCCGATGGCAAAACCGTAGGTAGCAATATAGCGCCACGGCATCTGCGGCCGTCTTATGAAAAACATGAGCGGAACGGCGGCGAAAAAAAAGCGCAGCGCCGCCATCGCGAACGGCGGCATCTCGCGCAGGCCCACTTTGATCGGTACGAAGGTAAAGCCCCACAGCGCGACGATTCCCAAGGTCAGCGCCAGGTCGCGCGGTGAAAGATGCGCTTTCAATCGACGTCATTCCCGCCCCGGATTCCCCCTTTCGGGGGCAGGCTCAGGCGGGAATCCGAAGTCGTTTCCATAAGTCGCTCGGTCCCCGCGTCTGCGGGGCCGACAATCCATCGACTAAAGCTCGACGGCGCGGCGAGTCCGCAGCGATTCGCGAAGAGCAAGCGCGATGCGCGTCGCCTCGGTTGCGTCTTGCAAGGTGAGCGCAGGCGGAATATCGTCGAGCACGCAGTTCACGAAGTGGGCGGTCTCAAGCAGGAATGCTTCCTCGAAGCGTTCGTAGAAAGTCGGCGTGCATTCGTTGCGCACGCCGTGCGCATCGGAAATGTCGACGCGATTGAGCCGGGGATTGTGGCCGACCGTCAACCTGCCAGCCGTGCCGAAGATCTCGGTGAGCGTCTCGTGCCCGTGCGCCATGGTGCGCGAGGCATAGAAGCAGGCCATTTTGCCGTCGGCGAACTCGCAGGTCGCGACACCGTTGTCTACGTCGCCGAACTCGCGCAAGCCATGGTGGATGGCTACGACGCCGGTCGCGAAAACGCGGACCGGTTTGGGATTGCCGAGCAGCCAGCGGGCGAGGTCGATGTCATGTACGGTGCAGTCGAGGAAAATGCCGCCGCTGGTTGGGGCGAAGCGGACAAAAAATCCCGACGGATCGTTCATGTCGAGGTTCTGCGAACGCACCAGGAAAGGCGCGCCGATCAGTCCTCCCTGGATCTTCTCCCACGCATTGCGGTAGCTTGGGTCGAAGCGACGTCCATAGCCGATCATCACCTTGAGCCCGGAATGCATCGCCGCCTCCGCGGCGACGCGTTGACAATCGGAAAGCTCGAGCGACAACGGCTTTTCGCAGAATACGTGCTTGCCCGCTTGAAGTGCTTCGATGATCTGCTGCGCGTGCAGAGAGGTCGGCGTCACCAGGAACACCGCGTCGACTTCGCCGTCGGCAAGCAGCGCTCGGTAGTCGCGGTGCAGGCGGACCAGGCCAAAGGTCTGAGCGGCCCACTCGAGCTCCTCGGCGACAGGGCTGCACGCGGCGATGAGCTCGGCACGGGATACGCGCTGGGCAAGATTTGCGGCGTGGCGGCGCCCGAGACGCCCCAGGCCTGCGATGCCGATGCGCAGTCGCGAAGAAGCGGTCACAGCTCGATGACGCGCTTCTCCCGCCATGAGCGGGTCGCGGCATCGGCGAGTTCCAGCGCCTTGACGCCGTCGTTGATGGTCGCGCGCGGCGGCGTGTCCTTGTCGATCGCTTCCAAGAAGTGCTCCATTTCGTTCGCGTAGGCTTGCGCGTAGCGCTCGAGAAAAAAATGCTCCGGCTTGTCCTGGCTGACGGCCGTTGCGGTGTACGCATAGACTTCGGTCGGCTTGAGATTGCCGGCCTGCAGCATGCCTTTGCTGCCAAGCACCTCGAAGCGCTGATCGTAACCGTAGGCCGCACGCCGGCTGGTGCTGATCTGAACCAGGCGCTGCCGGCGGGTGCGAATCGTCACCGCGGTGGAGTCGA
>Ga0126381_100006125_pt1 | contig 13295 bp, 8 predicted proteins | sample PanSoiMetPlot_28_FD_96465 | JGI IMG/M metagenome (GOLD analysis project Ga0126381, IMG submission 96465) | Tropical forest soil microbial communities from Panama - MetaG Plot_28 | ecosystem: Environmental > Terrestrial > Soil > Tropical forest > Bulk soil | place: Panama | collected 2016-02-17
CGCACGAGGCATATCCGCGTCTTACGACCTTACCTTCTCCAACGCCACACAGCCAACGCCGATTCCGTCCGGTTGGAGGGGGTCAGGCACAGGCGGGCGCCGAGGGTGACCAGGGCTCGGCGAGGTCGGGGCCACTGAGGATCAGAGGCGACGCTGGGTGACAAGGGCTCAGTGAGGGTCGGCGCCGCCCGGGGGGCGAGAGGCGCTGGGTTTCAAGGCTCGCCGGGGGTTCGAGGGAGGCCGAGGGCGGCGAGCGAGCCCCGGGACGGCGAGGTGACTCGCCGGGGCGAGGGCCCGGGGACGGCGAGGTGACTCGCGGGGGCGAGGGGGTCCGGGGCGGCGAGGCAGGGGAAGACAAGGGCCGACAGGGAGATGGGAGCTCGGTGCGCCGGGGGGTATCAAATCCGGATTTTCCGGATTTAGCAGGCGTCCAGCCCCAGCTGTATGGTCCTGATCGGGAAGAGATTTTTCCTAGCGAAGACGTTTTGTAGTTATAGCGTTCGAATATTTCGCGATCATGGAACCCGACCGACCGGATACCCCGGGCGGGTATCCGCGTCGCGGTGACGAGCACTGCTCTCGCGCCCTCCGCCGAGCCGTACCGCCGCGAGCAGGCAAGCCAGCAGCAGAGGCGCCGGCTCGCGTACCGCACAACCGCACCCACTGAGAGGCTCACAGACGGAGACGTGCGACAGCGCGTCGCTGCCTGGACTGGTAGCGAAGGCGCTAGGCAACCGGGGACAAGCGGGGACAGCAGAGCGACTGAGGCTGCGCTTGGGGTGTTGCCTGGGGGTGCGGCGATCCGTGAGAAAAAATGGTGATGACCCCCGCAGGCGCTGGCGGTGGCCGAAACGCGCCCACGGGGGTCGACCGGCAGGGTCGGAGCCGGTCCTGATGTCCGGGCCTCCCCCGAGATGAGGCCCGGCTCTCACGATGACTGGGCCGCAACCCCCCAAGCGAGCCTCAGTCACCTAATAAGACGCCGGGGCGTGCCCGGATAGTTGCTTTCCGTGATCAAAGAATTGGCAAAGTCTCGGTCACGGGCCCTTGAAGGGCGATTTTGATTACGGACAGTGACTTCGGTGCCGGTCAGGCGACCTTGTAGACCCAGCCGAAGGGGTCGGGGCGATGGCCGTACTGAATGCCGATAAGCTCTTCGCGCAACCGCATCGTGACCGGGCCGGGGTTACCGTCCGCTATCGTCCACCCCCCAGAGCGGCCGTCGACCGCGCCGACCGGAGTCACGACGGCCGCCGTGCCGCAGGCGAACACCTCGGTGATCTCACCCGAGGCGCACGCCCGGCGCCACTCGGGCACGGAGATCTTGCCCTCCGCGGCCTCGAAGCCCAGGGTCGGGGCGAGCCTGAGCAGCGAGTCCCTGGTGATGCCAGGCAGCAGCGTGCCGGTCAGCGCGGGCGTCAGTATCCGGGCGTCGGAACCGGTCCCGTACACGAAGCACAGGTTCATCCCGCCCATCTCCTCGACCCACTGGTGCTCGGCGGCGTCGAGCCAGACCACCTGGTCACAGCCCTGTGCCACGGCCTGCTGCTGGGCGGCGAAGGCGGCGGCATAGTTGCCGCCGCACTTGACCGCGCCGGTGCCGCCCGGTGCGGCCCGGGTGTAGTCCTCCGATAGCCAGACCTTCACGGTCTTGGTCGCGCCGAAGTAGGCGGCGGCCGGGGAGGCGATCACGCAGAACAGGAAGTCCGACGACGGGTGATTGACGCCGAGGCCGCGCTGCGTCGCGATCATGAAGGGGCGCAGGTAGAGGGCGTGCCCCTCGCCCTGCGGGATCCACTCCTTGTCCTGGGCGACTAGGAGCTCGAGAGCCCGCAGGAACGTCTCTTCCGGCAGTTCGGGCATCGCCATCCGGCGGCATCCCGCGGTGAAGCGTGCCGCGTTGGCCTGCGGGCGGAACATCACCACCGAGCCGGTGTCATGGCGATAGGCCTTGAGCCCCTCGAATAGTTCCTGCGCATAGTGGAACACCGCGGTAGCCGGGTCGAGCGAGAACGGTCCGTACGGCTCGAGCTTGCCGTCATGCCAGCCGCGCCCGGCCGACCAGCGCAGCGTGATCATGTGGTCCGTGAAGACCTGGCCGAACCCCGGCGCCGCCAGAATCCGCTCGCGCTCCGCGGCTGGCACCGTGTTCTGGGACGGCTGGATCTCGAAGTCGATCTCGGTGTCGGAGTTAACGGCCATCACGCATCGATTCCTTTCCTGTGGCATATCCGGATATATCGGGATTTGGGTAAAACCGCCGCTATCCGGATACTCGCTCGGCGATGTCTTCGCCTATCTCCACGGTAGTTCGTGCCGCCCATTCGCCCTGGCGCTCGATGAGGTCGTCTTCGACCGCCCGCTCGATCTTCGCCGCGGCCGTGGTGAGCCCGAGGTGCGAGCAGAGCAGTGCAGCCGACAGGATTGCCGCGGTCGGGTCGGCCTTGGCCTTGCCGGCGATGTCCGGCGCGCTGCCGTGCACCGGCTCGAACATCGACGGGAACCGGCGGGTCGGGTTGATGTTGCCGCTGGCCGCCAGCCCTATGCCGCCCGCGACGGCCGCGCCGAGGTCAGTCAGGATGTCGCCGAAGAGGTTGTCGGTCACGATGACGTCGAACCGCTCGGGCGAGGTGACGAAGAACATCGATGCGGCGTCCACGTGCTGATAGTCCACTGAGACCTCGGGATACTCCTTGGCCAGCGACTCCACGGTCCGCTGCCAGAGGTCGCCTGCGAAGGTCAGCACATTGGTCTTGTGCACGAGCGTGAGCTTCTTACGCGGCCGCGTCACGGCCTGTTCGTACGCGTACCTGGCGACCCGTTCCACGCCGAACCGCGTGTTGAGGCTCTCCTGCGTCGCGATCTCTTCGGCCGTGCCGCGCCGCATAACGCCGCCTGCCCCCGCATACGGCCCCTCCGTGCCCTCGCGGACCACGACCATGTCGATCGTCTCCGGCCGCCCGGTCGCCAACGGCGACGCCACCCCCGGGTACAGGCGGACCGGCCGGAGGTTCACGTAGTGGTCGAGTTCGAACCGCAGCCGCAACAGCAGCCCGCGCTCCAGGATCCCGCTGGGAACGCTGGGGTCGCCGACCGCGCCGAGCAGGATAGCGTCGTGCCCGCGGATCTCTTCGAGAACCGCGTCAGGGAGCGTTTCGCCGGTACGGTGCCAACGGCGAGCCCCCAGGTCGTAGTCGGTCGTTTCGAAGGTGACGTCCGGCGTCGCCGCCCGGAGCACCTTGAGCGCCTCGGCCACCACCTCGGGGCCGATGCCGTCGCCGCCGATAACGGCGAGCCTGATAGGTGAACCCATGTCAGAACCTTATTTCCTGTTGGCGCATGGCTTTCCCGTTGGCGCAAACCAGCCGGCCAGCCGGACTGGTGCGGGCTCAGTCCTCGTCGGAAAGCCAGCTCATCAGCGGTCGGAGCCTGGCGCCGACCTGCTCGATCTGCTCGGCCTGCTCCGCCTCGCGCCGCTTGAGGAAGTTAGGCTTGCCGGCGTCGAACTCCTCGACAAGCTCGCGGGTGAACGTGCCGTCCTGGATCTCACCGAGGATCTTGCGCATCTCCTCCTTGGTCCGCTCGTCAACGAGGCGCGGGCCGCGGGTGTAGCCGCCGTATTCGGCCGTGTCGGACACCGACCAGTACATCTTGGAGATGCCGCCCTCGTACATCAGGTCCACGATCAGCTTCATCTCGTGGAGGCACTCGAAGTACGCCGCCTCTGGCTGGTACCCGGCCTCGACCAGCGTCGCGAAACCGGCCTTGATCAGCTCGGAAACGCCGCCGCAGAGCACGGCCTGCTCGCCGAATAGGTCGGTCTCCGTCTCCTCGGTGAACGTGGTCTTGAGCACGCCCGCCCGGGTGCCGCCAATCGCCTTCGCGTAGGACAACGCGAGCGGCAGCGCGTTGCCGGACGCGTTCTGTTCGACCGCCACCAGCATCGGCACGCCGCGGCCCTCGTTGAACTGGCGGCGGACCAGGTGACCGGGCGCCTTGGGCGCCACCATGCAGACGTCCACGTCGGCCGGCGGCTGGATCAGGTTGTACCGGATGTTCAGCCCGTGCGCAAAGAACAGGGCATCGCCCTCGACCAGCGACGGCGCGATGGCCTCCGCGTAGACCGCGCGCTGCAGATGGTCCGGGATCAGGACCATCACCAGGTCCGCCTCCTCGCACGCCTCGGCAGGGGTGAGGACGCGGAGCCCGTCGCTTTCGGCCTTCTCCCGGCTGGCCGAGCCGGCCGGGAGGCCCACCCGGACGTCTACGCCAGAGTCACGCAGCGACAGCGCGTGCGCGTGCTCCTGGCTGCCATAGCCGAGGACCGCGACATGACGCCGTTGGACGAGCGAGAGGTCGGCGCTGTCGTCGTAGAAGATCTCTGCCACTGGATGGCCTTTCGTCATGTGTAAGTAACCGCGGCGAACAGTCGCCACCGATCGTTCGGGATAGAGAATTTGTTAAGCGGACCGCTCGAGGGGACGCAGGGTGCGGTCGGTGATGGACCGGCCGCCGCGTCCGACAGCGATTGTGCCGGACTGGACGAGTTCCTTGATGCCGAACGGCTCGAGGACCCTGACCAGTGCCTCTAGCTTGTCATGGCCGCCGGTCGCCTCCACGGTGACCGCGTCCAGCGCCACGTCCACGACGTGGGCGCGGAACAGTTCCACCGTCTCGAGCACCTTCGACCGGGTGTCGCTGTCGGCGCGGACCTTGATCAGGATGAGCTCGCGCTGGACGGCCTGCGACGGCTCGAGCTCGACGATCTTGAGCACGTTGATCAGCTTGTTGAGCTGCTTAGTGACCTGCTCGAGCGGGTGCTCCTCGCAGTTCACCACGATCGTCATCCGGGAGATCTCCTCATGCTCGGTGGGCCCCACAGCGAGAGAGTCGATGTTGAACCCGCGGCGCGAAAACAGGCCGGCGATTCGGACTAGGACCCCGGGCTTGTTCTCCACCAGCACGGAGAGTGTGTGCTTGGTCATTCCATACCTCCGTCCCAGTCGGGCGCCATGCCGCGCGCGAACTTGATGTCGTCGTTGCTCGTCCCGGCTGCGACCATCGGCCACACCATCGCATCCTTGTGCACGATGAAGTCGATCACCACCGGCTGGTCGTTGATCGCCATGGCCTGCTCGATGATCGCGTCGACGTCTTCCTTGCGCTCGCAGCGCAGCCCGATGCAGCCATATGCGTCGGCCAGCTTCACGAAGTCCGGGATCCGGGTGCCCGCGACCTCGGCCTTCTTGTCTCCCAGGTTGGTGTTGGAGTAACGCTCGGCGTAGAACAGCGTCTGCCACTGGCGGACCATGCCGAGGCTGCCGTTGTTGATGACCGCGATCTTCACCGGGATGCCCTCGATCGCGCAGGTGGCCAGCTCCTGGTTGGTCATCTGGAAGCAGCCGTCGCCGTCGATGGCCCACACTTGAGCGTCCGGCTTGCCTACCTTGGCGCCCATCGCGGCGGGGACCGCGAAGCCCATGGTGCCCAGGCCGCCGGAGTTGATCCAGGTCGCCGGGTACTCGTAGTCGATGTATTGCGCTGCCCACATCTGGTGCTGGCCGACGCCCGCCACATAGATCGCGTCCGAGCCGACCAGCTTGCCGATCCGCTCGATCACGTACTGCGGCGCCAGACTGCCATCGTCCGGCTCGTCGTAGCCGAGCGGGTACTTGGTACGCCACTGGTCGAGCAGGATCCACCATTCGGCGTAGTCGCCATTGTGGCCATGGGCGTGCTCGGCCTGCACGGCGGCGATGAGATCGGCGATGACCTCCTTGCAGTCGCCCACGATCGGGACGTCCGCGCGGCGGTTCTTGGAGATCTCCGCCGGGTCGATGTCCGCGTGCACGATCAGCGCTTCCGGCGCGAACGTGTCCAGCTTCCCGGTCACCCGGTCGTCGAACCGCGCGCCCAGCGCCACGATCAGGTCGGCCTTCTGCAGTGCGCCGACCGCGGCGACATTACCGTGCATCCCCGGCATGCCCAGGTGCAGCCGGTGGCTGTCGGGGAACGCGCCTCGTGCCATCAGCGTGGTGATGACCGGGGCGCCGGTGAGCTCGGCCAGCGCCTTGAGCTCGTCCGCCGCCTGAGCCTTGATCACGCCGCCGCCAACGTAAAGCAGCGGTTTCTTCGCATCGGTGATCATCCGCGCTGCCTCCCGCACCTGGCGGGAATGCGGCCGCGTCACGGGATGGTAGCCGGGCAGGTCGAACGTGACCGGCCAGCTGAACTCGGTCATCGCCTGCATCGCGTCCTTGGCGATGTCCACGAGCACCGGGCCTGGGCGGCCGGTGCTCGCCAGGTGGAAGGCCTCGCCGATGGTACGGGCAATGTCTTCCGGCTTGGTGACGAGGAAGTTGTGCTTGGTGATCGGCAGCGTGATCCCGGAGATGTCCGCCTCCTGGAACCCATCGGTGCCGATCAGGTTGGTGGACACCTGGCCGGTGATTGCCACCACGGGCACTGAGTCCATGTACGCGTCGGCCAGTGGGGTGACCAGGTTCGTTGCCCCGGGCCCGCTCGTCGCCATGCACACGCCAGTGCGGCCGGTCGCCTGCGCGTACCCGGCGGCCGCATGGCCTGCGCCCTGTTCGTGCCTGACCAGGATGTGCCTGATCTTCTCCGAGTCGAGCAGCGGGTCATAGGCGGGCAGCACCGCCCCGCCCGGAATGCCAAAGACCACCTCGACGCCCACCTGCTCGAGGGCCATGACGAGGGCCTGGGCGCCGGTAACCTTCGCCTTGATCGATTGCTGCGGCGTGGGTTGCGCCGCACCTGCCTGCTGGTCGGGTGCCTGCTGCGGCCGCTGAGGCTGCGCCGCGGGAGTCGCGGCGGCCGGCGGCGCAGGCGGTGGCGTCCGCGATGGCGCTGGCTTGGGAGCGGCCGGCCGTGCGGGAATGTCCAGTGGCGTGGGGCCGGGGTGCGACCTGCCGGCTGGCTGATCCGCTGGTGCGGCGGCAGCGTGCGCCTTAGGAGGGACGCGGCTCGTCTGCTCGGTCATCGGGTGGTTTCCTTGTCACGATGTGCGCGGCTCTGTCTTCCGGGGGACAACCCCCGTGCCCCGAGAGGGGCATCAAAAAACCCCCCGTGCCAGGTGGCAATCGAGGGGCGCGCGCAGGAACTGGCTGATCAGCTCTCTGCGCGCCAGCCAAGTACGAGGATGTAGTTCCGCCTCACGGTTACACCTTCACCCACAACGCGCCCTTGCGTCAAATTATCAGCCATCTCGTCTCACGATGCGAGACGAGCGTGTCCAGGTACGTCCCGTTACGCGGCGGGAACGCCTGGCTTGGCCGCCCCTGACACGTCTTGCACATCCGGGGGACCACCCCCGGGCTCGTCTTCCAGCCCGCCCGCGGCTGGGTTGTTCCCTGCGGACCCCACGCCACCCGTTCTCAGCAGTGACTCGACACCGGACGCCGCCATCGGCCTTGCCACCAGGAAGCCCTGGCCGTAGCCGCAACCCATCTCCCGCAACTCGGCGAGCTGGCGCGGATGCTCGATCCCCTCCGCCACCACCTGCATGCCGAGGTCGCGGCCGACCTGGACGATGGTCCTGGTAAGCAGCGTCAGGGTGGGATCCTGGCCGAGGCCTGCCACGAACGACGGGTCGATCTTGATGATATCGACGGGCAGCTGACGCAGGTGCGCCAGGGACGCGTAGCCGGTGCCGAAATCGTCGATGGCAAGCCGCACACCGAGGTCGCGAAGCTCCGCGAGCCGGTCCACGATCAGCCCTGCGTCCTCGACGAGCATCCGCTCGCCAATCTCGAAGGTGAGCGCGGTAGGCGGCAGGCCGCTCTCCGCGAGCGCCGCGGCCACCTGAGCCGGGAACTGTGGTGCGTTGAGCTGGCGCAGTGAAAGGTTCACCGACACGCCGACGTCCCACGAATCGGCCCGCCACGCGGCGCCCTGGGCGCAGGCCTGCCGTAGCACCCACTCACCGAGCGCGACGATCAGGCCCGAATCTTCGGCTACCGCGAGGAACGCACGCGGGGATACCGTCTCGCCCCCGCGCCACCAGCGGACCAGCGCCTCCGCGCCGGTGATGCGCGAGGTAGCGAGCTCCGCGATCGGCTGGTACTGCACGGTCAGCTCTTGCCTGGCGAGCGCCCGCTGCAGGTCGCTTGCCAGGTCCAGGCGGCGGACTACATCCGCGTGCATGTGCGCGGCGTAGACCTCGACCCGCCCGCCGCCGCCGTCCTTCGCCCGGGCCATGGCCACATCGGCGTTGCGCAGCACAAGGCCGGGCGGGCTCTCGTCGGCGAGCGCGACACCGACGCTCGCGGTCAGGCCAATCTCCCGGTCGGCGGCGCGGAACGGCTCATCGGCGATGGCGGCCACCATCCGCTCGGCCAGTTCGACGATCTCCGGGCCGCCGGCGGCGTTCTCCACGAGTACCGCGAACTCGTCGCCGCCCCAGCGCGCGACCGTGTCCTGTGCGGGCACCACGGCGCGCAGGCGGCGCGCCGCCTGCGCGAGCACCAGGTCGCCTGCGCCGTGTCCCACCAGGTCGTTGACCGCGGTGAAGCCGTCCAGGTCGAGGAAGATGACGCCCGCGTGGCGGCTGCCGACGTCGGCCAGCGCCTCCCGCGCCCGCTCCTCCACGTAGGCGCGGTTGGGCAGGCCGGTCAGCCCATCGTGGAATGTCAGATGGGTGACCTGCTGACGCAGCGCCACCTGGTCGCTGACGTCCCGCGCGGTGACGAGCATCTGCGGCGGCTCGCCGGGCAGGCGGTAGAGCAGCACCGCGCCCTCGATGTACCGCCAGGTGCCGTCTGCGGCACGCACCCGGCAGGAGAAGCGGCCCTTGCCGTCCGCACCGGGACCACCGGGACCACCGGGACCACCCGTAGCAGTGACAGCAGCACTACCTTGGTCCGCGTCCGCCGGGCGCTCCGCCGACTCAGCCGCGCCCTCCGTCTTGGGGGCGGTGTCCCACGCGGGGCCGAGTGCCTGCTCGACCGAGATCCGCGCGGCCGCGACGTCCTCGGGGTGGACAAACTCCATGAGCGCCTTGCCGACCAGGGCGTCCGGCTGATAGCTGAAGCCCGCGACCGACGGGCTCGCGTAGCTGATCACCCCGTCGAGGTCGCAGATAAGCACCATGTCACTGGTCCGGTCGGCGAGGTCGCGCAGGCTGCGGCTCGATTCCCGCCACATCCGGATGGCCACAGCGTTCTCCCTGACCAGCATCAGTACCCGCACCGCGACCACGAGCACGGCCGCACCGCCGGCGATGACCAGCGCCAGCCCGGACGCGGGCGCGCTCGCCAGGCCGTTCACGATGACGACGAACGCGGCGACGACCACGGCCACCGCGGCGATGATGGTCGCCGCGCCCGAGCTCGTAAACGGCATGTGCCGGACGCCGAACGGGCCTGGCGTAACCTCCGCCGACTCATCGTCCCCGCGCCGCTGCGGGAGTTCCATGCGCGCCGCGATGGTCTTCACCCACGGCGCGGCACCGAGCAGGCAGAGCGCGAGCACCATGGCGAGTTGCTCAAGGACGCCGCCCTGATGGCCGCCCATCCGGGCGCTGACTCCGAGCGAGTCGGCGATGGTAAGCATGCCGAGCGCCAGGTAGGGCAGCAGCACGCGGCTGAAGGCAACGGTGAGCACCGGCAGCAGCGCGCCGAGCACGGCCAGGTCAGCGAGCGGATGCAGCAGGTCGAGCAGGAACGTTGTGGGACGCTCACCGGAGCGGTGGTACTCGCCCCCGAACGCTACGACCCAGCCGACCACCAGCAGGGCCACCGCCATCACGTACCCGTCGGCCAGGCCGGGCAGCACCGACCCCGAGGGCACGGGCGGCGCGCCGGCCGCGCGTGACCCGCCCGGCGACGATTGCGGCTGGCCTGGCGCCCCCGCTGGAACCGGCGAGCCGAGCACCATGACACCGGTCGCAGCAGCCGCGAGCGCTAGCAACGGCGCCACGTCAGCGAGCGACGGCGGCGAACTCAACGGCCCGGGCAGGACGCTGACCACAATCAGCCCGGCCAGCCAGAACAACGCGGCACCGCCGAGCCACCGGTATCCCCTGGCCACGGGGCCGGTGTGACGCCTCGCGCCCGCCCACAGGGCGACTACCGCCCCGGCCGCGGCGAGCATGGCGACGACGTTCACTGTCGGTCCCCCGTGATGTTCAGGTGCAACCGGGGCTCCTTCCAAGGTTCCGCTAACGGGGTAGCGTGCGATCCACGCATGTTCTCAGGCTGAGAATTTGGTAACGGATCTACAACGACCAGTTACCGACGACGGGCGCTCGGCAGCGCCCGTCAGCGACCAGGGCTCGCCGCCTCTAGGAAGACAGTTTGGCGATCCGGCCTTAGCGCTTACTCTACGTACCCGAGATCACGCTTCGGTTGAGGAAGGGCGTCCACCGGGAGACAAGTGCGATCACCGGGGAACAGCGGGGGGCTGCTTTCTGCGAACATCCTAAAACAGTCGGCGCTAATATGCGCCACTGATCACATTCCGGAGCTCATCGCCGCGCAGGTACGCCTCTGCCTGCTCCCGCACAAGCCGGACGACTCGCTGCGACGAAACCGGTGTGGACGCCGCCACATGCGGGGTGATGAACACTCCAGGGAGCGTCCACAGCGGGTGGCCGGGCGGTAGCGGCTCGGGATCGGTCACGTCGAGCGCCGCGCGCAGCCTGCCACTGGCCAGCTCCGCGCACAGCGCGTCGGTTGCCACCACCGGCCCGCGGGCGGCGTTGACCAGCAGCGCGCCGTCCTTCATCCGGGCCAGGAAGTCGCCGTCCGCCAGGCCGGCCGTCTCCGGGGTGAACGGGACGAGCAAGACAACGACGTCAGCGCTCGGCAACAGCGACGGCAGCTCGGCCAGGCCAGCAACGCCCGGCCGCGGGGCCCGCGCGACCCGTAGCACGGTCACCTCGAAACCGGCGAGCCGGCGCTCCACGGCGGCGCCGATCGAGCCGTAGCCGACGATGAGCACGGTCTTTTCAGCGAGCTCACCGGTCGGCTGGTAGCTCCACCGCCCTGCCGCCTGCTCCAGCGTGAACAGCGGGAACTGCCTGATCGCCGCGAGCATGGCGGCGACGACCCACTCGGCGGTAGCAGCGTCGTGCGCTCCGCGGGCGTTGCACAGGACCGCGCCTGCTGGCACGTAGGGCCGCAACTTGTCCACTCCGGCCGTCAGCGTCTGCACCACGCGCAGCTTGGGCATGTGCCGCATCGCCTCCCCCACGGGTTGCGTGGGAAAGAAGCTTGGCACGTAAAACTCCACGTCGGTCACGCTGTCCGGCAGCGCGGTCCCGTCCGGCTCGACGATCTCGATGTCCGTCGCCGGCAGTCCGGCCATCCCGGCCGCGACCCAGTTCGCGGGCACCCACATCAGCACCCCGATCACCTCATTCCCTGTTGGCAGCGCCCATGATCGTGGAACCGCCCGGGAGCGGCAACCGTGCATTGTTCTAGACTCCACCCCAGCTACGACGAATCTCCCAGAGGCCGGCCGCGCCGAAGTCCCTGGCAGGTTCGCAGACACGAGCGAAGAGGCGGAATTGCGGAAAGTTCTGATCGCGAACCGCGGCGAGATCGCGGTCCGGGTGGCGCGTGCCTGCAGGGACGCCGGGCTCTCCAGCGTCGCCGTCTACGCCGACCCGGATCTCGACGCCCTGCACGTGCGGGTCGCAGACGAGGCCTACGCGCTGAACGGCACGACGCCCGCGCAGACCTACCTGGACATCGACAAGATCATCGAGATCGCGGTCCGGGCCGGTGCCGACGCCGTGCACCCTGGTTACGGCTTTCTGGCCGAGAATGCCGCCTTCGCGACGACGGTGATCCGGGCCGGCCTGACCTGGATCGGCCCGCCGCCGCACGCCATCGAGGCGCTCGGCGACAAGGTCCGGGCCAGGGACATCGCCAAGCGCGTCGGCGCGCCGCTCGCCCCGGGCACCGACGGGCCTGTCAGTTCCGCAGAAGAGGTCCGGGAGTTCGCGAGGCAGTACGGCTTGCCGGTGGCGATCAAGGCCGCGTTCGGCGGCGGCGGTCGGGGCCTCAAGGTGGCCCGCGCCGAATCCGAGATCACCGAGCTTTACGAGTCCGCGGTCCGCGAGGCCACCGCGGCCTTCGGAAATGGCGAGTGCTTCGCCGAGCGGTACCTGGACCGCCCCAGGCACGTGGAGACCCAGTGCCTGGCCGACTCGCACGGCAACGTTGTCGTCATCTCGACCCGCGACTGCTCGCTCCAGCGAAGGCACCAGAAGCTGGTCGAAGAGGCCCCGGCGCCCTTCCTGTCCGACCAGCAGAACAAGCAGCTCTACGACGCGTCCAAGGCCATCCTCCGCGAGGCGGGTTATATCGGGGCGGGCACCTGCGAGTTCCTCGTTGCCGCCGACGGCACGATCAGCTTCCTCGAGGTGAACACCAGACTGCAGGTCGAGCACCCGGTATCGGAAGAGGTCACCGGCATCGACCTGGTCCGCGAGATGTTCCGCATCGCTGATGGCGAGCCGCTGGGCTACGACGACCCGCCACGGCGAGGGCACTCGATCGAGTTCCGGATCAACGCCGAGGACCCGGCGAAGAACTTCCTGCCCGCCCCGGGCACGATCACCGAGTGGAACCCGCCGTCTGGGCCTGGCGTGCGGCTCGACGCCGGGTACGCAGCCGGCATGACCGTGCCGCAGGCCTTCGACTCGCTCATCGGCAAGCTGATCGTCACCGGCGCAAGCCGCGAGCAGGCGCTGCAGCGCGCCCGCCGCGCGCTCGCCGAGTTCGCCGTCGGCGGCATGCCAACCGTGCTGCCGTTCCACCGCGCCGTCGTGGACGATCCGGCGTTCGCCGGCGACCGCCTGCGCGTGCACACCCGGTGGATCGAGACGGAGTTCTCCGCGTCGCTGTCGCCGCAGAACGCCGCCACGACGGTCCCGGATCAGCCCCGCCAGCGGATGACTGTGGAAGTCGGCGGCAAGAGGCTAGAGGTCGTGGTGCCCGCCGCACTCGGCTTTCCCGCCGCGACCCCAGCCGCTGCAACATCTCCCGAACGGAGCGCTGGTTCCCGCCCGGGCCGGCGTTCCCGTGCTGCCGGGCGCGGCCAGCGCGGCGGCGACTCCCTGGTCACGCCCATGCAGGGCACGATCGTGAAGATCGTCGTGGCGGAGGGGCAGCAAGTCACCGCCGGCGAGACCGTGGTGATACTCGAGGCGATGAAGATGGAGCAGCCGCTGACTGCACACAAGGACGGCACGATCACCGGCCTGGCCGTGGAAGTCGGCCAGACCGTCGCCGCCGACACCGAAATCTGCCAGATCAAGGACTGAG
>Ga0126381_100006126_pt1 | contig 13294 bp, 7 predicted proteins | sample PanSoiMetPlot_28_FD_96465 | JGI IMG/M metagenome (GOLD analysis project Ga0126381, IMG submission 96465) | Tropical forest soil microbial communities from Panama - MetaG Plot_28 | ecosystem: Environmental > Terrestrial > Soil > Tropical forest > Bulk soil | place: Panama | collected 2016-02-17
AACAAGAAGCCGGTCGAGCAAGATGCCGAATTACACTACTGCTACTATCGATCAGAAATACCATGACGCCATTGTTGGCTGGCAGGAGAAGAATTTCCCCGAACTGAAGCTGCTCGAAAAGCATTGGGATGACTACTTCAAAGGCCAGCCTCCTTTCCAGCTCTCGGCCAAGATTGGCGACCTCAAAAACGACGCGATTCCCGTCGGCCAATACGCCGGCCGGCCGCGATTCGAGCGCGCCCGAGACATGGTCGGCAACATGTTCTTCAGCTCACGGGACATCATCAGAGCACAGGCCTCGACCGAGCTTGGATCCATACAGCAACACCGGCTGTCTCTCGATCGGGCTATTAGCGACAAGGCCAAATTCGCGATACTGCGAATCATGGCCGAGGAGTTGCGCCACGCTTACCAGATGTTCTGGGTGCTCGAGCACGACTCGACCTGGAAAAAGCCGGGCCTGGGCGACGTCGCTCGCCAAACTATCGACGAGCTGCTCGCAATGGAGCTTGGCACTCACGTTCTGGACGCATTCAATATCGACTTTTTCGATTTCCTGTGCAACGTCACTTTTGCCACTGTCATCGACCTGGTCGGCAAATACCAGCTCGAGATGCAGCAAGTCTTCAGCTACGCCCCGATGGCTCGAAGCATGGGGCCGATGCTGCAAGAAGAGGCATTTCACCTTGGAAGCGGGCGCTCGCTACTGAAAGAAATAGGAGAAATGGCCGCCCGCGGCGAGGGTGAATACAGCGTTGAGGACATCCAAAAGTCCTTGAACATGTGGTTTCCTCGCGGACTCGAGATGTTTGGTAATGAAGCCGGCGGCGAGACTGCAGTAACTTTTGGATTCAAGGACAAAACCAATGGCACCGCTCAAGGCGAGTACGTCGAAGAAGTCAACGGTGTTATTAATAACGTGAATGTGGCCATGGTCCTGCAGCGACTGCCGGGCGCCTCGAGAGAAGATGCCCGCGCAGTCGTAGCCGAAATTGAGAAATCGGGAGATCCAAACCGAGGAGTCAAGCCTGAGGATATTTTGTTCCTGCCGGACGTCAAGTTTTTCAGGAAGCGAGGCCTGGAAGACGTCATTTTCAAGCCGTTCGACACTAGAGGCCAGTTGATTACCGAAGCCGGCAGTCCGATCTCTCAGGAGCGATACAACCAATACCTCGCCACAGTCCTGCCTGCGAGATTTGTAAGCAGCCGCGAGTTCAAGAAATACGTGGATGAAGCGCTAGCACGCTGAACCGCTGGCACGTTGGCAAGTTCAGAATGTGAGAACGCTCAGTAGTCCTAGTGTTTGTTCGGTTCAATCTCCACCGGATCGGTATTGTTCTTATACGGCCACTCTTCCGCAATCAGGTAGCTGATATTTGCAGCGGTCTTGTCGGTAGCCGCGTCAAACTTCTTGTAAGTATAACTCTTGACCTTTATCTGAGCCGTATGGTTGCCGTCGATGTGAACCTTGCGGGTTATATAGAAGGGCACTTCGACGAGGTATCCTGGCGCCACCTTCAAGTTAACATCCGGGTACATCTGGTCGTGACTGGTGTAGAGTGGCAAAACCTCGACAACCTTCTGCTTGTCCACATCGTAGACGCTCAACTCCCACAGTACGCCGGTAATCGTTCGATCAGTGGTCCAATTCTTGATCTGGACGCGCATCAACTCGGGACCAATTTCGCCTTTAGGATCGGCGCCTGCGCGGCCAAGGCTCTGGACTTGCCAGATAGCAATATCCGGGACGCCGGGTCGGAGAGTGTGAGCTTTGGGGTGAGCCTGGGGCTGGTCCTGCCCGTGGCGGGCGCTGCTTGCCGGAGGCAATAACAGCAAACCCAAAATTACGGCCTCGACTATTCCAGTTGCCTTTCTTCTAAACACCTTTGCTCTCCTTTCCCCGAACCGATGTCTCTGGGCAGTACAACCGCTGCGACGTTACGACCGCTGCGACGTTACGACCGCTCCGATGGTACGGTCGTTCCGACTCCGGGACCGGACGGCAGTGCGGCCGCAGCTAATCGGTGCAATCTTATCATAAACAGACGGCGCCGGAAGAGCGAGTTGCAGAGCCAGGGGTCAGCGGACGCAGATAAAGCCCGGAGGGAATTTACTGGTTACAATCACACCCCGAAAATGCTATGCTTTTCGGAGTTTATTGCCTGCCCCTCCTTTATCCATATTCCGCATTTTGTTGTCAGCGCCTTGGGATACCCCCGGAAATCTGAGAGTAAAAGATGGGGATCGACGCAAAAAAGAGCATTTGGTCGAAAGCGGCACCGCGGTCCGGGGATAGCCGCCCCTTAGCGAATCCAGATGTCAGCACCATAGACCCGGCTAAAATGGACAGTGTGGGCCAAACCAAGGTCTGGATATATAGGCCCGCGGTCGATTTGGCGATTGGCTGTGCGGCGTGGTCGGCGCCGCTACTGCTGCTTCTGTACTTCACGGCTGATTATGGCGTGACGCTTTCGATCGCGTTCTATGGTTTGGCGCTGCTATTCAACTTTCCGCACTATACGGCCACAATCTATCGCGCGTACCGCACTCGGGAGGATTTCTCCCGCTACCGGATATTCACGATTCACCTTACCCTGCTAATTGCTCTGGCAGGACTCATCGTTCACTGGGCGGCAGGCCTGATCCCATTATTGTTCACGACCTATATAACCTGGAGTCCCTGGCATTATAGCGGGCAGAATTTCGGATTGGCCGTGATGTTCGCGCGCCGGGCTCGGGTTAACCCAACAAGGGCTGAACGTACTGCGCTATACATTTCCTTTTTGGCTTCGTACGCGCTGGTGTTCCTTTCAATGCATACCGGCCCTTCATCGGACCCATATGTTCGGTCACTGGGACTGCCTGTCGAATTCGGAGATACGGCGCGAGCCGTTCTGGCCGTTGCCTTTGGAGTGGCCGGCCCTTGGGCGCTGTACAGGCTAGGCCGACGCGGAGGATGGCGTATAGTCATCGCCCCGGTCACTCTGTTTGCTACCCAGTTCATATGGTTCGTAATGCCGTTCGTTTTGCACCTGGCTTACAAGATCGAAATCCCTCAAACGCGATACAGTACCGGGATCCTTGCCGTCATGCATTCGGCGCAGTACCTGTGGATCACAAGCTATTACGCGCGGCGGGAAGCCCTGGCCGCGCGCGCCGAGGCCTGGCGGCCCCGATCTTATTTTGCCGTGTTGATTCTGGGAGGCATTGCTCTATTCCTGCCCGGACCGTGGCTCATCAGCTACCTCTTCCATTACGACTTCACTTCGACCATGCTGATATTCACCGCGATAGTAAACATCCACCACTTCCTGTTGGATGGGGCTATCTGGAAACTGCGGGAAGGGCGGATCGCGTCCTTGCTGATATCGTCGCCGGCCCGGGTTACCTCGTCTGTGTCCAGGCTCGCGGGCTGGATCGCAGGCCGCGGCCCGTCAGCGCGCGCCTTCCGGTTTGCTGCCGCCGGTTTTCTGCTGCTGCTGGCTGCAACGGATCAGGCGCGGTTTTTCTTTGCCGTCGATGCCAGTGATCTCGCGAACCTCTCTCGGGCTGAGCGGCTGAATCCCTACGATGGCCCCGTCCACGCGAGCGTCGCCCGGATTGAAGACGGCACTGGAGATGTGGATCGGGCCGTGGAAGAGTACAGGAAAGCGCTCCGCCTGAATCCCAGGGATGACGACGCCATGTCTCGCCTGGCCCGGCTTCTGATCGAAAATCAGCGCTACCAGGAAGCCTATGATGAATATAAGCTGATGGCTCCGTACGTGAGATCGGACCTGGACTCGCTCATAAATTTCGGAATACTGGCCGACAGATTGGGACATCGAGATGAAGCCATCGAGGCCTGGAAGCGGGCCCTGATATTGGATCCGGATGCCAAGAATGCCCATCTTTATCTCGGCGATGCCCTGTATTCCGATGGCGAGAGACTCGAAGCTGTTCCACACTATGAACGATACCTGGCGCTTTTGGCATCGACCCGGGAAGCGAGGCTCGAGCCTCAGGATGTCGTCACGATTGCCCTGAAGCTTGGCGATGTTTACACCGCAACCAGGGATTTTGACCGGGCGCTGTTTTACTACCGCAAAGCCTCTGACATTGCTCAGCGAACAAAAGTTGAGGGGCTCGAAAGCCTGGCGCTCGAACACGCTGGCAATCTATATGTAGAAGCTCGGCAGCCGGCCCAGGCGGCGGATTTGTTCCGGAGAGCACTCAAGCTTGATGCCGACGGCAAGGACGACAAAGCAGCTGGACTCGATTGGCTTGCATACGCACAGTTCTTGAGTAGTGCCGGTCAGGCAAAGCCCCTGGTGCTGGCGTGCACTCTCAAGGCCCAAAGCTTATTGGCCAGCGCCTCCCCTGAGGAGTTGGACGTTGTAAAGCGGTATCGAGAATCAGTCGAGTCGGCAATGTCAGGAGCCGATATCGACAAGGTCCGGCAGGGCCTCGACTCGCTGGTTGATCAGTCGCTGGGGGTGAAGTTTTGATATGCCTATTGCCGTCCCACGCTATGTCTTGAAGACTCAGGCCTGTTGCTTGATGCGGGCAAGAAACTCCGAATTATCTCTGACCTCCTGAAGGCCTTTGATCAACAGTTCCATCGCCTCAACTGGTTTCTTACCGGCCAGGGCGCGCCTCAGCGCGACTATCTGAGGAAGCGTCTCCGGCTCGAAAAGCTTCTCCTCCTTACGCGTCCCGGATTTCGAGATGTCGATGGCGGGGAATATGCGTCGTTCGGCAAGCTTACGATCCAGGACAATCTCGAGGTTGCCCGTCCCTTTGAACTCTTGAAATATAACTTCGTCCATCTGGCTGCCGGTATCGATCAGCGCAGTTGCGATAATGGTTAGCGAGCCGCCACCCTCGGCATTGCGAGCCGCGCCAAAAAATCGTCTGGGGAACTCCAGGGCGCGTGAGTCCACTCCCCCGCTCATGGTCTTGCCTCGGTTACTGGTCTCGCGATTAGATGCGCGAGCCAGCCGCGTGATTGAATCGAGCAGCATCACGACGTCCTGGCCGCATTCGACCATCCGCTTCACCCGCTCCAACACCAGGCGAGAGACGAGCAGATGTTCGGTGGCGCTCTGGTCCGCCGACGAGGCGATCACTTCGCCGCGTACATTGCGCTTCATGTGCGTGACTTCTTCAGGGCGCTCGTCGACCAGCAGCATTACCAGGTGTACTTCAGGGTGGTTATCGGCGACCGAGCGCGCAATGTCTTCTATCAGTGTCGTCTTGCCGGTTTTGGGGGGTGCGACGATCAGGCCGCGCTGGCCTTTGCCGATCGGCGCAATGAGATCCAGAACTCTCATGGACAGGTTGTTGTTGTCTTTGGACAGCTCGAGCTGCTCTGTCGGGTCAATGCTCACCAATTCTGTAAACTCATGAGTGCGTGAGTAATCCTCGAGACTGAGGCCGTTCACCCGCTCGATTGACGACAACTGTGGTGATTTGCCCCGGTTGCTGCGCCCATTCTGAGGGGCTATAGCTTTACCGTTTATGAAAACGCCTTCGCGCAGTGTAAATCTCTCGATCAAGTTCCTGGGCACAAAAACATCATTAGGCCGACGGAGAAAATTCGCGTTCGGCTGCCTTAGAAATCCGCCGCCCTTTTCCATCAGTTGAAGGACGCCGCCTGCTTGTTCTTGATTTTCCATCTAAATCTCCTGGGTCTCTCCGAAATCTAAGATCGCCTGGGCGCGACCGTGCATTACCTCTCGGCCGAACTCAGACAACCTGAGTGTTGGATAAGACCCCGCATTGACTTCGACACAGCCTGCCAGTATCAGTGCCTTGATGTATCGATTGATCGTGGGTAATTCAATATCGCGAAGCGCGCCAAAAGTCGGCAGGCCGCCGAGAGCATGGCTTGAGATCTCGCCGGATGAGACGCCGGCGAGCACTCGAGCGATTGTCCCCTTGCCGAACCTGTCATTAAGCCTGGCAATGCAGCTCAGGACCTTTCTTATGACCAGTGTTTCCGGTTCCGAAAGCGCCTGATGTTGAACCTGTGGCTCCTCGTTTTCGAATCGCTTGACGCTCGGCTGCCGGCAAGGCGGGGCCTCGCGGCTCGGGCGAGCGCGGGTCTTGGGCGTCAGCGGCGCCTGCTGACCGCCAAGGTCCGGCTGGCCCTGACGGCTTCCCGGTTTCTTGAGCGTAAGAACGCCGGGCTCATCGATGTTTCGTTGCGCCGGGCGCAGGTTTGCCATTAATTTCGGGTCGCAGGAAGAACAGGTGCCGCACCGCCTCATCCGGTTAACGTCACCGAAATAGTCGAGCACGAACCTCCTCAAGCAGCCCCTGAAATAGCAGTACTCGACCATATTGCGTAACCTGGCATGGCTACGGCTGGCGCGGCTCAGGAGGTCGGATTGATCCCTAATGACCTCGAAGGCCTCCTGTTTGAGCAGGCGAATGCCCGATCCGCGAAAAGCCGTTTTATAGCTGATGATCCCGCGCTGGGCAAGCGCCGCAAGCGCGCCCCTGATATGGTTGGTTCCAAAACCAAGACCGGCGGCAATACGCCCAAGGTCGATTTCCGTGTCCTCGCGCTCACTGATGCTTGCGACGTACACCAGTTCATCCAAAACAGTTGCCTCGATCGAGGGAACCGGCACTACGCCCAGGGCGGCTTCGACCGGAACCGACAATGAGACCAGGGCAGCCCCGTCCGTCGGCCGGCCGCGCTCGACTATTCCATTCTTTTCGAGAAGTGCAAGGGCGGAGCGGACCGACATCTCGTTCCTGGTACCGATAATATTGGAGATCTTCTGCACCGTCAGATCGGTTCTATCACCCGCGAGCTGAACCGCGGCTTGAAAGACCCGCTCGATAAAATCCGGCTGGGGATGGCTGCCTTCAATGAAGAATTGCTGAGTACGAGTGTCAGCGTAGTTGAACAACAGTGTGCAGTGCGCGGGGGCATCATCTCGTCCAGCGCGGCCAACTTCCTGGTAGTACTGCTCTATCGAGCCCGGGATGTGATAGTGGACCACGAATCTCACATCTGACTTGTCGATCCCCATGCCGAACGCGTTGGTTGCGACAATCGCCCTGGCTTCCCCGTTCATGAACTTGTTCTGAGCCTGAGCTCTTTCATCATCAGACATACCGCCGTGATAGGCTTCAGCCGACGCTCCCGCCATCTTGAGCCTCGAGGTAACCTGCTCGGCTGATTTTCTGGTCGCTGTATATATGATTCCCGAACCCGTTGATCTCGAGATCACATTTTTCGAAATCTCGACCTTTTCTTTCTCGCCCGAAACGTGGAGTACGCCGAGTGCGAGATTGCTTCGGTCGAATCCCGTTATGAAAACCTTAGGGTCCCTTAACCCAAGCTGCTCGACGATGTCTTGCCTGACGTGGGCTGTCGCGGCAGCAGTGAGGGCCACTATATTGGGTCTGCCCAGCACCTCGCATGCAATACGCAGATTGAGGTAGTCTGGCCTGAAATCGTACCCCCAATGTGAAATACAATGGGCCTCGTCTACCGCCATTAGGGTGACGTGGGCGTCTTTTATGGTTCTGACGAATGCCTCGTTTCGGAAGCGCTCGGGCGCCACATATACAAGCTTGAATCTGCCCGACCCAATTCCCCTGAGCCGTTCTATCACCTCGCCATAGGCGAGCGAACTGTTGATGAACGTAGCCGGCAGGCCGCGCGCCGCCAGGGCATCGACTTGATCCTTCATCAAGGCGATCAAAGGCGAGATTACCAGCGTTAGCCCGCCCATCAACATCGCGGGCAGTTGATAGCAAAGCGACTTGCCGCTACCGGTCGGCATTACGACAACGGTATCGCGTCCTTCAAGCACTGACCGGATCACTTCAGCCTGGCCGTGCCTGAAGTCTGCGAAGCCAAAATACCTTTTGAGATGCTCCTCTGCCGATTCGATCGCTGTCATCTCGCTTGGACTTCTAATTGCAACTTCGATCCGCAAGCGGGCCGCAGGTCTTCATTACCGAAAAATGTGGAACTCACCGTATTGCGTGGACGACGTCGTCGATCTCCGGAACCACTCGTCCAGCATAAGGAAAGCTGCGAGTCTATGCTGTGCAAGTCAGCGATCAGCCCGCCTGTCGGCCATTCGGTTTGAGGGTGTTTGAAAAATTTGCGAAGGCTCAAATATCCGTCGCAGGCCGACTGAAGTAAGAGAATAGCATGGCGGGCGGCGGTTTCACAAATTGAGCTTGAGTTGGACGCCACACGAGCGCGGGCCATGGAGTGTCCATCCTCAGACCCTGATGTTATCATTTGGCTTGTGGGTTCACAGTCATGCCTTTACACTCTTCCGCTTTTTGAGCGTGACTGTCTAGCGACTCCGGGGAAAGGTTCCAAAAGCCGGTTGTGGCACGCCGTTCCGGCCGTCCATGCCGGAATGTTATCGGGCTTACGAGGCGCTTAAAATGACGAAGATATTCCCTTATAAGTATGACATAGAGGACCTTGATAATGGCCTTAGGCTGATAACCGTTAAGACCGGCTACCCAAACCTGATTGCGCTTTACATCGTCGTGCGCGCCGGTTCCCGCAACGAGATCGAGCCGGGCAAGTCTGGATTCGCGCATCTCTTTGAGCACTTGATGTTCAGAGGCACCGACCGATTTTCATCCGAACAGTACGATGAAATCCTGAAAAATGCCGGCGCCGATCATAACGCCTATACGGCTGACGATCGCACCGTTTACCACGTTGTCTTTTCCAGCGAAGACCTTGAACAGATGATGATGATCGAAGCCGACAGGTTTCAAAACCTCAAGGTTCCCATTGACCTCTTCAAGACTGAAACCAGGGCCGTCCTTGGCGAGTACAACAAGAACGCTTCGAGCCCGCTGACCAGGCTTCTGGAGGTTACCCGCGACACCGCGTTCACGACTCATACCTATAAGCACACCACGATGGGGTTCATTCGCGACATCGAGAATATGCCGAATATGTACGAATACAGCCTCGAGTTCTTCGACCGCTACTATCGCCCTGAGAACACTACGATCATCGTTGCAGGCGATGTCGGGAGTGAATCGGTGCTACCGCTTGTAAACAAGTATTGGGGGTCCTGGCAGCGCGGCGTCTATACGGCTGTTGTGCCTGCCGAACCCGCCCAGAACTCCCCCCGCCATGCTCATATTGATTGGCCGACGCCGACCTTGCCGTGGGTAATCGTTGCCTACAAGGGACCGGCCTACTCGGATCGGCGCAAGGACATGCCCGTCATGGACCTGATATCGCACCTCGGTTTTTCCGAGAGCTCCGATCTTTACCAGCGCCTGGTCATTAGAGAACAGAAAGTCGATATCTTGATGCCGCTCTTCGAGGATCATCAGGATCCGTTTTTGGTAATGGTCGCAGCTCGTGTGAAAGACCCGGCTGATATCCACGGAGTCAGCGATCACATTATCTCTACATTCGATTCATTCAAGAAAGCCGAGGTGCCAGGCGAAAGGCTGGAGGGTGTCAAGTCGCATATGAGGTACGACTTTGCGTTGAGACTCGATAATTCACAGGCCATCGCTGCGGCACTCGCGCCTTATGTGGCTTTGGCCGGGGAACCCGAAACCGTTAACCGGCTCTTCGACACATATGCTGGCATCGATCCTTCTGACGTCCAGCATATGGCCAACAAATACTTCGACATATCGCGAAGTACAATCGTGACACTGTGCCACACCGGGAAATAAAGACTCCCGAAAAGGACTCAATAAATGGAATCGGTGTTATTGCCAGGCTCGTCTCCCATTGTGACCTTCCGTATTCTTTTCCGCGCGGGCTCAGCGCTCGATCCCAAGGGACAAGAGGGGATAGCAAGTTTGACGGCGGCGATGTTATCGGCCGGCGGCAGCCGGAGCCAGCGCTATGAAGAAATCGTAGAGGCGATGTACCCCATGGCTACTAGCTTCCGATGCCAGGTGGACAAAGAAGTGACCGTTTTTATGGGCGAGACCCACGTCGATAATCTAGACCGTTATTACCGGATAATCCGGGATATGTTGCTGAATCCGGGCTGGCGTCCGGATGATTTCAAAAGGCTGAAGGAAGACGCTGTCAATTACTTGAAGGTCAGCCTACGCGGCAACAACGATGAGGAGCTGGCAAAGGAGCAGCTATATAACTTCATCTACGAAGGAATGCCCTACGGCCACGAGAATGCCGGCACGATCGCATCGCTAGAGAGGATTACCGAAGGCGACGTCAAGCGATTCTATGAGGCCTGCTATGGAACCTCCATCATGCTGTTGGGACTTGCCGGCGGCTACCCCGATAGGTTCCCGTCACAAGTGGAGTTTGACTTTGCGGGCGGGCTCACTACCGGCAACGAATCTGAGCTGGTTCTCCCGCAACCGAAGAAGATAACAGGCCTCCACATGCAGATTATCGAGAAGGAAACGCGCGGAACATCCATTTCGTTGGGTTTTCCTATAGCAGTTACGCGGTCGCACCCGGACTGGCCCGCATTGCTCGTCGCACAGTCGTATCTGGGACAACACCGCTCGAGCAACAGCTTTCTGTACAAGCAGATGCGCCAGGTCCGCGGCCTGAATTATGGTGACTACGCCTACATCGAGTACTTTCCTCGGGGCATGTTCCAGTTCCATCCTGATCCGAATCTGGCGCGACAGCAACAGATATTTCAAATATGGGTTCGGCCAGTCGAGCCTCAAAACGGATTGTTCGCATTGAGGATGGCTCTTTATGAATTGAGAAAGCTCGTAAGAGATGGAATTAGCCTCGAGGATTTTGAGTCAACTCGCCGGTTCCTGACCAAATTCGTCAACGTGCTGGTCGGCACCCAGGACGCCCGCCTGGGTTACGCTCTCGACAGCCGCATCTACAGGATCCGCGAATTTCCCGTCTACGTTAAGGAGCAGCTCGGAGTTCTAACCGCCCAGGATGTGAACCGGTGTATTAGACAATACCTGCAACCCGACAACGTCAAGATCGTCGTCGTGACCCAGGATGCCGAGAGCTTCCGCCATGCAGCCCTGGACGACGCGCCCTCTCCAATCACCTACGGATCGCCAATGCCCAAACAAGTGCTCGATGAGGACAGGCAAATCGAAAATTATCACCTGGGTTTGACGGCTGACCGCATCAGCATCCTTGCCGTCGATGATGTGTTTCAAAAGCCTTAAGCCAGGTCACCGATTGCCCTTGGCGGGACCAAGCTCGTTTACAATAGCCCCGGCATTAACATATAATACGCTTCGCCTGCGGACTATAATCGGTTTGTCGCTTGTTCCAAACTGAGCGCCCTGGTTCTTCCGGTCTTTTATTGGAGCAAATTTTATGGTCAAGATTAAGTATGCCTTATTGGCATCAGGTATTTTCTTTTTGTCGCTCACCTTCGGTGCGAGCGTTTCCCGCTCGGATGACTGGAAGCCCGTCGACCCGGCTGAACTTCAATCCAAGACGCCTGTGGTCGAGCGCGATGCTGATGCTGAAGCAATATTCTGGGAGGTGCGGGTACAGGATGAGTTTGATGGTGGTTCTGTGCGCACCATACTCTGGCATTATATACGGATCAAGATCTACACCGATCGTGGACGGGAATTGCACGGGAACGTTGATATTGAATTCACGAAATCCACGAAAATCGATAATATCGCGGCTCGGACGATCAAGTCTGATGGCAAAATCTTAGATCTCGAGAAAAAGGACGTGTTCGAGCGAACATTGGCAAAGGCCGGCGGGCGCAAGATCAACGTCAAGTCGTTTGCACTGCCCGGGGTCGAACCCGGCACGATAATCGAATACCGCTGGAAGGAAACCAGGAACGACTCCCTCGCGCAGTACATGCGGCTCGAATTTCAGCGCGACATCCCAATAAGGCTCGTCAAGTACTATATCAAGCCGCTAGACATGCCCTCTCTTCCGTTTGGAATGAAGGGGCAGACGTTTCACGGCCAGACCACACCTATGGTGAAGGAAAAGGACGGGTTCGTGAGCACGACAATGACCAACGTGCCGGCTTTTCACGAGGAACCCAGGATGCCGCCACAGCACGAGGTACGCCCCTGGATGCTCATCTTTTACGCCGAAGACAAAAAGCAGCCGCCCGACAAATATTGGTCCGAGTATGCAAAAGACAAATTCGACCAGTATAAGGGCAGCCTGAAACCGAACGACGACGTAAAAAGAGCAGCGGCCGCGACCATCGGCGATGCCACCACCCCCGATCAAAAGCTCGCCCGCATTTTTGAATTCTGCCGGACCAAGATCAAAAACATTAACAGCGTGGCTTCAGGAGTTTCTGCCGAACAGCGCGAAAAGGCGAAGGAAAATAAGAACCCCGGCGATACCTTGAAGCGAGGGCAGGGCGACGCCGAGGATATCGATATGCTGTTTGGCGCAATGGCAGCTGCGTCGGGTTTTGACGTCAGGTTCGCCAAAATGCCGAATCGGGGCGATGTCTTCTTTTCGCCTGATTTTACGAATCCTTATTTCTTGACGACATATGACATTGCCGTGCGTGTCGGCGACAAATGGCTGTTCTTTGATCCGGGAAGCCCCTATATCCCGTATGGAATGCTCAATTGGCAAGAAGAAGGGGTCAGGGCGCTAATCTGCGATCCCAAGGAAGGAACCTTTGTATCGACTCCGCTGTCCACCCCGGACAAGTCAAAGATAACCAGGGTCGCCAAACTGCGGCTCTCAGAGGACGGGACCCTCGAAGGCGATGTGCATATACAATACACCGGGCACGAATCGGTTTCGATGAAAAGGGCCTACGAGGATGACTCACCGGCTGAGAGAGAAAAGACCCTCACCGAATCGGTGAAAGGCCGCATGAGCACGGCCGAACTGTCAAACATCCGGATCGAGAATGTCACAGACCAGGAGAAGCCGTTTACGTTCGACTACAACATAAAAGTGCCGGGGTACGCTCAGAGGACGGGCAAGCGGCTTTTTGTCCAGCCGGAATTCTTCCAGTACGGCGTTGCAGCCATGTTTCCGACCAGCGAACGTAAGTACCCGGTCTATTTCAGTTTCCCATGGTCCGAGGATGATACCGTTTCGATAGAGGTGCCGAACGGTTACGAGCTGGACCATGCGGATGCACCAGGCCCGCTGTCCGCGGGCGCAGTGTGCGCATACGATGTCAAAATCAACTTCAATTCAGCCACCAGGACCATCGGGTACAAGCGCACATTCTTCTTCGGGGGTAGCAATTCTATCCTCTACCCGGCAACGTCCTATTCACAGGTCAAGCAGCTTTTCGACGTGTTACACGAACGGGATACCCACACGATCACGCTGAAACAGGCTGCGGCCCCACAATAGGCTTAGAGCAGTATG
>Ga0126381_100006127_pt1 | contig 13294 bp, 14 predicted proteins | sample PanSoiMetPlot_28_FD_96465 | JGI IMG/M metagenome (GOLD analysis project Ga0126381, IMG submission 96465) | Tropical forest soil microbial communities from Panama - MetaG Plot_28 | ecosystem: Environmental > Terrestrial > Soil > Tropical forest > Bulk soil | place: Panama | collected 2016-02-17
CGACCCCCTTGAAGCGGATGCCGACACCGCGCTCGAGCAGCGCAGCGTTGAAGTAGGGGCTCCTCGGATCATTGGAAAGGCGGTCGGGCGGCGTGTCGTCCATCGCAGGACATCCTTCAGGTCGGCGCGAGCACGGGCGCCACAGACGCGGCGCCTTTCGGCAAGTCGAACATCCCCGCGCGGAGGCCGTCGATGAAGGCGAGCGCCTCGGCGGTCTTCACCACGTCGGCATATTTGGCGTTCATGTCGCAGAGGTTGATGGCGTGGCTCGCCTGCGAGCGATCGAAGCAGCCCTCCTCGGCAAGCGCGATGCGGTAGTTCAGACTGAAGGCGTCGAGCACGGTGGCGCGCACGCAGCCCGACGTGGTGGTGCCGGTGACGATCACGCTGTCGCAGCCCAGCAAGGTCAGATAGCTCGCCAGATTGCTGCCGAAGAAGCCCGACGGCTTCTGCTTGAAGACCACGATGTCGCGCGGCCCCGGCGCGATCGGGGTGACGATCTCGTTGCCGTCGAGATTGCTCGCCGGCACGCGCCCATCCTCCGCGCCGCGGGCGTTCTTCCACAGCCAGGAGCCGCCGTCCCAGTTGTCATCCCGCCGCACGCCGGTCGTGTAGATCACCGGAATGCCCTTCTGCCGGCATTTGTCGATCAGCGCCTTGATATAGGGCAGCGCCGTCCAGGCATCCTCGCCGCAGGAATTGCGCCAGCGCTTGATCGATTCGAGGATCGGCTCCGGCTTGTCGCCGCAGAAGGCCCAGTTGACGTCGATCACCAGCAGCGCCGGCCGCCGGCCGAAGCCGCCGCGCGCGCCGTAGCCGGAGGCCGCGAACACGGCCTTGTCGCGCTCGGTGAGAAAGGCGTTCCAGATCGGCTCCGACATGGTCCAGCATCCGTGATTGGCAACGCCGCCCAGCATAGCGCGATCCCAGCCGATATTGGTGGGGAATTGTGGCCGCGCGGCTTCTTCGGTTTCGACCAGATCGCCAGCGCAGCCGCGCTCTTATGCGCCGCGATAATGACTTAGGCCGGCCCCGACCGCGCGGCGGCCCGCGGCGCAACGCCGCTCAACCTATCCTCGCGGCCAAAGCGTCCCTAAGATGGCGGCAGCGCGCGCCACGACGCGATGGAAGGAGACGTTTGCATGGTTAGGCGGGTATTCATGGCGGCGCCGGTCGCACTGGCGGCGCTGTCGTTCGTCTGTGCGCCGCCCGCCTCAGCGCAGCTGAGTCTCGCGGGCAAGACCGTGCAGATGCTGATCGGCTTCGGCCCCGGGGGCGGCTACGACCTGTGGGGCCGCGTGGTGGCGCGACATATCGGCAAGCATCTGCCGGGCAATCCGACGGTGGTGCCGCAGAACATGCCGGGCGCCGGCAGCTTCGTGGCCGCCAACAACATCTACAATCTCGCCCCCAAGGACGGCAGTGTCATGGGGCTCATCGCGCGCGACGCCGCGCTCGGGCCGATCACCGGCGCGCCTGGCGCGCGCTTCGATGCGACCAAGATCACCTGGATCGGTACGCCCACGACCGAGACCAATGTCTGCGTCGCCATGAGCTCCGCGAAGGTGCAGACGCTCGCGCAGCTCTACACGAACGAGCTGATCGTCGGCGATACCGGGGTCGGCACCGGCACGCATTCCTACCCGAAGGCCCTCAATGCGCTGCTCGGCATGAAGTTCAAGATCATCGCCGGCTTCCCGTCGTCCTCGGACGTGTTTCTCGCCATGGAGCGCCACGAGGTCGACGGCATCTGCGAGAGCCTCGACAGCGTCTCCGGCAAGCGGCCCGACTGGATCCCGGGCAAGAAGGTGACGATCCTGTTCCAGGGCGGCGCCACCCCCAAGGAGGAGCTCAAGGGCGTGCCGTTCGTGGCGGACCTCGCAAGGAGCCCCGAGGATCGGTTGGCGATCGAATTCCTCTATGCCGGGCAGGGTATCGGCCGGCCGTTCGTGGCGCCGCCCGGCATGACCCCCGAGCGCGTGAAGATGCTGCGCGACGCCTTCGAGCGAACCATGCAGGACCCGGACTTCCTCGAAGACGCCCACCGCAACATGCTCGACGTCGCCCCCGAGGGCGGGGAAGCGCTCGCGGCGCTGATCCAGAAGGTCTACGCGACGCCCGAACCGATCGTGCAAAAGATCGCCGAGCTCATCAAATAAGGTCGCCGAGCGCGGCGGGCGAAAGGCGGAACACGCGCGCTGCCTCGCCGGGCCCGCGCGCGGCCGGCCGCCTGGAGGCGCGCGGGTTAATCGCATTTGCCCGGAAGCGAGCGGCGCGGCCGCGCTTGGCCCAGGCTCGGGCGCATTCTTGAAGGTGTAACTGGCGATCCCCATATCAACGGACCGCTTGGCGAAGGGCTCCAGTCCGACGCGCCGCGGTTCAAGGAGGTGCCGCAAGGGCCTCAGCCAAAGTCGCTTGCAAAGGGCTTTGTCACAATGTCCAGAGTTCCGTCGCTATCCAGTCCGTTCCTGCTCGGCTTCGACGAGATCGAGCGGGCGCTCGAGCGGGTCACCAAGACCTCAGACGGCTATCCGCCCTACAATATCGAGCGTCTCGCCGCCGAGGAGGGCGCGCCTGAGCGGCTGCGCATCACGCTCGCGGTCGCCGGCTTCACCCGCGACCAGCTCGACGTGACGGTCGAGGAGAACCAGCTGGTCATCCGCGGCCGGCAGAACGACGACAAGACCCGGCAATATCTTCACCGCGGCATTGCGGCGCGCCAGTTCCAGCGCACCTTCGTGCTCGCTGAGGGCATGGATGTGCTGGGGGCCGACCTCAACAACGGCCTCTTGTCGATCGATCTCGCCCGTCCCGAGCCGGGCCGGCTGATCCGCACGATCGATATCACGGACCACGCGTGACGAAACTAAATCCAGGACTCGACCGTTGTTAGAGAAAGGAGTCGAGGGCCATGAACCACGACATGAACGATCACACTGTCAGCTTGATCTCACCCGAAGCCTTGGCGTTGCTCGGCGACGGCAAGATCGCCTACGTCAAGAGCATCCGCTCCGAGGACGTGCCCAGCCTGTTCCCGCAAGCCCCGGAGATCGCGCCCGGCCTCCAGCTGTTCGCGCTGCATGCGGCCGACGGCACGCCGATCATGCTGACCGACAGCCGCGAAGCGGCGGTCGCCAATGCCTGGAGCCAGGAGCTCGAGACCGTCAGCGTGCATTGAGCAGAGAACAGTAATCAGATATCAGTGATCAGAGCTCTCAGGCGGGGGGCAGGTCAGTGTCTGATGAGCGACTACTGACCCGTGGTTAGGCCGCGCTCGCCGGCGGCATCGCCAGCACCGCATAGATCGCTTCGGCATCGCGCGAGTCGCGCAGCTTGCGCGCGACCTCCGGATCGCGCAGCAGGCGCGCGACGCGTGCCAGCGCCTTGAGATGGTCGGCGCCCGCGCCTTCGGGCGCGAGCAGCAGAAAGACGAGATCGACCGGCTGACCGTCGAGCGCCTCGAAATCAACCGGCCGCGCCAAACGCGCGAACAGGCCGAACAGCTTGTTGAGCTTGGCGAGCTTGCCGTGTGGAATCGCGACACCGTTGCCGACGCCGGTCGAGCCGAGCTTCTCCCGCTGCAGCAGAATCTCGAAGATTAAGCGCTCGTTCTGCCCGGACAGCTCGGCCGCCTTGGCGGCGAGCTCCTGCAACGCTTGCTTCTTGCCATTGACCTTCAGTGCCGGAATGACGGCGTTGGGCGCGACGAGATCGGCAAGCGGCATGGAACTCTTCCAGGGATCCGGGAGCTCAGCGGGCGGACGCGCTAGAGCTTTTCACCTTGTTGCATTTCGGACAGAGAGTTGTCTTCGATCGGTCCGCAAACGCTCATTTTGCTCGAACGCTCATTTTTTCTCGAACGCTCATCTTTGCTCGTTCGCATGGTCCCGCCAGTGGGGAACAAGCCCAAAGAGCCTGCGACTCTCCGGGATCATGCAGCATGAGCGGCCTCACATAGACAGGAAACAGACACCGCTCTAGCACTTTTTATCGCATCTTCGGACGAACAATAAGGACTCCGATGCCCGCCTTCGCAAAGGCGGACCTGGCCGCGAACGCGCCGAAGGCGGCGGACCATAAGGAGCGCTCCTCCCGCCGTCAATGGGCGTATCGCGCAGTTGCGCACCCGAGCACGATCCCGAAAAGGGACCCCGGTTTTCGGAAAAGGCTTGTCCCCGCGGAGGCGGCGGTCATGCCCCACCAATGACGTGAAGCGGGATCGCGATTCGAGAAAAAGTGATCCCGGTCTAGCCATTTTCGATTCCCGGCGGATCGATCCACCCGATATGGCCATCGCCGCGCCGGTACACCAGATTGACCCGGCCGTGCCCCGCGTGCCGAAATACCACGACCGCCGCGCCGGTCAGATCGAGCTCCATCACGGCGTCGCAGACCGAAAGACGTTTGAGCGTGGTCGTCGATTCGGCAATGATAACTGGATTGAACGCCTCCTCGTCGGACTCGTGCTCCGGCGCTGCGATGATGTAGCTCGAGGCCTCGAACGCGCGCGCCTCGTCCGCTAGCGCCGTTGCCTGATGATTCTTGAGCCGGCGCTTGTAGCGGCGCAGCCGCGTCTCGATCCGTCCCGCCACCTGATCGGCACTCGCATAGGCGTCCGCCGCCAGCGCCTGCGCTTCCAGCACGATGCCGGAATCGAGGTGGATCATGCATTCGGAGCGGAAGCCGAAACCCTCCTTGCCGATGGTGACATGCCCGGAGAAGCCGCCGTCGAAGTACTTGGCGGTAGCTTCCGCGATCCGCGCGTTGATTCGCGTACGCAACGCCTCACCGACATCGATGTTCCTGCCCGACACGCGAAATGGCATGAGCGGCCTCCGATCTGCGCTCCCGTCCCCGCGCTCCACAAATTACATAAGGTCGTGCCCGCTATCCCGCCAGGTATCCGGGTGCCGACGCGAGCTTCTCGCGCCGGCGCTGCACCGAGGAGGGAATGCGCATCGCCTCGCGATACTTGGCGACGGTGCGGCGGGCGATCTCGATGCCGGCGCCGCGCAGCTTTTCGACGATGGTGTCGTCCGAGAGCACCGCGCGCGGGCTCTCCGCGTCGATGAGCTGCTTGATGCGGTGGCGCACCGCTTCGGCCGAATGCGCCTCGCTGCCGTCGGCGGACGCGATCGCCGAGGTGAAGAAGTATTTGAGCTCGAAGATGCCGCGGCTCGTCGCCATGTATTTGTTGGCGGTGACGCGCGAGACCGTCGACTCGTGCATCGCGATCGCGTCCGCGATGGTCTTGAGATTGAGCGGGCGCAGATGCTGGACCCCGTGCGCGAAGAAAGCGTCCTGCTGGCGCACGATCTCGCTCGAGACCTTGAGGATGGTGCGGGCGCGCTGATCGAGCGCGCGGATGAGCCACGTCGCGGTCTGCAGGCAATCGGCGAGATACGTCTTGTCCTGGGGGCTGCGCGCGGTCTTGGCGACCTGCGTGTAGTAGCTTTGATTGACCAGGACCTTGGGCAGCGTCTCCGAATTGAGCTCGACCATGAAGCCGCCGTCGGGGCCAGGGCGGACGAAGACATCGGGCACGATCGGCTGCACCAAGGTCGAGCCGAAGGCGAGCCCGGGCTTGGGGTTGAGCTTGCGAACCTCGCCGATCATCTCGAGAAGATCTTCATCGCTCACGTCGCAGATCTTGCGCAGGCCCGGGAGGTCGCGCTTGGCGAGGAGATCGAGATGGGCCAGCAGGGCCTGCATGGCGGGATCGAGACGATTGCGCTCGCGCAGCTGGATCGCCAGACATTCGGTGAGGTTGCGCGCGGCCACGCCCGGCGGATCGAACCCCTGCAGCACCGCGAGCATGGCCTCGACGTCGCAGGGCGCGGCGCCGAGCTTCTCCGCGACGTGGGTGATGTCGCCCGTAAGATAGCCGGCCTCGTCCACCAGATCGATCAGATACTGCCCGATCAGTCGGCCCGCCGGATCGACGACCGCGAGCGCGAGCTGCTCGGCGAGATGCTGGGCGAGCGTGCGCTCGGCGGAAACGAAGGCTTCCAGATTGTAGACGCCGTCCTGGTGCCGCGATGAGCCGCCGCTGGCCCAATCCGCGACGCCACCACGCGCGTCGGCAATCCCGGGAGGCGCGGCTTCGGCGGCATCACTTTGCGTCCCGTCGCCGTCGTGGCCGCGGCCTTCGGTAGCGGCGCCGTTCTCCGCGCTCGCTTCGGTCCATTCAGCCGCCGGCGGCGTCGTACCGTCCCGCTCCGGCGCCGGCCGTTCCTCGGCTTCGCCTTCGCCGCCGCGCTCGAGCAGGGGATTGCGCTCGAGCTCGCTCTCCACATAGCCGACGAGATCGAGATTGGAGAGCTGCAGCAGCTTGATGGCCTGCATCAGCTGCGGCGTCATCACCAGCGCGTGGCTCTGCCGGAGTTGAAGCTTCTGAGAGAGCGCCATGACGCCTGATGGGATAGCTAGGCCGTGCGAAAAGTGGTCCGGTTCTTGCTTAACGGGTTCCGTGGCCCGTGTATACGGCCTCGCGGCCTTCTCGTTGCGGCCTTCTTGTTAACGGCGCCTGGGGCGGAGCATGATCCCCGCGTTCGGCGGGACAAGCCATCCCGGTCAAGCCGGGCTTTTCGGGACCATGCTCTACGCCATGCGGAAATCCTCGCCCAGATAGAGGCGGCGGACCTCCGGATCGTTCACGATCTGATCCTTGTCTCCCTCCGTCAGCACCTGGCCCGAGTATATGATGTAGCAGCGGTCGGTGAGATCGAGGGTCTCGCGCACATTGTGGTCGGTGATGAGCACCCCGATCCCGCGCTTGGTGAGATGGCGCACCAGTTTCTGGATTTCCACGACCGCCTTCGGGTCGATGCCGGCGAACGGCTCGTCGAGCAGCATATAGCTGGGGCGGCTCGCGAGCGCGCGCGCGATCTCGACGCGACGGCGCTCACCGCCGGAAAGCGCGATCGAGGGCGTCTTGCGCAGGCGCGTGATGCCAAACTCCTCCATCAGCGCATTGAGATCGGCCTCGCGGCGCCGGCGGTCGGGCTCGGTCACCTCCAGCACCGAGCGGATGTTCTCCTCGACATTGAGGCCGCGGAAGATCGAGGCTTCCTGCGGCAGGTAGCCGACTCCGAGCCGCGCCCGCTGATACATCGGCAGGCGCGTGACATCCTGGCCGTCGAGATCGATCCGGCCGCGGTCGGCCTTGATCAGTCCGGTGATCATGTAGAACACCGTGGTCTTGCCGGCGCCGTTGGGGCCGAGCAGGCCGACCGCCTCGCCGCGCCGCACGCTGATGCTCACCTGGTTGACGACCTTGCGTCGGCCAAAGCTCTTGTCCAGGCCGAAGGCCGCCAGGCCATCCGGGAGCGGCTGCTGATTGGCCCGACCAGCCGGCGGCCGCGGCCGGGGCTCGCCCCGTGCAGCCGCGCGCGGCTCGACCCGGGGGGCCAGGGGTTCCGGCCGCGGCTCGGATCGTGTTTCCGGCCGCGGCTCGACGCGCGGGATAGACCTGGGAGGCGCTGGGGAGGGGTGGCGGCGCGCCGGCCGTGGTGGACCACCGAGGTTCATCGGCTCCCCCCGAATGAATGGGATCGGGCCGCCCAGCCCTTCCAGGTCGATAGCCCAGGGGTCATCGACCGCGCGACGCCGGTCGGGCGAAGCCGGAGGGCGCCGGGGAGGGGCCATGGGATCGCGCACGCCGGCCTCAAATCCATTGGATCGCCTGGCCCGCCGGTCAATTGGGATGGATGGGCGCGGGCGGCTGGGTCGGCAGGCTGAGGCCACCCGAGGGGGTCGATCCGATCAGTACGTCGACCCGACCGCCCTCGACCTTCGATACGCCGGTACCCAGGTCGACCGTCAGTCGCTGGCCGCGCAACACGTCCTTGCCGTGAACCACGACCACGTTTCCATTCAGCTGCACGGTATTGGCCTGCATGTCGAAAATGCCGGTATCACCAAACGCGTTCTGATCCTTCTGGGTCACCGTCACGCCGCCCGTCGCCTCGATGCGGCGGATCTGCTGCGCCGCGTCGCTCGACCCCGGCTGTGGCCCTGGCGCCGGCGCCTTCATGGCGTTCGCGGGAGCCGCGCCCGGCTTGTTAGGGTCCACATAGTAGACCACCAGGGCCTTGCTGCGCATCTCGGTGTCGCCTTGGGTCACATGCACATTGCCGGTGAAGGTCGCGACCTTGTCCTTGTCGCGGACGACGAGCGCGTCGGACTGGATGTTCACGGGCTGGTCGCGGTTCTGCGAGAACCCCTGCAGAGCATTTGGCGGCCCCTGATTTTGCGGGGACTGGCTCTTCTGTGCCGCAGCGTCGGCGGCCGCCAACATGGCGACGAGCGCCACCGCGGCAAAGACATTGCGCGTCGTGCCCGATCCTGCGCGGTCGGGGCGGCGGGACGAGATCATGGTGCGTGCGCTCATGGCATCCCCATATTGCCATTAAGGTGCATGACCCGACTACTGTTCGTCAGCGTCATGTTCACCCCGCCCCCGAACTTTATCGTGCCGCCCGAATCGGCGACCTCCATCCGGTTGGCGTTGATGATGCCCTGCTGCATCACCACCCGAACCGGCTTCTCCGACACGACGTTGCTGCTGTGGACGTCGATAGTCGCCTCGCTCAGATAGACATTGAACCCGCTCGTTGACTTGAGGACGATGTTCTGCCGCAGCGTCAGCATTTCGGACTTGCTGTCGTAGATGCCGGTGTCCGCGGTCAGCTCGAATACGGTCTTGTCCGACATCTCGGACTTGCCGTGCAGGCCCTGCAGCTCGATCGTATCCGGATTGGCGACGTCCTGGGCGGCGGCGCGCGCAGTCACCTCGTAGGGCCGCGTATCATTGGTGAAGCCGGCGATCCGTGGCGCCTGCATGGTGACCTTGGTGCCTGAGACCACGAGCCCGCTATAGTCGACCGGCAGCGACGTCAGCATGCGCAGCGGATTGAGCGTGGCGGCGGCGATCGCGATCGCGACCGTGGCGATGAGGCCGAGCGGGATCGCCAGGCGGATGAAGCGGACACGGCGGCTGTGCCGCAGCGCCCGGCGGAACATCCGCGCGCCATCGCCGCGGCGCGTCACCGCATAGCCGCGGGTTGCACGCTGATCGATGGGCGACGCGATGGTCAAACGATGCACCCCGAGTTCGGCCGGCTTGAACCCGCGCGGCGCACCGGCTCAGGCCCTGCTCACGCGGTTATTCACGAGAGCCCTGCTCACGAAAGCCAGCGCCCGCTGCCGGGCGACTGCCGTTGATGAAGGAATCAGCCGCCCCCAGGCCATTCTACCCCTATCGGGCCGTAGAGTGGTCGACAAATGTGGCCCGCCCACGGCACGGTCGGCGACGCTGCGGCCGGTTGAGGCCTGAGGTTAACGCCCTCAGGAATGGGCAAAAATATCGTCCGCCGCCCAGCCCGCGATGTCGAGCCGGACCCGGTCGGGGAGAAAGCGGAAGCAGGCGAGCGCGAGCGCTTCGCGACCCTCGCGCACCAGCATGGCGTCGAGCTTGTCCTTGAGCGCATGCAGATGCAGCACATCGGCGGCGGCGTAGCTCACCTGCGCGTCCGTCAGATCGGCGGCGCCCCAATCGGAGAGCTGTTGCTGTTTCGACAGCTCGACGCCGAGCAACTCGCGCACCAAGTCCTTGAGGCCGTGCTTGTCCGTATAAGTGCGGGCGAGCCGCGACGCGATCTTGGTGCAATAGATCGGGCCCGGCATCACACCGAGCGCGTCCGACAGCATGGCGAGATCGAAGCGCGCGAAATGAAAAATTTTGAGGATCGCGGGGTCGGCGAGGAGGGTCTTGAGATTTGTCGCCTGGCCGCCGGCGGGCGGTATCTGCACGACATCGGCGGTCCCATCGCCGGGCGACAGCTGCACCACGCAGAGCCGGTCGCGGCGCAGCGCAAGCCCCATGGTCTCGGTGTCGACCGCGACCGCGCGGACCCGATAGTGCGAGAGGTCCGGCAGATCGCCGCGGTGCAAGCGTAGGGTCATTGCGGCTTCCGTATGGGTGGGGGCCTTGCGATTCGCCAGGTACCTTAAGCACTTTCAGCGCCGTGCCGGCAAGCCGCCGCGCCCGCAAGCCTCGCACGGGGTCCGGTACACCGACGCAGCAGGCTTCTCGATGTCGGCGGCAGAGTCGCGCTCCCGCAACGTGCCGGCTCACGCGCCGTCGGGCGCACCATGATCCGGCTGCCGGCCTCGCCAAGGTCGATCTCCTTGTTCCACGATGGCGATGCGATCCCTGTTGTACCAGGACCTGCTGCCGCGGCCGCGCCCGCTCGCCGGCGCGTGCCCAATCCTTGAGCGCGTCAGCGGTTGCCGCCAGGCCGTCGGGTGCGCCGGATCGGCCAGAAGGAGGCCTTGGCGCTGCGCCGCAACATCATCTGCATTCCGGCCCGAGCGCGCGATGCGCCGCGTCCTCGCAGAAAAGGCAAAAAGAAGCGCAATCCACAATGAACCACCACCACAAATGAACCACCAAGTGTATCTCAACACCCGGAGCCCGGCGCCGCCGCTGCGGGCGTCCTCAGGCGCCTCTGGGGCTGTCGACTTCGTGCCGAATGACCTGCCGAATCTTGGCATTCGACAGGAACAGGTCGTGGTTGATGACCCCCCAGCCCTCGCGCGAGCCGTCGATCACATGCAGCCCCAGCTTTTCGAGCTGCGCCTTCTGGGCGGCGCCGACGCGCGTCATCCCGCCCGCCATCCAGCGTGAGATCGCAAGCGCGCGGTCATTGGTCGCCGTCAGCACGGTGATCTTGCTGGCAATCGGCCCGATATGCGCAACCGAGGAGGTGAACACATCCATGTCGATGTCGGGTGCCGCAAACACGACGGCGCCGAGCGGCACCGCCACGGCCTCGCCATGCCGGTCGTAGAGCTGGCGCAGCGCCTCCAGCGCCAGCATGGTGCCGATGCTGTGCGCGACCACGTGAATCCGGGTGACCCTCGGATTCGTCATCAGTCCGTCGAGCACGCTCACCAGCGCGTCGCGCGACCACATCGCGCTGTCGCGGTCGTAGCCGTAGTCGAGGAGGCTCGCTTTGGACGGCCAGGTGAATGCAACCGTTTCGCCGTGGAACTTGATGCCGTCGGAAAGACGCGCCGCATCGAGCACGGCGGTCTCGAAAGTTTGATTGAAGCCATGCACGTAAACCAGCACCTCGCCGCCGCTGATTCCCTCCCCGAACGGACCGCCGAGATCCGGCGATTCCTCGATGGCGTCGAGGCGCCAGTCGTCGAGCCCAACCGCAGCGAGCGAGAAGCGGCCCTCGCCGGGCGGGGTCAACTTGGCGCGGGCGACACGCATTGCCGACGCGCGCTCAGCCCCGAACCAGGGCTTCGCCTTCGCGCCGTCGACCGGCCGGCGCGTCGTTGCGACCAGAACCGTCGGGCTCGCCGAAATCTGCGACGCATCAACGCGCGCGCCGCTCGCTCCAAACCCGCTCGCCTCGAGACTCGCGCAGCCGCCGAGCGCGAGCACGCACGCGCCCGCCGGCACTTGCAGCAACACGGCGCGGCGAGAGATGCCGCCGGATGGCTCGGAACTGTTCACGCCGACCCCAATTCAGGTGAAGGCCGATGGCCGCAGCTGGACTACCGGCTGATCGCGGCAAGAACGGGGCGCGCGCGGGGCCAGCCAACACCGCTGATTGCGGCCTTACGGTGCGGGTTCGGATTGCGGTGGCGGGCCTGCCACATTTGTGGCGGGTTGTGTCGGCGCCGGCGCGAGCTTTGGCAGCGGCAGCCGCCCCACCGACCAGGCATCGGTGGACGGAGCGGAGCCGGGAGACAGCCCGGGCTCGCTCACATTGCGTAACCACGCGTTGGTGGCGTCGCGCGCCAATGCCGCGCAGCTTGTTCGCAATTTCGCATAAGCCGACGAAAATCCACGCATGCTCAGCGTCAAACCGCCCGCCGGACCATCGTTGCGCGCGAGGTCGCTCGCCGACAATCCGAGCTTGGAATCGTCACGCACCGCCTCCACGGCGTTTCGCGCCAGCGGCGAGGTCGAGTGCGCGTCGAATTGGAGTGACGGACTTTGCTCGGACAGCTCGAAGCGCCTCCCGTCCACGTCGATACTGAGGGGAGCAGACCCGGCGGCGGACAAATCGGTGACGGCGTGCTCGCGCACCAGCACCAAACGGAACCCCTGACCCAAGGCGCAATTCAGGGTCACCAGACCGTCGAGGTATCTGACCCGCGCATCGTCGGTGCGTGCGAAATAGCCCTTGATCAACATGGGCGCGGGCTTCTCGATGAGCTGCCAGGGGGTCTCGCCGAACTCGCTGCGGTCGATGCCGAAACGCACCACCTCTTCCCGCTCGAGGAACCGCTTCGATTCGAAGGGAACCGCGAAGGCCGCCCTGAACAAGCCGTCGTCGATGCGCATCTCGCGCAGATACTGCTCTATGTGCTCGCGATTGATCGCCTTGGCCTCGCGGGCGAGCGCGCGCGGCGGCGCCACCGCCGGATCAAGCCCGACATCATGAACCGCAAGCTTCACCCATGGCGGGACATGGCGCACGGCGCCTCCGGCCAACACGTAGACGCATCCCGAGTTGCACATCGCGTGGAGCGGATCGAATTGCGCCGCGATCGCCTCGCCCGAGCGCTTGCGCGCCGCGCATGTTTTTTCCTCCGGCGTGCCACGCGCACACCCCAGCGGAACGGTATGCGCCACGCTGACTTCGAGCTTCTGCTCGCGGAGCAACCGGCCGATCTCGAGGGATCCCTCCACCGACCCTCCCGGAGAATGGAAATAGATCGGCGGCCGCGGCCGCCCGAGCGTCGCCAGCAACCGGCGCAGGCGTTGCGGCGCACCGACGTCGATCCTGCCCTCGGCCGCAATCCACACACTGCAGCCGGGCCCGCACGCATCCGCTTCGCCTCTGGCGAGATAGAACTCGATCGCGGGCATCGTCAGCGGATTGACCGGCGCCTTGTCGCCTTGAGCCTCGGCCGCGATCAGGCATCCGGCAGATGCGACCAGGAGAGCGACGCTGATGGGCAGCAAACGCAGCTTGGGCATGGGCATCTCACAGGGCATCACCCGAGAGCCACGATAGCACAGCGGAGATTTCATTCGCATCAGCAGCGTGCGCCGGGCGCAGCGGAGCATCCCCTTCGTTTCGACACGGCCTCCCGCAGGGATCGCGCAGTGGTCATCTGGATGCCCCGCTTTCGCGCGGCATGACGGGCTGTGATTCGCATGCGCGGTTTGGCTCACGCCTTTCCGTACCCACCCGCCGTCGGTGTCTGAATAATGATTGCGTCACCCGCATCCAGGGTCGTGGCGTCGGATCCCTGCAGACGTTCC
>Ga0126381_100006128_pt1 | contig 13293 bp, 18 predicted proteins | sample PanSoiMetPlot_28_FD_96465 | JGI IMG/M metagenome (GOLD analysis project Ga0126381, IMG submission 96465) | Tropical forest soil microbial communities from Panama - MetaG Plot_28 | ecosystem: Environmental > Terrestrial > Soil > Tropical forest > Bulk soil | place: Panama | collected 2016-02-17
CAGGCGCGCACAGCCCTCGCAGAAGGTGCTGACATCATCATCGCTCAAGGGACCGAAGCAGGTGGTCACGGCGGGGCAAGATCGACGCTGCCGCTCGTTCCGGCAGTCGTCGATATGGTCGCAAATTCGGGGCAAAACGTCCCCGTCGTCGCCGCTGGCGGCATCACGGATGGGCGCGGTCTCGCTGCGGCTCTGATGCTCGGCGCTGATGGCGTGCTGATGGGAACCCGGTTCTCCGTTGCCTCCGAATCCCTCGCCTCACCGGAGATTAAGGCGCGCATGGTCGAGGCGAGCGGGGATGACACCCTTCGCACAACCATTTTCGACATCGCTCGGGGCTATTCTTGGCCGAAGGAATACACGGGTAGGGCAGTTCGCAATCGGTTCGTCGAAGAATGGCATGGTCGTGAAGACACGCTGACACAGGCTGCGGACGCGCGTGCTCGTTATGCCGAGGCAGCGGCGCGCGGTGATGCCGATATCGCCGTCGTCTTCGCGGGCGAAGGCATCGACCTCATTCACGCCGTCGAACCCGCTGCGGTCATTCTCGATGGTGTTGTGCGGGAGGCCGAGGCGGCGTTGTCCCGGTCACTTTTGACATAGACGGTCACGCTACGGAGGCTATCCCGATGTCCTGGCCGACCGGCGGCGTCTTCTCGCGGAGATCCCGCCCGGTGATTTCGACGTTGCCGTCGTCGGTCAATTGACGCCGCCGCAGTTTCCTCTCGACGATCATCTCGAACCGCGTGCGTTGCAGGTGAAACGCCTCGATGCACCGCTCTGGCGTCGGACGCTGGTCGAGCAGCCCTTGGAAGACGCGTCGCGCCACCCGCACGGTGCCCTCATAGGGCCGTAGGATCACCGAGAACTCGACGCAATCGCTGTCGTCGTTCCAACGGGCGTCCTCGGGAAACTCGAAAAACGGCATTGCGACCTCCTGGGGGAAGGAGCAGAATGTTCCTGTATTGTTCTATCATCCGAGTGCAGGTCCGGCAACAAATGAGATCGCCGCTATGATCGAGCCGTCATCCTGGGCAGCCCTAGTCCCCGAGCTACTAATAATCGACATCGCAAGGAGCCTGCGGTTCTGGCGCGATGTGTGCGGTTTCACGGTGCTTTTCGACCGTCCCGATGAAGGTTTCGCTTACCTCGACCGCGACGGCGCGCAGATCATGTTGGACGAAATCGGCAAGACCCGGGATTGGGTGACAGGGCCGCTCGAAAGTCCCTTCGGTCGGGGCATGAACCTCTTCGTCAGGGTGGAGACTATCGAGCCGATCCTGGCTTCGCTGGCGAGCGCCGGGTGGCCGCTGTTCATGGATCCCAAGCAGAAGTGGTATCGGGCCGGGGATGTCGAGACGGGTGTCCATCAATTTCTCGTTCAGGACCCAGATGGCTACCTAATTCGGTTTGCCGCCGACATCGGTGACCGGCCCGTGAGCGGGACGCAGACGTGATGTCATCGGTGCAGGGCGAGCGAATGCCCGGCGGGTTCATTCTCATCACCGGGATCGACGGCGCGCGATGGGCTGTCCGGCAGCATTCCGTAACGATCATCCATGATGCCGACGAGTGCCGGGATGAGACGCTGATCCAGCTACATGGTGGGCATGTCGTCCGCGTGCCGTGCCCGCTCGACGAAGTGCTCGGCTGGTTCGCTTAGCCAGGCCCATCGTGTCTGCTTATTCATCGGTACAGGAGGTCGATGCGGCAGGCTCTATTCGCACTAGTCTAGCGACCGCGCAACAACCTCAGTCTTCGCGAAGATCGCACCCGATGAGATCTAAGGGATTTGAAGCCGACCCGTGCGTTCTTAGCCGCCATACGCCTTCAAGGCACTTTGCGCTTGCTGCGCCGACTCCATCATCTCTTGCGACGTGAGAAGCCGTCTGACTTGGACGTTCTGGAAGACGCCGGACGCGGTTGCTGAGAGAGCGATGGGAACTGGCCCGAAACGGGCAGAACTGTCAGGCGGGAGTTCAAACACTGCCATCACGCCGTGCGCGCCGCCGACAGTCGCATACCACGAATGCAGACGACCCCCGAGCGCCTCGGCTACTTCCCTTGCAGTCTGCTCGCAGTCGCTCGGGTTGGCGATCATCTCGCGTGTCGTTTCTGACGACAGTTCGCCCGTCATGCAGAACAACATAATGTGCTCCCGGCCCACAGAAGGTTGCTGGACAATGAGTCTTAGCCCGCGTCAGCGTCAAGTCGCGCTGACGCGACGGTTTGATCAGAGGATAACGGACGACTCCAAGAGAAACGTATTGAGTCCGACATCAATCAATCGATCCAATCTAAAACCTGAATTTTGAAGAAGTGTCTCAAATTCGGTCTGCGTGCGTTCTTTGCCAGTGAGTTCCCCTAGCATGATCATGTCCAAGAATAACGGCCAACCTGGTTTATTCTCACTTGGAATAAGACATTCAACGACAAGCAGCCGTGCCTGCGCGGGAGCAGAGCGGCGCACCGCTTTCAAGACTTGGGTGGCCTCGTCGTCGTTCCAGTCATGGAGCACCTGCATCAGCACATAGGCATCGCAGACCGGCAAATCGTCCTGGAAGAAGTCGCCAGGGTGCAGTTTCAGCCGAACCGATCCGTCCGCCGTAGCCTGCCCGATCACGTGGGGCAGATCGAACAGCACTCCCTCGACGTTTAGCGTCGCGTCAATGATCGCGCGGAGCAAATGCCCATTTCCGCCACCGATATCGGCAATGCTTTTGAACCCGGAGAAGTCATAGTTCGCGAGGATACCCACTGCCTGACCCAGCGTCTTGCCGGTCATCGCGTCATTGAAAAGGCGACTGTGATCGGGATGGTTCGCGAAGTAGCCCCAAAACCCACCGTTCGGCAGGGTCTTTTCCGCCGCCGAACGACCCGTTTTGACGGCGTGATCAAAGTGCTCCCAGATGTGCCAGAGCGCGGGGATACCCTGCATCCGCACAAACGACCGCATCGACTGAGGGTGATCCGAACGCAACAGACGGGAGGCCGGGGAATGCGTGAAGTTGCTGCCCTGCACCTCGAAGACGCCATGTGCGGCAAGGACCCGCAACACTCGCTCCAACGCGCCGAGATGCGTTTCGGTGGCCGCCGCTAATGCCTCGACGCTACGCGGCGAGTCATCTAGCGCGTCAGCTATCCCAAGCTCCGCGACCACGTGCAGGGCGCGAGGCAGTGTGAACCCCATCGAGATTTCCATGAGAGTATCGAAAGGAGACTGCGACATCTCCAGGCTCCCTGTTGCTGGTTGTGGATGTTGTTGCCAGCATCGGTCAGGGCGACCGGCGCGTCCTGCACGTTTCGCGCTTTGCCCTGCACAAAACGATCACGGCCTCGGCGGACTAGGCGTTTATTCGCGACGAGCCTTGCGATAGGCCGCCGGGGTCACGCCATACATCCGCCTGAACATCCTCGACAGATGCTCCTGGTTGGCAAAACCGCATCCAAACGCGATTTGCGCGACACCTTCGTCGCTCGCCTCCAGTCGGCGTTTCGCGTGCTCAACCCGGCGCTGCACCAAGTATTGATGCGGTGCCTTCCCTATCGTCGCGCGAAACTGCCGCGCGAAGTGGCTAGCACTTAGTCCGGCGGCGTGCGCCATGGCGGGAAGGTCAACCGGCTGTGCGAGGCTTGCCTCGATAAACTCAAGTGCTCGGTTGAGCCGATTGTCGGCCATCGCTTCGGATAGACAATGCCGATGTCGAGTGACTGAGACCGAGGAGTGTCGGCGGATCAGACGGGCGGCGATTGCCCGGCCGAGATAGTCCGCGTATGGCGTAGCAGCAGAATCGTCTTCGCGCAGCGCATCCCGCACACCGAGCATGAGATGCTCGATCAGCGGATCGTTGTCCCCGAACCGGGGGAGGATTTCAAGGTCGGCAGGATCGCCGACCAAAATGTCAGCGGCCACCTCGCTAATGAGCGCGCGACGCAGATAGAGATGAAGGGTACGGACAGCACCACCGACCCGTACCCCGAAATCCATCCCGCCGGGCATCATCACCATACCGCCATATGGAATGACGCGAGTGTCCTCGCCTTTGGGAATGCGCCGATGAACGGTGACCGAGGGGCTGAGGTGCAGCACGATCAGTTGGTCGTCTAGGGCCTTGAAAGACGCCTCGAAAGGAAGCTCGCGTTGGGTTGATGCGTATATCGATGACCAGCCGCGATCATCGCTGGAGACCCGCATTTGCACGCCGGGTTGTCGGAGCATCCCATGGGTCTGGGCAATCGTGAAGGTGCTTGAGACGCCTAACATCGTCAGCCTCCGCTGGAGCCGACCAAGTGATGCAGTGTAGCGGTTTCTATCGCCTTGCGTGAGATTGCTTACGACGCCCGCCAGATTGCTTCGGCACCCCGATCGAAAAGTTCCTCTGAATGCCCGTTGAAATGATGGTCCAAACGGGATCAAAGTGGTTCAGGTTCTGTCGCTATCAGAAAATTCTCGAAGAACATTTGGAGGCTACGATGCCGCTCACGGGCGTCCTGAGACCCGGCTACATCCAAATCCGGGTTAGCGATATCGACGCATCAATCAAACATTACGTGGACCGGGTCGGCTTGCATTTGGTCAGCCGTGAACCCGATGGGCGCGTCTATCTGCGCGCTTGGGATGAATTTGACAGACACTCGATCGTCCTGCGACCGGCCGATGCGCCCGGTATGGACTACGCTGGCTTTAAGGTCGCGAGTGACACCGAACTTGACGCTCTTGGCCGCCGAATTGAAGCATCGGGCACCAAGCTGGAGGAAAGACCGACAGGAGAGCAGCCCGGCCTCGGAAGGCGGCTTAGCTTTGTTGTCCCGAGCGGCCACCGGATCGAGCTATTTGCCGAGATGGCTCTATCCGAAGATGGCCCGATGGTGCAGAACCCCGAGTTATGGCGCGACGAGCCGCATGGTATGCGGGTAACCCGCTACGACCACTGCAATCTCCATGGTCCAAACATCGATGATACGATTCGTTTCTTTACCGACGTGCTCGATTTTTCGCTCACCGAAGCGGCGCAGACGCCAGACGGCCACATCGCGGCCGGGTTCCTCTCCTGCTCCAACAAGGCGCACGACATCGCCTTCATCCGTCGCGACGAGCCGGCAAAGTTTCACCACGTCGCCTTCTCACTGGAATCCTGGCACGAGGTCGGCCAAGCCGCCGATATTATCGCTCGATACGACATCCCGCTCGACATTGGCCCGACCCGCCATGGCATCACGCGCGGACAGACGATCTATTTCTTTGATCCGTCTGGGAACCGCAACGAGGTCTTCTCCGGTGGGTTCATCTACTATCCCGACAATCCGAAGCGGATGTGGTCGGTCGATAAGATCGGCAAGGCCGTCTTCTATTATCAGCGCGAACTCAACCCACGCTTTATGAGCGTGGTCACCTAAGCTGGCAAATCGCGCCTGCGATCTCACGCAGGACTCTTGTCCTACCTTGGCGCCAAAACCGGAAACGCACACCGTGTGGTTTTCAAGAAACATTCTATGGATGGGGAGATCACCACATGCCGATCAGAGTCGTCGAAATTCATCATCAAGGAATACGCATAAACGGCGATGAAGCCGGTCTCGCTGCCAACCTGGATTTCTACCAGGGGCTACTTGGTCTCACTCCCGATAGCGGCCGACCAGCCTTTCCGGGTATTCCCGGCTTCTGGATGAACGTCGGCGAGACGGGTCAACTTCATCTGATCGGCGGGGATCAGCCGTCTCTCTTTGCAAAAGGCCCGGACCAAGACCCAGCATTGCCGCATGTTGCGCTGGCTGTAGCTGATGTCGCGGAGGCTAAGGCTGAACTCGACCGGAGGGGCACACCCTATTGGTCATTGACGGGCGCAACCGGCCCGCAAACTGAGCAACTGTTCCTCCGCGATCCCTACGGGAACATGGTCGAGCTACATCAGGTCGATCAATGCCGCTGTCGGGTGGCTAATCGTCGATAGCGAAACGCAGCCGGCCCCAGTGGATCAAATCTCACATTTGGTACCCGAACGGGGAGCTACCCACAGTGACCCAGCAAAAGGACCTGCTACGGGAGATTGCGGCGGCTATGAACGAGGACGCTTCCTATCGCATCAGCGATTGGTTCACCGAGGACTTCCGGCTGCACGAGCCGGGCAAGCCCGCCCTGCCGGTAGGACATGAAGGCGCTCGCCAAATGATGGAGGCGGGCCGTCAGAATCGCATGCCGGCGGGAGTACAGACGCCTGCGAAAGTCGAAATCCTCGATATGATCCAGGAGGGCGACCGAGTTGCCGTGCGCTGGCAGGTGAACCCAATCGCCGACAATCCTTATGAAGGTTCGTGTGTTGCAATCTATCGCTTTGAGAACGGACGCATCGCCGAGGATTGGGGCATCGTTGCTCCGGCACTCTGGCCCTGAAAACGTGGCGCGGACCCAAGCGCCTGGTTCTGACCACGAGCGAGGGGCGTGTGCATTAACGCGGTCATAGGTCGGATTGTCACGCAGGCGGACCAGCACCGATATGTTACGTTGTACATAACGCCGAGACGCGCCGGCTGACATGAACTGGGTGTTCGTATGTCCGACGACAAAGCCACTGCATTTGGCACCACATACGCGGAACTTTATGACCGCTATCTCGTGCCGATGCTCTTTGCGCCGTATGCGGAGTTCGTCGCTCGTCGCGCGGCGAACCTCCACCCGGACACTGTCCTCGAAACCGCTGCGGGTACCGGGATCGCGACGCAGTCCTTGGCAACGATGTTACCGGGCGCATCCATCACGGCCACCGACCTTAACCAGCCGATGATTGATCAGGCGAAGGCCAAGGCAGATTTTCGCAATGTGACATGGCAGCAAGCCGATGCAATGAACCTGTCCGTTGCGGATGGGTGCTTCGACCTCGTCGTTTGTCAATTTGGCGTCATGTTCTTCCCGGACAAGCAGATCGCCTTCCGAGAGGCACGCCGCGTATTGAGGCCAGAAGGAAATCTGCTGTTCGTGGTCTGGGAGGATTGGAAACTGATGCCGACTGCACCATTAGCCATCGCCGCCGACACCGTTGCCGGCCTCGTCGGTTGTGACCCGGGTATGCTGGTAAACCCGCCCTATCACGACGAACCCGTTATCCGAACTGATCTCGAAGCGGCTGGCTTCCGGCACATCGAGATTGATCGCGTCGTTCAGCCGGCGAGAGCAGCCTCGGCACGACAAGCCGCCATCGCCACAGTCCACGGATCGCTCATCCGCACGGTGATCGAGTCGACCGCTCCGGGCCGGCTAGACGACGCGACGAACGGGGTTGAGCGGGCCATTCGCGGTAAGCTCGGCGATGGCCAGATCGTCGGAGCCACAAGGGCACTCGTAGTTCTCGCTCACTGAAAAAACGGAGACCGGCACGGATGGCCAACCCCGACTCAATCTACAATTGGCGTCGTCTCGACGACCGGATCACCACGTCGGGTCAACCCACCGAGGCTCAACTGGTCGACATCGAACGGCTCGGCGTACGCCATATCGTCAATCTCGCTCTGCATACCCATGACAAGGCGCTGCCGGACGAAGCGGAAAGCGTCCGCCGTCTCGGGATGACCTACACGCATGTCCCGGTCGATTTCCAGAACCCGACCGAACAGAACTTCAAGCAGTTTTGCGCTGTGATGGAGCAGTTTAAGGACGCTCCGATGCACGTGCATTGCATCGCCAATTACCGGGTCTCGGCATTCTTTTACCGTTACCGCCGCGATGTGCTCGGCTGGGATGATGCGAAGGCGCGCGCCGAGATGGAGGCGATCTGGCACCCCGAGGGAGTGTGGGCGGCGTTTATTGCTGGCTGAACATGCGCCGAACTCGCGGCGTTAAATCGACCTCATCGATGAGTGCATCGAATTTGCAGGCATTCCACACCTTGCAACCGAAATCATGGTGGTGATAAGGGGGCGTCGCGGCGCGGGTAACACTCCGGGCTTCTGTCTAAAACGGACATAGCGGTCGAACAACGTTCCTCTATCTGGTTTAATCGGCTTCGTTTGTAAGAGGAGCACGTTCGACGGAGAAGCCCGATGGAGAGAAATGCCTCCGCTACGCTCGATGCTGCACGTTCGATAAGGCCCCGTATCCTCGCTGAACGTGACCGTACCGAGACTGCGCGCCGTCCGTCCGACGATCTTGTCCGCGAGTTGGCTCATGCCGGTTTCTTCCGCATCTACCTTCCCGAAGCCTATGGGGGACTCGACCTGACGCCGATGCAGGCGATGGAGGTGTTCGAGGAGTTGGCGCAAGCGGACGCCTCGGTCGCTTGGTGCGTTTGGAACGGAAATACCCATTGGACGGCATCCCAACTCTCGCCTGAGACCGCGCGAACCATCCATGCCGACGCCGATGTCGTCACGGCAAATAGTACCCGCGCTTCGGGACAGGCTCATGCCGTTGACGGCGGATATCGTGTGGCCGGCCGATGGTCTCTGGTGAGCGGATGCGAACTCGGCACATGGATGGTGCTTTTATGTGTCGTCCACGAGGATGGAAAGCCGAGACTGGCAGAAGGAGGAGCACCCGAAACCCGGTTCATGCTCCTGCCGTCCGCCGATTGCGAGATTATCGACACTTGGACGGTCGGAGGGTTGCGAGGCACTGGTAGCCACGATGTCGTCGTGCGCGACGTATTCGTTTCGCTTTCATACGGGTCGGGCTTTACCGACACCCATGTGCTAACCGAGCCGCGTTATCGCATCCCGCCATTCTCTCGCGTCATCCCTGGCCTCGGCGCGATGGCCTTGGGCATTGCCAGAACTGCTATCGAGACGTTCAGCGAGATTGCCGGCGCGAAAGTAGTGCAGCGGACGACCCAAATGCTTTGCGACAACCATGGCGCGCAGGTTCGTGTGTCGGAGGCGGAGTCGCTCGTGCGCTCGGCGCGGCTCTTTCTGTTCGATAGTCTGGATCGTCTCTGGACGACAGTGTGCACAACCGGCGAAGCCCCCATAGAGGAACGGGCACATGTCCGGCTCGCCGCCTCGCACGCCGTTGCCAATGCGGTACGAGCCGTCGACCTGCTCTATGTCGGAGCCGGCGCGAGTTCACTGTACACAAGTTGCCCCCTGGAACGGGCGTTTCGCGACGTGCATGCGATAACGCAGCACATCGGTGTCCATCCACGCGTCATGGAGAGCACAGGGCGTGTCTTGTTCGGGCTGGAACCGGATACGCCATGGCTCTGATCGCGACGGTGCTTCTTGCCGAACGGCGGGTCCATTTGGCGACGCCGAAAAATTTTAAGCTGCAAGCATTCCCTCAGTCGCCGATCATGTGCTGGCTCGATAGCGAATCATAGTCGGTCGGTCTCGATCACGGTCTCGTTCGCCATGGAGTCCACTCCGGACGGGGTCATCCATGAGGATGCTGATGCTGCGTGGCGATGCGAGACTACCAGCCACGAAGCCGGTCATAGAGAGCAACTGGCATATAAGGCTGCATCTAGTCTAGTCGCGAATGCGTCGAGATGGAGGCGATCTGGCGCCCGGAGGGGGTGTGGGCGGCTTTCGTCCGCTGATCGAAGGCCGGCGCACGAGCCGCCGGCTTTAACCCCAACTGCGTTTTAGTGCGAGTTGCGGTCGTCCGAGCGGTCGATGCCCGCGCGTCCTTGCGCGGAAAGATGCGCGGGTGGCAAATGCCAGCCGTATTTGATCGCCATGAAACGAAGGCCGAAGCACAAAGCCCCTCCGGCGAGAGCCGAGATGCCGTAGGAAAGACCAAGCATGTCGCCGATGACGACCATGGACGCGCCGGACAGCGCTGCAACGGCGTATAGATCGGAACGCAGCACTGGCGGAATCTCCGCCAGGAGCACATCGCGCGTGATGCCGCCGCCAATGCCCGTCAACATGCCCAGAAGGGCCGACATTACCGGACTCAATCCGAACTGGATCGCCTTTTGTGCGCCGGCAACTGCAAAGAAAGACAACCCCGCCGCGTCAAACCAAAGCACGGGACTGCGCAACCTATCGACGCCCGTATATAAAAAGAAGGTGATCAACCCGGCCAACACCGAAACCAGCAAATATCGGACATCGGTTAGCGCGGCAGGCGGCACCGCACCGATCAGTAAATCCCGGCCAATCCCACCAAAGGTTCCGGCCACGAAGGAAAGGACGGCGATGCCGAAAATATCGAGGCGGTGATTGACGGCGGCAACCGCCCCGCTGATCGCAAAAACGAAGGTGCCCCCGAGGTCAAGAACATGCACGAAAGTTTCGACGGGGATCATGATGGCGCCTCCGGCGAGAGCCATGCCATCGCGCCAACGACCAACGTCTCGACCCCCGTTTCCAGGGTTGGGTGCAATATCGGTGCGAATTTCGGGCTGTGATTAACCGGAAGTTCGTTCAACTTACCCGCAGCCTTCGCCCTGGCGTAGGTTTGGGGATCATTGCCACCAACGAACCAAAAGACCGATGGCACTTGCCATGCGGTGCCGAAGCAACCGAAATCCTCGCTCGCCGGCGCGGCACCCGTGTGCGTCACCCGCTCGGGGGCAAAATAGCTGCGAAAGGCGGTAGCGACGCGATTGCTCGCAGCTTCGTCATTCACGTTGAGCGGATAGCGGTCGAGCGGCGTGATTTCCGGTTTGCGGGGCGCCCCCGAGGCTTCGGCCTCGGCATTGACGATCCGTTCAATGGCAGCAAGTACGTGTTCGCGCAGGTGCGCGTCGAATGTCCGCACATTGAGCTTGATGACGGCTTCGTCGGGAATGACGTTCTCCTTTGTGCCCGCCTGCAAGACGCCGACTGTGATCACCGCCGCATCGTTTGCGGCAACCTCGCGGGACACGATGGTCTGGAGACGCAGGACGACGGATGCCGCCATGACCACAGGATCGATGCTTGCCTGTGGCATCGATCCATGCGCACCCCGCCCGAACAGACGGATTTGCAGGCTGTCCGCTGCAGAAGTGATCGGCCCGGCGCTTCCAGCGACGGTGCCGGCCGGGCCAACCATGACATGCTGGCCAAGTACAACATCGGGTACCGGAAATCGTGTAAGCAGGCCGTCGTCGATCATCGCCCGAGCGCCTTGCGCGGTTTCCTCGCCCGGTTGGAAAACGGCCATCAATGTGCCCTTCCAGGCGTCGCGCGCCTGTGACAGCAATGTCGCCGCGCCAACCAACCACGCTACGTGCATGTCGTGACCGCACATGTGGCCCACTGGCACAGTGTTGCCCTCAGCATCCGTCACCGTGGCCGTGCTGGCATAGGCAAGGCCGGTACTTTCTGAGATCGGCAGCGCATCCATGTCGGCGCGCAACATCACTGTTGGGCCTTGACCGTTGCGGAGCAGTCCAACGACACCCGTTTGACCCACCCCGGTGGTCATCTCGTAACCAGCTTTCCTGAGCCTATCGGCGGCGATGCCCGCCGTTCGCGTCTCGTGCATCGACAATTCGGGATGGGCGTGAATGTCCTTATAGAGCGGTTCAAGATCGGGTAGCAGCTTGCCTAGGCTCGCGAGGACAACGGATGCGCGGTTGAGGTCGGTAGGCTGCGCCATGATGATCTCCTTCTGATACCTGCCGGTACCTTTGGGATATCGTTTCGTTCGCCACCTATTAACGCGCCCAGCCCGTCCCGTTATGCAGGAGATACAATATCGAGACTTGCCTGTGTGATTGTTCGTCACCCTCTAGCGAGGGGGTGGTTCGACGAATCCTCGGGGATCGACTGCGTCTGACAGCGGCTGTACGGGCGGTTGGGCCTCCGCTGACGGCACGGCTGGCGGTGGCGGTGCGGACAGTTGTTGCGCCTCCGCCGGTGACGCGGCCGGCCGCGACACCGTGTCGGTCTTGGTCGGTTTGTGGTGCCGGTGTCGGGACGGTGGCGGTTTCTCGATATAGAAGCCGTTCATTAACTGGGGTTTGGGTGGCGGTGCTGGCGGGGGGCTTGCGCAACCGACCAACGAGCCAACGCAAGCGCCCAATACACCGGACAAAAGCCGTTTCCTCATCTTCGACACGACACAATCCGGTCGTCAAAGCTTCTTAGGCAGGCTCATTTTACCGGGCCTCTGCGAGCGGCGACGTGCAAAAGGCGCAGCGGCGAGCCGCAATCGGCACATCGCTTAGGCACTCCGGGCATTTCTTAGTGGTCGGATCAGGAGCCGCCTCGCCACGCCGCATCCGAGCAAGGATTCTATTCACCGGCAGCACGACAAAGAAATAGACCGCAGCGCCGATCAGGATGAAGGAGACGATAGCGTTGATGAAGTCACCAAGCGCGAACTTGCTGCCGTTGACGGTGAAATCGATAGCCGAAAAATCCGGCTTCCCGATGAGAGCCGCGATGAGCGGCGTGATCAGGTCTTTGACTAAAGCGGTTACGACCGCGCCGAACGCCGCGCCCATTACGACGGCAACGGCAAGGTCAAGGACATTGCCCCGGAGCATGAACTGCTTGAAGCCTTGCAGCATGTGGTTCCTCCCCCGGTTGCGTTCGACGATTTTCTGCGCCGATAGATTACAAGCTCGACAGTCGGCTAATGCAAGGGCGCGTCCTAGCCTGTCGCAGGTGCGAAGTCGTCATTCCCGGTGTCGTTGTCGTGCCCCGCGACCGGCGCAATGGGTGGCGTTCGCCGAGTTCGCCGGACCCTTTCACCCTCTGCGCAGCCGACTTAGCGGATCAGCCCCAGTCCGAGAATGCCGACCAAAATCAAGTAGGCCGCGACGACATAGTTGAGGATGCGCGGAACAAACAGGATGAGCACCCCGGCCAAGAGTGCTGCTAGTGGCTGGAGGTGCGATATGTGCAAGGTCATGAAATGCTCTCCAGATTGAACAGGCGAAAACGGCTTGGCGGAAACCTCCACCACGCAGGATTGAGAACAAAATCAAGGGTTGTTCGGCAGGCCTAATTTCTCAGACCGAGCCACTTGCGAGAAGCAAGGAGCCGGGCTTATCGCACCACGAAGGTCGTCCACTCACCGGGCGGGCCGTCGATGTGGCGGGATGGTCATTGCCAGGCTTTGTTGATGGCCTCCGGGCTGCTCGGCCCCGCCAACAGAGGCGCCGCCGACCTGGTCCGCTTAAGCACTAGGCCGTGCGCTGTACCTCCAGGTTCGACCGTCATCGGTGACCGATGCCTCGCCACGCGCTTGTAGTTGGCCGAGGCCATGCCGGATCGATGTGTATGGGAGGTCGTGGCCCTTTTCGGCAAGCGCCTTCTTGATCGCCGCAGCCGGGCCGGTGTGATTGGGAAGCGCCATCATCGCCTCGGCAATGTACCGTGCGTTCTCGCCGCGACGGGCCGGTCGAGGAGCCGGTTTGGCTTGCG
>Ga0126381_100006129_pt1 | contig 13293 bp, 12 predicted proteins | sample PanSoiMetPlot_28_FD_96465 | JGI IMG/M metagenome (GOLD analysis project Ga0126381, IMG submission 96465) | Tropical forest soil microbial communities from Panama - MetaG Plot_28 | ecosystem: Environmental > Terrestrial > Soil > Tropical forest > Bulk soil | place: Panama | collected 2016-02-17
ACCCGACTTGCGAGCGCCTCGCGATCCGGCCTTCCAGCTCCCATCCACCTCCGCCTTCGTCCCGCCCACCACGTTCTTCCCCGGCGACTTAACCACTGCGAGCGCCCCTACGCTGCGGTCAAAAGATTATGCCCCAGTGGACCTCAGGGGGTAAAGCTGTGGTATCCTCCAATTGGCATATCCGCGTTACGGCGGTTTAATTGAAGCTAACCTCAGCGAACTTCTGAGGTCCATTTTCCCTTCGTTTTCGCGATCTTCTGTGAGCGGCCTCATTGGCGCAGTAGCAATCTTCGCGCATCGATGTCCAACAATCTGAAATGTCGATTCTGACCAATGAAGAATTTTGAGCGCATCACCGTCGATCCCGCCCAAATGGGCGGTGTGCCCTGCGTCCGTCACTTACGGATTCCCGTTGCAACCGTGCTGCGGTTGCTGGCCGGAGGGTTGTCCGAGGCTGAGATCATATCCGAGTACCCGGACCTTGAAACTGAAGACATCCGCGAGTGCCTGCGCTTCGCAGCGGCATCTGCCATGGAGCGGGAACTGCCTCTTCCATACTCGGCTTGAGATCCCTCGTCGATAACGCATTGCCGCCCCGTGTGGCTGAACTGCTTCGGGCGGCGGGGCACGATGCTCAGCACGTCCGCCCTATGGGATGCAAGCCGCCAGCGATGAGGAGATCCTGTCGCGCGCCCGTGAAGAAGATCGAGTCATCATTTCCGCCGACTCGGATTTCGCAGCAATACTGGCGGCCCAGGAGTTGGAACGTCCGTCGTTCATCCCCAATCTGCTCTCTGCTCGTGACTACGTGGACACGCTTCTGGCGGTCTTGCCAATACTGGAGCCGGAGCTGACCGCTGGTTGTGTCGCGGTGTTTCGGCGTGGCCGTCTCCGGGTTCGAAAGCTGCCTTTCTCCCCATAGCTTGGGCGATCCATCTCGCGCCACTGCGCCCTGCGCGCTGGCACACGCGTCCCCTTCAGTTCCTTTCCCCACCAGCCTCACCCGGCCGTCTACAGGAGCAGCCCAAATCGATTGACATCCTCGCCCGCTATGTGTAATCATTCATCTTAGTGAATAAAAATTCATCGCCAGTCCGAGCCGTCGCGCCTCGTCAGCCCGCTCGCGCCCGCGAAGCCGCCCCGCTCCCCATCCTCAAGTGCTCGGCCTCGGACCTGCTCCGCGACCTCGACCTCACCACCGACGAACTCTATTACCTGCTCGACCTCGCCGCCGCCATGAAGCGCACCCCGCGCGACTATGCCCTGGCGCTCGCCGGTAAGTCTATCGCGCTCCTGTTCGAAAAACCATCCCTCCGCACGAAGCTTACTTTCGAGATCGCCATGCAGCAGTTGGGCGGCGGATCCGTGTTCATGGAAGGCCCCATCGGCGTCCGCGAGCCGCTCAAGGACATCGCCCGCAATCTCGACCGCTGGGTCGAAGGCATCGTCGCCCGAGTCTTCGCGCAATCCACCGTCGAGGATCTCGCCCACTGGTCTTCCGTTCCCGTCATCAACGCGCTCAGCGATGGGTACCACCCCTGCCAGGCCCTCGCCGACATGCAGACGATTCGCGCGCGCTTCGGCGCGCTCAAGGGTCTCAAGCTCGCCTTTGTCGGCGACGGCAACAACGTCGCCCACTCCCTCATGCTCACCGCGCTCCGCCTCGGCATGGATTTCGCGCTCGCCTGCCCGGAAGGCTACATGCCGAACCCCGATGTCGTCATGCAGGCCCAGGGCCTCGCCGCCGTCTCCGGTGCGTCGCTGTCGATCACCCACGACACCGCTCCCGCAGTCGAAGGCGCCCACGCCATCTATACCGACGTGTGGACCAGCATGGGCCAGGAGCAGGAAGCCAAAGAGCGCAGACGCGCCTTCCATTCTTATCAGGTGAACGACGAGCTTGTCGCTCTCGCTCGCCCCGAAGCCGTTTTCATGCACTGCCTCCCCGCCAAACGCGGCGAGGAGGTCACGGATTCCGTCGTGGAGTCCGAACGCTCCGTCGTGTTCGACCAGGCGGAGAATCGCCTGCACGCGCAAAAAGCGCTGCTCTTAATGCTATTGAAGTAAGACAGGCGGGTGCCCTTCGGGCGGGGCCTGTCTTCTTTTAGATAATACGAATCTTATGTCCAAACCTAAGAAAGTTGCACTCGCCTACTCGGGCGGTCTCGATACCTCTGTCATTATTCCTTGGCTCAAGGAAAACTACGGCTGCGAGGTGGTCGCCGTCTGCGGCGATATCGGCCAGGGCGGCGACGAACTCACCGGCCTCGAGGAGAAGGCGCGCAAGACCGGCGCTACCGAAGTCTACATCGAGGACATGCGCGAGGAGTTCGTCTCGCAGTACCTTTGGAAACTGGTTCGCTCCGGCGGCCTCTACGAGCATAAGTACCTGCTCGGCACCTCCATCGCCCGTCCGCTGCTCGCCAAAAAACAGGTCGAAGTCGCGCTGGCTCATGGCTGCGACGCGCTCGCCCACGGCTGCACCGGCAAGGGCAACGACCAGGTCCGCTTCGAGCTCACTTACAAGGCGCTCGCCCCGCAGCTCCAGGTGATCGCTCCCTGGCGCGAATGGACGATCGTCTCGCGCGAAGATGCCATCGAGTACGCGCGCGCCCACAACGTGCCCATCTCACAGACCACCACCAAGATCTATAGCCGCGACCGCAACATCTGGCACATCTCGCATGAAGGCGGCGCGCTCGAAGATCCTGCCAACGCCGCGCCCGACGAAATCTGGATGCTCACCAAGAGCCCCGCGCAGGCGCCCGACAAGCCCGGCGAGGTTTCCATAACCTTCGAGAAAGGTGTGCCCGTCGCTGTCAACGGCAAGCGCATGAAAGCCTTCCAGCTGCTGGAAACGCTCAACGCTATCGGCGCCGAACACGGCATCGGCCGCATCGACCTGGTTGAGAACCGCTTCGTCGGTATGAAATCCCGCGGCTGCTACGAAACTCCCGGCGGCACGCTCATCATGTTCGCCATCCGCGAGCTCGAAGCCCTCACACTCGACAAGAACACGCTCCACTACAAGCAGCAGCGCGCCCTCGAATACGCCGAGATGGTCTACAACGGCCTGTGGTTCACTCCGCTGCGCGAAGCCCTCGACGCCTTCTTCGAAAAGGTCAGCGAAACCACCACCGGCGAAATCAAGCTCCGCCTCTACAAAGGCAACATCGAGCCGCTGAGCCGTAAGAGCCCCTACTCGCTCTACTCGCTCGACATCGCCAGCTTCACCATGGGCGCCTCTTACGACCAAAAAGACGCTCTGGGCTTCATCAACCTCATCGGCCTGCCGATGAAAGTCCGTGCCCTGTCGGCGAAAGCGAAATGAGAACCGTGCACACCCTTATCGGAGCCGCGACCGTCAGGGAGCGGTCGGTAGCATGAAACTCTGGGGCGGCCGCTTCGAATCCGGCCCATCCGAGATCTTCGAGCGCTTTTCCAACTCGCTCAATTTTGACCGCCGGCTCCTCGACGCCGATATCCGCGGCTCGCAAGCATTCGCGCGTGCGCTCGAACGCGTCGGTATCCTCACCGCCGACGAGCGTGCGCGCATTGTCGCCGCCTTCGACGAGATCCGTGCCGAGTCCGCGCAGCCCGCTTTCTTCGACAGCGCCACCGACGAAGACGTCCACACGCTCGTCATCCGCAAACTCAAGGAAAAGGCAGGCGCTCTTGCCGACAAGATCCACACCGGCCGCAGCCGCAACGAGCAGGTCTCGCTCGATACTCGCCTGTGGCTGCGCGAAGCCTGCGACCACAGTCGCACGCTCCTCGCGGGCCTCATGGACGCGCTCCTTGCGCAAGCCGACGCCGCGCCCAATGTCATCGTCCCCGGCTACACGCACATGCGCCGCGCGCAGGCCGTCCTTTGGCCGCACTACCTTCTTGCTTACTTCGAAATGTTCGCGCGCGACCACGAACGGTTCGGCCAGACCCGCTCTCGCGCCAACGTATTGCCGCTCGGCTCCGGCGCGCTTGCCGGCTCCGGGTTCGCCTTCGACCGCGACGCCATCGCGCGTGATCTCGGCTTCGGCTCCATCACACGCAACTCCATGGACGTCTCCGCCGACCGCGACTTCGCGCTCGACTTCCTCTATGCCGCGTCGGTCACGATGATCCACCTAAGCCGCCTCGCCGAGGATTGGATTCTCTACTCCAGCGAAGAGTTCGGCTGGCTCGATCTCTCCGACGCCGTCACCAGCGGCTCCAGCCTCATGCCGCAAAAGAAGAACCCCGATTCACTCGAGCTTATCCGCGGCAAATCGGGCCGCGTGCTCGGCTGTTTGGTCTCGCTCCTCACCACCATGAAGGGCTTGCCGATGACTTACAATCGCGACATGCAGGAGGACAAGGCTCCCCTGTTCGAGGCTGCCGATCAGCTTGCCGGCTCGCTTGAAATGGCGCGCGAAGTGGTACAGGGCGCGAAGCTCAATCCCGCGAAGCCGGCGGCCGCCGCGCAGGCGGGATGGGTGGTCGCTACCGATCTCGCCGAAGCGCTCGCGCGCGGAGGAACTCCCTTCCACCAGGCTCACCAGCAGGTAGGCCGATGGGTTCTGGAAAGCCTTCGAACCGGCAGGACGCCCGACCTTCCGCCCGATCTCGCCTCGCTGCTCGATCCCGCCGAGGGCCTCAAGACGCGCGAAGTTCCGGGTGGCACGGGCCCGCGCGCCGTCGCCGCAGCCTTGGCCGACGCCCGCCGGCGCCTCACGGAGATGATGAAATGACCAAAACCTACCGCCAGGGCCAGATCCTCAAGCTGATCCGAGGAAAACGCATCAGCACTCAAGAAGAACTCGCGCAAGAGCTGAAATCGATTGGAATCGCCGCCACGCAGGTAACCCTCTCGCGCGACATCCGCGACCTCCGCCTCGTCAAGACACGCGAAGGCTATCAGGAGATGGCGCCCGAAGAGACGGGGCCGCAATTCTCGCTCCTGGCCGCCGAATTCCTGCTCGACGTGCTCCGGGCGCAGAACCTCGTGGTCCTGAAGACCTCGCCCGGCCACGCCAACTCCGTGGCCGTCGCACTCGACTCCGAAAAGTGGCCCGAAGTCGTCGGCACCATCGCGGGCGATGATACCATCCTCGTGATCGCGCCTGACAACCCTACCGCCGAAGCCGTCCAGGAGAAACTCCTCGCGCTACTCGACCGCGGATAACGGCGAGTGCAGCCGGTATTACACTGGCATACATGAGTGCCTTGCGCGCCATCCAGCGCTGGATGTGGATTGGGATCGCGGCGCTGGCACTCTACACCGGCTGGCTGATCGTCAGACATCGCGGCTGGTCGTTCGGATGGCACGGCTGGCGAACGCCTGCGAGCGCCATCGACGTTCCTGAGGGCCTGGGCGGCCCCGTGAAGATTGTACAGTTCTACGCACGCGAAGGCGTGGTGACCGAAGGCGGCTCGACCGTGATCTGCTATGGCGTCTTGAACGCTAAGACCGTCCGCATCGATCCGGCGGTTGCGGATGTTTGGCCGTCCATGAACCACTGCATCGATGTACACCCGGCGCGGGAGACTCGATACACATTAACGGCAGAAAGCGCGGATGGCTCACGTGTCTCGGAGTCGTTCACGGTTCAGGTAGAGGCGAACGCCGAACTGCTCCCCAAGATTACGTCATTCCATGTGATCGACTGTAAGAAGGACTACCTCGGCCAGCCACTGTTCAAACTGAGATTCACGGACCAGAACGCGGAGGAGGTTTCGGTCGACCCTGCGGTGATCCCCACGCTCCACCGCGCTCCCTATGGCGAGTTCTATGCCACGCCGGGGACTTACACCCTATCTGTGAAGGGGAAGTACGGCCACGTGGCGCGGCAGGTGTTGAAGACGGACGCGGCGACGTGCCGGTAGCGCGCATTTGACTATCTACGCACGACGTAGTACGTTGAGCGTATAAGATACGTTCGTTTCTCACTCTTGATGCCAAGAGGCTGTATGACGGGTTTGGCGGCCCCAAATTTCGCAGTATCGAGCAGCAGGCGCGGAAGCGGCTGCGTTGGCTCGACGCCGCCATGAGCCTCGCGGATCTTGCAGCCATCCGCGGCAATCGACTGGAAGCTCTTAAGGGCGACCGGGCCGGGCAGCACAGTATCCGGATTAATGATCAATGGCGGATCTGTTTTACGTGGCGCGACGGGCATGCTTACGATGTCGAGATTGTCGACTACCACTGAAAGAGGATTCCCATGGCACAGCGGCGAAAGTTACCGCCGATTCACCCCGGCGAACTACTGCGGGATGAGCTGGAAGAGATTGGTGTTAGCCTCAATGAACTCGCGCGTGCTCTCCGGGTTCCGATGAACCGGGTCAGCGCGATTGTGAACGGGAAGCGATCGATTACGGTCGATACGGCGATGCGCTTGGCGCGGTATTTCGGAACTTCGCCGCAATACTGGCTCAACCTTCAGAACGCGTACGATTTGGAAACCGCGAATCGGGCGCAGGTCGAGAGAGAAGTGTTACCGCGCAACGCGGCATGATTGATCCACGCCGGCGACAAAGGCGCGCACGCGCGAATCACCGGCGTTACCGTTCTTCTAGTTTCAACTTGCTGAGCAGGCCTGTCATCCGCATCTCGCGTGCGCCGTTGGTGAGCACGATCAGGAGGCGGCCGTCATCCTGCGTAGCGCCATGGCCGGTGAATGATTCGTCCTCGGTGTGCAGGTTGAGGGTGGTCAGCTTCAGGTGCGGCACAGCCTGTGACCACGCCATCGAGTATGCGCCGGTCGCGGTGCGGATCGGGCCAGGAGGGCCAAAGTCGAGCCCCGCGGCCTCGAAGGTTCCTTCCGACGTCAGATTGGCAAGCATTTCCGCGCCGACGCCCGCAGTTGCCATGGTCCCCTCCGCGTCGATCTTGCCGCCTTGCCAGTCCAGACCGCTCAACTTGCCTGTCAGCGCGTAGCTAGGGCGCTGGCCGCGCAGATTCACAGTGAGGCGTCCCGAGAGTTCGGCGCGATCGAGCCGCGCCTCGAGGTTTTCGAGAGCAACATGCCCGGCGCTCCATACCAGCCGTGCCCGCACGTTGTCCAGCGTGGCGCCGCCGAGCAGGAGATGATCGATCTGCACCGTCCCATCCATGTCGCGGGCTTTCAGCCAGTCCGGCAGCGCCATGCGGCCGAACGCGCGAGCCAGCAGGCTGCGCGAGCGGCGTAGCGTCGGCATGCATTCGGCTTCCAGGTCGGCCGCGTCCCAGCTCGCGGCGCGCAGACGTAAGCGCTGCGGCCGGGGCGCCGCCGGGTCGTAGCGGTAATCTCCAACGAACAGCAGCTTTCCGGCGCGGCCGCGCAGGCGATCGATAGAGACCCGTGGCCCATCGATGGTGGCGCGCGCCGAGGCTAACTCCAGCGGGTCCGCGATTCCCGCCACGGCCAACTCCGCACCGGTGACCTGGAGGTCACCCGTCCAGCCGGCCTTCTCGGGTTCCCGATGGTAGCGCAGCGTGCCCGCCCACTCGCCGGCGCGAAGCTGGTCCAGCCATGGAACGGCGGCCAGGGAAACCTGGGCGCGCAGCGAGCTGACCTTCATGGCCTCAGTGGTAATCGCGAGATCGAGCGTGCCGCCATCCATGGCGTACTGCGCCTCTACTTGTGCCTCGCCGCTATCGGCGGTCTTCACCAGCGCCGGCGCCAGCAGAATCCTGCGATGATCCAGCACCACCTGCGCTTTTTCGGAGCGCAGTGGAGGCGAATCGGGGATGGCGAGCGAAGCGTCGTGAAACGCGAGCGCGCCTTGCAGCCGGCCTTCGCCCGAATAGCCGATCGCGCCATCGATGAAGCCGCCAAGCTTCACACCCGCGGGAAAGTGCGCTCCCATGTGTTCGGCGAGCTGCATCAGCGGTACAACGGGAAAGTGGTTCCAATTGAGGCCTACGGCCCAGTGCGGCTGGGAGAGATAGTCGGTGGCACGGAACTTCACCCACAGCGGCAGCGAAGGAGTAGCGGTGGATGCGGATTCGAGCTCCAGCTTTTGCGACACGAGGTCCAGCCGGCCGCGGATATCCAGCGGCCACCCTTGTCCGCTGGTGGGTAGCAGATCCCATCGGTGTACGTCTTCTACGCGCAGACGGCCCACGATGCCGATGCCGGCAATCGGTCCGGCCAGGTGCAGCCGCGAACTAATCGAGCCGTGAATGCCGCCCGTCTGCCCCTGAAATAACGCGGTGATCTCTTCGAGCCGCGCGGAGTCCATTGTGAGGTTGAGATCGACGCGTTCGGGAGCCACGTACCAGCGGCCGCGCAGCGTGAATGCGCCGAGTCCCTGTGCCGGCCGATCGGTGCGCGCGGCTTTGGCGGTGCAGTCAACCAGCCATCCGCGGCCGGGTGAAGAGGGCGGTGTAATATCGAGATCGGTATCCAGAAGGTAGAAAACCGTTTTTCGATCGCCGAATTTGAAGTTGATCCGGCCGTTGCGCACGTGCAGCGCGGGAGCAGTGTGCATCACCGAACGGCTGACGATGTAGGAGAAGTTCCAGCGGCCCCACTCGTCCGCCGGCCCCGATTTGGCGAGATTGACCACGGCGCCGTCGAGACCGATGGACCCGATCTCAAACCGGCCGCGGAGCAGGGAAAGAATGTCTGGGCGCACGGACATGGAATCCATGTGAGCGATCGGCTCCAGGCCGATAGCCGGATCTTCGTGGATGAACACATCTTCCACGGTGAAGCCGCCGGCGAACAGACTGAACTGCACTTTACCGCGGAACTCCACCTGCCGGCCCAGGGCGCGTTCGAGCGAGCCGCGGAGGCGCTCGCCGTACTTGCCGGCGTGGATATAAGGAGCGGTGACGCCGACCGCAAGAAGCAGCGCGATCAGGGCGCCACCGATCTTTAGCATGAGCTTCTTCATAGAGAAGCTCCCGTGAGTGCCTGATAGGCTTCGCGGTCGTCGATATCCGCGACTATACCCGGATCGTCGAAGTCGAGGAATTCCGTTTCGGCGGCGTGGGCGTGGACGACGTCCTTGGCAGTACCGGGCGTTGAGAGGAATTCGGGGATGAGGACGCCCGAGAACCAGATGGGATGCCCGCGCCGGCCCGCATGACGTGGAATACGGAGCAAAACACGACCGTTAGGGAGCGATCGCGTTATCAATGCCTCGATCGTCTCCACCTTCACCGCCGGGTGATCCACCAGCGTGAACAGCACGCCATCAGCATCGGCAGGCACAGCTCTCAAGCCGCACTGCATCGAGCTGGTCTGTCCGTCGCGCCAGTTGACGTTCACGACGAACGTTGCTGGACCGTGAGCGGCTGCACGAATCTCATCCGCGCCGGCGCCCAGCACCACGATCACAGGCGAGCAGTGCACCGCCAGCAGTCGGATCAGCCGGTCGAGAAACGTTTCGCCGTTATAGGGCAGCAGGGCTTTGGGTGAGCCCATGCGGCGCGATTCACCCGCTGCGAGAATCAGTCCGGCGGTCACTGGCCGAGCACGGCGGGACGCGCATCGCCGGCGAAAACGGAAAGGGTAAGGGCGCGCCAGTTGGATTGCGCGTTGCGGCGAACCGCGATCATCTCGGCCACCACTGAGACCGCGATCTCCTCCGGCGAGATCGCACCGATATCCAGCCCCATGGGCGCGAAGACCCGCTCCAAAACGGAGCGGGGCAGCCCCTCTTTTTCTAACTCGCGGACCACGTTCAGCACCTTGCGCTTGCTGCCGATCATCGCGATATAGCGCGCCGGCGTGGCGATCGCCAGCTTGAGCACGCGCATATCGTCGCGGTGCCCGCGCGTCACAATGATCAGGTAACTGTTCTCGTTGATCGGCAGGGCGGGGAAGACTTCCTCGTATTCCGCCGCGTGCACTTCCGAGGCTTCCGGGAAGCGCTCGCGATTCGCAAAGCTCTCGCGATTGTCCACCACTACAGTGGAGAAGCCCGCCAGCGTAGCTACCTTAGACAGGCTTTTCGAAATGTGCCCGGCGCCGAAAATGAAGGCGTGCGGGACGGGCAGCACCGGTTCCACGAAGACTTCCAGTTGACCGCCGCAAATCAGGCCGTTATCGTAGGCCGCGTCCTGGCCGAGGTTGAATTGCAGCCGCCGCGGCTTTTCGGTTTCGAGGACTTCGCGCGCGGCGTTCCAGACTTCACCTTCCACGCAGCCGCCGCCGATGGTGCCGATCATCGAGCCGTCCTCGCGCACCAGCAGCTTGGCGCTTTCGTAACTGGGAATGGAGCCGCGCACCTCCACTATGGTGGCCAGCGCGCATTTCTGTCCCAGGTTACGCAGCCGGACTAACTCCTCGAACACGTCCATTACCCTGCGATTATAGCGTGCGGCGCACCGGCGGCACGACAGCGTGTGTTGGCGTGAGCGCTGATACAATGGTGCGGCAGGCCAATGACCATCAGCAGGTCCGTTGTAGTCCTTCTTCTCCTTAGTTCTTCCATCCCGGCGCAGGTACTGGAGGAGCGCGAGCCGGAGGGCTCGCAGAAAGCGCGCCAGGAATGGTTCTTTCAGCAGCGAGTGGGCCCCACAGGTTCCATTCCGACTGGTGCGCGGATCAATGCCATTCACCGGCAGCAGCAGATCGATGCGACGGTGCGGCAGCAGCACCGGTCGGCCGCGGTCACAGGGACGAAGCCGCATGCTTTGACGATGGACTCGGCCAACTGGGCGCCGATCGGTCCCCGGCCCACCGGCGGAGGTTCGAGCACCGTCACTTCGGGACGCGTGAACGCCATTGCCATCGATCCGCGCGACAACAATGTGGTCTACATCGGCGCGGCCGAAGGCGGAGTGTGGAAGACCACCGACGGCGGCCGGAATTGTACGCCACTCACGGACAATCAGGCCTCGCTTGCGAGCGGTGCGATCGCCATGGACCCGAACCATCCCGATACCGTTTACGTAGGCACCGGCGAAGAGAACTTCGCGTATGACAGCTACTACGGCGCCGGCATCCTGAAGTCCACGGACGGCGGGGCTACGTGGACCAATATCGTCGGGCCGTTTCTGCGCGATGAGATCAGCGCGATCGCGGTGCATCCGGCGAACAGCAGCATCCTGCTGTGCACTTCGCGCTCCGGCGTATGGCGGTCGGCCGATGCGGGCCAGAACTGGACTCTGACGCTTTCCGGCAATGGCGGCGTTTCTGTGGTGTTCGACCCGACCAACGGATCGAGCGCGTACGCCTCGCTCGGTTATCCAAGTACATCTGGCAACTCCAAAAATGGCGTGTATCACTCGATCGATGGGGGCATCACATGGACAACCGCGAACGGCGCCGGAACAACGGCTCTGCCCGGCACGAACCTGGGCCGCATCGATATCGCGATGGCTCCCTCGAGCCCCGGCACGATCTACGCGCAGGTGGGCAATGCCACCGATCAGAGCGTGACGGGCATTTACAAGACGATCGATGGCGGCGTTTCCTGGAACAAGCTGCCGGTTTCGACCGCGATGCTATCGCTCTGGGGAGATCAGGCGTTCTACGATAACCCCATCGCGGTGAGTCCCGCCGATCCTAACGTCGTTTGGGCAGGCGGATTGAACGCGTTGCGGAGCACCGACGGAGGCAACAGCTGGAGCGCTTTGCCTTCAGCCGGACCCAACGGCACCGCCAGCCATGTGGACTATCACGCCTTCGCGTTCACGCCGGATGGCAGCAAGCTGTACATTGCCAACGACGGCGGGGTCTACAGTACAAGCGATGTGACGGCGCGCCAGGTGAACTGGACGGAGTTGAACGACACGCTCGCCATCACCGAGTTCTACCCCGGGATGATGACCGATCCTACCAATCCGCTGGTGATGCTCGGCGGCACGCAGGACAACCACACGCAGCGCTACAACGGCGATGCGAGCTGGTCGCCTGTGGCGTGCGGCGACGGCGCGTATACCGTGATCGATCCATTGTTTCCCGCGCTGACCTACACCAACTGCGGGGTGCTGACCGGCGCAGCGATTTTGCGGACGCTGAACCTTACGGGTGTCAGTTCGTGGATGGAAATGGATTACGGAATCGACCAGACGGATGTATCTCCGTTTATAGGCGCGCTGGTCATGGATCCATCGAATCCGCAGACGCTCTACTACGGAACCTACCGGCTTTGGCAGACGCAAGACAGCGCAGGACGCTGGGGACCCGTCTCGCCCGATCTTACCGGCGGCAAGAAGGGGACCTTGCGAACGATCGCGGTTGCGCCGACCGATTCGAACACCGTCTACGTCGGAACGAGCAGCAATGCTAATGTCTATAGCGGGACCGGCACCGTGCAGGTCACTCGTAATGTGAATGACGGCTCGGGCGCATCCTGGACCGATGTGAGCGCCGGACTTCCGCCGCGCACGCCGACACAGATCCGGGCGGACGGGCTCGACGCTGCGACGGCGTACGTGACTTTCTCCGGTTTCAGCGGAACAAACGACCAGCAGGGCCACATTTTCAAGACGCAGAACGCGGGCGCATCCTGGACCGACATCAGCGGCAATCTGCCGAACATTCCGGTTAATGATCTCGTGGTCGATCCCGACCTGCCGCAGACGCTTTACGCCGGCACCGACATCGGAGCGCTGGTGAGTACGGACGGCGGCGCGACGTGGTCGACTCTGGGCAACGGCCTGCCTAAAGTGGTGGTGATGTCGCTGGTGCTCGACCGCGGCTCCCGCGTGATGCGCGCAGGCACCCACGGGCGGAGCGTGTGGGAGATCCTGGTGCCGCTGCCCGCGGTGTCGCAGCAGCCCACGGTCACGTCGCTTTCGCCCACCACGGCAAATGCCGGCGATCAGTCATTCACCCTGAAGGTGACGGGATCCAATTTTGCGTCTGGCACCGTGATTCGCTGGAATGGCCAGCCCCGACCCACCACGCCGGTGGATTCCACTCACGTCACGGCGCAGATTCCGGCAACGGATATTGCCGGTGTGGGCCGGGTGTCGATCACCGCCTTCAACCCGGCTGTAGGCGGTGGCGCATCAAACGCGATGAATTTCACTGTGGGCCCCGCTCCACAGGCGACCTCGAACTCGATTGTCAGTGCCGCCAATCCTCTGGGCGGCAACCAATTGGCGCCGCGCAGTATCGCGACCATCTACGGCGTCAATCTGGCAGGGAAGACTGTGACGGCCAATGCCGCTCCGCCGCTGCCCGTCACGCTGGGAGGCGTTACGGCCACGCTATCGCTCGGAAACTCCATTTCCGTCGCTCCCTTGTTTTATGTGTCGCCTACGCAGATCAGCTTTCAGGTGCCGCTGCTCGGCTCCGTAGGAGCGCAAACGCTGACGATCACGCAGGGTGCGCAGTCGGTGACAGTTCCGGTGCAGATTGTCAGCTACGCACC
>Ga0126381_100006130_pt1 | contig 13292 bp, 12 predicted proteins | sample PanSoiMetPlot_28_FD_96465 | JGI IMG/M metagenome (GOLD analysis project Ga0126381, IMG submission 96465) | Tropical forest soil microbial communities from Panama - MetaG Plot_28 | ecosystem: Environmental > Terrestrial > Soil > Tropical forest > Bulk soil | place: Panama | collected 2016-02-17
AGATGGCCCGCATCGTCGAGGAGGCGTTGCGGGCGGGGGCGATTGGGTTTGCCACCTCGAAGTCCCCCACCCATGTGGGTTACGCAGGCCGCCCCGTGCCGAGCCGCGCAGCCTCGCTTCAGGAAATCGAGGCGCTCGCCGCCGGGCTCGGACGTGTGGGAAAGGGCGTCATGCAGGCCACCGTGGGCCGCGGATTCTTTATCCATGAGCTGGCGGGAATCCAGCGCCAAACGGGCCGCACGATCAGCTGGACCGCGCTCCTGACCGGCACCATGGGTCCCGACGGCCATCGCAAGGTGATGGCCGAGCACGAGAAGCTCGCCGCCCAGGGAGTGACGGTGGTGCCGCAGGTGGCGTGCCGCCCGCTCAACTTCGAGTACCAATGGAAGGCGCCTTTCCCGTTCGAAAGCATGGCGCTCTTCAAGCCGGTCTCGGCAGCGGACTTCGAGGGCAAGAAGCGAATCTACGCGGACCCGGAGTTTCGCGCCGCCTTCCGTGCAGAGGCCGGGCAGCGTCTCATCGCAGGCAAGTGGGAGGACACTCTGATCACCGTCTGTCCCACCGAACCCTCCCTCGAGGAGCGTTCGGTCGCCCAGGTGGCGAAGGAGCGGGGCGTCCATCCCGTGGACCTCGCCCTCGATCTTGGCTTGGCCTCAAACCTCGAGGCTCGCTTCCGGGTGGCCGCCCTCAACACGGACGAGGACGCGGTGGCCGAGCTGCTCGGGTATCCCGGGGTGGTGCTCGGCCTCTCCGACGCGGGTGCCCACGCGAGCCAGCTCTGTGACGCGTGCTTCTCGACGCATCTCCTGTCCCGGTTCGTGCGGGAGCGCAATTCTCTCTCCCTCGAGGAGGCGGTCCGCCACCTGACCTCTCGCCCCGCAGAGGTGTTCGGAATCGAGGGGCGCGGGCGTCTCGCGCCGGGATTTGCCGGCGACGTCGTGGTGTTCGAGCCGGAGACGGTGAGCTGCTCACCTCTGCGGCGGGTCCACGACCAACCCGGCGGAGCCGACCGGCTCGTCTCGGAGGCCCGGGGCATTCGCAACGTGGTCGTGAACGGTGTCGTGATCCGCGAAGACGGGAAGGATTGCGTAGATCCGGAAGGCCCCCTGCCCGGCCGCATCTTGCGAGGAGGAAGAGCGTCGTGAGCTACCCCATCATCTCGGCCGACTCTCACATCACCGAGCCGCCGGACACCTACGTGGACCGGATCGATCCGAAGTGGCGGGACCGCGCGCCCCGCATGCAACACCACGACAAGCTCGGCGACATCTTCGTAATCGACGGCCTCTCGCGGCCCGTCCCGATGGGACTCGTCGCCGCCGCAGGCAAGCCCGCGGAGGAGATTCGCATCAGCGGGGTGCGCTTCGACGAACTCCACCGCGGTGGCTGGGATCCTGTGGCGCGCCTTCACGATCAGGCGCGGGACGGCGTCGCGGCGGAGGTCATCTATCCCACCGTGGGCATGGTGCTCTGCAACCACAAGGACTTCGACTACAAGAAGGCCTGCTTCGATGCCTACAACCGCTGGATCGCCGAGTACTGCGCCACTGCGCCCGCGCGCCTGCTTGGCTGCGGCCAGACGGCGATGCGCTCACCGAAGGAAGGCATCGAGGACCTGCAAGCGATCCAAGCCTTGGGGCTGCGCGGCGTCATGATGCCGCAAGATCCGGCGACCGAGGACTATGATTCACCGATCTACGACGAGTTCTGGCGCGCGGCGATCGACCTTCAGATCCCGCTCTCCTTCCATATCCTCACGGGCCGCGATGAAATCATGCGGCCCCGGGGACCGAAGATGAATGGCTTCCTCCAGATCATCCGGGGGTGCCAGGACATCATGGGCACGCTCATCTTGGGTGGTGTGTTTGAGCGGCATCCCGATCTGCGCGTCGTATGTGTGGAGGCCGATGCGGGCTGGGTGCCCCACTACATGTACCGCATGGACCACGCCTACAAGCGCCACCGCAACTGGCTCCCGCCGGGCCAGGCCCTCTCGAAGCTTCCGTCGGAGTACTTCCGCGAGAACATCTACACGACGTTCCAGGATGACTGGGTGGCCTTCCAGGTAGCCAATCTCATGAACTGGCACCGGCTGCTGTGGGCGAACGACTTCCCCCACAGCGATTCCACTTGGCCATGGTCTCAGGAGATGCTGGAGGAACAGTGCCGCCGACTCACGCCCGAACAGCGTGAGGCGATCCTGTGTCAGAATGTGGCGGAACTCTATCGCATCGACCTCAGCGCGCTTAGCCAATCATAAGATTCTGAAAAAGGGTAGACGGCGCCGAGCAGGCCGAAGACTGACGAACAGCAAGTCATTCCTCACGGCGTTTGCACGGCAGCGGTCGCGGGCTGCGGCACGAGACTGCGCAAAGCAGCCTCGTCGATCTCTACTTTGGCCTCTGTGCGCAGACGCTCTATTTCCTTGTTGAAAGCCTCCTGCGCACGAATCGTGCGCAGGCTCTCCTCCACTTTGTCCCGCACCTCCTCGAACGGACGGGGTTCGGCGGGAAGGATCTCGACGAGCTCAACGATCGACGCGCTATCCCCTCGCCGGACAATTGTCCGATCCCCGGGCTGCCGAAGCTGGAGCGCCTCGGGGAGCACCGTGAGCGGCAGTTTGTCGATCGGTGCAGGACCCATCGCTTCAGAGGACTTAGGATCGAGGTGGCCCTGGGGCGTAGAGCTTCACGACTGTTCAGCTGATTGCGAAGAAGCGCTGGGCGTTTCCACCGAGAATTGCCGCCCGGGCCTCGGGCGTGAGGTCGTGCCGCTCCCGCAGCTTTCGGCTGGACTCTGGAAACTCCGAATCCCAGTGCGGGTAGTCACTCGCGTAGAGGATGAACTCCTCCCCGAGATCCTCGATCGCCGCAGGCAGCAGCGGTTCCCCGGACTCGCAGCTTGCAAAGATCTGGCCGCGCTCAAGGTACTCGCGGGGCGGGCGCTTCCAGCCATCGGCGATCCAGTCGCCGCGCTTTTCAAAGTGCTCGCCCAGGCGGTCGAGAAAGTAAGGGACCCAACCCACCCCGGATTCCAGGAATCCCACACGCAGGCGGGGGTGACGCTCGAGCACCCCCCCGCTCACGATCGCCGTCATCGCCGTCATCATGTCGAAGGGGAAGCTCACGCAGTGCACCTGGATGTACTGACGAAACCGGTCGACCCCGATCTTGGGCAGGTGCACGCCCGGCGCACCGTGCACCGCCACGGGGATGCCGAGGTCGACGGCCGCGGCCCACAAGGGGTCGAGCTCGGGATGATCGAGGTTGCGATCGCGGAGTGCAGGGGGAAGCGTGGCGCACACGAGGCCCCTTTCTCGGGCACGGGTCAGGACTCCGACGGCGGCGGTGACGTCCTCGACCGGCAGTACCGCGCTCGCGAACAAGCGGCCTGCACACGGTGCGCACCACTCCGTCACCCAGCGGTTGTAGAAGTCGGCAATCTCCGTGGCAAAACGCGGATCCTGGAACCCCGGAATCCCGAGGCCGAAACTGGGAAAGAGCACCATGCGATCGATGCCCTCGCGCTGCGCGTCGGCGACCACGCCCTGCGGGCTCGAGGGATCGATCCCCGACGCGGCGCACACCGCATGGCGCGGCGGGCACCCCGCTCCGGGACCCTCCGTCTCCGGATAGAAGCGGCCCTCGACCACGATGGCGGGCCGCTCCCCGACAGAAACCCGCACCTGACCGGGCCAGCGCTTGAGGGCCTCGGAAAAGAAGCTTGGTCCCTCGAGCACGTGGGCATCGGCGTCGATCACGAGCGGCATGGCGGAGCTCCCTTTGGGCTGCGGGCGCAGCGTCCAGTCTAGCTCCCCACGCTCCCACACCGTCGGAGAAAGCGTAGGGCGGCGAGCCGGCGCCACCGGGCTCGCCCGCCAGGGATCCATTGTGCGAGACTTTCCCGATTCCGACGTGACGGGAGAGCGCCATGAAGGTGAGAGCGGCGATCTGTTTCGAGCCCAAGCGCGCACTCGAAGTGGAGGAGATCGACCTCGACGGGCCGAAGGCGGGGGAAGTGCTGGTGCGCCTGGCGGCCAGCGGCGTTTGCCACACCGATGCCTATACGATGAGCGGGAAGGACTCCGAGGGCAGGTTCCCGGTGGTGCTCGGGCACGAAGGGGCCGGCGTGGTGGAGGAGCTCGGGTCCGACGTGACGTCCGTCCAGGTGGACGACCACGTGATCCCCCTCTACACCCCCGAATGCCGCAACTGCAAGTATTGCCTCTCTGGAAAGAGCAACCTCTGCATCACGCTCCGGGCCACCCAAGGTCAGGGCATGATGCCCGACGGGACGAGTCGCCTCTCCTACAAGGGGCAGATGCTGCATCACTACATGGGCACCTCGACCTTCGCCGAGTACACGGTGCTGCCGGAGATCGCCGTCGCCAGGATCCGCAAGGACGCGCCGCTCGACAAGGTGTGCCTTCTGGGCTGCGGCGTGACGACGGGGATCGGGGCGGTGCTGAAGACTGCGAAGGTCGAGCCGGGGTCCTCGGTCGCCGTCTTCGGGCTGGGCGGCGTCGGCCTGGCAGTGATCCAGGGGGCTGTGATGGCGGGTGCTGAACGGATCATCGGCATCGACCTGAATCCCCGGAAGTTCGAACTTGCGCGGCGTTTCGGTGCGACCGAGTGCTTGGATCCAAAAGAGTCGGCCGACATCGTGCAGACCCTGATCGAGCTGACGGAAGGGGGCGTGGACTACTCCTTCGAGTGCATCGGCGACGTGGAGGTGATGGGTCAGGCGCTCGCGTGTACGGCCCGAGGCTGGGGGCAATGTGTGATCATCGGGGTCGCAGGCGCCGGGGAGGAGATCCACGCGCGACCCTTTCTTTTGGTGACGGGGAGACAGTGGAAGGGAACGGCGTTCGGAGGGGTGAAGGGCAGGACGGAGCTCCCGCGCTTTGTCGACCGGTACATGGCGGGCCGCATTCGGCTCGACGAGATGGTCACGGCGACCCTGCCTCTGGGCGAGATCAATCGCGCGTTCGACCTCCTGCACGCAGGTGACGCGATCCGCAGCGTGATCCTCTATCGGGAGCGGTAGCGCGCGAGGGCGGAGGCGAGCCCGAGCCGCGGGCTCGAGAGCACGGGCACCCCGAGCTCTGCACACAGCGCTGCGGCAGGCGCCATAGAAGCCTGTGCAAGCACCACGACTTCGGCGTCGTGAACCTCTCGGCACAGGGACTGCGCCACGGCGCGAAGGTATCCCTCCGCGTCTCCGCGCTCGAAGTGCGCCCAGGCGCCGTCACACAGGAGAGTGCTTGTCCCGATGGTTCGCCCGGCGGCGCGCGCCGCATCCTCCACCAAGAGCCGGGTGGGCTCGAGGGTGCTCTCGAGGGCGGCGGCGATCAAGATGCGCCGGCCGAGGAGCACTGCGCGCTCGGCCATGGGTCGGTCGATGCGCATCGCGACGCCCGGCCGGTCCCGATTCGCGCCTTCCGCACAGCCTCCAATTGTGGAGCAGGTGCAGACCACCAGGGCACCGGGCTCGCGCGCGAGGGAGCGCACACACTCCTGAACGCGCAGCGCGAGCGCGTCGGTGATTCCCGTACGCCGCGCCTCGGTGAGGAGGTCCTCATGGACGCTGTGTCGTACCACGAGATCGGGAGCCAGCTCGCGCAGCAGCGCGTCGAACGCGGCGACCTGGGCCGGTGCGGTGTGGAGAAACGCCAGCAGCGTCAGCCCTGCGCACCGCACGGGTCGACCCCACGCAGGAACGCTTCGAGCCTGGGAAGAAAGAGCTCCGGACACTCCAGGAAGGGGGCGTGCCCGCCGGGAAAGAGCTCGAGGCGCGCATTCGGAAAGCGCCTGATCGCGTCCCGACAACGCGCGAGCTGTAGGATGCGGTCGCCCTTGGCCCAGGCGACGAGCACCGGGCAACGCACGCGCTCCGCGAAGCCACGCAGGTCGGCTTCGGGCTGAGCGAAGCCGCGCCAGGCGCTGGCCAGAAGTGGCGCCATCTCCTGGGCGCCGGCGACGATGCGCCGGCGTTGATCGGCCGCAGCCGCGAGGGGCAGCACGAGCCGATAGTAGGCTGCGAACGCTGCGGGATACCAGCGCGCACCTCGGGCCCCCGCCGTGAAGAAGCGCACCATGAGGGAGATGGCCGTGCGCGAGAGCGCGTCCCCGCGCAGCAGGCCCCCGGGATCGACCAGCACGAGGCCATGCACGCGATCCGGATCGAGGGTGGCGAGACGGAGCGCGGCGGCGCCACCAATCGAGTTGCCGAGCAGGACGGGCCGTTCCACCGCCAACGCGTCGAGGAAGCGGGCGAGGAGCGCCGCGTAGCGGTCGGCGGTCGGGGGCTCGCTGTCGTCGCCCGAGTTCCCGTGCCCGGGCCAGTCGAGCGCGATCACGCGCTGTGTCGCGCGGAGCCTCCGGCGCAGGGTCTCGAAGTCCCTCGCACCGTGGGCCACGGCGTGCAAGCAGACCAGAGGCGGGCCGCTGCCCTCGTCGTCATAGGCCAGGCGAACGCCGTCGACCACAAGCTCCTTAAAAGGGGACTGTGCCCCGAGCTGTGAGCGCACTCCCGGCGAGACGGTGGAGGTCATGGGGGCTCCCCTTCCTTGGCGATTAGTGATAAAAATATCACTATTGGAGGGAGGTTGTCCAGTATGCTAGGCAGGCGGGCGTGACGATCCGCCGCGTGGGAAGGACGCTCCGACGGCCGCGCGGCACCCCCCAAGAGACCCGCCGCCGCCTCGTCACTGCGGCGGCGCACGTCTTCAACCAGAGCGGCTTCCACGGCACGGACTCAAACCGGATTGCACGCGCCGCCGGCTACTCCCCCGGGACTTTCTACAAGCATTTTGCGGACAAGCGGGAGATCTTCTTGGCCGCGTTCCAAGACTGGGTGGATCAGGAGTGGAAGGCGGTCGAGCGCGAGGTGACGGCGACACAGGATCCCGAGCGGTTGGCGCGCAGGATCGTGGACCTGACGCTCCGGCACCACCGCCGCTGGCGAGGCTTGCGCGCGTCGATGCTCGCGCTCGTGGGCAGCGACGCCGTCGTCCGGCGCTTTCATCGCGCCCAGCGCCGGCGTCAGCTTCGCCTGTTGGCGGCGCTCCGGAAAGGTCAAGGCACGCCTGCGCGCACCCCCGAGGACGATCTCGTGCTCCTCTTCACGATGGAGCGCACCTGCGACGCCGTCGCCTGGGGCGAACTGACGGAGCTCGGCCTCTCCCGCAGGGCCGTGGTCGAGGCGCTCCGCGCGAAGGTGCAGCAACACATCTTCTAAGGAGGCCGACGCCGCCGGGGGAGCCGGGGAGAGGACGTCCCTCGCTACTTTCCGAACGGCTCGTCGAGGAGGGGGGCGTTCTTCCATTCCGGGTCGTCGAAGTGCCACCACTCCGTGGGAAGCGGGATGAAGCCCTCGGCGGTCATGGCGTCCTCGAGGATTTTCCGGTTCCTGAGCGCGATCCCAGGCAAGTTCGTGTAGTCGCGCCGTGCGCGATCGCTAAAGTCGTCGTGCTTGGTGGGCATCTGCACCGGGTTGCCCTCCTTGTCGACCAGGGTCACGTCGACTGCCGAGGCGCGGCTGTGCTTCGAGCCCAGTCGCGGATCGGCCACATAGCGCGGATCGGAGACGAGGTCCCACATGCGCTGTTGGACGGATTGCGGGCGGTAGCAGTCCCACATCCGCAGGCCGAAGCCTTGCGCCTGGAGCCTGTGCTGAACCCGCGCCAAGCGTTCTGCCACGTCGGCGCGCAGCAGGCACCGGTTCACGGGATAGATCGCCTCGTGCAGGAAGTTGTCGCGCTTTGCGTAGCGCATGTCGACCTGGATCGACGGATCCACGTGCGTGATGTCGCACAGGAAGCCACCGAGCCGCACGCTTCCCGCCATCTCGGGCGGCGCTTCCTGACCGAGCAGGAGCAGCACCGTGGGCGCATTGTCCAGGATCGAGACGTAGGGGATGGTCGCCCCCGGCGACGCGCCGTCGCCCCAGGCGATCCAGGGGATTCGGATGTCCTGGGCGAGGTCGGTCCCGTATTGCGTTCCGTGTCCTCCGTGGTCGGAGGTGAGGATGACCGTCAGGGGGCGCGGGCTTGCCTTCTGCACGGCTTCGACGAAGGAGCCCAGCAACCGATCGACGCGCCCGAGCCCCGCCAGCTGCGCCTCGCTCCCCCAACCTTCGGAACGCCCCAGCAGAGTGACATCGGCGATCTCGATCATCACGAAATCAGGGTCCGCCTGTTGTATCCAGGCCAGAGCACGCTCGAGCACCTGGGCGGCGCTCCCCGCCAACTCAAAGTGCTCCACCCCGGGCTCGTCTTCGGCGAAGTAGGCGAGCTTCGCGCTTCCGGCGACGAGCCCACAGCGCAGGCCCGCCTTCGCGCAGTGCGTGAACAGGGTTTCCGCCTGGATGTGACGCCACGGGAGATAGCGATTCCAGTCGACCCCATGCTTCGCGGGCGGGAGACCGGTCAAGAGGCTTGTGAACGCATTGAGGGAGAACGAGGGCAGAACCGTGTCGGCGACCGTCGCGGTCACGCCCTCGTGGCCGAAGCGCGTGAGATTGGGCTGCGGAGACGACTCGAGCACCCACTGTGCGAGGCCATCGATCGAGATCAACACCACCCGCCGGGTCGCAGGCTGGGGGTGCGCGGGGGCTCCTCGCTCGATCTTGCGTGGAGCGAAGGAATCGAACAACGGCTCGGTGTCGTACAGAAGGACCGCGAGGATGCCGAGGCCCGCAATGAGCGCGATGTGTCGGTGCCTGAGAAGCTCCAGAGCGGTCCTCTAGCCCCGGTAGAGGCGGATCCGATCGAGGTGCTTCTCGCGCAGCGCGGGATTGGCAATGCCCAGTCCCTCGTGGGGAGCGAGTACGAGCACGCCGATCTTGCCGTCGTGGACGTTGCGATGGACGTCGAGCGCCGCCTGCCCGACCTGCTCGAGGGGATACGTCCTCGAGAGCGTGGGATGGATCGCGCCCTTGCACACCAGCCGATTGGCCTCCCACGCTTCGCGGTAGTTTGCAAAGTGGGAGCCCACAATCCGCTTCAGGTTCATCCACAGATACCGGTTGTCATAGACGTGGGTGTAGCCGCTGGTCGAGGCGCAGGTGACGATGATGCCCCCGCGTCGCGCCACGAATACGCTGGTCGCAAAGGTCTCGTGGCCGGGATGCTCATACACGATATCGGGGTCCTCCCCGCCGGTGAGCTCCCGGACGCGCGCGCCAAAGCGGCGCATCTCCTTCAGGTTCATCTCCTCGCCGCTCCAGAACTTGAAGCCCTCGGTCTTGCGGTCGATCACCCGGTCGCAGCCGAGCTTTCGCACGATCTCGGCGCGGTGGGCGCTCGAGACCACCCCCACCGGGTAGGCGCCGCCGTTCAGGGCGTACTGCGTGGCGTAGCCGCCCAGTCCGCCCGAGGCGCCCCAGATCAAGACGACGTCGCCCTGCTTCATGCCGGCGCCGTGCTTGGAGACCAGCTGGCGGTAGGCGGTCGAGTTCACGAGGCCGTTGCAGGCCGCTTCCTCCCAGGTCAGGTGCTCGGGCTTGGGCATGAGCTGGTTGGCCTTCACGAGGCACAGCTCCGCCAGGCCCCCAAAGTTCGTCTCGAAGCCCCAGATCGTTTGCCCCGGATCGAGCATCGCATCGTCGTGTCCCTCGGGTTCCTCGAGGTCGACGTAGTTGCAGTGCACCACCACGCGGTCGCCCGGCTTCCATTTCGAGACCCCGGCGCCCACGCGCAGCACGACACCCGCCGCGTCGCTGCCGACGATGTGGTAGGGGAGATCGTGCCGCTTCCAGAGCGCGCTGCGCCGGCCGTTGCGCTCCAGGAAGAGGAAGGTGGGGAGCGGCTCGAAGATCGAGGTCCAGACCGTATTGAAGTTGATGGCGGAGGCCATCACGGCGACCAGGGCCTCGCTGGGGCCGAGCTCGGGGAGCGGCACTTCGTCCACGTGCAGGGACTTGCGTGGGTCCTTGTCCGCGGAGGGCATTCCCTCGAAGAGTTTCTGCTCGTCCTTGTGTGTCGTGACCGCGTGGAAGGTCTTGGGCACGGCCAGCGAGTGAAAGGTCTCGGCCGACGCTCGGCTCTCGATGGCTTCGACGATCGACTTCATGGCTTGCGACATTGCGGTCTCCGAACGGTGGCGGGTGGAGGGCGCGTCTTCCGCCCATCCTACCCCGTACCGGCGGGTGTGGGCGAGGGCTCCGGTTGACCCGCCTCCCGAAGCTGATTAGCGTCCCCTGCTCATGGCCCCGGGGCGGCTCCCGCCGCGGGATTTCCAGAGGAACCCATGCGCTTTTACGAGTACGAGTCGAAGGCCCTCTTCGCCCGCCATGGCCTTCCTTTGAGCAAAAGCGGCCTCGCGCACTCCCGCGAGGACGCTCGCCGCATCGCCGCGGAGATCGCCGGCCCGACGGTCCTGAAGAGTCAGGTGCTCTCGGGTGGGCGCATGAAAGCGGGTGCTGTGAAGTTCGCGCAGACCCCGGCCGAAGCGGCGGTCCACTACGACGCGATCGTCCCGATCCGGGTGAACGGCCAAGCGTGCCGCGCGGTGTTGGTGGAGGAGAAGAGCCAAGTCGAGCAGGAGTACTACGCCGGGGTTACCTGGGACGGCCGCCGCAAGCTCCCGGTCGTGATCTTCAGCGACATGGGCGGGATCGAGATTGAGCAGGTGGCCGAGAAGCACCCCGATCACGTCTCCCAGACCCATCTCTCCACGCTTCTTCCCCTCCTGCCCCACCTGGCCAAGGAGGCGGTGGCGAAGACCGGCGTGACCGGCGCGGAGCTCACCCGGATCGCGCCCATCGTGTCCACGCTGATCCAGATCTTCTTCCAGTACGATCTCACCCTGGCCGAGATCAATCCCCTCGCGAAGCTCGAAGGCGGCCGCTTCGTCGTGCTCGACGGCCACGTCGAGCTCGAGGGCGATGCGCGGCAGAAGCACGAGAAGCTGCTCGCAGAGCTTGGCATCCGCGCGGAGGAGACGCGGCAGGCCCGACCGCCCACCGATTTCGAGATCCGCGGGGCGCAGGTCGATGCCAGCGATCACCGCGGCGTGGCGGGCAACGTGGTCGAGTTCGACGGGAACCTCGGTCTCGTGATCGGCGCAGGCGGTGGATCGCTGACCCTCTTCGACGCGGTCCGCAAGCATGGTGGTCGCCCGGCCAACTACTGCGAGATCGGGGGCAATCCCTCCGTCAAGAAGGCGTGTGCCCTCACCAAACTGGTGCTCTCGAAGCCCGGGGTCGAGAAGATCGCGGTGATGATGAACGTCGTCTCCAACACCCGCGTGGACATCGTGGCCCGAGGGGTCATCAAGGGCTGCATCGAATCCGGTCGGGATCCCGCGAAGACCATCGCGATCTTCCGCATTCCCGGCGCCTGGGAGCAGGAGGGCTTCAAGATCCTCAAGAAGTATGGCGTCGAGTACTGCGACCGGACGGTCTCGATGTATGAGGCCGCGGGCCGCGCCGTGATGAAGATGAAGGCCTAGGGATGTCGATCCTGATCCACAAGGACACGACCGTGATCATCCAGGGCATCACCGGTCGCGAAGCCGTGAACATGACGCGCGAGGGCCTGAACTACGGCACCAAGATCGTGGGTGGAGTGACCCCGGGACGCGCCGGTCGCGACGTCTACGGCGTTCCCGTGTACGACTGCGTGCGCGACATCACCCTGAAGACGCGCGTCGACGGCTCGATTGTCACGGTCCCCGCCCCGTTTGCCCGCGATGCGGTCTTTGAAGCCATCGAGAACGGAGTCAAGCTCGTGGTGGTCGTGACGGAGCGCATTCCCCGGGGCGAGGTCGCCCAGATGGTGGAGCTCGCGCGGCTGCGCGGCGCGCGCATCATCGGGCCGAACTGCCTCGGCATCCTCTCTCCCGACGAGGCCAAGCTCGGCGGCTTGGGCGGACCGGCCGCCGACGCGCGCAAGGCCTTTGTGAAGGGCCCGATCGGCGTGATGTCGCGCTCCGGGGGGATGACGACCGAGATCTGCAACACCCTCACCGCGGCTGGCCTGGGCCAGTCGACGGCGGTCTCGATCGGCGGCGACGCCATCATTGGCTCCACCTATGCGGAGTTGATGCCGCTTTTCGAGGCCGACCCGGAGACCAAGGCCATCGCGATCTACTCTGAGCCCGGCGGCCGGATGGAGGCGGAGCTGGCCGACTGGGTTCGGGAGCACCGCTCGAGGCTCCCGATCGTGGCGTTCATGGCCGGGCGATTCATGGACGAGATGCCGGGCATGCGCTTCGGCCACGCCGGGACGATCGTCGAGGGAAAGGCGGACACCACCGCCGACAAGATCGAGCGCATGCGGGCCGCGCAGATCGCGGTGGCCGAGCGAATCGAGGAGATCCCGGCGCTGATCCGCGAGCAGATGGCCAAGCGAGGAGTCCGCTAATGCCTGGAACCTTCATCGATGTGAGGGTCGACCCCGCGGTGGCCGCCGATCCGGCCCTCACCAAGAAGCTCGTGGAGGTCTGTCCGGTGAACATCTTCGCGGCGAAGGAAGGCGGCGGCCTCCGCATCGTCGAGGAGAATCTCGACGAGTGCGTGCTGTGCGATCTCTGCGTGCAGGCTGCGCCGCCCGGTGCCGTTCAGGTGATCCGGCTGTACGAGAGCTAGCCCGCCGACGCAGGAGGACACGCTGTGCGAAACCCCCGCTCGTTCCTGAAGCCCCTCGTGATCGGCGCCCCCGCGCCGCTCGCGGAGATTCCCTTCAAGCCGTCGCGCATGATCCATTTCTTCGATCCGAGCAACGAGAAGATGGCGGCGAAGCTGCCGGAGATCGCGCACAAGACGGACGTGCTGCTCGGGAACCTCGAAGACGCGATTCCCGCCGACAAGAAGGTGGCGGCCCGCGAGGGCCTGGTGAAGATCGGGCGCAGCGTGAATCTCGGCGAGACCGCGCTCTGGACCCGGGTGAACAGCCTCGACAGCCCCTGGTTCCTCGACGACGTGTTGCGCCTGGTGGGTGAGATCGGGGACAAGCTCGAAGTGATGATGATCCCGAAGGTCGAGGGACCTTGGGACATTTTCTTCGTCGATCGCTTGCTCTCCCAGCTCGAGGCGAAACACGCGCTCACCCGTCCGATCCTCGTGCATGCCATCCTGGAGACCGGTCTGGGTGTCACGAACGTCGAGGACATCGCGAGCGCCAGCCCCCGGATGCAGGGCATGAGCTTCGGCCCCGCCGACCTTGCGGCGTCGCGACGCATGAAGACGACGCGCGTGGGAGGCGGGCACCCGGGTTACCGCGTGGTCTCGGATCCCGACCGGGAGCACCCGGAAGCGCCCCGGATCAGCGCCCAGCAGGACCTCTGGCA
>Ga0126381_100006131_pt1 | contig 13292 bp, 8 predicted proteins | sample PanSoiMetPlot_28_FD_96465 | JGI IMG/M metagenome (GOLD analysis project Ga0126381, IMG submission 96465) | Tropical forest soil microbial communities from Panama - MetaG Plot_28 | ecosystem: Environmental > Terrestrial > Soil > Tropical forest > Bulk soil | place: Panama | collected 2016-02-17
ACGCTGGACATACTGGTCGATCTGCTCACCATCGTCGGCATCCTCGGGCTCATGCTGTGGCTGCAATGGGACTTCGCCCTGATCTGCGTCGCGGTGACCCCGTTTCTGCTCCTGTTCGTGTCGCGCTTCAAAAAGGCCGTCAAGAAGGCGCAGCACCAGGTCCGGCTGCACCAGGCCGACATCGTCACTGTCGTACAGCAGGGGCTGGAATCGATGCGCGTGGTCAAGGCCTTCGGGCGGGAGCAGCTCGAGGAGGCTCGCCTCACCGAAGCGAGCCAGGCGACCGTCGATGCGGCGCTCAAAGCACGGCGTGTGAAGTCGCTGCTCTCGCCGATCGTGTCGATCGTCGTAGCGGGCTGCACGGCCTATGTGCTTTGGCGCGGCGCATCGCTCATCGTGGCGGACACCATGACCATCGGCGCGCTGACCGTGTTTCTTGCATATCTCACCAAGTTTTTCAAACCGGTGCAGGACCTGGCGAAAATGACCAACGCCATCGCCCAGACGTCTGTCGCGCTGGAGCGAATCCAGGCGATCCTCGATGCCGATAACGCCATTCCGGACCGCCCCAACGCGAGGGTGCTAGTGAAGGCGCGCGGCGACATCGCCGCCGAGAATGTCGCCTTTGGCTACGACCCGAAGAATCCCATTCTTCGCGGCGTCAATTTCCGCATCGCGCCCGGACAGATGGTTGGAATCGTCGGCACGACCGGCGGCGGCAAATCGACGGTCGTCGGCTTGATCCCCCGCTTCTATGATCCCGACTCTGGTAGGGTCATGATCGACGGAGTGGATCTCAAGGACTACACCAAGGCGTCGTTGCGCGGCCAGATCGGCTTCGTGCTGCAAGAAACGGTGCTGTTCCGCGGCACGATCCGCGAAAACATCGCCTACGGGAGGCCGGACGCGACCGAGGATCAGATCATCGAAGCTGCAAAACTCGCCAACGCCCATGATTTCATCGCCGCGATGCCGGGTGGTTACGGCACGCTGGTGGGCGAGCGGGGCTTGACCCTTTCCGGCGGTCAGCGCCAGCGCGTCGGCATCGCTCGCGCCATCATCCGCGACGCGCCGATCCTAATTCTCGACGAACCGACCGCGGCGCTGGACACCGAATCCGAGCGACTGGTGATGGAAGGCCTAGAGCGACTGATGAAGGGCCGCACCGTTATCACCATCGCGCACCGCCTGTCGACGATCCGCGACTCCGACAAGATCATCGTTCTCAAGGACGGCGTGGTTGCCGAGGAGGGCAATCACGACGAGCTGCTGGCCAGGAACGGCGTCTATGCCGAGCTGCACCGCATCCAGTACGAACAGCCGGCCGGCGCCCCGCCGACTGCCCAAGCACCTTCCATCCACTGAATCGCCTTGCCATGTCACATTCAGTCATCGTATTGCCCGACGATTCCGCCAAGCCGATCCTCGACGCGATCGCGAGCGCGCAAAAATCGCTGCGGGTCAAGATGTTCGTGTTTTCCGAGCCGTCTCTACTCGACGCCGTCATCGCTGCGCGCAAGCGCGGCGTTGACGTGCGGGTGATGCTCAATCCCGCGCGGCGGAGCGGCGAATCGGAGAACGAGGAGTCGCGCAGGCGCCTGCAGGCTGCGGGCGTCAAGGTCGAGGACAGCAACCCCGAATTCGACCTGACACATGAGAAGTCAATGGTGGTTGACGATCGGCTCGCATTCGTCAAGTCACTCAACTGGGAATCGCGCAACCTGACCGAAACCCGTGACTACGCCGTAATCACCGACAACACCGACGAGGTGCAGGAGATCGTGAGCTGCTTCGACGCCGACTGGGCCCGCAAGGCCTTCGACCCTGGTGAAAAGGCGCTGCTCATCTGGTGCAACAAGAATGGCAGGGAACGCATCGCCCACTTCATCGATCAGGCGAAGCACACCATCTTCGTCCAGAACGAGCGCTACCAGGACCCGGTCATCATCGAGCGGCTGATCCGCGCGCACGAGCGCGGGGTCAAGGTCCATGTCATGGCGCGCCCGCCACACACACTCAAAAAGGACAAGCTGCTCGAAGGGGTCAGCGGCCTACGAATGATGAACGACGTCGGTATCAAGGTGCACACGCTCAAGCACCTCAAGCTGCACGCCAAGATGCTCCTTGCGGACGGCAAGTCGGCGATCATCGGTTCGATCAACCTCGCTCCGGGAAGCTTCGACTCCCGCCGCGAACTCGCCATCAAAGTCCACAGCAAGCACGTGATCCAACGGCTCGAGAAGGTCGCACGTCACGACTGGGATCACTCGCATCCCCTCGACCTCTCTGACGAGGGCCTGCTCCATGACCTGGAGAAGCGGCACGAAGCCGCCGCTGGCGCCGAAACGTTGATATTGGCCGATGACAAGGGCAAGAACAAGCCTGACGCCAAAGGGGGCCACAAGCATTGATTGATCACGTTGTTCCGAGGGTGCGCACGCTGGATTTCCATGCGTAGCACGATCCTGCGTTCTTTAGCGCTGCGCTCTTTAGTCAAAGGGGGCTAGTTCGATGACCATGCACCAACGAAAAGGGACGATCCCGCCTCGGCAGCCGGCGCGATTTCTCCTCGCTGCCGCGATCGCGAGTGCGGCGGGTTGCGCACCGGATTCGATCAAAAGCATGCAGGCGACGGGGTTCAACGGGTACCTGCGGCAACTGCCGACCGCATGCAGTCCACTGATCATCGGCAGCGAGAACGTTGGCGACGACATCCAGATGAACAACAACGGCGCCCCCAACTACGCCTACTTCCTCGATGTCACCTCGAAGCTCTATTACCATCAGCTGAGCCCCGCAGGCTATCGTCAGGCGGTTATCGGTTTCCTCGGCCCCGGAGCTCAAAGCGACAAATCGATCGACTGCATCATTCGGACGCTGCCAACCGACCGGCCTACTGCTCCGGCAGGGACATACTGACAGGTTGCTCCGCCGGCATGGGTGGCGACCCTGCGTCTCCATTGCGCAGCTTAGGTGAGCCCGGGCGGGCGCGCGCCCGAACCCGGCGCTGCCTACGCTAGGTTTCGCAGCTCGCGCAACGCCACCGAAAGCATCGCCGCGTCGGGTGAGCCGACTGCGCGCAGCTCGGTCAGCAGCTGCGCTGCACGCTCGATACCACGACGGTTGCGGTCCTGCCACGCGGCGATGAGAGCAGCGGATGCACCGATGTCACTGCCGCCCGCGAGCACGTCCGCAGCGATCGTCCGTTGCAGTCCGGAAAGATCGTCCAGCATGGCGCCCTTGGCCAGCATCTGCCAGTGCGCGTCTCCCGGCAGCGCCGCCATCTTGTCGCGCAACCAAGGCAATCCCAGTGTGGTCGACAGCGCGAAATACAGTTCGGAGACCGCTTCGGGCGGACGCTTCGCGGCTCCCGCGACTTCGATGACGTCGAGCGCCGCATAGAGCGTGTCGAAGCTCACGACGCGCGCCGCAAGCTCCGGCGGGACTCCCTGATCGACGTAGTGGGCGATGCCGGCATCGACGCGAGCGCGCTCACCCGGATCGAGCAGCCGCGGTAGACGCTTCGCCAGCGCTTCGACCTTCGGAGCGAAGTGGGCGATGGTCGCGGCCATGTCCTCGGATAGTCGGCGCGAGCGCAGGAACCACGTCGTTCCCCGAACGATCAGGCGGCGAGTATCGATCAGCATCGACGACTGCACGGCGTCGGCGACGATGTTGTCGAGCGCTTCGATCGCCTGCCATAGGTCGACGAAGCCGAAAACTTCCCGATTGAGCAGATAAGCGCGCACGATCTCCGGCGGTTTTGCGCCCGTGGCCTCCATCAGCTGGTGCACAAAAGTGCTGCCGACCCGGTTGACCATGCTGTTGGTCACATAAGTGGCGATGATCTCCCGCTTGAGCGGATGCCTCGACATGTAAGCGGCGTAGCGCTCGCGCATCGCTTTGGGAAAGTACCGCTCCAGCGCGGTCGCCACCCACGGATCGTCGGGGAGCCTCGAAGCGAGCAATTCGTCGTACAGCCATATCTTGCTGTAAGCCAGGAGCACCGCGCGCTCCGGGCTCACCAGCCCTAGGCCCTTGGCCCGGCGCTCGGCGAATTGCTCGTCGCCGGGCAGGAATTCGAGGGCTCGATTGAGCCTTCCGCTCTTTTCCAGGAACTGAACAAAGCGCTGGTGCGCGTCGAGCAGCGCTGGCGCGATGCGTCCTTCCACCGACAGTGCCTGCGTCTGAAAAGTGTTGTCGCGCAGCACCAAGGCAGCGACTTCGTCGGTCATATCCGCGAGCAGCGTGTTGCGCTGCTTGACTGTCAGCTCGCCCTCGCCGATCGGCAAGCCGAGGAGAATCTTTATGTTGACCTCGTGGTCGGAGGTGTCGACGCCGGCCGAGTTGTCGATCGCGTCGGTGTTGATGCGTCCCCCGGCGAGCGCGAATTCGACGCGGCCCAGTTGCGTGCAGCCAAGGTTGCCGCCCTCGGTAAACACCTTGCAGCGTAACTCCCGCCCGTCGACACGCAGCGCGTCATTGGCACGGTCGCCCACCTCTGCATGCGACTCCGTCTGAGCCTTGACGTAGGTGCCGATGCCGCCGTTGTACATCAGGTCGACGGGCGCCTTGAGGATGGCGTTGACCAACGCGGTAGGCGTCATCGCATCCGCGCTCACTCCAAGCACCGCTTTGACCTCCGGAGTGATGGCCACAGACTTGGCGCTTCGCGGATATACGCCACCGCCGGCTGAAATCAACTTGGTGTCGTAATCCACCCAGGATGAACGCGCGAGCTTGAACATGCGCTCGCGTTCCCTGAAGCTCGTCTCCGGGTCCGGCGCAGGATCGAGGAAGATGTGGCGATGATCGAAGGCCGCCACGAGCTTGATGTGACGCGACAACAACATGCCGTTGCCGAAGACATCTCCCGACATGTCGCCGATGCCCGCGACCGTGAAATCGGTTGTCTGCGTGTCGACGCCTACCTCGCGGAAGTGGCGCATGACCGATTCCCAGGCGCCGCGCGCGGTGATGCCCATCGCCTTGTGGTCGTAACCAGCCGACCCCCCGGATGCGAAAGCGTCACCCAGCCAGAAGCCGTACTCTTCGCTGATCGCGTTGGCGTAGTCGGAAAATGTCGCCGTCCCTTTGTCTGCGGCGACGACGAGATACGGGTCGTCCGCGTCGTGGCGCTTCACTTGCGGCGGTGGAACGATCGAATCGCCGACGCGGTTGTCGGTCAGATCAAGCAGGCCGCGCAAGTAATCCTTGTAGCAGGCGACTCCTTCCTTGAGAAATGCATCGCGGTCCGCAGCGGCCGGCGCGCGCTTGAGCACGAAACCTCCCTTGGAGCCGACCGGGACGATCACCGTGTTCTTCACCATTTGTGCCTTCACCAGCCCGAGCACTTCGGTGCGAAAGTCTTCCGGACGGTCGGACCAGCGCAGCCCTCCGCGCGCAACCTTGCCGCCGCGCAGGTGCACGCCCTCAAAACGCGTCGAGTACACGAAGATCTCGAACATCGGCTTGGGTTCGGGCAATCCCGGCACCTTGGCGGGATCGAATTTGAACGACAGGAAGCTACGTCGACCGCCGTTTTTGTCGCGGCGCCAGAAATTGGTTCGTACAGTCGCCTGCACCAGCGCCAGATATTGGCGCAGGATCCGGTCTTCTGACAGATTTTCAACTTCTTCCAGCGCGGTCTCGATCGCGCGCGTGTGTTCCGCGGCTCTTGCGCCTGCGCCGGCGTCGGCATCCGGATCGAAGCGCACCTTGAACAGAGCGACGAGCTGACGCGCGATGTCGCCATGCGACGCGAGCGTCGCCTCCATGAATGATTGCGACAGCGGAAAGCCGATCTGCCGGAGATATTTGGCGTAGGCGCGAAGGACCATGATGTCTTCCGCGGAAAGCCGAGCAGTCACCACCAGGCGGTTGAAGTCGTCGTTCTCGAGCTCTCCCCTGAAGACCTGCCCGAACGCAGTGTCGAACACGCGGTGCAGCGAGTCGATCTCGACCTCCGCGTCGGCGATTGGTGCGAGCATGCCGAGATCGTGGATCCAGACCGGAGGTCCTCCTTCGGGCGCAAGGCGATATGGACGCTCGTCGAGCACCTTGAGTCCCATGTGTTCGAGCATCGGGAGACTGTCAGAGAGCGTCACCGGCCCGCCGAGGTGGAACAGCTTGAAACGCAGGGTGTTCGGGGGCGCCTCGAGCGGCCGATACAGATACATGCCCAGCGCTTGCGTCCCGGTGAGCCTGGCCATCATCTCGATGTCGGGGACAGCAGCCCTCGCGGCGAACTCATCGCGGTAGCCTGCGGGGAATGCCTGGCCGAAGCGGCGGAAGAGCTCGTTCCCGCGCGCTTCGCCGGTCGCATCGAGAAGCGCCTGCTTCAAGTCATCGTCCCAGCGGCGCGCCGCGATCGCGAGGCGCCCCTCCAGCTCGCGTACATCGAAGGGCGGAATCTTCCCCGGAGTCGTGCGGACGACGATGGTGATGCGCGCAAGCGCCGACTCGGAGAGCTGCACGTAGAACTCGGAGCTGCTTCCGTTGAATGCCTGGGTGAGGATCCCCTGCCACTTCTGGCGCAGCTCCGTGGTGTAGTTCTCCCGCGGCGCATAGATCAGGCAGGAGAGGAAGCGCTCGAAGGGGTCGCGACGAATGAAAAGGCGGAACCGCTGACGGTCCCCCAGATGGAGTATTCCTACTGCGGTGCGCAGCAGATCGTCCTCGGTCGTTTGGAAAAGCTCGTCGCGCGGATAGTTTTCCAGGATGTTGATCAACGCCTTGGCGGCGTGTCCGCCCGCGGCGAGATTGGCCCGTCCAACGATGTGGGCGATCTTGTGGCGCAGCAGCGGAATGTCGGCGGGGTTTGCGCTATACGCAGCCGATGTGAACAGACCCAGGAATCGGTCTTCGCCGCAGACGTTGCCCTTGGCGTCGAAGCGCTTGACCGCAATGTAATCGAGATAGCCGGGTCGGTGCACCGTCGAGCGCGAGGTTGCCTTGGTCACGATCAGAAGCTCCGGCCGGCGTGCGTAGGCTTTCACCTCGGGCGGCAAGGCAGCGAAGCTCGAAGCGACTTGCTTTTCCTGTCCCTCGCGCAGGATCCCGAGGCTCGAGCCCGGCACGATTTTCAGCGCGTCTTCGCCCTTGACACTCACCAGCTCATGGCGGCGATAGCCAAGGAAGGTGAAGTGGTCGGAAACCAGCCACTGAAGAAACGCTTTGCCCTCCGAGAGTTCATCGGCCGGTAGCGGCGGCGGGCGCTTGTCGACCTCCTCGAGGGTTGCAGCCACTTGACCTCGCATCTTCTGCCAATCGCCGACCGCTGCGCGCACGTCGTCGAGGACACGCAGAATGTCGGTGGCGAGCTCTTCCATGCGGGCCGTTTCGCCGATCCGGTCGACCTCGACGTGGATGAACGATTCGCGGCGGGCATTCTTGGCGTCGTCCGACGCGAGTGCCTCCAGCGTTCCGTCCTGGCTGCGATTCACCGACAGAATAGGGTGAACGATGAGATGAAGCGTCAGGCCGTGACGATTGACTTCCATCGTGACCGAGTCGACCAGGAAGGGCATGTCGTCATTGACGATTTCGATGACGGTATGCGTCGACTGCCAGCCGTGCTCCTCGATCGTAGGATTGAATACCCGCACGCGTGCATGGCCGATGTCGCGCTTGCGCGCGAAGTTCGAGTGCGACAACGCAGCGCCATACAGGTCGCCGGGCTGGCGGTCAGCGAGATCCTCCGGATCGACCTGGCCAAAGTAGCGGAGGACGAAATCCTCGAGCAGAGGCCGGCGATCGGCCGACACCCTGGAACGGACGAGCTTGAGTACTTCCCCGAGCCTTGCGGAGCCGCCCTCCACGTCTGCTTCCATCGTCTCCTCCAGTTGGGGATGGCTTGCGCCGACGGCGCGGCAATCGGCGCGCATGATCGCCGCTGTCTCGCGCGCCTATGACTGATGCCCGGACGCGCCGCTAGTTTAACGCCGCGAAGCACAAGCCGCCCACCCCACTGGTAAGCGCGGCGCGAACGCTTGCTACTCGATTCGCGGCCGGCCCTATGCGGCGGATCGCATCCGCGCCGACCGCGGCGCCGGCCGACATGCGAATCAGACAACCGCCGATAGTCGCAGGCAAGCGATGTCAGCACACTTCAAAGGCGACATCGACTTCGAAGGAAATCCGACATGAAACGAACGTCCCGCCGCTGGTCCGCTCGCGTGACTCGAACCAGCGATGCCCTGACGCTGGAGAAAGGCGTATTTACCAAGCGCAGCGCGCGCGAGATTGCGCTGTCGCTCAAACGATCCGCCGACAGGAGCACCCGCCGCAAGAGTTCGCCCTTTCGCTCCGCCATGTCCATGCTGACTTTCTATATCAATCGCATGGGCACCAAGCTGACCGCAGGTAGACGCAAAGTTCTGGAACGGGCGAAGTCGGATCTTCGTGAGCTCTACGCCAAGCGCTGAAGCGGGCGGATGGAAAGCGTCGCCTTCGTCGGCACGTAACCGTCATTCCGCGCCGTGAAAATTCTCATCACCAACGATGATGGGGTATACAGCCCCGGGCTCGCTGCTCTGGCGGAGGTGGCGCTGAGTCTCGGCGACGTCCGCATCGTCGCTCCGCACGTGGAGATGTCGTCGGCAGCTCATTCGATCACTTCGGCCCGTCCCTTGACCTATAAGCGCACCCCGCTCAAGGGCGTGGAAGCCTACCGCGTGAACGGCACACCCGCCGATTGCGTGGCCCTGGGGATCTATCAGTGGAAGGAAGCGGAAATCGTGCTCTCAGGCATCAACCTGGGCAGCAACCTGGGCAACTCGATGTGGCCGTCGGGTACCCTGGCGGCCGCGAGACAGGCGGCGTTGATGGGCGTGCGCGGCATCGCGCTCAGTACGCCAGCCCAGGGCGAGGAGGCCGACTTGAGCGCGCTCAAGCCATGGGTGGCGCGGGTCCTCCAATTTCTGCTGCCGATGAAAGGGCTTCCTCTGGTCAACGTCAACTTTCCGTCAAAACTGCCTCGCGGTGTGCGCTGGACCAGGCAGTCGGTGCGTCACTACGACGGCAAGATCGTTCCCGGTCAGGATCCTCTAGGACGCCAGAATTTCTGGTTTACGGTGACTCCGCTGGAGGGGGTCGAAGATGGCACCGATCGCTGGGCAGTCGAGCAAGGCTACGTGTCGCTCACGCCTGTCCGCCTGGACCTCACCGACGACAAGGAGCTCGCCGGCCTCGAGACGACTTCATCGCCGGCGGATCTGTCCTTCGCGTGAGAGTGCCCCGATTGCAACTCGGGTGCAGCCGTTCGCTGTTGGAAATCGTGCGTTCGTGCTTGCCTTGCTGTCCCTGGCACTAGACGTCCATCGAGCTGCGATCCATTCGCGTGCTTGCAGCACCTTCGGCGAATTCCTCGATCATTTTGCGATTGAAAGCCGGGATGTCGGCGGGCCGGCGAGAAGTCACCAGGCCGCGATCGACGACGACCTCTTCGTCGCTCCAGACTGCGCCGGCGTTCAAAAGATCGGTCTTGAGAGATGGCCAGGAAGTGAGGTGGCGGTCGCGCACGACCCCCGCCTCGATCAGCATGATGGGGCCATGGCATATCGCGGCCACCGGCTTTTCGAAATCGAAGAATGAGCGCACGAAGGCGACCGCAGCCTTGTCCATGCGCAGCGCGTCGGGGTTCAACACACCGCCCGGCAACATGAGCGCATCGTAGTCATCGGCGTTTGCCTCTCCCAAGGCGACGTCGACCTTGACCTCGTCGCCCCACTTCCTGCTTTGCCAGCCTCTGATCTTGCCGGACCGCGGCGCGATGACATGCGTCGCTGCACCGAGCCGGTCCAGCGCACTACGTGGCTCGGTCAGCTCCGCCTGCTCGAATCCGTCGGTTGCAAGAATTGCCACCCGCTTGCCTTTGAGCGGTTTGCTACTTGATGTGCCTCGCTCCACGCTTGGTCTCCTACTATCTTCGGTTGCAGTTTTCATGCTCGCTGATTCTTAGGGCTTTGCATCGCGCCCCCGTACCACGGCCAACTGCGACAAAGTAGACCTGCTGCCGACATTGCGAGTTCCGACCGCACGGGAGGCGGCCTCTCTTCCCTCTCTGAAATCGAAGTCGACGACGCCTGCGATTCGCGTTATCTGACAAGCGATTCAGACTCGGACTGATTGGCGAAGCATTGTTGCGGTTCCACCATGGCGGCACGTTTTGCCAAGGAGAATCGGAATGGTTCCGAATTCACAGGCTTCGAGTTCCAACGAATTGGCCAAGTGCGCCCATTCGGCGTGCAGCTGCGTCGCCGCTCCGAGCAGCCGATATTGCAGTCCGTCGTGCGAGAAGCAGGCACGCTCCGGGTCGGCTTCCCACACCGATTGCGATTGCGGCCACGCCACGTGCGCGCGACAGCATTGACTTTCGAAGGCCCTCATCCTGCGCGCGGCGGCTGAAGCGACGTTTCGCCTTGGCGCACCAGCGTGCGAATCACCCTGATCCACAATCCCGGTGCGGGAGACCCTAGCCAGCCTGGGTCGCGTACGTTGCTGGCGCTCATGCGCGCCGCCGGCTATCAGGTCCGCTACCAGTCCTCCAAGGAAAAACGTCTCGCCTCGGCACTCAGCGAATCCGCCGACCTGGTGGTCGTGGCCGGCGGCGACGGAACGATCGCCAAAGTCGCGCGATTGATGCGTGGTCGTGACACGCCGATCGCGTTGCTTCCCATAGGCACTGCGAACAACATATCGACCGCACTCGGGATCATCGGACTTACGCTCGCCCAACATGTTGCCGGATGGAAAGACGGCCGGCAGATCTCGTTCGACATCGCGCGCGCTCGCGGCCCCTGGGGGTCACGTTGCTTTGTCGAGGCATTCGGCGTCGGACTGATGCCGCATCTGATGAACGTCTCAACGGACCGCCGGGACTCTCCCGACGCAGAGCGGGCCGATTCGAAGTTGGCTCGAGCGCTTCGCTCCGCGCGGGCTGCGCTGCACTTCCTCCCGGCCTTCGAGTTGGATGCGACCGTTGACGGAAGCGAGATTTCGGGGCGCTACGTGCTGCTCGAAGTGATGAACATCGGTCTGGTTGGACCCAACTTGAACTTCGCTGCAACGGCCGATCCGACCGACGGTTTGCTCGATATCGTGGCTGTGCGCGATGAGGAGCGCGAGTTGCTCGCAGACTGCCTGCAGGCGGAGCAGCAGGGTGAGCCGTGGCCGCACGAGTTCCCGGTAATGCGGGGAACGCATCTCACGATCAAGCGACTGCGCGATGTGACGCATATCGATGACGTAGTGCCGGAGAGTCGCGCCCGATCACGAAATCGAAGCGTTGATCTCTCGATCGACAATCGCGTCCGCATCGTGCTGCCGGCAGACGGCGGTGACGGCCGGGCGGGATGAGCGCGAAAGACGCGCGCCGTGCTACCAAGGCTTCATTGCTTTTGCGCGTGTCTTGCGTGTTACTTGCATGAATTACACGACGTGGCCTAAGTTGCAGCGCTCTATTGGAACAACCTTTGTAGAGCGCGTACCAATGTATTGTTTCACATCGTCTTCAAGCGTGGCACGCGCATTGCTGACGTGTTGATGCAATCGTCTTCACATTTGAAGGAGCAAGCGATGAACTGGGATCGTATGGAAGGAAACTGGAAACAATTCAGCGGCAAGGTCAAGCAGCAATGGGGCAAGCTCACCGACGACCAGCTCACCCAGATCAACGGACGCCGCGATCAACTGATCGGCAAGATCCAGGAAGCCTATGGCATCGGTCAGGACGAGGCCGACCGCCAAGTCAAGGATTGGGAAAAACTAAACGGATAGGACTCATCACCGAAGGTCACCCGCCCGAGCGCGCCCGGCAAACGATCTGGGACGGCCCACTACGGGTGCAGGCGGAGTGTCGCGCGAATTGCGCCGCGCGACAAAGAGCTGGTGCCCGGGGCCGGACTCGAACCGGCACACCTCGCGGCGGGGGATTTTCATACCACTTCGGCTTTCGCCGCGCCACGTCAAGGGCTTCGTGGTCTGGAGCACGCCTTCACCTTAGCCGCTTTGGCCGTAGGTGCCCGCCGTCTGCTCTCTACACCTTCCCTCCTGCAAGAGGGCTTGGCTCGGCATTAGCTCGAGCGTCGAAGCTCAGGGCCTTCACCGAATTTGACGGGCTTCACCTCTAGAATTTCTTCAAGAGGGCTCAAGTTGCTCTCGAGTCCCCTGCGTCTACCAATTTCGCCACCCGGGCTGTTGTCGCAGTACAGCCGTATTGTATACCGCCCAAAGTGAAGGCCAAGTATCGCGCAGCGATCGGCCGCAGAGCACCGCGAACCACCACATTGCTCGCGTTTAGCGCCGAAGGCATCATCGGCATCTGTTCGACGGTTGAAGACGCTGAGTTGCTGCTCGATGCCCGATCGCATCTATCGCCTTTCCGACTTCGATTACGACTTGCCGCGCGAACTCATCGCGCAGCGGCCAGCCGACGCCCGCTCGGCGAGCCGCCTGCTGCACGTTGCCGGCAGCGTACTCGAAGACCGCAATTTCACCGCACTTCCCGAGCTGCTCGACGCGGGCGACCTGCTGGTTGTCAACGATACGCGGGTCATCCGCTCGCGGCTTTTGGGACGCAAGAGCAGCGGCGGCCGCGTCGAGCTTCTGCTGGAACGCATTGTCGCGACCGACCAGGCCTGGATGCAGCTCGGTGCCAGCCATCCGCCCGGTGTTGGCGGGCAAATCGAATTGAGCGGAGGCGCATCTGCAACCGTGGTCGAACGCGACGGTCGTTTTTTTCGCCTGAAGATCGAAGCCGGCATGCCCCTCATCGATTATCTCGAGCGCTATGGCGAGGTACCGCTGCCACCCTACATCGCCCGCTCGCCCGACGCGTCGGACGCGGAGCGCTATCAGACCATCTACGCGCGCGAGCACGGTGCCGTCGCGGCGCCGACAGCAGGGCTGCACTTCGACGAGGCATTGCTGGAGCGGCTGCGCGCGAAGGGCGTCGACCTGGCTTATCTCACGCTCCATGTCGGCGCAGGCACCTTTCACCCTGTGGAAGCCCAAGACCTCTCGCAGCACCGAATGCACAGTGAGCGCTTCTCGATTCCGGCCGCCACCGCCAATGCGGTCGAGTCAGCGCGAGCGGCGGGAGGCAGGATCGTCGCCGTGGGCACTACCACGCTGCGCGCGCTCGAAGCGGGCGCTTGCAAGCACGACAGGGTCACGGCGACCGACGCCGATACCGCGCTGTTCATCACACCGGGGTACAGGTTCCGTGTGGTCGACCGGCTCATCACCAATTTTCATCTCCCGCGCTCCACACTTCTGATGCTCGTGTCGGC
>Ga0126381_100006132_pt1 | contig 13292 bp, 9 predicted proteins | sample PanSoiMetPlot_28_FD_96465 | JGI IMG/M metagenome (GOLD analysis project Ga0126381, IMG submission 96465) | Tropical forest soil microbial communities from Panama - MetaG Plot_28 | ecosystem: Environmental > Terrestrial > Soil > Tropical forest > Bulk soil | place: Panama | collected 2016-02-17
CCGCCTGAAAATAATCCGAGCGATTGATAAGGATCAGCGCTTTACCGTAGTTGACGTTGCCAAGCACTTGCGCAGGGTCGCCTGGCCTGCGGCTGATCCGAAACCACAAGACATCGATAGGCACACCATGCTCGATCACTTCAAGTCCGGCCGCACGGCGCGTAACCGAATGGCGGCCGTCGCAACCCACCACGAGATCCGCACGCACCTGCACCTCTCGTCCATCGTTCCGGGCCACCGCGCCGACAATGCGCTTGCCATCTCTTCGCAAGTCCACCACTTCATGCTGCATCAGTAGTTGAAATGTAGGGAGCCTCTTTGCACGACTGGAAATAAAGTTCAGGAAATCCCACTGCGGCATGAGCGCCACGAATTTACACTGCGCCGGCACATGGCGAAAGTCGGCTACTTCGAATGTGGAATCTCCGATGACCACTCCGACCGAATCCACCTGTTGATGGGGCAACTTGAGGAACTCCTCGAGCAGCCCGAGTTCCTTGAGTACTTCGAGAGTGGATGGGTGGACTGTGTCTCCGCGAAAATCGCGGAAAAAGTCCTCGTGCTTTTCGAGCACCGTCACCTCGATCCCCCGGCGCGCCAGCAGGTACCCGAGCATCATACCCGCAGGGCCGCCGCCCACGACACAGCAACTTGTTTCCACGACCGCAGATGACATCGGCATTTTGCCTCCTTTCATCTCGCTTATGATCTTCGATGCAGAATTACGAGGCGTGGATCGTCGCGCGTGGTCTCGACGCACCGCACCCAAGGATGCCGATCACCAACGTTCCGTCGCCTGTCCCTGTAACAAGATCAGGGAAGATCAGGTAATAGGGAGGGCCGGAAGGTCCGAACTGGGAGTCAGATGAAACCAACCGAGGATGGAGTGCAGGAGTTGCGGGCAACGGCGGAGGTGAAGCCGTTGCAGTCCATAGTGCAGATCGATGAGGGACGGATCCAGGCCCACCTGGATGCAGTGGTGCGATCGACGGTGGAAGAGACGTTGAATGCGCTGCTGGATGCTGAAGCGAATGAACAGCTGGCCGAGGTTGTAACCATCGCCTAACCGCCTTGCCGTACGTCCCGATGGGGAAGTACGGCAAACATCAACATCAACGAAACCTTCCAACGTTCATGCTGAAATCAAAAGTGCGAAAGATTGTGGACACAACCCTTCATCACCCCGAGCCAACCGGCAGACAACAGGATTGCGATCGTTTCTTTCACGCGGACTCTTCGGTTGGCTTGGAAAGGTGGTGCAGCGGGATCTTCCATTGGCAAGTAGTTGCCGACTCCAAATTGATCAGGTCGATCTTAGGATCCTTTCCGTTTGGAATCCGTTCTCGAACTTAGAGATCGTTTCTTCTTTGACTGGTCTTTCCCTTTTTGGTGCGCATTGCCATGCGATGGGCTCGGGGCAGAGGTGGCATCTAAGACGCTTAGCACGGCTCCATCGATTCGATTGTCCAAGGTCCTGTAGGGTGTGATCCGAAGATTCCACCACTTCCCCTCGTGATCCTGTACCTGAAATTGCTTCGGCTGAACTTCTTGAATAACATCGAGCATCATTTGTTCAAGGTGGGCAGAATCGACCTTCAGTTTGAGCCGTGGAATCGCTCTACCTATATCGCTCGCCATAAGGCCCAGCATTGAAGTTGCCTGTGGAGTAAACCGGCGAACGCTGAGGTCGGCGCCGACCATCACCATCGGAAGATTAATGCTGTTTAGTAGATTTGTTAGATCGTTATTGAGCTGCGTAAGAAGCTCATTGCGATGTTGCATCTCTTCATTGACGGTATGGAGTTCTTCATTCGCCGACTCCAGCTCCTCTTTGGATGTCTGCAATTCTTCGTTTGTACTTTGCAGCTCTTCGTTACCGGACTGAATCTCTTCATTTGCCGACTGAAGTTCTTCGTTTGTCGCCTCTTGCGTTTCAATGATCGACTGGAGATATTCCTTTGTGGCAGCGAGTTCCTGCTTAAGTTGAACAAAGAGCTTATCCTTCTCCGCTCGCTCATTCTCTGTGAGAGCGACTGCCGGTTCCTGGATGGTTGGCTCGGGAAGGTCGGATTCCAGGGGCTCAAAGACAATTAAGAAACTGTGCTGCTCCTGAACCGGGGTTTTGAAGGGCACCACACGCAACGTAATGAGTCTGGAACTGCCGTTGCTTTCGACGTGCACATTCTCTCGTGTGGTCTCTAGGCCATTTTTTCGGGCAGCATCGATCGCGCTCTGCAATTCAAACAAAAGACCGGGACGGGCCATCTTCAGGAGATTGAGACTAGCTTTGCCGGGCGGCAGCTCAAGGAAGGTACCTGTGCGTCCCCTGCTCTGAATAATCTCAAGCTGATCGTTTACAACGACTGCGGGGGGAGCGTAGCGAGAGAGCAGAAGCCGGTCCGCCTCACGTTGCAGCTCCACAGGGGCCTTCGATGCATCGGGCTGTTTGGCTGGCGGTACGGGCGGTTCGATGCCTTCGGTTTCCTTGTCAGGATGGCCGACGGAAAATCCAAACGTCACCGGCGTCGACACCAGTTTTTTGCGGTAGATTTTTTGTTTTTTATCAGCCATTTGGAATAACTCGGAGCCAGCCCCCAGCAATCCTTCCGTGCTGCCAATCATAAGGAAACCGGTTGGGTTGAGGGCGTAGTGAAAGATAGGAATGACCCTCTTCTGCAGCGACTGGCTAAGGTAAATCATGACATTCCGGCAACTTACGAGGTCCATTCTAGAGAAAGGAGGATCGCTGAAGACATTTTGCGTAGAGAAGATGCAGAGATCGCGAATGGCTTTGCTGATTTGATATCCGCTATCAGATTTGTGGAAAAACCGTCGCAGGCGTATTGGACTGACATCAGCCTCGATGCTTTCCTTATAAAGCCCAGCTCGAGCACGCTGAATTGCAACATCGCTCAGGTCGGTGCCAAAAATCTGAATAGGGACATCCGTCCGCTCTTCACCGAGAAATTCTACGAGTGACATCGCATGCGAATAGGTCTCTTCGCCCGTGGAGCAACCAGGTACCCAGATTCGGATTGGACTTGAAGACGTGCGATCGTTGAGGACAGCCGGATACACAACTTGCTTGAGAGTCTCAAACGTCTCAGGATTGCGAAAAAAACTAGTGACATTAATGAGGAGGTCTTGATAGAGCGCATTTACCTCATTCCGGTCGCGCTGAAGGAGAGCAACATAATCGCTCAGTTTTTCAATCTTATGCAAAGCCATTCGCCGTTGGATACGGCGTCCGATCGTCGGTGGCTTGTACTCGGAAAAATCTACCTTCGTAGCCTTGCGCAGCAATCCGAAGACCTGAGCCTTATAGACGTCAGCCCCCTTTTCTTCGGCCTCGATCTGATCGACATAGGAACCGGAGACGTAAGGATGCTGCCGGATGCGTGCCAGCTCTTGCGCGATGGCTTCGGGAGGCAATATGACGTCCACGCACCCTGCAGCAATTGCGCTCGCGGGCATGCCGTCATACTTGGCAGAATGGGTATCTTGAGCGAATGTAATTCCTCCTTCGCCTTTAATCGCAGTTAATCCAGCCGTTCCATCAGAGGCGGTTCCAGAAAGGACGATTCCAATCGCGTTGTTTCCCTGATCCACAGCCAGAGAGCGGAAAAAGACATCAATCCCGAGACTCACGGATCGTGGTTCATTTCGTTCTGAGATATGTAAAGTGGAATCGGCAATGGTCAGGTCGCAATTAGGCGGAATCACATAGACATGATTTGGTTGAACCTTCATTCCATCCTGAATTTGAAGGACGGGCATCGTTGTCGTTCTTGCCAGAATTTGCGTAAACGCGCTCTCTCTCGACGGGTCGAGATGCGGCACGAACACGAAGGCCATTCCCAATTCAGGCGACAACGCCTTGAGTAAGCTTGAAAATGCCTCCAGACCTCCGGCCGATGCGCCGATTCCCACAATTGGGAATGCGCTCTTGCGAGGGCTCTCCCCCGAGCCGGCTTGTTCCTTCTGCTCTGGCGAAGATGGGACGCTGTCTTTCGTTGTTGGGGTGCGCTTTGCGGAAACCATAAGACAAATTTATTGCATAGAATATTGAGCTTTGCCACTGACGATGATTCGAAGATCACAGGTAATAATAATGCCGCCGGAAGTTTCGGGGCGATACTGTCACCTGGGCCTCGAAGCCACAGAAAGACAAATCAAAGCATCTTATGGGATATTGCTTGTGGCGAACGGCCGAGATGCCCGCATTAAGCAAAATGGGCGCCTGAGTGAAATTCCCCTCCAATCGCGAAGTAGCGTTCCACTATCCCATCTACGGGGCCGTCGCAACTCTGCATCTCTTTCGCAGGCAGATGGTTACGGCAATGTTCAGATTTCTTGAGATCGAATTGGAGGTGGGAATTACGTTTGCGAAAGCAGCAGAGAACGCAGCTTCTACAGAAGACCTTCTCCATAACCGGAAGCTCGCGAGAAGAGCGTACGATTCCGTATTGCGTCACACGAGTCGTGCGAATTCGACGGGGCTCGAGACAAAGAGAATTACAACTCGGCTTCGGAAACTGCGGTTGGCTCTGTTTCGGTTGGGTGACCTCCCGTAATTGGAAAAGCTAATTCCTGCGTAGTGGTGAGAAGCTGCTGCCCTTCTCCCAGAATTTCGAATTCTTGTCGTTTTGCAACCAGCCGATCGCAATTTTGGATAAGGGTTTGAAGCGCTACCGAAATATCTTTAACCAGCGCTTCGTTCGCCGTTCGCAGTTGATGCGATTTGCGGATGGTGTTATCCAGCTCCGAGTCAGGAAGATTGATCGCGGGAAGGGACGTGGCTCGATTGCTTCCCGCTCGATCGAACCACCTTTCTTTCAACCAGTTGTCGAGATCTTGAGGATGCGCAATAACCGTACTCTTTTGAGAGGTCCTGAGCGGACGATGGACTGGAAGCCCGAATTGCTGCTCCCAGCGTTGCACCGTACGGACACCCTTTCCCAGATAGCGTGCAATGTCTTTCCAGCACGTCAAAACAGCGGTTTGCGTCGCGTCGTGGGCAATGTCCATCTCACACCACCTGATTATGGCCGTATGATACTCCCGAAAGCACCGTCTCTCACCACAAGATATCTCGCTGATGTTTCAAAACATCTGATCATCAGTGACTCGGAGAAATCCTCGTGGTAAAACGCGACATTATAGTCATCGGAGCATCTGCCGGCGGTATCGAGGCTCTGCAGACCCTTCTGAAAGCCCTTCCAGGCGATTTTGATGCATCCGTGCTTGTTGTGTTGCACACTTCCAATCACGCAGGCAGCCTTCTACCACAGATTCTCCAGAGAGCCGGAAACCTCCCTGTTTTTCACCCTAGCGATAAATGCCCGATCGCGAAGGGGAACGTTTATGTCGCTCCTCCCGACTTTCACATGATCGTTGAGGGGGATATCCTGCGAGTGGTCAAGGGACCGAGGGAAAATCTCCATCGACCAGCCATTGATCCCCTGTTCCGTTCAGCGGCAGCCTCCTATGGAAGAAGGGTCATCGGTGTCATTCTGACCGGCATGCTGGATGATGGCACCTCGGGGTTAATGCTGATACAGGCGCGAGGCGGCGAGACAGTCATTCAGGACCCGTCAAGTGCTTTGTTTTCAGCAATGCCAGAAAATGCTCTTGAAGAGGTGCCCAAGGCCCATGTGCTGCCTCTAGAGCAAATTCCAAATCTACTCATGCAACTCACGAGTGAATCTCTACCGGAAAAAGCGTCGTCGCGGAAGCAATTGCACTCCACTGATTCAGTGGAGGCGGAAAGGGAGATCAAGATTTCGGAGTTCGATATGTCGCAGATCGGAAGTGAGGATCATGTGGGGCAGCCCTCCGTATTCGGCTGTCCCGATTGTGGGGGCGTGTTATGGGAGATTGAAGATAATGGCTTTCTGCGCTTTCGGTGTCGAGTTGGACACGCTTACACCGCTCGCCACCTGGACGCAGAGCAGCGTCTCTCAATAGAGACCGCTCTGTGGGCATCATTACGGGCTCTTGAGGAGAGCGCTTCCCTCTATCGTCGCATGGCAGATCGTGCTGAACAATCCAGGCACGACCAAACAGCCAGGCAATTTCGTAGCCGGGCATCGAATGCAGAAGATAATGCACGGGCTGTGCGGGAGTTTTTGCTGAATGTGAATCGCATTGAGGACCAACGGGGCCACCCACAGCGTGACAAACCGAGAGATCTTGGCTATGCCCGCTGATCTCTTAGACTGATCTAAAGACCGATCACAATTTTGCTGAAAAATGACACCGCGTCACGGCTTTTAGGTGCGTTGCGCACCCGATTATTGACAAGTTCGTAAGAGAAGCGCTTCCCGTCAATCGCGATAAGGTACGGTTGAGTCCGTGCAAATCTCAGATCTAGTTGGATTTCGGTGCTAATCCTTTTTGAAGAGTCAGAAGAAAGACTCAGTGAAACACTTATTTCTGGTTGAAGTACGGCGATTCAATCGGATTCACTGGATTTGGAAGCGATAACCGAAGTGGGCATGCGTCACGAGATATTTAGGATGGGAAGGATCCTTCTCAATCTTCCTCCGGAGGCCCCTCATAATAACGCGTAAGTGCTTCCGATTCGCCGTGGTCTCTCGCCCCCAAAGCATGCTGGCCAGAGCGGAGTGGGACACGGCTCTTCCAGGCTCTTTCATCAGCAGTTCGAGCATTCGAAATTCGCTTGGAGCCAGAGAGACTTCTGCTCCCGACCTTTCCACACGGTGTCCCGCCAGATCGAGAATAATTTCTCCTACTGCTAAGCGCTCTGACGCCCCCATTGTTGGAGCGCGGAAACGCCGCACAGCCGAGCGAAGCCGTGCCGCCAGTTCGCGCTCGTGAAGTGGACAAATCAAAAAATCGTCAGCACCAGCCTCAAATGCCACGACCTTGTGGTCCAGCGAGTCGAACGAACTGATGACCAGAATCGGAAGGCGAGGGTATAGACCACGGAGTTGCATGCAGGCCATTACGTTCTCTGCTCCAAAGGTGGTGCACTCCATTAGAATCGCTTCGTACGCCATTGTGCGCAGCCGCGCCACCGCGTCCGCTTCATCGCGGGCTTGCTCAACATCGAACTTCATTGCTTCGAGCGTCCGCCGAAGTTGATCACGCATGGCAGCATCTTCTGCGATCAGAAGAACCTTTTCTGCCTCACTGCTCAATCTGCCATGTTGATGGGTGATTGCATTCACAGCTGTTGTGCCTCCTCAGGGCTATCAGTAGAGAACTACTCCAAAACTCGATTTAAGGGCCGGCAGATCATGAATCACGATCTGCCGGCCCGTTGAATGCGAACATTCGACAGACAATTATCAGAAGACAAGCCGAAGCGCCACTTGTCCTGTGCGATTGCCAGCGCTCTCCGCAGTTTGTGCCGTGGTGAGAGCGCCAAAAGAGGCGGGAGAGCTGATATCCGTCACCGGAGGCGCAAAGTTCGTATGGTTAAGTACGTTGGTAAAGGTCGCTTCGAAACGAAGATGGAGCTGCTCCCGAATGGGGATGATCTTCGCCAAACCCGCATTTACCGCGATGCTGCCTGGCCCCTCAAGACTTCCAACACCTGCATCTCCAACGCGACCTGCGTTCAATGGAGGGATCGCAAATGCGTTGATGTCGAAGTATTTTGCATTCGTCCGGTGAGCAGGCTTTGGATTGCCGATGCGATCCGGTCGCACCACTATCGTACCGGCTGACGCGGGGTTGGTATTGGTCTGGTCGTTGCTCACGCTCATGGTTGGAGTGAGATAGGGGCCTGTCTCGAGCAACGTAATCGTGTTCACATCCCAGCCACCGAGAAAGCCATCTACCACCCGGGATGAACTGGACCATCTGCGCCCGTGACCGTAAGGCAGTTCATAGGTTCCGGTAAGCAGGAAACGATTCCGCCGCGTTCCAACGACGTTACCGCGATTTTGCCGAATGGCATAGCGGTTCTCATCAGCGAGGCCATAACGAGTCTCACCTTGAAATGCAGTGGGTGCATCGCCTTGAGCATCGCTCAGATTATGCGCCCACGTATAGGTGGCCTCGTAAGAGAGGCCATAGCCCGTCCTATGCGTTGCCTGCAGTTCAAGCGCTTGATAGTTCTGGTTTTCCATGTTGGCCGTAAAGAACATCGCGCCCCAGTTTGGAAATGGAATCGGGTTTGGATTGGGAGATACCCTGGAAGCTACCTGTTGATTGAGGTTTATGGTTACGGGTAGCCGATAGGAGTTCATGCCCACATAGCTGGCTCGTACCGATGTATTCGACGTAAGTGCCTGTTCCAACGTGACATTCCATTGGGTGGATTGCGCATCACGATACCGCGGATCGGTGGCCTGTTCGATTGTGCCGCCCCCAATCGGGGCTTGCCCCGAAAGCGCTGGAGGAGCGACTTGTGGAAATTGGAACGATGGAGTTCCAGCAGCAGTTTCGTTTGTGTAGGTAAACACCGATGCTTCCGGGTTGCTCTCATTATTATTCTGCAGTTGCCCCAAAGCGGTCACCGTAAAGACGCCGAACCCTGCGCGAATGACCGTCTTGTCGTTGTTGAACGGACGATAGGCGATGGCGATACGTGGATCGAAGTTGCGCAGGTAGCTCTGGCGCAAGCCTTTTGGCAAGCCCTCCTGGTCATTCGATACTACTTTCGTGCACGGCAGCGTCGTGGAAGCCACATATCCTGCGTCAGCGGGAGCTGAAACTCCAGGAGGCGCCGCATTGCAGGCATTGAACGATTGCAGAAAGGCAAGAACCGGACCACCAAGTTTCTTGTAAAGCCTGTCGTTTACGATAACTGAATTTGTAGTTGGATCGAAGTTGGCCTGAATTCCATTTCGATCAACAAACGGAGGAAGAAATTCCCAACGTAAGCCAAGGTTCACGGTCAGTCGACTGGTAATTTGCCACTGATCCTGAGCATAAGCACCGAGTTGATAGTTCCCAGCATCGTCCCTCGGACCAGTGACAGCGAAGTATGTGGTGTTGGGGATACCAAGCAGAAAGTCGCCGAAAGAGCTACCGGTGAAGATGTTCTGGTTGAAAGTGAAGAGACCATAGTCATCGGAGGGCGTTTCGATCTCCGGAACTGCAAAGCGTACCCATCGAACATCGATGCCTCCACGGATCGTATGCTTGCCGCGAGTGTAGGTGACATTATCGGCAAGTTGATTCGTGGTCGACTTCGTGGGGCCCACGTGGTCTCTGCCAATTGGCGTAAAATTTGTACCGTCTGAAAAGTAGATACTAGGGAAACCACCGTCCGTTGGATGGTTCGCGACATTCACTCCCTGCAATCCTAATTGCGAGATGGCCGTAGAACCTGCGATTGAGAAGTTCGGTGAAAGGATTGTGTGGGTGAATCCGAAACGAAACTCATTCAGCCATCTGCCGCTGATCTCATAGTTATGAGAGATCAGGAAGCTTCGGTCATGCTCCGTGTCAACATCGTTCGGCAGCAGTGGATTCGCGACATTAACCAAGAGATTCTTCCGATTGAATCGTGCGTAGACCTGCTGTTTCGACGTGATGACCTGATCGATTCGACCATCGAAGCCATCCGTATTTGAAGGAGTGCGAACAAGCGCTTGATAATTCAACCCTCCACTTAGATTGGTCGCATTCGGTAGCGGATAGTAGTGGTTTAGTAGTGCAAGAGAGGACTGGCTGAGAGGAGCAGTGATTTGATAGTTGGCAAAGGGCTGTCCAGTGGTTAAAGATCCAGTAGCTGGATTGATGAGGCAGCCGGTTGAAGACGGACAGTGGGGATTGGAAGCGTTGACTGGAATCGTAGATGCCAGGTCGCTCAGATTCCCAGCACGGTCAGCGACAGTCGGTACAGTGTATTGCTCTGCAGTGGATGTTCTCCTTCGATTTCCCTCATAGTCGAAGAAGAAGAAGGTTTTATTGAGACCGTTGTAAAGATGTGGAACGATGACTGGGCCGCCCAAGCTACCGCCGAACGTATTGAACCGTTCAGGTGATTTTGTAGAGAAGTTGTATACCTTTGCATTTAGTGCGTCGTTCTGAAGGTACTCAAACAGGCTCCCATGAAACTGGTTTGTGCCAGCCCTTGTTGTGAAGGTCACATCTCCCACTTGTGAAAATTCAGCATTGTTGTTAAATGCCGTGACCTTTAGCTCGGCGATGCCTTCAGAGGAAGGGTACGGGTTGGAGCCAGGAGCGTTCACCGACAGACCTACGCCACTTTGGAAGACGTTGACCGACGAAATTCCATCGACTGAGAAACCAATCTGGTTCGATGTTGCTCCGCCGATTGCGAAGTTGCCCGAGCTGTCTTGCTGCACATTCGCCGATGTAGCCAACGCTGCCAAGGGGCTGGTGGTGGAAGCACGGAAATTCAACGGAAGCTGGCTAATGTCTGCGGAATTTTTTGAATCACCTACGATCGCGTTATCCGTATTAATTTCTGCTGCAGACGAAGTGACTTCAACCGTGGTCTGCTGTGCGGCGACCGCCATAGTAAGGGCAAACCGAAGATCCTGTCTTGCGGCCACCACAACATTGTTGAGTACTGTATCGGCAAAACCATCATGTTTTGCCTGAATGCTGTATTTGCCTGCCTTTACATTTTGAAAAGTGTAACCACCGGTGGCGTCTGCCCTCACTGACCGATCGGTATTTTCATCAACGTTATGCAGGGTAACTTGAGCATCCGGGATTGCAGCATCAGAGGAATCCTGAACCACGCCCTGAATGCTTCCAAATGTGGACTGAGCAAAACACTGGCCTGAACATACAAGCACCGCAACGAGTGCTGCAACAATTTTGATACCCTGCGCACACAGCGCTTTTTTTCCGCCGTGTAAAGCGCGGGTACGCCATTCGCGAAGGTACTCCATATAAACGCTCATTTATGTCTCCTGGCTGACATTCACTGCATGCCAGCCAAGTACATGACAGGTCACAACCCACAAAGAAGGCATAAACAAGAAGCGGCGTCGGTTTCTAGCTGCTTCTATACGCTTTCTTTACGATTCCCTTATTAGACTGCAGCAGGAGACTGACGACGTGCCTTCTATGCGCACCCGCTCAGCCGTGCTGGTTCTGGTAGCGTCTGCTTTTCTGACCTGCTTCGGCATCGTGGCGAATCGATATTTGAATTTTGCGGCAACCGTCTCTGTGTATCTGTTCGTAATACTGGCCATTGCCTATAAGGCGGGTTTTGCAGCGGCAAGCGTAGTGTCAGTCGTTGCGACCTTGTGTCTGGAATATTACTTCGCTCCGCCCGTCTTCAGCTTTCGCGTAGATCGATCCGAAGATTGGGTGGCGCTCGCCACCTTCGAAGGGGTCTCTTTAATCGTGAGCCGACTCTCTCATCAGGCGCGCTGTCATCAACTCATGCTGGAAAAGCAAGGTCTTGAACAGAAAGCTCTTTACGAATTCTCTCGCGATTTGCTTTTGTTGGACTGGAAAGAATTACCGACACAGCAACTGTGCATGCTCATTGAAAGACGCTTCCCTGTAGACGGCGTCGCTCTCTGGAATGCCCATGAGGATGCATTTTCAAGCCAAGGCGCGACGCCCGGCGCGGAAGATGCTGTAAAAGCTGTCTATTTCAACGAACGGAACTATGACGACCCTACACATCAAACTTCCTATCGTGTGCTGTACTTTGGGACTCGCCCCGTTGGTGAGTTCATGTTGTACGGTCACTCCATGGAGGCGTTAAGCATTAACTCCATTGCCTCTATCGCCGCCATGGCGATTGAGCGGACACGATCGCTGACACTGGAGATGGCTGTAGAGGCGGAGCGGCATTCTGAACAGTTGCGATCTGCTCTACTCGATGGATTTGCCCACGCGTTCAAGACACCACTGACTACAATTACGCTTTCCAGCTCGGGTTTGCTCGCCGCCGAAGGACTGAATGCACAACAGAGCTGTCTGGTAGGCTTGATCAATCGGGAAGCCGTTCGCCTCTTCGACCTCACAACGCGTCTGTTGCATACATCACAGTTAGAGCCGTCCTCTTTCGTTTTGCGAGAGAAGGAAAGCAATCTACGTGAGATGATTCAGCGAGTCCTCGATGAGTGCGCTTTCGCACACAAATCCAGACATCTCGATGTGTTCATTGCACCCGGGATCGGGGACGTTAAATGCGATCCACAAGTGCTCACTCTGGCTCTCGTTCAGATTGTCGACAATGCCGCCAAATATGGCTCACAGGATTCTCGCGTGCTTATCTCGGTTACACATCAGGAGTCACAAATCATCCTGAGGATTCACAACGAAGGATCCTATATCGCCCCCGTTGAACGCCAGAAGGTGTTCACACGCTTCTATCGCAGTCCCTCTGTGGACCACAGGGCACCAGGCACTGGCTTGGGCCTGTCAATCGCGAAGAAAGCAGTGGAAGCTCACGGTGGCAAGATCTCCATAGAAAGTGATCTGCAGGCAGGAACAACCTTTATAGTTTCTATTCCGAATGGTATGGAGAGTCTTGTATGACATCTTTAGGGTCTGTATTGATTGTCGAAGATGACATGGCATTACGACAGAGTCTGAGAAGCACCCTTGAATCCATAGGTTTCAATCCCCAAGAGGTCACGTCCGGGGAAGAAGCCTTGCGCATTTTGGGTGAGGAACAGTTCGAGGCGGTCCTTCTTGACATCAACATGCCGGGTATCGGCGGCATGGAGGCTTGTCGTCGGATTCGCCAGGCACATCCGCTTCTTCCGATAATTATGTTGACGGTTCGAGATCGCGAGAAGGATAAGATCGAAGCGTTGGATGGGGGCGCAGATGACTACATCACGAAACCATTTCAGTTTCTGGAACTGACGGCCCGTCTGCGTTCCGCGATTCGGCGTTTTCGGACAAGCACCGATGTAAAGGATCGTCCTCTCAAAGTAGGAGAAATCACGCTCGATCCGTCTGCAAGGCGCGTTATGCGCGGTGGTCAGGAGGTTCGCATGAGTCCCAGAGAGTTTGAGCTATTGCGTACACTTATGCAACAGGCTGGCCGCCCGATAGCACATAGGCGTCTCTTGACCCTCGTGTGGGGATCGGACTATGGCGGAGAGCGTGAATACTTGCGTACCTACATTAGTCAGCTACGAAGGAAGTTGGAAGACGATCCGGCCCATCCAGTCTATCTCCTCACCGACAGCTATTTCGGCTACCGTTTTCGCGAACCCGATCTAGCGTGAAATCGTCCATATCTTTCCTAGGAGCTTGTTGAAATAGGTTCTGGTCTTCGGCATTCCACAGGATGGTGTGCGTCTAAATGTGTATGCGTGGAGATGAGCGGATACAGGACGGGATGTTCAGCTATGTTTCGTTGGAGC
>Ga0126381_100006134_pt1 | contig 13290 bp, 9 predicted proteins | sample PanSoiMetPlot_28_FD_96465 | JGI IMG/M metagenome (GOLD analysis project Ga0126381, IMG submission 96465) | Tropical forest soil microbial communities from Panama - MetaG Plot_28 | ecosystem: Environmental > Terrestrial > Soil > Tropical forest > Bulk soil | place: Panama | collected 2016-02-17
GAAGCAAGCTGGTGGGCGTCCTGGACGTGCAGTCGACTCGGGTGAACGCTTACACAGAGCAGGACCGAAGCCTGCTGCGATTGATCGGCGCGCGAGTAGCGGCGTCGATCGAAAATGCACGTCTATATCGAAGAGTCGAGCAGCAGAATCGCACGATGAGGACGCTGGTCAATCTGTCACAGGAGTTCAGCTCCATTCTGGATCTGGATGAGCTGCTGACCAAGATTTCCGGCACCGTGCGATCCATCATCAACTACGATGCTTTCAGCATCTTCATGGTTGACGTTGCCCACAACCTTCTTCGCCACCGCTTCAGCGTTCGCTATGACGAGCGTGTGGATGTCGATCACATTCCCATGGGCATGGGCATCACGGGCGCCGCGGTGAACTTGCGCGAAGCGATCCGTGTGGTCGATACGGCAAAAGACTCACGGTACATCACCCGAATACCCGGCATTCGTTCAGAGATTGCAGTGCCACTGATGGTGCAGGACCGCGTCATCGGCGTTATCGATGTTGAAAGTGAGCGGATCGGCTTCTTCACGGAAGATCACAAACGGACGCTCTCCCTGCTTGCGCCTCAGATCGCAAGCTCGATTGAGAACGCGCGTCTGTATGAGGAGCTCGCCAGCCGCGAGCAGCGGATGGAGCAGGATTTAAAAGCCGCGCGCAAACTGCAACGTGTTCTGCTTCCGCGAACGGCCCCCGAACTGGACCGTCTGGAAACCGGAATCCGCTCGCGCCCGGCCCGTGAGATTTCGGGCGATGTTTACGACTTCTTCGTACCTGGCGACGACGACGCCATCATTGCTTTCGGCGATGTTAGCGGCAAGGGAGCGGCAGCGGCGCTTTACGGCGCCTTGATCAGCGGCTTCCTAAGAACTCTCGCCCCGCGGCGACGCAAACCATCGGAGCTGTTAAAGCTCTTGAATGAGACGCTTCTAGAGCGCAAGGTTGACGCGCAGTATGCGACGCTGTGCATCGCACGCTGGAAAGCCAGTATCGGTCGGCTGACTCTCGCAAATGCCGGAGCAGAGCCGTTGTTCATCTGCCGCCAAGGCGAAATCATCAAGCCAAAGGCGGAAGGCGTGCCGATTGGCTTGCTCGAGGACCGCGAATACGAAGAGGTCGAAATCGATGTGTTGCCCGGCGATACAGTTCTGTTATTCTCTGACGGCGTTGAAGACCAGCTCAACTTCGAAGGCGAAGACTACTCGCGAGCTCGCGTTTCCAAGCTTCTGAAGAAACATGTGAACGATCCAGCGCAGGCAATCGCCAATACGTTTTTTGAAGAGTTGGATGAATTCCGAGGGTCCACTCCCATTACCGACGATCAAACCATCGTCGTTCTCAAGGTGACTTCTTGAAGCCAGTTGAATACCGTGACCGCTCGCTCTATTGCGAAAGCGTGTCCCTTGCTGAAGTTGCGAAAAAAGAAGGGACCCCGTGCTATGTGTACTCCTCGAAAGCCATCCTCGACAGCTACAACGCCTATGATCAGGCTTTCGGCCAGGCTCCGCACACAGTTTGCTATGCGGTGAAGGCGAACGGGAACCTTTCGATTTTGAAGCTGCTCGCTGGAAGAGGCGCGGGGTTTGATATCGTTTCCGGCGGCGAACTGTTTCGAGTTATACGCGCGGGCGGCGATCCTTCGAAGGTCGTGTTTTCGGGCGTTGGCAAGACTGCGGACGAGATCAATAACGCGCTCGACGCGGGCATTCACACATTCAACTGCGAGTCGGAGCCGGAGCTTGCGCTTCTCGACGCGCTCGCGCATCGCAAGGGCATCAAGGCCCGGGTTGCTCTGCGCGTCAATCCGGACGTCGAAGCCTCGACGCATGCCTATATCTCGACCGGCAAGTTAGCCCACAAGTTCGGCGTGAACATCGGCGATGCCGAGGCAGTCTATGAACGCGCTCGCGGATTGGGCAATCTGCTGTTTGAGGGCGTTAGCTGTCACATCGGTTCCCAGATCCTGGATACGGAACCAATGTTCGAAGCAGTGGATCGCGTACTCGCGCTGATGGAGCGGCTGCGCGCGAAGGGTTTTCCAATTCAGACCGCGGATCTGGGCGGGGGGCTCGGCGTGGCCTACAAGCCGGAGCAAACCAAGCCGGAAATTTGCCGATTCGTGAAGACTCTTTGCGCCAAGGTCGAAGGCCGCAATCTCAAGATCATGATTGAGCCCGGACGGTCGATCGTCGGGGACGCGGGGATTCTACTCACGCGCGTTCTTTATCGTAAAAGGACCGGCGATAAAGAGTTTGTGATTGTCGATGCTGGAATGAATGACCTGATTCGTCCGGCGCTCTACAGCGCGCATCACGAGATTTTGCCGGTGCGGCAGACGGGCGCCGAAAAAATAGTGTCGGATATTGTCGGACCTGTATGTGAGACCGGAGACTTTCTGGCGCGAGACCGGTTTCTGCCCGAACCTCTTCCTGGCGATCTGCTCGCGGTCTGCACGGCGGGGGCGTATGGGTTTTCGCAGACTTCGAATTACAACGGAAGGCCGCGGCCGGCGGAAGTAATGATCGACGGCTCCGGCTGGAAGACTGTCCGTAAGCGCGAAACGTTTGAGGATTTAGTGCGCGGCGAATAGTCCCTCCTCCTGCATCTCTTCGAGCAAAGCCGTTGTAGTGTGGAGCGCGCGCTGAGCGAGATCGCGGAGATCGAGCCCGGCCACTTTTCGCAGGGCGAGGTTGGCGGAATCCGCAAAGGCGCACATTTCAGCGGCCGTCCGACTAGCGCCGAGTTCGATGATGCCGTCGATCAATTTGGACTCCGAGGCAATAATTTCCGCGAATGTCCGTGGCCGGCTTCGAACGTCGCGAAGGATGTCTTCGTAAAAGCGCGGCGAATACTTCTCAGCGAGTTCGGTTCGACCGCCCGCAATCAATCTGGATTCCAGGCCTATCAGCAGCCTCCGTATGGAAGTACCGATGTATCTCCACGCAACCTCCAAAGTATCGAGCCGGGCGGGAAAATCGAGCAAGTCGTACGTGAAATCGTAAGGCGCGTGGCAGCGATTGATCCTTGCGGCGCCGTAAATGATGACGGTGTGAGACGTCTCCCGATCCTCACAAGCGCGGAGGTCGTGGAAATACGCATCAAAAATCCACCTACGCAACGAGCGCTGCAAGGAATGCGAGACCCGCTGCCAAACGCGAAACCGGTTCCGATGGCGGCCTGTAGGCGCAGCCAGCCAAGCCGGATTTGTAAGGACGAGTTCCGCAGCCAACGTTCGTAGCGCGAGTCGAGGCTTCAGGACGGGAACTATCTCGGTTCCCCGGCGCACGAAAGGAATTGGGCCGAGGACTTCGGTTTTTCGGCGCAGTTCCCTGCGGTCGAGATAGGGGAGCCTCAAGCGAAACTCTCCGAGGGCTCCTTCCGTCGCTTTAAGAACGCGCGCTCGAACGGCAGACTCCAGTTCGTCGGGCGTTAGAGTCGTCCCAAGATCGGCATCGGTTTCGCGCAACCAGTGCAGGTTAAAAATCAGCGGAGAAGAGGAAATTTCTATCATCGCACCCTGATTGTAGCGATCATTCGCAAAAACATGTTTACCAAGCGCCCTGTTTTCATAAAGATGCGCCTTGTGACTGAGTCCGAGGCACACCGTATGCGGGACTGGAATCCCGTCGTCCCTCAGGTTGGGATATTCTGGGGAGTTGCATTGACCCGAAAGCAGCAGCGTTTTCTACTCTGGTTCTTCGCGATCGCCATTGTTTGGTATTTCTTCATCGCGAACCGAGCCTCGTATCGCGGATTTTTTCCGAACGACGATCTGGATAACATCGCGAACGCGCGAGGGCTTGTGGCGGCGGACTACGCGAAGGCTTTGGTTCGTCCTGACCCCGGCGGCGACGGCTACTTTCGCGCCGTCGGGTACTTCTTTTATACGGTTCTCTCGCGCATCGCCGGATTGCGATTCTGGCCTTACGTTGCCGCTATCCAGATCATTCATCTGGTGAATGTGCTGCTGGTGTTTCTGCTCGCCCGGGCTGTGGGAGCGAGGCCGTTCGGCGCGTGCGCGGCGGCGCTGCTTTTTGTGTTTCACGCGGCGGCCCTCGATATTTATTGGCAGCCGATGTATGTGTTCGATTTGCTCTGCGCGACGTTCACGCTGATTTGCCTGCTGGCTTACGTGTATCGCCAGATGACTATTGCGATCGTGAGCTTTTGGCTTGCGATTAAGTGCAAAGAGACTTGTATTTTGTTGCCGGTAGTTCTGGCGTTATTAGAATTTTGGCTCGGAAGCAGAAAATGGAAAAGGCTCATTCCGTTCGCCGCGATCTCAGGCGTGATTTTGATTTTTGCATTCGTAGGGAACGCGCATCGCGATAGTGACTACACATTTCGGTTTACGTTTGCGGCTTTCAAGACGTGCGTGCTGTATTATGCCCGCGCTTTGGCGTTTGCGCCTTACGTTGGGTTGGCTGTACTCGCTGTGCCTTTCATCGTGTTTTCGAACAGGCGGGTGAGATGGGGCATCGCGACTTTCGTTCTGTTTCTTGCGCCACTGCTGTTTCTTCCGGGGAGGTTATACGAGGCTTACTTGTATCTGCCGCTGATTGGATTGGCAATTGCCGTTTCTTTCGCCACGCCCCTCCTGGCTGTACTGCTGTTTGCGGCTTGGCTTCCGTGGAATTACATGCAAATCAAACCGTACCGAAATCAGAATCTTGCTTGGGCGGCGGAGCGGTTCAAATGGTTTCAGGCGACTCGGGACCTAGTGGCGGCGCATCCGGAAACGGAACGCTTCGTTTATGATTCGGCTCCAGAGTCTTTAACGCCGCTTGGAATCACAGGCGCGTTGCGTGCGCTACGGCCTCCGGAGGCTTCTACTTACGTCGCGGCATTCGGGTCGCCTGAAGCCCGAGATCTATTTGGGCATCCGCCGTTTGCATTATTAACGTGGGATTCGGGATATCACGCGCTGCGCGCATTGGCCGGCGTTACGGACGTCGCTTATATTCGACTTGATTCGTCAGCGCCGGCTTGGCAGTTGGAAGATGGATGGTCCGGCAATCAAGGACCGTTTCGTTGGATGGAGCCTATCGCCAAGGCTCGTCTCCTGCGGCCCACGGGGTCGCGACGGTTTGAAGTGTTGGTTTACGTAAGTCAGGTTTATATCGAGCGCCTGCATGAATCTCGGTTTGAGGTCTTGATCAATGGAACGTCATTGGGGACTCAGGTTTTGCGCGAAGCCAAGCCTACTCGGATATCATTTGCAATTCCGAATGGAAGTGAAAAGACTGCACAGATTGAGTTTCGCGTAACCCCCCCATTGGTCGGGGCCGATATTGCGGGGGCTCTAGGACAGCCGATTGGGGGGTTCGGATTTGTCGAGTGAGCACAGAAATGGCCTCTTTTTGTTTTCTAAGCAACCTCCCAATTCCCTGCCCCGTCAAAGCCTCGCGCTTGTATTTCCATCGACTTCTAAGATATGCATAACGATAGGGAACAAATGCCTGTTACGAAACGTCTAAGAATCCAACGTTTGGTCCGCCCGGAGCGTCATATATAAGAACCAGCGGAGCCTCGACTGTGCATAGACTCATCCTCGTCGGAGCAGTCCTGTTCGGCATCTCTGCTACCGCAGCCGATCCCCCGGCCCGTACCGTCCGAGCGACAGGCGTCATCCGAGCAGTCCATACCGTAATGGTTCAGGTCCCAAGAATCGAAGGACAAGGGGGAAATCTGACGCTGGCCTCGTTGACCGAAAACGGAAAAGTCGTCTCCGAAGGAGAGCCGCTCGCCGTCTTCGATCGTGTCGCCGAACTGATCCGCCTTCGGGATGCTCAAGCCAAGTACGACGACCTCCGCCACCAAGTGGAGCAGAAGCTGGCCGAGCACAACAGCAACGCCGAGAAGCGCGCTTCCGACCTGCAGTCCGCCGAAGCGGATCTCCGCAAAGCCGAGATAGAAATCCGCAAGGGCCCCATTCTGAGTGACATCGAACAGCAAAAGAGCCAAGTGAAACTCAAGGATGCGCAGGATCACGTAGCAAGCCTGAAGAAGTCCAATGAAGCGCATGACCGTGCCGAACTCGCCGAGCGCCGAATTCTGGAACTCCAGCGCGACCGGCAGAAGGTAGCTGTAGAGCGCAGCCAGACCAACACGGAAAAGCTCTCCGTCAAGGCCCCCATCCACGGCATGGTGGCGCTTCAAAACGTGTGGCGCAATAATTCCATGGGTCATGCGCAGGAGGGTGATCAGGTGTGGCCCGGTACTCCGTTGTTACAGCTATTCGATCCCTCCGAGATGGAGGTCGAGTTGGCGGTTGGGGAGCCGGATGGCGCGGCTCTCGTACCCGGCGCGAAGGCAATCGTCCATCTGGATGCTTTCCCCGAGCTTAGCTTCACCGCCCATTTCGACTCCGCGAGTCCTGTCGCGACTTCGCCTCTGGGCGCTTCGATCAAGACCTTTACCGCCCGGTTTCGATTAGACCAAGTGGATGTGCACCTGATGCCCGACTTGTCCGCCGCTTTGGACATTCAGGTTCCACAGGAGGCCAGAAAATGAAGCGCTCGCGGCTGTGGATTCGCGTGATCGTTTTTCTATTGCTGGTCGCGGGCTCCGGCTTCGCATGGCGTCAAATGCGTCATGGGCAGCAATTGGCGGATCTACCGACTGCTCCAGTTCGCAAGGGAGACTTCCTGGTGCTGGTCCGTTGCCGAGGGGAGCTTACCGCGAGGCGTTCGGAGCAAGTGATCGCGCCGCTTAATGCGGATTTGCAGATTGTCTGGCTTGCGCCCGAAAGCAGCGCGGTCAAGAAAGGTCAAGTCATCATTAAATTCGATCCTAGTAAAGCGCAGCAGGACTTGAAGGAGCGGGATGCGGCTTTGAGGCAGGCCCAAGCCACGCTCGACCAGGCATTGGCCCAAGCCCAGATCACCGCCGAGCAGGATGCTTTGGACCTCCGAACCGCACAATATCAAACCGAGAAGGCCCGCCTTGAGGCGTCCAAGCAATCGATTGTCAGTGCAATCCAGGGGCAGGAGAGCCAGATTGATCTGGAACTGGCGGAGGAAAAGCTAAAAGTTCAGCAGGCGGCGATCGCCTTACACAAAAAGTCCGCCGAGGCCAAAGCCGCATCACTCGAAAGACTTCGCGACGCAGCAAAGGCATTTGTGGATTTGACACAACTCCAACTGGACCAAATGGAGCTGAAGAGTCCTTTGGATGGAGTGATCAACTATCTCCAGAACTACTCGCAAGGTTGGAACAATGCGCAGCCTTTCAAGGTGGGCGATCATGCCGTACCCGGCGGTGCGCTGGCGGAAATTCCGGATCTAACGTCGCTCGAAATGGAGAGCAAGGTCGAGGAAACCGACCGCGGAAGAATCGCTATCGGCAACACGGTGATGATTCACGTGGACGCCCTGCCCGAATTAACCTTGACCGGCAAGCTTGCCAGGATCACACCGTTGACCGAGCAAAGCTTCAATGAATGGCCGCCCACCCGCAGTTTTCGAGCATTTGCCGAAATTGAGAAGCCCGATCCGCGCATGCGTCCGGGAATGAACGCCGGCGCGGACATGGTCTATTCGAAGATCCCCAATGCAACCAGTATTCCCGCCAAAGCGCTCTTCACGCAGAATGGAAAGCCTGCCGTCTACGTCAAAACTGCTGACCGATGGGTCGCCACGCCTGTTCGCGTGGTCGGTAGAAACCCGGATGAAGTTGCTGTTGAAGGAATTGATTCCGGCGCTTTGGTTGCGCTCGCGGAACCGCCGGTCGTGAACCAATGAACACCAAACAGTGAGTCCCCGAATGAGCGAAGCTGCGAGCCCTGCCGCTATTCCCGCCACGCTACCGTCAGACGCTGCGCCCGCCGCGACGCCTCCCCCTTCCCCAGGACGAAGAACCCGTCTTCGCCGCCTGCGCCGGCGCACTTTGAATTTCGTTGTCTTGCTCTCGATCGCAGGAATCGCTGCGTGGTACAGTGTGCGCCTGTATCGATCTCTTACTGCCACCCCTGAGCAGGTGATTCCGATCGCCAAGGTCGTCAGAGGCGATGTAAGTCTTGCTGTGACCGCCCGCGGCGATATTCGGGGCGGAAACTCAGACGTCCTTACGGCCCCGCTGACAGGCGGCGGCGACATGCATATCACCACCCTCAAGAATGCCGGGGAGCCTGTGAAGGAAGGCGAAATCGTAGTTCAGTTCGACACCACGGAACAGGATTTCAAGCTGCGTGAAGCCGAGGCCGACTTGGCCGAGGCAGAACAGCACATCGTGCAAGCAGCGGCCCAACGTCAGGCGGAAGAGGAAGAGGACCGTTATGCGGTCTTAAAGGCGCGATCGGATATTCAATTGGCGGAGCTTGAAGTTCGCAAGAACCCGATTCTGCCCGCAATCACGGCTCGGCAAAACACGCTGGCGCTGGAGGCCGCGCGCGATCACCTGACCCAGTTGGAGCATAATCTTTCGAACCGCAAAGCAAATGGAGAAGCTTCCCTGGCGATTCAGGAGGCAGGCCGGGGCAAAGCTGAGTCACAGGCCAAAACCGCGAGGCAGAATATTGAAGCGATGACGCTGCGCGCCCACCGGTCCGGTTATGTGTCGATCCGGCAAAACACAAATGGCAATTTCCTTTTCTTCGGAATGACGCTGCCGCTGTTTCAATTGGGCGACACGATTCGGCCCGGAATGGCCGTCGCGGAGATCCCCGATCTGAAGAACTGGGAGTTAAGCGCGAAAATCGGCGAATTGGATCGAGGCCACCTTGCCGCCGGCGAAAAGGTCGACATCACCATCATCGCGGTTCCAGGTCGCACCTTCACCGGACACGTGAAGGAGATCGGCGGAACAACCGGCCAGCCTTGGGACCGGCATTTCGACTGCAAGATCTCGATCGACAATCCAATTCCGGAACTTCGGCCCGGGATGAGCGCAACACTGGTTGTGACGACGGAAGAAATGCACAACGTCTTGTGGCTTCCGGCGCAGGCTCTTTTCGAAAGCGATGGCCGGACGTTCGTTTATGTGCGCTCGCCCTCGGCCGCTGCGTCTCCCACCTCCGCCGCCGGCTTCAGGCCCAAGGATGTCTCTCTCGTTCGGCGCAATGAAAGCAAAGTCGTAATCACTGGCTTGGCGGAAGGACAAGAGGTCGCTCTGGCGAATCCCGCCGAAATGACGAAAAAGAAATCCGCCGCTCCGGGCGCGGTTCCTTCTCTCGCCAAATGAGCAAAACGTGATGAGCGCGACATCATGAACATATCCTTCGCCCGATATTTTGTGGAAGTCGGGCTGGCCGGGCAAAACCTGTGGGCTCAAAAAACGCGAACGGTTCTCACGTGCCTCGGAATGATCTTCGGCGTCGGAGCCGTAATCGGAATGCTGGCCATCGGCGCGGGAGCCAAAGAAGAATCCTTGCGGTTCATCGAACAGCTTGGCGTGCGTAACCTATTGATCGAATCCCGTCCTGCCACGAGCGACCAGGAGTTACAACAGCGCCGCCGCACCTCGCCCGGCCTGACCGAACGAGACGTTCGAGTCCTCGCCGCTAATGTGGACGCGATCGAGTTGATCTCCGCTCGCCGAAGCATGCATCCCGCGCGTGTTTTTCCAAAGTCTACTCAAGAACTGCCGGAGTTGTACGGCGTCCGGCCTGCGTACGCGGCGATTCATAACTGGAACCTGGAAGAGGGCGCCTTCTTCGACGAATCGAGCGACGGCGCGAGCGCAGCGGATTGCGTTCTGGGGGAACAGGCGAAGATCGCGCTCCTCGGCTATGGTCCCGCCGTGAATAAGTTTGTCAAAGTGAATGACACCTGGCTGCGCGTTGTCGGTGTATTGAAGCAGCAAGTCAGTTCGGGCTCGGGAACCGCCCAGTCGCAAGACCCGAATCTCGTCATCTACATCCCGCTGAACACGTTCCAGTACCGCTTTTTCGATACGGGCGGAAGTTTCAAGGACGATCTCGACGGCGTGGATATGCGCCTCAAACTCGGCGTGGACAGTATGAATACCGCCAAGGTCGTGACCGCGATTCTCAACTCCACGCACAAAAGCATGCCGGACTTTACCGTGACCATTCCGGCAGAGCTTCTGGCGGAGCAGCAACGCGCGCAATCGATCTTCACTTACGTCATGGTTGCGATCGCGGCGATTTCTTTGCTCGTGGGCGGTATCGGAATCATGAACATCGTGCTGGCTACGGTTATGGAACGTACGCGCGAAATCGGAATCCGGCGCGCAACCGGCGCCCGGCGCAGCGATATAGTCCGCCAGTTCCTAATGGAGTCCGTGCTCATCTCGAGCGGCGGCGGCGCTTTGGGAGTTGGATTTGGATACTTTCTGGCGTGGCTGATTGCGCGAGCGGCGGAATGGAAAACGATCGTGACCCCTTCTTCGGTCGTGATCGCGCTTGGCGTTTCCATGGCAGTGGGTGTGACCTTCGGAATCTACCCGGCTCGGAAGGCTTCCCGCATCGATCCGATTGAAGCTCTACGGTACGAATAAAAGCGCAAAGGAACATTACGAACGAACAACATGAATAGACTTCTTGCTGTTGTACTCTCTTGGGTCCTTGTCGCAACTCAACTGAGCGCCGCCGAGTCTTCCTTCTTTGGCGAGATAAAAGCCCCTCAATGGCTTCACAAGAGGTTCTATCCCGAAATCGTGAAGGTTCGCGACGTGGAAGGCATCGGTGAGCAGATCGTCGATGGCAAGCTGGTTCTCAAGCTCAAGAATTTTCTGGAACTGGTTCTGAAGAATTCCACCGATGTAAACCTTACTCGCCTGGACGTGTACACGGCGGCCGATCAAATTGAGGCTGCGAAGGCCGTCTATGATCCAACCGTCAACTTGGGATTCAATACGTTTCGCTCCGTAACACCGCAATCCAGCCAGCTCGGTGGCGCGGAGACTCTGAGCACTCTCATTCAAAACTCTTTCGTCAATTACCAGCAGGTTGCTCCCACCGGCCAGACTTTTAGCGGTGGATTCAGCGCAGCGCGCAGTTCTAGTAATAACTCCTTTAACTTCCTCAATCCGAATCTTGGATCCGCGCTTACTTTTACCGCAGCGCAGCCCCTGCTTCGAGACCGAACCAATATTCAACGGTCGGCCCCTATTGAGATTGCGCGTACGCAGCTTCGAATCACGTCGGAGCAGAGTGAAGCGCACATTACAGACGTTCTTGCGGCGGCGGCAGGCCAATATTGGGATGCAATTCGCGCACGTGACAACATCGGCGTGCTTCAACAAACTTTGGACCTTGCTCAAAAGTCGTATGAGCGGGACAGAAAGGCTCTGGACTTAGGAGCACTCGCAAGTCTGGATATCTATCAATCGCAAACTCAGGTTGCCGAACGAAACCGTGATCTTATTCAGGCGCAGTACGCCTACACCTCGGCATTGGACGGACTCCGCACGCTTATCGGAGCCGACCTCACCCCCGAGCTTCGTAAAATCGAAATCGTTCTCGCGGACAATCCCGCATCGCTGCCTTCGAAGTCGGCGATCCTACCCTTCGAGGACGCTCTCACCGCCGCATTGCGAGTGCGCCCCGAACTCAGCGCCGCGCACAGACGGGTCACGGTCGACGATCTAAACGCGCGCGTCGCGCGCAACCTCTTGCTGCCCCGCGTGGACTTGACCGTACAGGCTGCGTCGTCGGGATTGGCGGGGAACCAGGTCCAAGTCGGAAATACGGGTCTGGTCAATGCCCTCGGACAGGCTTTTGGCTTCACCTATCCGGGATATGGAGCCGGATTGCAGATTTCCTTCCCCTTGCACAGCAAAGCCGCACAGGCTCAACTCGCCGACGCTCTGGTAAACAAGACTCGCGATGCTTACGCGGAACGCCAGGCCCAACAACGCATCACGCTCGACGTGCGGCAGGCAATTAATTCTCTCGAACTAGCCGATGCAAGCATTCAAGCCGCCACGCTTGCCCGCGACCTCGCCCAGAAAAATGTGGATGCCGAACAGCAAAAGTACGAACTCGGTTCGATTACCGCCTTTGAAGTCCTGGATTCACAAACGCGTCTTTCGAGCGCGGAAAGCGCGTTACTGAACGCGAATGTAGGGTACCAACAAGCCTACGTAAATTATCAGCGCTCTACCGCGGCCCTTCTTCCCGGCCTGGGTATGGTGTTAGAAACCCCAAAGGTAAAGTAAACCATGTAGTGCAGGCTGGCACCCTGCGGCCGATTGGTAATCGGCCAACTGAAACAAAGCCTCGTCCTTATCCACAATCTTCTACAGATTTCCGCCACCCAATACATAGTCTCGGGTTCCGAATCCCCGAATTGAAAACTTTTGGGCGTAGCGAGCGTCAAACGAATTCCAGCACCGCTGTGACATTGAGCACGCTGATCATCACCAAGGTGGTTCTATGCAAAGAATAGTGCTTTGGGCGCTTATTTGGACCGCATCCGCACTTTGCCAGACACCAGTAACGGAGTCCCAATGGGCCGAGGCAAAGAGCGCTCACTACTCTGTCTTCTATCAGTCTGGCTTCGAAAATGACGCGAACTTTACGCGGACGTGGCTGGATCGTGCGGAAGAGTTGTTGAAGCAAAAGTACGGTGTGCCTTTCAGCGGCTTCCGGATCTCGTTCTATCTATATCCCGTCCCCACGCAGAACGCCGACGTCGGCGTTGCGAACCTGCGTTGTTGCTCGAATGGCTCTAATGGCGAAAAGACCGGAACCATCTCGTACCTTTCGCCCTCCGCACCGATGTGGACGAACGCAGGGCGGACAAGTTTGGGACTTCCGAAGGATGACAATTATCATGCCAAGGTCATCATGTCGGAATACATTACTGTTGGACATTACGTCGTGCAGGAATCGAGAGCTAAGACGGGCGGGTGGAGGTATTACAGCGCTCCGAATTGGTTCGTTCAGGGGCTTCAGGAATACGACGGAATTTTTCACACGACGGATGCCAATAGCGAGGCGACGAAAGCGGCTCTTTTTGCGTGGGCGCGGAATAATCCGCATGCATTTGAGTGCTGCGCGTCCGGACTTACGATTTCCAATGCCTACAATGGGGGCGCTACGTTCGTGGCGTTTCTTGCCGTGCAATTCGGCGAAGGCGTTCATGCGAGATTGCTTCAGGACACAGCGAGCACGTTCGATGAGGCCTTAGAGAATCAAACGAGGCCATATCGTTTGAACGAACTGTTCGAAAAATTCCGCGCGTGGCTCGCTGAAACAGCAACCATTTCGCACTGATTCCCGCGGGGTGAGGCCAAGCCATGTAGTGCAGGCTGGCAGCCTGCGGCCGATTGGCAATCGGCCAACTAAAACAAAGTCCAATTCCTTATTTACTA
>Ga0126381_100006136_pt1 | contig 13289 bp, 7 predicted proteins | sample PanSoiMetPlot_28_FD_96465 | JGI IMG/M metagenome (GOLD analysis project Ga0126381, IMG submission 96465) | Tropical forest soil microbial communities from Panama - MetaG Plot_28 | ecosystem: Environmental > Terrestrial > Soil > Tropical forest > Bulk soil | place: Panama | collected 2016-02-17
CGGCCTCCGATATTTCCTCCGTTTGAGCAGTGGCGGCAAGCTGCTTTGCAGACGAAGGCTTGACGTTACTTCCGGTATCATCCGGTTCCGCCTCCTCGTCCTTTGCCGAGAGCTCCAATGCCCACTGCCGCGCCTCTGGATCGAGCCTGTCCCAATTGATCAGCTCCGGGTGCTGCCCCAGTAGAGCACGCACCGACCGTTCCGGGACGCGCCCCTCCGCGCCGTCTTTCAGCAACTCCTCGCGAATCCATCGACGCAGGGTCGCCGACGAGATGTGAAACCTTCGGCAAAGCTCCCGGCGGCTGTAACCCTCGTCCCACGCGGCTGCTAAACCCTCGCGCCAAATCCCGCGGTGGAAGCTGGCCGGAATATCAGACGAATCCTGAATCACCAGAGATCGGGTACGGTCTCCGCGTTTTCAAAAACAACGCGGATCGTCCAGAATGCGTTGGCGGATCGAAGCCGCTCATGGGCGCCAGGCGGCATGCAGCTGGCCGGCTTCACGGGTATCACAGTGGTGCTCGGCCAAGATGGCCGCCATGTGTTGGCAATCCTTCCGACTTTGCCGCGCCACTGGCACCAGAAATTCCATGGCCACCTCGGCCGCGATCTGGCCCGCCGCGATCTAGCCATCGCGCACTTCCTGCGGGATCGCTTCCGGCAAAAACTCCACCAATTCGGTGCTGTCCGGCACCGGACTTCGGACTGGTCGAGCACACTTGTACAGGCGACGTCATCAGCAAATCTTCAGAATCGTGAGCGGACTGTGACGCTGGATTTATATACAAGTCACATTGCCAGTCTACTATCGAGCTTCCGAAGCGATTTAAGATTCCGGCTAGTGCCCCAGCGGGTGGGATGTCGAGCACCCCACCGAGCTTCTTTAGTCCGCTGAGATGTTCAGGGTGAGATGTTCGATTATTCGTCACAAGACTGGTACGCGGGGCAGCCATTATTCGTCTCGCTGGCGGAATTGGGGAAGAATCATGAACCACAGGACTTTCCGAAGTCTCTTTGTCTGGGCATTCGGTTGCCTTCTGACCGGGGCGCCCGCCTTCGCTCAATATGAGACGGCGGCTGTCCTCGGGACTGTGAGAGACGCAACCGGCGCCGTTGTCGAGAAGTGTGCCGTGAAGTTGCAAAACGTCTCTCAGGCTACTGCCTCGACCGCAGCCACAGATGGCGCCGGCAATTTTGAGTTTCCCGATGTAAGGGTCGGGACGTACAACCTGCAGGTTCGTTGCACCGGATTCAAGGTGGCCGTGACCGAGACCTTCGCAGTCGCGGTTAACGCCAGACAGAGAGTGGACTTGGTGATGGAGGTCGGTGAGGTGACCGACAGCGTCACTGTAACCGGGGCGGCCTCCTTGGTCGAGAGTGAATCGAGCGACCGCGGGCAGGTGATAGGAAGCGAGCCCGTTGTCGACCTGCCGCTCAATGGCCGCAACTACGCCGACCTGGCGCTGCTCGTTCCCGGCATCCGCAAGTCTGGCCTCTCGTCGTCGGAGGAGGCGTCGTTTGACGCAAACGGACTGCGCGCCCACTTCAACAATTTCATGCTCGATGGCGTCGATAACAACTCTTACGCAACCAGCCACCAAGGCTATTCCAGCGAGGTTGTTGTACCCCCACCGGATGCGATTCAAGAATTCAAGCTCCAAACCGATAACTACAGCGCGGAATTTGGCCGCGCGGGCGGCGCTGCGGTGAACGTCACGCTCCGCAGCGGAAGTAATGAATTTCACGGAACTGCGTGGGAGTTTCTTCGCAACACTTCGTTAAATGCCATTGGCTTCTTCAAACCGGCAGGTAACAGCAAACCCGTCCTCATTCAAAATCAGTTCGGCGGCGGAATCGGCGGGCCTATCCGCAAGAATAAGATGTTCTTCTTCGCGGATTATGAGGGCTTTCGCCAAGTCACGCGGCAGTTGACCTTCGCGAGCCTTCCGACGCTCGATCAGAGAATCGGAATCTTCACCGTGCCCGTGAAGAACCCCTACGGCAACCAGATGTATCCCAACGAGGCAATCCCCGCGTCTGTCATCATTCCTTTCGCGCAGAAAGTATTTGGCGATCTTCCTGCCCCCAACTTGCCGGGCATCGCCAACAACTACGAATGGCTTCCACGCGCCACGAACCAGAGCGATAAGGGAGACATCCGGTACGATCACTACGCATCGAACTCCGTAACCTTGTTTGGCCGCTATAGCCAACGCCTTGCTTATCTGTTGACCCCCGGCTCCGTGCCTGGACCTTCGGGCGGGGATGGTCTGAACACCAAGATTGCTTACAAACAAGCGGCCCTCGGAGCGACATGGACATTAAGCCCCTCGGCGCTCCTGGATTGGCGCCTCGCCATCACCAAGGGCGACGGCGGGAAGTATCCTGTAGACCTCGGTAAGCCGGATATGGCGGACGCCTACGGCATCTCCGGCCTCCCCTCGGACCCATCCGTCGTCGGCGGCTTGAACAGTCAGTACATCACCGGATATGCCAAGATGGGGCGCGATAACAGCAGTCCTCAATATCAGAATCCACTTGTCATCGACCCGAAAGTCAATTTCTCACGAATCTTCCGCCGGCACACGCTAAAGGCTGGCTATGAGTACCAGCTGATCAATACGGCAGTCGATGACTTCAACCCCGTCGTGGGACAAGACACATACGGCGGCCAGTTTTCGAATTCCGGCTCGGGATCAAATTCCGTTTACAATATCGCGGACTTTTTGGTGGGGGCCCGATCCAACTATCTTCTGAATAACGTCAATGTCGCGAATCTCAGGCAGCGAATGCATTTCGGCTATATTCAGGATGATTTCAGGGCGACTTCACGACTGACCTTCAACTTGGGCGTCCGTTATGAATTTGCGACGCCGCAGTGGGAGCGCGATAACAAACTGAGCAACTACGATCCCACGACCAATTCGATTGTTCGTGGAAGCTCCGGTTCCATATATGATCGGGCGCTCGTCAACCCTGACTTGAAGGATTTCGCGCCGCGTCTTGGCTTTGCATATCGCCTCGGTCCCAAGACCGCGATTCGCAGCGGCTACGGCATCAGCTACATTCACTTCAACCGCAGCGGAGGTGAGAATCTGCTCGCCTACAATGGCCCGTCCATTGTTCAAGCAAGCATCAACCAGATTCCGTCGCAGGGCCTCTGTACGAACGATTTGACGCCGGCTACGTGCTTCCGCCCGACAAACATGGGTTATCCAGCGAACTTTGTGTCACCCTCCAACTTCAATCCGATTCAGGCTCGGGTCATCTACATGCCTGCCAATTTTCGCGCCCCATACGTGCAAACGTGGCACTTCACAGTCCAGCGGGAGATCAAGAACGATCTGCTGATCGACGTGGCCTACGTGGGAAATCACAGTGTTGGTTTACTCGAATATGCGGACTACAACCAAGCCGTACCCAACCAGGCCGGTCAGACCTTGACGCTACAGCAACGTCGGCCGATTCAAAGCTTCAGTTATATCCAGATGGCGTTCAACGGCGGTTTTGGGGGTTACAATGGGCTCCAGGTCAAGCTCGAAAAGCGCTACGCAAGCGGTTTCTACCTGCTCAATTCGTTCTCCTGGTCGAAGGCCATCGATAACGGAGGGGGCAATCAGGAAGACGGAGCCGGCGATAACGAAAATGAGAACCTGCACAATCTGCGGATGAACCGGGGCCTTTCCGGCTACAACCAGCCTTTTAACAACACCACTACTCTGCTTTGGCAAGCTCCGACAGGGAAGAATTGGGGTTCTGCCGTCAAGGCCGCGCTAGGGGGTTGGAACATCTCCGCCATCAACACTATGACGAGCGGCCTTCCGATTAATCTGATCTACAATCCCAACGCCTACATGATCGTGAGTTCCTTTCCATCGGGAGACACGACCAGATATCGCGTAAACGTAACCGGCAACCCGCTCATGCCCGCTTCGGAGCGCACTATTTATAGCTACTTCAACCCGGCTACGGTCCAGGTTCCGACCGACATCTCTCAGCCCTTTGGCAACGCCGGCCGCAACATCGTCAGTGGTTATCCCTTCTATGAGCTCGACCTCGGGGCGAGAAAACAGTTTGCGCTGCCGGGTGAAACCAAGCGTTTGGAATTCCGCGCGGAAGCCTTCAATCTTCTGAATCACACGAACTTCAACGCGCCGGATGGGAACCGCTCCGACTCCACCTTCGGCGTGGTTGCAAGCACATTGCCGGGGCGCCAGATTCAACTGGCCTTGAAATTTCTGTTCTGACTTAAGGGCCTGAGCTATGCCCCTCACACTGAAAAGAAGAGACTTGCTTCATGTTTCTGCTGCCGCTGGACTGACTGCGGTATCCGCGCTACGCGTCTCGGGCGCCAATGAACGGATTCGAGCCGGGGTGATCGGACTCGGACGGCGGGCCGTCAAACTTCAGGGCTTTCTCGCCGACAGGCGCGATCTCGATATCGTGGCCATCTGCGACATCTGGGACCAGCGCATCGCGGCCTTTCAGGTGAAGGTCCCCCAAGCGCGTACCTACCGGGATCATCGCAAACTTCTGGACAGTGGCGATGTCGACGTAGTGTTTATTGCCACGCCCGATCATTGGCATGCGCCCATGGCGATCGACGCGGCAAAGGCGGGCAAGGACATCTACGTCGAGAAGCCTCTTACGCTGCGGAGCGAGGAGGGCCCGCAGGTAGTGCGCGCCTGTCGGGTCAATCAGCGCATTTGCCAGGTGGGCACGCAGCAGCGCTCGGGAATCCACTACCTGGAGGCGAGGGAGCGCTACCTGAAGACCGGAAAGCTCGGCCGCATTCCCATCGTTCGAACCTGGTGGTTCGACAGTGGAAACAGTTCCCTAAAAGGTGATCATGCAGCGCCGCCCGGAATGGAGCGCAAGCCGGCGGACCTGGATTGGACGCGCTACCTCGGCCAGGTGAAATGGCGGGATTGGGACCCGAAACAGTATTTCAACTTCCGCGCCTATCTCGATTTCGGTGGTGGGAAGATCACGGACGATGGCGTCCACCTTATAGATACCGCGCATCACTTCATGGAGCGTGACAACCCTGTCTCGGCGAACGCGCTCGGGGGCATTTATTCGCTTCCGGATGGCCGGACCGCGCCGGACACGGTTACCGCCGCTCTCGAATATCCCGATAAGTTTGTCGTAACGTTCGACAACGCCAACGTTCCGTCGCCGATCGAGCCGGCAGTGGAATTCCTGGGTTCTGACGGCAGGCTGCTGATTTCTCGCTCGGAATATGTTTATCACAGCGCCGAGAAAGGCGCCCCGCCCGTCATTGTGAAAGCGGAACACGACCAGGCGGTCGATCACATCGAGAACTTCCTGTCTTGTTGCCGCAGCCGTAAGGCGCCGAACTGCGATGTGTATCATGGCCATCGCTCGGCCCAGGCTGCCCACCTGCTCACCATGTCGTATGTCCAGCAGCGGCGAATCCGCTTCAATCCCGATGTGGAAGAGGTTCTTCCGGCGTAGACAAGGAGAAGCAATATGTCCCTCCGTATTGTTCTGTGCATCCTGGTCCTGGCGTCCCTCGGCCTCGGGCAATACGAAACCGCCGCCATTATCGGCGCCGTGAAGGATCCCAGCACGGCGGGAGTTCCGGGCGCCACTGTACGTCTGGAAAGTCTCGAAACCGGTGTCACGGCTTCGGCTCGGAGCAATGAATCCGGCGACTACCAGTTCCTCAACGTGCGTCTGGGGACGTATCGTATACGGGTAGAGAAGGCTGGGTTCAAGACTTCTGTGACGGACGGCTTCGACGTCGCCGTGAATGCGCGCCAGCGTGTGGACGTGAACATGGAACTCGGCGCGGCCTCCGAGAGCGTCTCCGTGTCCGGAGCCGCCTCCATCCTGGAAACAGAATCCAGCGATCGCGGCCAGGTGATCGGGCAGGAAGCTGTCGAGAACCTGCCGTTGAATGGGCGCTCGTACGCAGATCTGACCCTGCTTGCGCCCGGCGTGCGCAAGTCGATGATGATGGTAAACGGCCAGCGGGACTCGTCTTACAACGTCAACGGAATGCAGGCGGCGCTCAACAATTTCGTGCTGGACGGACTCGATAACAACGCCTACAACACCGCCAACCCCGGTTTGTCGAATCAGAGAATACAGCTATCGCCGGATGCCGTGCAGGAGTTCAAGGTCCAGACGGACAATTACAGCGCCGAGTACGGGCGCACCGCTGGTGCTGTGATCAACGCTGCCACCCGCGGTGGCACGAATGAATTTCATGGGTCGGCGTGGGACTATCTCCGGAATACGGCGCTGAACGCCGTGGGCTTCTTCAAGCCCCTCGGCGGTGTGAAACCCGTGCTCATCCAGAACCAGTTTGGGGGTACCGTGGGCGCACCCATCCGCAAAGACAAAATGTTCTTCTTCGCCGACTACGAAGGCTTTCGGCGCGTGACCAAGCAATTGACTTACGCCACCATTCCGAGCCTCGACCAGCGCAACGGCATCTTCACGCTTCCAATTCAGAATCCGTACGCAGGCTCGCTTTACCCCAATGCCGTTATCCCCCAATCTCAAATCACGGACTTCGGCAGGAAAGTTCTCGGAGATCTGCCCGCGCCGAATCTCCCGGGCACGGCGAATAACTACCAGTGGCTGCCCCGTGCCAACGCGCGAGACGACAAAGGCGACTTTCGATACGACTACTACATCACAGACCGCGTGAGCATGTTCGCGCGGTACAGCAAACGGGACGCAGCGTTTTTCACGCCGGCGACGGTGCCAGGACCCTCAGGCGGCTCAAGCGTGACGGAAGTGCCCCAGAATTGGCAATTCGCTGCCGGCCCGACCTGGATCGTGAACCCGCGGTCGGTAGTCGATTTTCGATTCGCGGTTTCGGACTCCGTGGGCGCCCGGTACCCCGCCGGCCGTGGTCAGCCGGGCATGCTCGCGTTGTATGGAATCCCCGGACTGCCAAGCGATCCAAATCTGGATGGGGGCCTGAACACCCAAAGAATCTCGGGCTATGCGAACATGGGATCCGATAATTCCAGTCCGCAGCACGAGAATCCGCTCGTTGTGAACCCCAAGGTGAATTACTCGCGAACGATGGGCCGGCAGATTCTGAAGATGGGGTATGAGTTCCAGGCCATCAACACAGAGGTGGATGATTTCCATCCCAAGTACGGCGCCGATACTTACGCAGGACAGTTTTCACGGCCCTCTGGAGTTGCAACCAGCTCGCTATATAGTGTCGCCGACTTCCTGGTCGGGGCGCGTGACACCTACTCGCTGGACAACATCGCGTTAGCGCACTATCGCCAGCGAATGGATTTCTTCTATGTTCAGGATGACTACAAGGTTTCGCCACGGCTCACTCTAAACCTCGGCGTGCGCTACGAGTTTGCGACTCCTCAATACGAGCGTGACAACCACTTGAGTAATTACGACCCGGTGACCCAATCGTTGATCTTGGCAAAGAACGGATCTCTATACGACCGCGCACTGGTTCACCCGGATTATGACAACTGGGCGCCCCGCGTTGGTTTTGCATTGAGCGTCACGCCGCGAACGGTAATTCGATCCGGCTACGGCATCAGCTACATCGAATTCAACCGCATGGGCGGGGACAATATGCTGGCCTATAATGGTCCCTTTGTCGTCAATCCGACGGTCACGCAGGACCCCAGCCAGGGACTCTGCAGCGCGAACTTGCCGCCATCCTCATGCTTCCGCCCGACGCAATTGGGGTATCCACTGGACTTCGCCACGGTCGCAAATTTCAGTACCGCCGTCAGCAAAGTCAACTATACTCCAGCCAACGAAAAGACTTCCTATGTGCAGAGCTGGCACTTCACCGTTCAACGGGAGATCACTTCTTCCATGGTACTGGAGTTAGGTTACACGGGGAACCATTCGGTCGGCCTGCTTATCTTTGCGGATTACAACCAGGCGGCGCCCAATCTTCAGGGACAAAACATTCCATTGGCCCAGCGCCGGCCGATACCAGGTTTCAGCTTCATAGAGGTTAATTTCAATGGGGGATTTGCATCGTACGACGGCTTGCAGGTGAAGTTGGAGAAGCGCTACTCGGCCGGTCTGTATTTGCTGAACTCCTTCACCTGGTCGAAGGCACTTGACGACGCGCCGGGTCACATGGAGCAGTTTAATGGCGACATCAAGAGCGTGGATCTGTACGGATACCGCTCGTGGAAAGGTGTTTCGAGCTACGATCAGCCGCTCAATGACACGGCCACGATCATCTATGAGTTGCCCTTTGGGCGTGCACGCGGGAACGGCGTACTGAAGACGGTCGCCGAAGGGTGGCGCCTCACCGCAATCAACACGATGACCAGCGGGCTGCCGATCAACCTGACCTACAATCCTTCGGCACAGGCGAGTGTCAGCTCCTTTCCGTCCTATCGTCCAAACATCACCGGCAATCCGATGGAACCCGCCGGTCAGCGGAATATCTATCGCTACTTCAATCCTGTCACAGTGGCGATTCCCAATTACACGCAGCCCTTTGGAAACGCCGGCCGCAATATCGGACGCAGCAACGCTTTGCTCCAACTCGATTGCGGAGTTCACAGACAGTTCCCATTGGGAGCGGAACGCAGGCAACTCGAGTTTCGGGCTGAAATGTTCAACGCGCTCAATCGCACGAACTTTATGGCCGCTGACGGCAATCGCTCGGACGCGGGCTTCGGCACCATCACCAGCACGTTTCCGGCGCGGCAGATCCAACTGGCGTTGAGGTTCGGCTTTTAGGAGGAGGAATGGATTATTCGCGGCGAAAGGTGGTCAGACTTGGTGGCATTGCGGCCGGGTCATCTTTGCTTCCGGCGCAGGTTACTTCTAGCCGGAAGGTGCGCCTGGGCGTGATTGGCAGTGGGAATCGGGGGCAGGCACTGATGCGCGCTTTCACCAGGATTCCGGAGGTCGAAATCACAGCAATCTCAGATGTCAATGAGCCCGTGATGGATGAGGCTCAGCGGCTTCTCGATCAGCTTCCGGGCCGCTTTCATCCGGCCAGGGCCGTCAACTATGAAGACATGCTCGGGCGCCGGGACGTCGACGCTGTGCTCATCGCCACGCCGGAGCATTGGCACGGTCTCCCGTGTATTCACGCGTGCCAGGCGGGCAAGCATGTATACGTGGAAAAACCCGTATCGCACAACGTCGTAGAAGGCCGCCGGATGGTCCAGGCTGTGAGAGAGCACGGCGTGATCGCGATGGCCGGGACGCAACAGCGCGGGAGCGCCCACTTCCGCCGCGCCGTCGAGATTGTCCAATCCGGCCGTTTAGGCCGTGTTATCAAGGTCCACTGTTGGAACAATCAGAAATCGGGGACGCGATTTCCCGTGGTGCCCGACTCCGACCCACCGGGGGGGCTGCATTGGGATCGCTGGTTGGGGCCGGCGCGCTTCGCCCCGTTCAATACGCGGCGGCTGGAGCATCGCCTCTGGATGGACTATGGTGGCAGTTACATGACGGATTGGGGCGTCCACCACATGGATATTATCCTGTGGGCTATGAATGCCGGCAGTCCGGAGTATGTGTCATGTTCGGCGAGGCGTCTGGACACAGAAGAAGCCGGAGACGCTCCTGATTTCATCGAAGCCATCTGGGATTTCCCGGGCTTCATTGTCACTTACAGTTATTCCAAGTTCTCGGACTTCCACTGGGCCCGGAACAGGCCATATGACCACGGAATCTGCTTCTACGGATCCGAGGCCACGCTGATTCTCGACCGGTTCGGCTTCGATGTCTGGACCACGCCGGAACGTGGCAAGGACGGTGTGCAGGCGCAAAGCATGCCGCGCGAGAACATGGCCGAACGGACCAACGTCGTCGGACTGGACGCGTGGTCGAAGCAGTTTGTGGAGGCGGTGCGTGACGGCAGGCCTTCGCCGGTGGACATTGAACAGAGCCACCGCGCGACAGTCGCTTGTCTGCTTGCGAACATTGCGTGGCAAACCGGCCGGCGCCTTCGGTGGCGGGCGGAAGACGAAACCATCGTGAACGATACCGAGGCCTCCGCGCGGTTGTCTGAGCAGGCCCGCAGGGGCTACGAACTGCCCAAGAAGGTCTGACGACGGAATGTGACCCACCAACGAGCCACGTTCGATGGTAGCAGAGTGATGCATTGCGCGGCCGTCGCGGTTTTGATAGTAGGTAAAGGGGACTGTTTAAGAATTGAACCGGCGTATTCTCGTTGTCGAAGACGATCCGCAGATGGCTCGCGTCCTGGAAGAGGGTCTTGAGCAGGAAAACTATGCGGTAACCCTAGCTTTCACCGGATGGCAAGGATTGGAGTTTGCCCGCAAGGGCGGTTTCGGGGTGATCGTCCTCGATGTGATGCTACCGTTCCTGGATGGCCAAACACTGGCCCGCCAACTGCGCGCGACTGGCGACTCGACACCGATCCTGATGCTGACCGCGCTCGACAGCGTCACCGACATCGTTGCCGGTCTGGACGCGGGCGCCGAGGATTATCTGACAAAACCGTTCTCGTTTCTGGAACTTCTCGCAAGGCTTCGGTCGTTGCTGCGGCGAGGGCAGGCTCTGCCCCGATGGTTACAGTTCGCCGACCTGGAACTCGATACGGCTTCCCACATTGTCTGTCGCGCCGGTGAAGCTCTCGCGCTCACAAAGACCGAATATCTGCTTTTGGAACTGCTGATGCGCAACGCCGGACAAGTGACGTCGCGGGAGCAGATGGTCAAAGAAGTCTGGGGCGCCGGAACAGCAATTGAACGCAACAGCATCGATGTTCATATCAAGGCCTTGAGAGCTAAGGTCGATCAGGGCCATCCCGAAAAGCTGATCCAAACCGTTCGCGGTTTCGGATACAGGCTTGCGGCTGCCGATCTGACGTGATCCTGCCCATTCGAACCCGCCTCACGATTGTCTCTGGCGTCGTGTTTTGCCTTTCCGCGACCTTGCTGGAGGCCGGCGCCTATGTCGGCCTTAACGCCGCCATCCAGGCAATCGCGGACAGAGAGCTTCGCGCCAGATTGGTTGGGGTGGAGGAGTTTCTCGATCAGCACATTGCGCGCTTCAGCCCCGACGGAATGCAAGAAGAAGTGGCAACTCACAAGGCGCTCGAGCCGGAGTATCTGCAAGTGAGGGATTCTCAGGGTCGCTTCGTGTATCAGGGCGGTTTCATGCGGCAGTTCAGCCGCGCCGCAGCCAGCCCCGTTCCCGTTCTTTCAACCGTTGAGAGTACCCGGGGGCCGCTGAGGCTTTTGCAAGTCCAGCGAACAATCAAACAGCGCGAATATGCTCTCCACTTAGCCACCGATCTAACGGTGCCTTCGGAGATTTTGCGACGCTTTGGCCTAGGTCTGTTGCTGGTCTCCCCGTTCGTTTTGGCTGTCGCTTCGGCCGTCGGGTATTGGATAAGTGGCCGGGCGCTGGCGCCGGTTGCGGAGATCGCATCCGCTGCTCGCTCGATTGGTGCCGCCGATCTCAGCCGGAGAGTCGCGGTTCCCTCGAGCCGCGACGAGCTCCAATACCTCGCCGAGACTCTGAACTCCATGCTCGCCCGAATCGAAGACGCGTTCCGGCACGTCTCCCAGTTCACGGCAAACGCATCGCACGAATTAAGAACGCCTGTGGCTGTGATTCGCGCGACCGCGGAGGTCGCGCTTCTAAAAGCTGCCGGGAATGCAGACTCCTACCGGGAGGCACTCCACCGGATTCTGGGCGAAGCGGAAACGAGCACACATTTGCTGGATGACATGTTGAGGTTGGCGCAGTCTGATAGTGGTGCGAGGGCCTTGAGGATGCAGCGGGTTGACCTGCGTGAGAACATTCGGCAAGCGTGCGAACGAATTACCCTTCTCGCTCAGGAGAAAGGCGTTCAGCTCAAGATAGCGTTGCCGGAAGAGGCCATCTACGTGTCTGCCGATGCCGATTCCCTGCGGCGGCTTTGGTTGATTCTCCTCGACAACGCTGTGAAGTACACTCCGGGCGGCCAAGGCATCGGAGTGAAAATGTATCGCCGCCAGTGTGAGCAAGCCATTTGCGAGGTGCGGGACTCCGGAATCGGGATCGCGGATAAAGATCTGCCCTACATCTTTGAGCGCTTCTTCCGGGCCGATCGCACGCGAGCACGGCGGGAGGAAGGGGCAGGTCTTGGCCTTGCCATTGCCAGGTGGATCGCAGGTTCGCATGGGGCGAGCATTGAAGTCGAGAGCGCCCTCGGAGTAGGTTCCACATTCCGGGTGATTTTCCCGCACGTCATCGGGCTTCGGCGGGATGCGGGTCCACCGCCTAAACCGAAAGCGGATCAATCGTAGCGATGGTATCGCCTCACGCGACAACCGGCGCCCCAGTTGACGTGAGTGAAGTGAAGGGCATCGCGTTCGTTTCGTGATCCATGACCGGAACACCATCGTCTCCAAGTAGTGGGATAAGCGGCTGCCCAGGAGCCGAGCAATCCGCGAGCTCTTGACAAGCCCGTTTAGCACCCCGCCAGCAGTTCCCAACTAGGCGCATAGGCGCCTCAGGCAATTTCAGAATCCGAAGTGTTGCGGATTGCGGCCAATCAAAATGGCTGCAAACACTTTGGGGACGTACTCGCGGGTTTCCAGTGGCAGCGACCGAGTGCGGTAGAGATACCAAAAATTTCGCTGTTTGATGGGGTCGCGTACGGTGTGAGCGACCGCCTGCTTCACCTTCGTTGTCCCGCTATCGTAGGCTGCCAGCGCCAACATCACGGAACTGCCGGCGCCGAAGTCCAGGATGAGGTCCCGCAGGTACTTGCAACTAGCCCGCGTGGACTTCACGAGGTCTTTTCGCTCATCCACCTGCCCATCCACGCGCAAGCCGTATGCACGGGCGGTAACTTGCGTAAACTGCCACGGACCCACTGCGCCCGCGGCGCTTTCCTGGCCGGAGCGGAGCGCACTCTCAACCAGCGGTATATAGGCGAGATCCGGCGGCAGTTGCTCCTCCCGCAGCATCTTTCGAATCAACTGAAGCTGACTGGACGCCTCATTGAGGGCGTGGGCGATGAGGGGACGATCCGGGCCCTGATCCAGCTCGATGTAGTGATTCACGCGTTCGACAAAGTCGGGCGGAATGCTGTAGACCTCGGCGCCGAACTCGGCCATGACACTGTGCAGTTCTGTGGTGACGAAGTCGCCCCCCCGCAGAGCGCTCACGCGGTAAAGCAGGGTCCGCTGCAGAGATTCCGCCTCACTCTGGTAATCGCCGAGTTGCGCGAGCAGATTGTCGATACTGGCGCTGTCGGTGGACTTCAGCAACTCAGCTTCGAGTTGCTGAATGTGGGAGTCGATGCCGCGCTTCTCCTTCTTCAGGGC
>Ga0126381_100006138_pt1 | contig 13287 bp, 11 predicted proteins | sample PanSoiMetPlot_28_FD_96465 | JGI IMG/M metagenome (GOLD analysis project Ga0126381, IMG submission 96465) | Tropical forest soil microbial communities from Panama - MetaG Plot_28 | ecosystem: Environmental > Terrestrial > Soil > Tropical forest > Bulk soil | place: Panama | collected 2016-02-17
CAGGCGCCAAAAACGCGGCCCGTGGTTCATTTCGGCGAGATGCGCCACCTCATGCGCGACGACGTAATCGACTACCGGCTCGGGCGCGAAGATCAGCCGCCAGCTGAAGGAAAGATTGCCGCGCTCCGAACAGCTTCCCCAGCGGCTCTTCGTATCGCGCACGCTGACCCGCGCTACGCGGTGTCCGATTTGGCCTGCAAGCCGGCGTGCTCGGCCACCGAGCTCACGGCGCGCCATCGCGACCAGAAAATCGCGGACGCGGCGCGCCACAAATTGCGGATCGCCGCGCACGCGGATCTCGCCATCGATGATCGCTACACCTCGACCATTCGCGCTCGGCTCTCGGCAGATACGGTGCGGCATTCCCACTACTGGTAGGGTCTCACCCAAGGCGAAAGGAACCCGTCGCGGCAGCGCTTCCAGTCGGGCGGTAATCCACCCGCGCTTGCTCTGGGCAAAGCGCAGGCCGCGGCTGGCGGGCACGCCGCGCGGCAGAACCAGTTCGACGACCCGTTCGGCAGCCTTGACCCGCAGCGCAATCCGCCGCGCCCGCGGGCTTACCCGGATCGAAATGGGCGCGTCGAGGTCGAGCGCGCCCGTCTGTCGTCGCATATCCTTGAAGACCAATGCTCGACGCCAATTGTTGTAGTAAACTGAGCGTAATTCCCGGAAACGTTTGCGCGAAACGCGATCACGGAAGCCTTCCGTTTGTTCGGCATCATCGGTGGCCCTCCTTTCGCGGCAGTAGCGGAACCGCGAATCGTCGCGAGCGGTATCGCGCAAGCCAAGGCGAAATTCGCTTCGCTCGTGGCTCGCGCCGAGGCAGGTGAGAACATCATAGTCACCCGGAACGGACGACCAGCGGCATGCCTCGGTCCGCTGCCTCCGCAACGTCCGGTCCAATACGGCGACCTTCGTGGCATCGCGCTCGCCGATGATCTCTCGTTACCTGAAGAAGTCGTCGACGAATTCGAGCCGATGCCGTGAGGATTGCCCTCCTCGTCGATACGCACATCGTTCTTCGGGCGAGGATCACGCCGGAGAGGCTTTGGGCCGATGAACGTCAGGCGCTCGACGCCACGCCGTTTCGGTTCATCAGTGCAATCACGCTCTGGGAAATCGCCCTTTTGATAACCCTCGGCCGTGTCGGAGCTGACATGCGTCTTCTGGATCCGCCCGAAGGTTTCGATCTGCTGCCCATCCGGCCCGAGCACTGCAGGGAACTGATCGCACTCCCTCGGCTTCATCGCGATCCATTCGATCGGATGCTGATCGCCCAGGCCCGTTGCGAGGATCTCGGCCTACTGACGCGCGATAAAGCGATTAGCGCTTACGGGCCGCAGGGCGCCCTAATCGCGCCACGCGGCAATTAGTGCTCGAGGGCGGCGGCTCAGCGCGGCCAGAAAGATCAGCTAAGCCAGGGCGGCGTAGACTGCTTTTTCAAAGCTCGAGAGCAGAGCAAGCGCTTTGGGGTCGGCGAACGGGATCAGCTGCATCAGGATGACGCCGGCGACGCCTTTGGGCTGGTCGATCCAGAAGTATGTGTTACCCAAGCCCGCCCAGGCCAGGCTGCCGGGGCTACGCCCTTCCGGCACCCGGGCTGTCGAGATCATAAAGCCGAGGCCCCATTTCTTGATCATCCCCGGAAAGAACTCGGCGTCGTTCGAGTAGCCCGGCATGACGGTCTTGAGCAGGCCGACATTCAGATCCCCGATCGCATTTTCCGACATCATCCGTACCGTCTGGGGCCGCAGGACCTGTTGGCCCCCGGCACGGCCTTCATTGAGGAAGATCTGCTGGAAGGCCAGGTAGTCGGCGGCGGTGCTGTAAAGGCCGCCGCCGCCCATCTCGAATTCCGGTTCCTGGGGTATTTCGAATGAAATCGCGGCAAGCGCGCCGTCAGCGCCGCGCGAGTGCATGCCGACCAGCCGCGAACGGTGCTCTGGCGTCAGTTTGAACGCCGTGTCCTTCATCCCAATCGGCGCGAACAGCCTCTCTGCGAAGTATTCTCCGAGCCGTTGCCCGCTGGCTCGCTCGACCGCCTTGCCGGCCCAGTCGATGTTGATGCCGTAATCCCATCTGTCGCCAGGATCGAAAATCAGCGGCAGCGAAAGCGCGGAGTTCTGACAGGAGATGATGTCGGGCAAACTCCTCTTTTCGATGTAGCGGCCAATATCGGAATTCCAGATCGCATAGCCGAAGCCGGCCGTGTGAGTGATCAGGTGCCGCAACGTGATGGGGCGCCGGGCCGGACGCAGCCGTGGTTCGCCTGCCGCATCGAAACCCTCCAGTAGTTGCGGGGAGGCAAGCTCGGGCAGCACGTCGGCGATTGGCCGGTCGAGTGCGAGCCGTCCCTCCTCGACGAGCTGCATCGCCGCCGCCGAGGTGATCGCCTTTGTCATCGAGGCGATCCAGAACACCGCATCCGCCGTCATTGCGGGCCCTTCGGGGAAGACACGGCGACCGAAAGCACCTTGATAGACGGGCCCGTCACGGGTCGCCGCCATCGCGACGACACCGGGGACATCGCCGCGCTCGGTGGCAGCTCTCAATACCTGATCGATTGGTGAGAATTCGGCCATGATCTCCTCCCTGGGGCTAATCTAACTCATCGCCGCGATCGATGAGGTGGACGAACGAGCCGAACACCGAACCCCGCCGCAGTCCGCAGCCGCCGAGAGCCGCGCCTGCCGCATCGGTCACGGACAGCAACCTATCGGCGAGATGTTCCTCGACTACCGCCGCGTAATGAAATTCGTGGCCGCGGAAGCGGGCGCCGGGGGTGCCGAGCGGGGTGTCGCCGAGCATCCTCGCACAACGATATCCGAGATGCAGCCGCCGCTCGGCAAAGCTCGTGACGAGCGGCAGGAGGTGTGTCATCCGGTGAGCGCATCCGGCTTCATCGAGCAAAACCTCGCCGAGCACCATATAGCCGCCGCATTCGCCATAGACCGGCTTCCCATCCGCGGTAGCGCTTCGAAGGCCGGCGATGAAGGCGTCTGCGGAAGCGAGCCGCTCTGCCCAAAGCTCGGGGTAGCCGCCCGGCAGATAGACCGAGTCGGCGCTCGCCAGCGGCGGCTCATCCGCTAGAGGCGAGAAGAATGCGAGCTCGGCGCCCTGGCGCCGCCAGCCATCGAGCAGCGTCGGGTAGACAAAGCAGAATGCTTCGTCGCGGGCTATCGCTATGCGCTGGCCAAGCGGCGGGATCCAGGAAACCTCCGCACCGGTGTCGAGCGCCGTACTACGCGCCAGATCGAGCAGACGAACGATATGGCAATGAGCGCCGATCTGTACAGCGCAGCGGTCGATGACCTTCTCGGCATCTGTGAACTCGCCTGCGGGTACGAGACCGAGATGCCGTGAGGGAAGGGTCAATTCCGGATCCTCCGGCAACATCCCAAAGCAGGTGAGGTCCGGCAGGTGACGGGCTATTGCGTTCGCGAGGATAGCGCGATGCCGTTCACCCGAGACCCGATTGAAGATGACTCCAGCCAGCTTTAGCAACGGCTGATGACTAAAAAAGCCGCGCAACAACGCGGCAACCGAAGCGCCTTGCCCCCGCACATCGACGACCAGCACGACCGGCCAGCCGGTTAATCGAGCAAGCTCGGCCGTCGAGCCTGCCTCGCCATCAGGATCGGTCCCGTCGAACAGCCCCATGACGCCTTCACACAGGACGATATCGGCGGTGGCCTCGAGCTCGGCGACGAGGCTTGCGAGCAACGCCGGCCGCATCGCCCAGACGTCGAGGTTGATGCAGGGTGTTTCGGCCGCAGCGGTATGAAAACTCGTATCGATGAAGTCGGGCCCGGCTTTCGCTGCTGCGATACGCAAGCCGCACCGGCGCAAATGGCGCAGCAATCCGGCGGTCACTAGGGTCTTGCCGCTTCCCGAAGCAGGCGCAGCGAGGATCAGGCCGCGCCCCGTCACGGCGGCAGATCACTTTGTTGTCGTTCCAGTGCACCTGTCCAGTCGAGAGCGTCCCGCAGCCGGACCACTTCGCCGATGACGATGATCGCGGGTGTCGGCACAGTCGGTCGTGATCCCGCGATATCACCGAGGGTAGAGACCAGCACCGACTGAGCGGCGGTCGTTGCCTTGCTGATGATCGCAACCGGCTCATTGGGGCGTCGGCCGGCAGTGAGCAGCCGTGTTGCGATGTTGGGCAATTGCTTTGACGCCATGTACAGAACGAGCACCGGAGCGCCGCGAGCGATCGCGTCCCAGTCCAGCCCTCCCGGTACGCTGCCGTTGCTGTCGTGGCCGGTGAGAAAGGTGACGGCGGAATTGGTCTCGCGATGCGTGAGCGGGATCCCGGCATAAGCAAGGCCACCGATGCCCGCCGTGATCCCTGGAACGATTCGAAACGGGATTCCGCCGGCAGCCAGCGCCAGCGCCTCCTCGCCGCCGCGCCCGAAGACGCAGGGATCGCCGCCTTTGAGTCGCAGCACGCGATTGCCGGCCTCCGCTAGTCGTATCAACCGCGCCGAGATGTCCGGTTGGCTCAGCGATGGGCGCCCACCGCGCTTGCCCGCATATTCGAGTGTCGCTTGCGGCCGCGCGAGGCGCAGGATACGCGGATCGACCAACGCGTCGTATACGACGAAATCGGCACGTGTGAGCGCGTGCAGCGCCAGGGCGGAGAGCAGCCCAGGATCACCGGGACCGGCCCCGACAAGCCAGACGCTGCCAGGGTCGAACTCGGGCAAACCAAGAAGCGTATTGTCGATCAAAGGCGACCTGCAGGGTACGAACCGGACATCGGAAGGCCACAAGGTAGTCATCCACAGCGCTTTTGCTAAGATTGGTTTATGGCACGCGCGGCGGAGACAGCGTTGCGGCGCGGTTGGACGACCGGCGCCTGTGCGGCAGCCGCCGCCCACGCGGCATTTGCCGCAATGCTCGCGCGAAACTTTCCCGATCCGGTTTCGATCCGGCTGCCGCGCGGGCGCCTGGCGAGCTTTCCGCTGGCGCTCGCCGAACTCGGCCAAACGACGGCTCGAGCTGGCATCACGAAGGACGCGGGAGATGATCCCGACGTCACGCATTGCGTGCTGGTCATTGCCGAGACCGCCTGGGCACGCCCCGGCTCGGGGATTGGTTTTGTTGCCGGCGAGGGGGTCGGCACGGTTACCCGGCCCGGCCTGCCGCTCGCGGTCGGCGAACCGGCGATCAATCCCGCCCCGCGCGCGATGATTCGCGATACGCTGCTCGATGTCGCAGCGGAACACGGCGCGCCCCCTCCCGACTTGACGGTGACGATCGCGATTCCCGGCGGGGCGCGGCTCGCCGAAAAAACTATGAATGCTCGCCTCGGGATCGTCGGAGGATTGTCGATCCTCGGCACCACGGGTGTCGTCGTCCCTTATTCTTGCGCCTCCTGGATAAGCGCCATCCATCGCGGCATCGATGTCGCCCGCGCCGCCGGCCTCGAGCATATCGCGGCTGCGACGGGCGCGACCTCCGAGCAGGCCGTCCAGCGACTTTATGGCCTCCCCGACCACGCGCTCATCGAGATGGGCGACTTTGTCGGCGCCACGTTGAAATATCTGCGCCGGCATCCGGTCGCGCGGCTGACCATCGCCGGCGGTTTCGCCAAGCTCGCCAAGCTCGCGGGCGGCCATCTCGATCTGCATTCGGCGAGGAGCCGGGTGGATATTGGAGCGCTCGCCCAAACGCTCGACGAGCTCGGCGTCGATGCATCGACCGCTGGGGCGGCCCGAGCCGCGCAGGGGGCCGGCGAGATCCTCGCCCTAGCGCGGGACAAGCGGGAAGCGCTGGCGCGCGCGGTTGCGGCCCGGGCGCGCGAGGTGGCGCTCGCGACATTATCCGGCAAGACGGCCATCGAGGTGGCGGTGGTCGATCGCCGAGGCGACGTTCTCGCACGGGTTGGCGGATGAGACCGGAACGGCTTCTGATCCTTGGAGGCACCACCGAAGCCGCGGCGCTCGCGCGTGGCGCCGTCGCGCGTTTCGGTGGCGGGGTGCAAGTCACGACCTCGCTCGCCGGACGAACCGAGCGGCCGGCGCCCCTTCCCGGCAAAATCCGGATCGGCGGTTTTGGCGGCCCGGCCGGCCTCGCTGCTTTCCTCGCCGAACATTGCATCGACCGGCTGATTGACGCGACGCATCCTTTCGCGGTGCGGATTTCTACTGCGGCCCGGATGGCCTGCGAACAGGCGGGTGTGCCCCGGTTGATGATCGTGCGGCCGCCTTGGCTACGCCACCCGCTCGACCGCTGGATCGAGGTCGACAGCATGAGCGCGGCGGCGGAAATCGTCGGGCGAGTTGGGCGGCGTGCTTGGCTTACGGTCGGCGCCAGCGAGATCGGATGCTTCACCGCCACGACGGAAGTATGGTTTCTGATCCGTTTCGTGGATCGGCCGCGCCATCCACTTCGGTTGCGGTCTTATCAAGTCATTGTTGGACGCGGGCCGTTCACGCTTGACGATGAGCGCCGGCATTTCGAGCGCTATGCGATCGATGTGCTCGTCTGCAAGGCGAGCGGCGGCGCTGCCACCGAGGCGAAGATCATCGCTGCGCGGGAGCTCGGCCGGCCGGTGATCATGGTGCGCCGACCGCCTCGCGAGCCGGGTGATGCGGTCGAGACGATCGAGGCGGCTCTTGATTGGCTTGCCGTCCCACTACCTTTCGCTTCAGCAAGGAGGGTGTCATGAATCCGCGCCCAAACTTGGCGTTTGCATTTGCCGTGTTTGCTGCATTCGCCATTGCCGCGGGCTATTCGGCCCTGCATGCGCAGATCAACCCCTTCAGCCAGTATTACGACAATGTCGCCCGCGCCGCACGTCAGAACGATACGGCCCGGGTTCGCTCGCTGATGGCCGACAACAGCAACAACCCAAACCAGGCGGATGAGGATTCGCGAACCGCCCTCCATTACGGTGCGATGAACGGCAATCTTCCGATCATCGCGATCATGATCAAGGCGAAAGCTAACCTTAACGAGAAGGACAAGCTGGGCAACACCCCACTACACTGGGCGGCCGATCGAAACCAGGTCGACGCGCTACAGCTGCTTCTCGATGTCGGAGCCCAGGTCGATCCCGAGAACAAAAACGGGATGACGCCGCTCATGGTGGCGGCGAGCCGCGGCAATATCGAAATTGTGCAGGCTCTCCTCGCCAAAGGAGCCAGCGTCACCAAGACCGACTTTACCGGCCGTGACGCCGCCGGCTGGGCGGCCGAAGGCCATCGCCCCGCCGTCATGCAGGCGATCAAGCGGGCGCAGAGCGCCAAACGCTCCTAGGCCTTAGTCAAGGGGACGCGCGGGCGCAGCGCGTGATGGTGATCGGCAGCGTATAGCCGGCTTTCCGGCCCCGGCTCATCCGCGAGCGCGCGCCCAACCAAGACGAGCGCGGTTCGCTCGATCCGCGCTTCTTTGACCTTGTTGCGGATGTCTCCGAGCGTGCCGCGGATCAGCAGCTCGTCGGGCCAGCTCACTCGACAGGCGGCGGCTGCGGGGCAGCCGGCGCCGTAAAATGGAATGAGCGCGCGGACGACGCGCGCCAGGTTGGCGATCGACAAATGGATCGCCAAGGTGCCGCCGATCGCGGCGAGCCGTTCAAGGGCTTCGCTCTCAGGCATTTGCGAGGAACGCGTCGCGGTGCGCGTCAGGATCACGGTTTGGGCGACTTCCGGCAAGGTCAGCTGGCAGCCGAGAGCGGCCGCGGCTGCGGCGAAGGACGGCACTCCCGGGGTCACGTCGTACGGGATGCCGAGCGCTTGCAGACGGCGCATCTGCTCGGCGATTGCGCCGTAAAGGGACGGATCGCCGGAATGCAGGCGGGCGACATCGAGGCCGTCTCTGTGCGCCTCTACGAGATGAGCCATGATCTCGTCCAGCGTCAGCGGCGCTGTGTCGATGAGGCGCGCGCCGGACGGGGCGGTGGCGAGGATTTCGCGCGGCACGAGGGAACCCGCATATAAGCAGACAGGGCAGCGCTCGATCAGCCGTGATCCGCGTAGGGTGATCAGATCGGGCGCGCCGGGGCCCGCACCGATGAAATGCACCGTCATATAGGCGCACCGCCGAAATAGCCGCGCGGCGAGTAGATATAAGCCGGGTTGCCATCGAGGCGCCGGGTGCGGCTGTTGCCGACCAGCACGATCGTCAGCATGTCAACCTCGGCCGCCGGCAATTCCGCCAATCGGATGATCTGCTGCTCTTCGCCGGCGCGCCCGAGATTGCGGCCGATGAAGGCCGGGGTCTCGGGCGAGCGATACCGCAGCAGGATGCGCGCGGCCTCGCCGAGCTGCGCCTGCCTTCGCGACGAGCGCGGATTGTAGAGCGCAACGACGAAGTCGGCGGCGGCCGCCGCGTCCAACCGTTTCCGGATCACCTCCCACGGCGTCATCAGGTCGGATAGAGAGATCGTGCAGAAATCGTGACCGAGCGGCGCCCCGGCCCGCGCCGCGGCGGCCTGCATCGCGGTGAGACCGGGGCAGATGAGGATCTCGATCGTTTGCCAGCGGGCTTCCGAGGCGCGATCGATGAGCTCGAAGACGAGCGACGCCAAGCCATAGACCCCGGGATCTCCGGAAGAGACGAGGGCAACCGAACGCCCCTCGGCAGCCAGGTTCAGCGCCAGGCGGGCCCGCGCCTCCTCCTCGCCGATTGCGCTCGCATGCCGGTTCTTGCCGTCGAGGGCGCGCCCGAGCAGGTCGAGGTAAAGGCCGTAGCCGACGACGTCGCTGGCCTGCGCGAGCTCGGCGTTCGCCTCCGGCGTGCGCCAAAGAGGATCGCCGGGGCCGATGCCGATGATGGCGAGCTTCCCGCGCTGGCGCCCGATAGTATCGGCAGCGATCGGCTCGGATGCCCGCGCAACCGCGCAGGTCGCGCGCTGCGATCTGCGTTTCGAAACCGCGAGCACGCCTGCGGGGCCAGCGGCGGCGAGCGCCGCGCCTTCCGCCACGCCCCAGCAGCCCGTCGCACGAAATACCGTCTCTGAGCGCTCGGAAAGGCGAGGCGTCTCGGCGAGCAGGCGCGCGGCGGGAAAGAACCGCGCCGGCACCCCGAGTTCCGCGGCGATGGCGTGAATGGCCGGCTCTGCAAGCTTCAGCTCGATCGACACCACGGCGGCGATGGCTGCGGCGGAAAGGCGTGCTTCGGCAAGCGTTGTGCGCACCAGCCCGATGATCTCCGCGGCGGAGCAGCCCCGCTCGCAGCCAATGCCGAGGGCAAGGACCGGCGGGTGAAAAACCAAGGCATCGGTCGCGGGGTCGACCGCGCGGTCGGTCGCGACAACGCGACACTCGGCGTCTTTTGCCCAGCGAATTGTCCCGTTGCGCAACCACTCCGCTCCACCCGCTTCTTCGATCAGCGAAACGCGATCACCTTTGAGCAGCGCCGCCGCAATTGGTTTCACTTTGTCGGGATTGGCGATGCGCCAGCCCGCCGGAGGTTCGTCCAGCGCTAGTCCGAGCTGCAAATCTCCTGCCGTGGTGATCGCAGCAACCCCCCCGGTCAATTCGGCGATGGCGTGCGCCAGCACATTGGCGCCCCGGTGGCCGCCGACCAGCGGCACCGCGACGGAACCGTCTTCAGCGACTGCGACGACGGGCGGCTCATTTCTCTTAGAAGCGAGGAAAGGAGCGACCGAGCGAATGAGGATGCCGCTTGCGCAAAGCCCGACGATTGGCTGGCCAGCCTCGAAGAGCCGTCCGAGATGCAAGCCGGCGCGCTCATAGCTCTCGTCCCAGTCACCGGGTTGCGCGCGCGGTCCGTGCAGCCGAGCGCCTGGCAGCATCGCCCGCAGACGCCGGCCGAGGTTCGCGCCACCCCCACCGAGCGTGACGATCGCAATGTCGCTTGGCAGTAACCTTGTCATTATCCAGAAACTTTCACTGCCTCTGATGTATCCATCGGTATTCGCGAGTTAACTGTGATTGCTGCAATTTGTCGATTGTAAGCGAAAATTATCTGCTAAAGATGCGGCAGGGGTGCCGGGGGGTTTCGAAGCATGCGATTGTTTCTTTACACCTGTTGCATCGTAATCGTTATCGGTCTCATCCCAGCCTTCGTCCAAGACACGATCCGGGCCGAAGCTTCCGATCCAGCACCGGACGCGGCGCTCGTGAGCCGCGCAACGGAGCCACCGCCGAGCCGGGTCGGGCGCCTCAGCCTCGTCACAGGGGATGTCGACCTTCGCGGCTCGGGAGAAACCAGCTGGGCGGGTGCCGCTTTGAACCAGCCGGTCATCACAGGCCAGGCCCTGCGGACTGGCCGTGGCGCCCGCGGCGAGATCGAGATTGGTGCGGACACGATCGACCTATCCAACAACACCGAGGTGGAGATTACGAGACTAGATGGTCAGATCATCCAACTCGCCGTCCCGCGGGGACGTACGGGCCTCCGTCTGCGCCAGCCCGGTGACGGCGAGACCGTCGAAATCGATTTTCCGCAGGGCGCGGTTTGGTTGTTCGATCGGGGCCGTTACGATATCGATCTCGGAAGGGACGACCAGCCGGTACGGGTCGCAGTGTTCGAAGGCGCGGCACGGTTGGTCGGAAACGGCGCCGAGGCGCGCGTCGAAACCGGGCAAATGGCCGTCGTGACAGGCTCCAATCCTATTGCGGTCAATACTGAGCCCGCGAGGTCCGACGACTTTGTCGACTGGTGCCGCGACCGCGATTACGACGAAACCCGGCTCGCCGCGCCGTATTACATTTCCCCTTACGTGACGGGATTTGCCGAGCTCGACGCGGCCGGGCTCTGGAAAATCAGTCAGGATTATGGACCGGTTTGGTTCCCGACCGAGCCCGAATGGTCGCCCTATCGCTTCGGGCATTGGAGTTGGATGGCCCCTTGGGGCTGGACGTGGATCGATGATCAGCCCTGGGGTTTCGCCCCCTCGCATTATGGCCGATGGGCATTGATCGACGAGCATTGGGCGTGGGTTCCCGGCAGCTTTGTCGCGCACCCGCTTTTCGCGCCGGCGGTCGTCGCATTCCTCGGGACGCCGGGGATTGGTCTGAGCTCTGAGGATGGGGCCACCGTCGCCTGGTTCCCGCTGGCGCCGGGCGAGGCGTATTGGCCGACTTATACTCGGGATGTGGATTACGTTCGCAGACTGAATACCGGGAATGTTCGGGATGTCGCTACGATTGCACTGCAGGCCGATGGCGAGCCCCCGCTGGAACTTTTCCACAACGACTTCGCCAATCGTCAGTTGGCTAGCGTTGTCCCGCGATCGGTTTTCGTCAGTGGGCGTCCCGTGGCGCAGGCGCGCGTCACGCTGCCGGAGCAGCGCCTGCAGGATGCGCCGGTGCTGATGGCGTCGCCACAGATCGCTCCACCCTCAGCGCAGCCGGTCGCGCGTGTCGCCACAACTGCTGTGAAACCCCCGACCACGCGAGTGGCCGTTAGCGCATCTCGAAAAGGCGGCGTGAAGGTCATCCGTGCTGCCTCGATGAAGCCGCGCGGTCGCGAGCAACCCATTGTCATTCGTGCCGCGCATCTTCACGCACCCTCCTATGCCGGCCAAGCGCGTGTTCGGCAGCTGATCGTGCTCCGCGTAGCCCGCAACCCCCACGGGGCGGTTGGCAAGAGAGCCCGACGTTGAGCGCGTTTTGGCTAAGAGAAAGTCGATGATCGACTACCGCAGCGACAACACCGGCCGGGCCGCACCGCAGATTCTCGAAGCGCTGATCCGCGCCAATCACGGCACCGCGCTGGGGTATGGCGGAGACCAATGGACCACGTCTCTCCAGCTGCGCTTTTCGGAGCTGTTCGAAACCTCGGTAAGCGTCTTTCCGGTGGCCACCGGAACGGCGGCAAACGCCCTTGCGCTCGCGACGCTCGGGCCCTCATGGGGCATTGTCTATTGCAGTGAGGTTGCACACATCAACACCTCCGAGGCCAATGCCACGGGCTTCTTCGGCAGCGGTATCAAGCTCGCTCTGGTCGCCGGCGAGCACGGCAAAATCGGCGCCGATCCGCTGGCCGAGGCATTGGCCGGGATCTCACCGGGCCAATTGCACAGAGGTCAGCCGACTGCCGTCAGCCTCACCGAAGCGACCGACCTCGGCGCGGTCTATCGCCTCGACGAAATCCGTGCGATCGCCGAGGTGGCCAAACGGCGCGGCCTCAAGCTCCACATGGACGGGGCGCGTTTCGCCAATGCCGTGGCGCGGCTCGGCTGCAGCCCGGCGGAGCTGACCTGGCGCTCGGGAATCGACATCATGTCGTTTGGCGCGACGAAGAACGGCGGCGCGCTGTGCGACGCGATTGTCGTTTTTTCGCCCGACCTTGCCGCCGGCCTCGCCGTGCAGCTGCGCCGCGCCGGCCAGGTTTGGTCGAAGATGCGGTTTGCCTCGGCTCAGCTGATCGCCTATGTCGAAAACGGCCTCTGGCTGGAGATGGCGGACGCTTCCAACAAAGTGGCAGCGCGCATCGCCGCCGGGCTGCGCGATATTCCCGCGGCGCAGCTTCTGGCGCCGGTCGAGGTGAACGAAATTTTCCTTCAGCTGCCAGGCGCGATAATGGACGCGCTCGAAGCAGAGGGCTTCCAGTTCTACCGCCGCAGCAAGACCCTCGCCCGCTTCGTCTGCCGTTTCGATACGACGGAGGCCGAGGCCGACGCGCTCCTCACCGCCCTGCGCCGCCACCTCGGCACGGCTGCAGCGCCGCACGCTGCCGAGTAACGATCCCCTTAAAATGGTGCCCTGCCTGCGTCGCCTCAAACCCTCCCGCTGCACGGGCCCCTCTGACGACCCCGCCGATAAGCGATGACGCGCTGATCCCAAAACTTCAAGCAATGGATCGCCGAAGGCGCGCCATGCCCCAGCAGCTAATAGTGCCTGCCAGTGAAGTTGCGTCGCGGAGCCTGTCTTCGGGCCGCGCACAGCGCGGACCCGTGGGCTCGCAATGAGGCCGTCAATACCTGTCATGGCGAGGAGCGGCGCGACGAGGCAATCTCAGGCGCCGCGGCGAATAGGCGGCCGCCGCGGATCGGCTGGGGAACGCCAGTTGTCGAGGGGAGGCTCAGCGGCAGCCCCTCGAGCGAGCGCACGGCGAGATAGGCGAAGGCCTGCGCCTCGAGTGCGTCGCCGTCCCAACCGACGGCCTCCGCCGGACGCACAGGGACGTCGAGGAGGCGGCGGAGGGCTTCCATCAGCGCTGGGTTGTGGCGGCCACCGCCGGTAACCAGCCACTCGCGCGCGATTGCCGGAAAATAGCGAGTGCATGCCCCGACCGCTGCGGCTGTCATCTCGGCGAGAGTTGCCGCCCCGTCCTCAAGCGAAAGCCCGACGGGCATGGCATCCGGGA
>Ga0126381_100006139_pt1 | contig 13287 bp, 11 predicted proteins | sample PanSoiMetPlot_28_FD_96465 | JGI IMG/M metagenome (GOLD analysis project Ga0126381, IMG submission 96465) | Tropical forest soil microbial communities from Panama - MetaG Plot_28 | ecosystem: Environmental > Terrestrial > Soil > Tropical forest > Bulk soil | place: Panama | collected 2016-02-17
GCAGAGCCACACCTCGCCGATCAACGAGTGGATCATGGAGCAGCTGATCATGGTCGACGCGCTCAAGCGGGCGTCGGCGAACCGGATCACCGTGGTGGCGCCGTTCTTCGGCTACGCGCGGCAGGACAAGAAGAGCCGGGGCCGCGAGCCGATCTCGGCCCGCTTGATGGCCGACCTGTTCCGTACGGCGGGCGCGCACCGGCTGATGGCCGTCGACCTGCACACGGCCCAGATCCAGGGATTCTTCGACGGACCGGTCGACCACTTGTTCGCGCTCCCGATCCTGGCCTCCTACTTGCAGCGCAAGCTCGACGTCTCGCAGGTCACCGTCGTTGCTCCGGACGCCGGGCGGGTCAGGGTCTGCGAGCGGTGGACCGACAGGCTCGGCTGCCCCCTGGCGATCATCCACAAACGGCGCGATCCGGACGTCGCCAACAGCGTGCGGGTGCTCGAGGTGGTCGGCGAGGTCGCGGGGCGCGCCTGCATCCTGGTTGACGACATGATCGATACGGGTGCCACTATCGCGAACGCGGCGGAGACTTTGTTCGAGCAGGGCGCGGCGCTGGTCGTTGTCGCCGCGACCCACGGCGTGCTGTCTGGCCCGGCCGTCGACCTGCTGAAGAACTCCGCGATCAGCGAGGTCATCGTGACCAATACGCTGCCGATCCCGCCAGACAAGCAATTCGATAAGCTGACTGTGCTGTCGATCGCTCCGCTGATCGCCAGGGCCATTACTGAGGTCTACTCGGAAGGCTCGGTGACGAGCCTGTTCGACGGCCAGAGCTGAGCCTGCCGACGCCTCGGCGACACCGTCCGCCCCGGTCGTCGGCTAAACTGCGAATTCTTCTGCCCTCCGCCAGGGCCGTCCCGCATAGGAGAAAGACCGTGCCCGAGGTTCACATCGCCGCGACGTCGCGGACCGAGTTCGGCAAGGGTCCCGCTCGGCGCGAGCGCCGGGCCGGCCGGGTCCCCGCGGTCCTTTACGGTCACGGCACGCAGCCGAGGCACGTCAGCCTGCCAGGCCACGACGTGCTCCTTGCCCTGCGCACCCCCAACGTCCTGATCAGGCTCGATGGCCTGGCAAATGGCAGCGAGCTCGCGCTGCCGAAGGCAGTACAGCGGGACCCGATCAAAGGCACGATCGAGCACGTCGACCTGATCCTGGTCCGCCTGGGGGAGAAGGTGACCGTCGACATCCCCGTCGTTGTGGTCGGTGAGGTCGCCGCTGACGGCCTGCTTGACCAGCAACTAGTCCAGATCTCGGTCGAGGCCGAGGCGACTGGGATCCCGCCCGGCATCGAGGTGAGCATCGAAGGCATGCCGGTAGGCGCTTCCGTGCACGCCGGCGACCTTGAATTGCCGCGCGGCGTCACGCTGGCCGAGGAGCCTGACGTTCTCGTACTGCACGTAATCCCGGCTCCGACCGCCGCACAGCTCGAGGCTGAGCTCGGCGTGGTGGCTGAGGCGCCGGAGGCTCCCGAGGCGCCCGAGGCTCCGGCTGCCGTCGCCGGCGAGGCCGAGGGTGGCGCACAGCCGCCAGAAGAGCCACGGCCGCCTGCCGAGTAGCCCGCGAGTTGACGACCGGCAACCGGATAGGACACGCCCTCAGCCGGCTTGCTGGCCGGCGGGGGGCTGCGCCGACGTCCGATCAGCCGCCGCGCACCGACCTGTCCGACCGGGCGGGCGCCCCGTCAAGCACCGAACGATGGCTGGTGGCCGGGCTCGGCAACCCGGGCCCTAGCTACGCGGGGAACCGGCACAACGCCGGCTTCATGGTCGCCGATGCGCTGGCGGGCCGAATCGGCTCGGCGTTCAAGCGCGACAGGTCGCGCGCCCAGACCGCAACCGGACGGCTGGCCGGTCTGCCGGTCATCATCGCCAAGCCAGCGTCGTTCATGAACCTGTCAGGGGCGCCGGTCGCCTCGCTCGCGGGGTTCTACAAGATCCCGCTCGAGCGCATCGTGGTCGTGCACGACGATCTCGACCTGCCGTTCGGCACGATCAGGCTCAAGCAGGGCGGCGGAAATGGCGGGCACAACGGCCTGCGCTCAGTGACGCACGCACTCGGCAGCCGCGAGTACTACCGGGTCCGGATAGGAATTGGCCGGCCACCCGGGCGAGCGGACCCCGCGGACTACGTCCTCAAGGACTTCGGTTCCGCCGAGCGCAAGGAACTGCCCCTCGTCATCGAGCTTGCCGCCGACGCGGTGGAAGTGCTGCTGCGGCTTGGCCTGGCCGCGGCCCAGAACCAGATCCACGCGCTCGGGCGCTCGCCCGCCTGAGACGTGCCGCCGGGTCGGCCCTCGGCTCGCCCGGCGACACCGCCCCGCGCGGCCGCGTGACCTTTGATTTCGCCGCCGCGAACGTTATGACAACGCTAAGGGCCCGGCGACACGCGCGCCGCGTTCGCGCGGCTGAGCCGACGCTAGATCAATGTATAGATTTATCATGACCTGACGGTTTCCGTGCCTACATAACCGGTGCTGTTGCCGAGATCTTTGCCGGCCTCTGAACTTAAATGTGCGCCGCCGAGGTCAACTACTCCCGATGAATGGACGTCTAACTTCTGTACTTCTTGGTTAACGCCTGGCAAACTCCGGCAGATACGCCGAGTCCGAGCCAGCGGAGAATCGGCGTTGAGGGGAGGGGCCGGGTGTTGGGCCAGACGGCTGTCAGCGCGGCTCGCCGCAAGCGAGGTTTCGACGGCGCGATGGACATCGCGCTCGGGTCGCCTTCCTGGACGGTCGGTTATCTACGTCAGGCTGCTGCCGCCGACGGGACCTGCGCGCTAGCCGCAGGGCTTCTCGCGTACATGGTCAGGTTCGAAACGGTCGGTCACCGGCCGGCGGCATACCTGGCAGGGAGCCTAATCCTGCCGTTCGTGTGGCTCGGCACGTTGCTGACGGTCGGCGGCTATGACTGTCGATTCATCGGCGTCGGCACCGACGAATTCCGCCGGGTATTCAACGCGGGGATCTTCCTGACTGCGGCGGTTGCCGTCGTGTCCTACGCCAGCAAGGCCGACCTGGCCAGGGGATACGTCGTGATCGCCCTGCCCAGCATGACGCTGTTCGACCTCATGGCCAGGTACGCGCTGCGCAAGCGACTGCACAGGATTCGCGCGCAGGGCGGCTGCATGCGCAAGGTGGTCGTGGTGGGCTACGCGCCCGTCGTGGACGACATAGCGACGATGCTGCGCAAGGAGACCTACCACGGCCTGTCGGTGGTCGCCGCGTGCGTGGTGGGGGCCACGGAGGCCAGCGTCATCGCGGACGTACCGGTCGTCGGCGGCCTGGACTCGGTGTCCGAGGTTGTCCAGCGCTTCGATGCCGACACGGTCGCGGTGCTCGCATGCCCAGAGATGGCCGGTGAACGGCTGCGTAGGCTGGCGTGGGACCTCGAGAAGACCGGGACCGACCTTTGCGTCGCCCCGGCGTTGCTTGACGTGGCCGGGCCGCGTACGACGATCAGGCCGGTGGCCGGCCTGCCGCTGCTGCACATGGATCATCCCGAGTTCAGCGGCGGACTGCAGATCGTCAAGGCGGCGTTCGACAAGCTGGCCGCCACTGCCGCGCTGATCGCCGCGGCGCCGCTTCTCGTCTTGCTCGCCCTGGTCATCAGGCTGGATGACGGCGGTCCCGCGCTGTTCAGGCAGACCAGGGTTGGCAAGGACGGCCGCAACTTCTCCGTTTTCAAGTTCCGCACGATGGTGGCCGACGCCGAGTCGCGCAAGTCGGAGCTTGCCGACCGCAACCAGCAGCAGGGGCCACTTTTCAAGATCAGGAACGACCCGCGCATCACCAGGGTGGGTAGCTGGCTGCGGCGCTGGTCCCTCGACGAGCTACCGCAGCTGCTCAACGTGCTCACTGGCGAAATGTCACTGGTAGGGCCACGGCCAGCACTTCCAGAAGAAGCGGCAATGTATGGTGACCATGTGCGGCGCAGGCTGGCGGTCAAGCCAGGCATGACCGGCCTGTGGCAGGTTAACGGCCGGGCAGACCTATCCTGGGATGAGTCTGTCCGTCTCGACATGCGGTACGTGGAAAACTGGTCGTTCATGCTCGACCTGCAGATCCTGTGGAAGACGTGTGCGGCCGTCGTCCGTGGTTCTGGCGCGTACTGAACCGCACGCCCGAAACAGGTTCGCCCAGTTGGCACCGCGCGACCGGGCGGCTTAGGACCAACCCGAGCACACCCCTGGCGCCTCCCCGCGCGTGGCGCCGCCCGGCCTGCGACTGGAGCGTACGTGGCTCTTCCGGATGACGACTGCCTTGCCCGTGATCTTGCCTGGGCGGCGGGAGAGCGCCTGCTCAAGCTCCGTGCGTCCGGAATGACGGTCGACGACCTGCGGCGTGCGGGTGACCTCGGCTCGCAGGAATACCTGGCCAACGAGCTCGCTAGGGTGCGGCCAACTGACGCCATGCTGTCCGAGGAAGCGGTGGATGACCCGGCCCGGCTGACCGCTGATCGGGTCTGGATTATCGATCCGCTTGACGGTACGCGGGAGTTCGGCGAGGAGGGCCGGGTCGACTGGGCCGTGCATGTGGCCCTCTGGGAGCGCGGCGACCTGACCGCTGGTGCGGTGGCCCTGCCTGCCCAAAACGTTGTCCTGTCGACCGCGGAACCGCCCCCGGCCCCGCCGCCGCCCGCGCCGGGCGCGGCGCTCCGGCTGGTGGTTAGCAGGACCCGGCCGCCCGAGTTTGTGCAACGGCTGGCCGGCCAGCTGGGAGCCGAACTGGTGCCGCTCGGCTCGGCGGGCGCCAAATCGGCGTCAGTCATCACCGGCGAGGTGGACGCGTACGTGCACAGCGGGGGGCAGTACGAATGGGACTCTGCCGCGCCCGTCGCCGTCGCAAGGGCCGCCGGCCTACACACATCCCGGATTGACGGCTCAAGTCTTCGCTACAACGGCGAACGGCCGTGGATGCCGGATATCCTGATCTGTCCCGTCCCGCTGGCCGGCCTGCTGCTCGATACGATCAGCGCGGTACAGCAGCAGTAAGGCCGAACCCGGCTGGACTCAGGCCGGGACCAGAGTGCACCGACCGGAGTTCGCCTGATGACAGTGTCCCGCTCTGATTACCAGCTATCGCAGCTTGACGTGCTTGAGGCTGAGTCGATCCACGTGATGAGGGAGGTCGCCGCCGAATTCGAGCGTCCAGTGTTGCTTTTCTCTGGCGGCAAGGACTCGATCGTGATGCTGGCGCTTGCCGAGCGCGCATTCTGGCCTGCAAGGATCCCGTTCCCCGTCATGCACGTGGACACCGGCCACAACTTCGACGAGGTGCTCGAGTTCAGGGACCGGCGGGCGGCCGAACTCGGTGTCCGCGTGATCGTCGCGTCCGTGCAGGAGTCGATCGACGCCGGCCGCGTCGTCGAGGAGACCGGCAAGTGGGCGAGCAGGAACAGGCTGCAGACGACGACGCTGCTCGACGCGATCTCGGACCATCGCTTCGACGCGGTGTTCGGCGGCGCCCGCAGGGACGAGGAGAAGGCCAGGGCGAAGGAGCGTGTGTTCTCGTTCCGCGACGAATTCGGGCAGTGGGACCCGAAGAACCAGCGGCCCGAGCTGTGGAACCTTTACAACGCCAGGATCCGCCGTGGCGAGCACATCAGGGTGTTCCCGCTATCGAACTGGACCGAGCTCGACATCTGGCATTACATCGCCAGGGAGCAGCTTGAGATCCCCTCCATCTACTTCGCCCACCGCAGGTCGGTATTTGAGCGCGACGGGATCCTGCTCGCCGACCATCGGTACGCGAACCGGGCCGACGACGAGACCGCGTTCGAGACCATGGTCAGGTACCGCACGGTCGGCGACATCAGTTGCACGGGCGCGGTCGAGTCTTCTGCGGTTACTCTCGCGGAGGTGATCGCCGAGATCGCCGCCACGCGGATCACCGAGCGTGGCCAGACGCGGGCCGATGACCGCGCGACCGAGGCGGCGATGGAGGACCGTAAGCGGGAGGGCTACTTCTGATGGCATCCGAAGTGAACCGGGCGATGGACATCCTTCGGCTGGCGACGGCCGGCTCGGTGGACGACGGCAAGTCGACTCTTATCGGGCGGCTGCTCTTCGATTCGAAGGCGATCTTCGAAGATCAGCTGGCCTCCGTTGAGCGGACAAGCAGGGAACGCGGCGAGGACTACACGAACCTCGCGCTGCTGACCGACGGGCTGCGCGCGGAGCGCGAGCAGGGGATCACGATCGACGTTGCCTACCGGTACTTCGCAACTCCGCGCCGCAAGTTCATCATCGCCGACACGCCAGGCCATATCCAATACACGCGGAACATGGTCACCGGGGCTTCTACCGCCGACCTGGCGGTCGTACTCGTCGACGCGCGCAACGGGCTGACCGAGCAGAGCCGCAGGCATGCGTTCCTCACCACGCTGTTGCGGGTGCCGCACCTGGTGCTCGCGGTGAACAAGATGGACCTGGTCGGATACGACCCCGCGGGCTTTGAGCAGATCGTCGAGGAGTTCACCGCGTTCGCCAGCAAGCTGGAGATCGGCGACCTGACGTTCATCCCGATATCGGCGCTGCACGGCGACAATGTCGTCGAGCGGTCCATGAATATGCCCTGGTACAACGGGCCATCGCTGCTGCACCACCTCGAGCACGTGCACATCGCGTCCGACCGCAACCTGATCGACGTCCGGTTCCCCGTGCAGTACGTGATCAGACCACACCAGGCCACCGACCATTCGTTGCACGACTACCGCGGCTATGCGGGCCAGGTCGCCGGCGGCGTGCTCAAGCCAGGCGACGAGGTGATGCACCTGCCGTCCGGGCTGACCACCACGATCAGGCGGATCGACACGGCGGCGGGCTCAGTCGACCAGGCGTTCCCGCCGATGTCGGTGACCTTGCTGCTCGACGACGACCTCGACATCTCGCGTGGCGACATGATCTGCCGACCAGGTAACCAGCCGCACGTTACGCAGGACGTGCAGGCCATGGTGTCCTGGATGACGGACGCCCCGGCGCTCAACGAGCGGAGCAGGCTGATCGTCAAGCACACGACCAGGACGGTCAAGGCGATGGTGCGCGAGATCAACTACCGGCTCGACATCAACTCGCTGCACAGGGACGAGGCGGCCAACCGGCTCGGGCTGAACGAGATCGGACGGGTATCGATGCGGCTCACCCAGCCGATCTTCTGCGACACCTACGCGAGGAACCGGCTGACCGGGGGCATGATCCTGATCGACGAGGCAACCAGCGCCACCGTCGGCGCCGCTATGATCACCGATCCATCCTGACCGGCGCCCAATTCCGTGGCGCGGCACGCTGGCGATTGATCGGTATTCTGACCTGAGCGCAGCGCACCGGCCGCTACGATCTCCGAATGACTCGTCGGCGTTACTCATGGTGCACAGCTGGCGCGCTGGCCGTCGTGGCTTCGCTCGCCGTGGGCCTGCCCGGTCCGGTCGGCCTGCTACCACCGGCCGGAGCGGCATCGCGCAGTCCGCCGAAGCGTCGGCGATCCTGCCGCGAGTGCAGCCCGCCGCCGGCACCCCGAACTTCCCGCTAGGAACCAGGCAGACCGAGCAGATCAGGCAGCTTGTCCAGTGCGGGCGCATCATGTTCGCGGTCGGCAGCTTCTCGACGGTCGAGCAAGGCGGCCACACCTACATAAGACACAACGCGTTCAGCTTCCGCGCGACCGCGCCGTTCACGGTGACATCGTGGAACCCGAACGTCAGCGGCAGGGTCGACTCGATCGCATTCCATTCCGGCAATTGCGCGGACGCCTACATCGGTGGCAACTTCACCAGGGTCCGGGGCAGAAGAGCCGCGCGCATCGCCGAGGTCCGCACGACCACCCCAGGATCGCTGGTCCAGAATTTCAGGCACTCGGCCAATAAGGAGGTCGAGACTCTCGCCAGCTACCAGAATCACATCCTGACGGGTGGCTACTTCACCAGGATCAACGGCAGTACGGCCGACCCGTACATGACGAGCCTGAATCCGGTCACCGGCCGGGACGACGGCTTCTTGCGGCTGCGAATCCACGGCCATTTCACGTACCACGGCGTGGCCAAGAACAACACGAGGGTCTACAACCAGCAGATCAGTCACGGCGGCGGGAGGGAGCTTGTCGAAGGCGACTTCACCTCGGTCGCAGGCAAGCGGCGGCAACAGGTATTCATGCTGAACCTGGGCAGCAGGCCGCGGGCGACGCTGACCAGCTGGACATCGCCGCGATTCGACGGCAGCCGCGGCTACCCGCCGAAGGGTTACTTCTACAACTGCTCGGACCGCGAGCCGTTCTACATCAAGGGAGCGGCCTGGTCACCGAACGACAGAACCGTGTACCTGGCCTCCACTGGATTCCGGCCGTGGAACCGCACGACGGGTTTCCCGCTCCGGGGCCTGTGCGACGCGGCGTCCGCGTTCAGCGCGGGCCCCACGGCCACGTTCAAATGGGTCGATTACACCGGGTGTTACTCCCTGTACTCGGCGGCCGGTACCTCGGGCGGTGCCTTCTTCGGCGGGCATCAGCGGTTCGCGCAGAACCCGAACGGCTGCAAGTTCGGCGGGCCAGGCGCTCTCTCAGCGCCGGGCCTTGACGCCCTGAGCCCATCGACCGGCCGGCTGCTCGTCAACTCCCAGGGGACATCGATCTACACCAGAGACCGCGGGCTAGGCGCCGACGACATGCTGGTGACGAAGGCCGGGCTGTGGATCGCCAGCGACAACTTTGCGAACAGCCAGATGTGCGACGGAATGCTAGGGCTCTCCGGAATCTGCTTCCTGCCGTTTGGCCCCTGACGAGCACTATCCTGTTCCCACGGATACCGAGTGGCCCGTTCCACCAAGGCCGTGGCGGCCGCATTCTCAGCGACTCGGATCACCGTTATCCGATGCGGGCATGGGTAGGGGGTTCGGGTGCGCGACGCTCTTCGGGTGATCTATCTCGGTGGCCTCGGGCGAAGCGGCAGCACGCTGCTTGAGCGGCTGATCGCCGAGCTGCCTGGGGTCAACGCGCTCGGCGAGGTTGTGCACCTCTGGCAGCGCGGGCTGGCCGACAACGAGCGCTGCGGCTGCGGGCACCGGTTCGGTGACTGCGCCTTCTGGTCGCTGGTTGGCAAGGCCGCCTTCGGCGGCTGGGACCACGTCAGCGTGGGGCGGGTGGCCGAGCTCAAGAACGCGGTCGACCGTACCCGCTTCATCCCGCTGCTAGCCGGTCCCGGGCTGCCTGCCAGAATGCGCCAGAGCCTGACCGAGTACACGAGCTATTACCTGCGCGCCTACCAGGCGGTGGCAGAGGTGACCGGCGACGTAGCGATGGTCGATTCGAGCAAGCACGCCTCGCTGGCGTTCTGCCTTAGCCGGCGCCCGGAGATCGATCTGCGCGTCGTCCACCTGGTGCGCGATAGCCGTGCCGTCGCGTACTCGTGGACGAAGACGGTGGCCAGGCCGGAGGCAAGCTCGGAGAGCTACATGACCACCTATGCTCCGGTCCGGGCGGCCGGGCAGTGGAATGCGGAAAACAGTGCGCTGCAGCTTCTGGCCCGGCGAGGTACGCCGGTGCTGCGGATCCGCTACGAGGACCTGATCAAGTCCCCGGAGGCGACCGTGCGAGCGCTGGCGCGGTTCGCGGGGCTGCGTGCGGACGATACCGCGCTTGGCTTCCTCGGCAATGACGGTGAGTCCCGCCGTGCCGTGCTGCACGAGGCGCACACGGCGTCGGGGAACCCGATCCGCTTCGCAACCGGCGCGGTCAGCATTCATGGCGACGACCGTTGGCGCGCGGCGATGCCCGGCTGGCACCGCCGCACGGTCACCGCGATGACGCTGCCGCTGCTTGCGCACTACGGCTACCTGGGGGGAGCCGCGTGAGCGACTGGCCTTCGGTCGGCGTCGTCATCCCCACGCATGACAGGCCAGCGCAAGTGCGTGAGGCCATCGCGTCGGCGCTCAGCCAGGACTATCCAGGCCGGGTCGAGGTCGTGGTGGTCTTCGACCAGAAGCCCGCGGATGTCGGCCTGGCCCAGCCAGGCCGGGTGCGGGTGCTGGCCAACGATCGCAAGCCCGGGCTGGCCGGCGCGCGTAACTGCGGAATCCTGGTACTCGACGCCGACCTGGTGGCCTTCTGCGATGACGACGACCAGTGGCTGCCGGGCAAGCTCAGCGCTCAGGTCCCGGCGCTGCGCGCCGTCCCGCAGGCCGAGTTCGCCAGCTGCGGGATTGTGGTGAATTTCGGCAACAACTCCACCGTGCGACTGGCGGGCGCCGACCTGGTCAGCTACGGCGAGCTGCTCCGATCGAGGAAGGTGATGGTGCATTCGTCGACGTACCTGGCTAGCCGGGCAGCCCTGGTTGGCGGGATCGGCCTGCTCGACGAGGACATCCCTGGCGGCCAGAACGAAGACTGGGACCTAGCACTCCGCGCGGCGCGTCGGCATCCGATCGTGAACGTCGACCGGCCGCTGGTTCGGGTGGCCTGGGGAGCTGGCTCGCACTACTCCACCCAGTGGGAGACCAAGGCACTCAGCCTGCAATGGATGCTCGACAGGCACAGCGACATTGCCGCCGACCGGGTCGGTGCGGCGCGCGTGTACGCCCAGATCGCGTTCGCCTACGCTTGCCTCGGCCGGCGGCGTGAGTGCCTGCGATGGGCGGGTCTGGCAGCGCGCCGCAACTGGCGTGAGCGGCGGGTGCCATTCGCGCTCGCGGTGGCGTCGGGGGCGGTCTCCGGCGAGCGCGTGCTGCGGGTGCTGCACGCGCGCGGCCACGGGATCTGACGGTGAGCCTGGGCAGGCGAACGCAAGCCGCCGCGAAGGACCGGGTCAGGGTCGGCGGGCTCGATTTCGACGTGCTCACCGCCAGCCAGCTAATCGCGCTGGTGACAGACGCGATCGGGCGCGGTATCGGCGGCACGATCGTGACCCCCAACGTCGATATCTGCCGCAGGGCGAGCCGCGATCAGGCCAGCCGCGACCTCGTCGCAGCGGCGTCGATCGTCGTGCCTGACGGGATGCCGCTGATCTGGGCGGCGCGGCTGGCGGGCCGGCCGCTGCCCGAGCGGATCACCGGCGCAGACCTGATCTTTCTGCTCTCCGAGGCAGCCGCGGCCCGCGGCTGGCCCGTGTACGTGCTCGGCGGGCTGCCAGGTGCGGACGGCCTGCCGAGCGCGGCTGAGCTCGCCGCACGCGGCCTGTCCGGGCGTTACCCGCGGCTGCCGGTAGCCGGCGCGTTTTCGCCGCCCGCCAGGTTCGACGCCGCGACCGGCGCCATCGACGGCCTGAGCGCCGAGCTCGCCGCGGCGCAGCCGAGGATCGTCTTCGTCGGCCTCGGGTTCCCCAAACAGGAACAGCTGATCGCGCGGCTCGCCGCGAGCCTGCCCGGAGCCTGGTTTGTGGGCTGCGGAGCGGCGATCCCGTTCGCCGGGGGAACGGTGCGGCGCGCCCCGGCCTGGATGCAGCGGGTCGGCCTGGAGTGGGTGTTCCGCCTGATCAGCGAGCCGCGCCGGCTTGCGCGCCGGTACCTCGTCGACGACCTGCCGTTCGCGATGAGGCTGCTAGCCGCGAGCGCGCGGCAGCGGCACCTTGTCAGGCGGCAGCCGCAGGCGCCCTGATCACCGGCGCCAGCTCGGCGTCCGGCCAAGCCAGTCGGCCAGTTTCTCGTCGAACGGGCCGAAGTGGTCATCGAGCCGCGCCCGCAGCTGAGCCGGCATGGGTGACCTGGGCCTGGCGTTGTGCCTTTCGAACTCGGGGTAGCCGTGGCTATGCAGCCCAAGGAACTTGAGCACGCCGTCGTAAACCGGCTCTGGCTCGGAAAAGAAGTCGCCGCTGTCGACGACGTGGATCCGGTCAGCGCCGACCATCCGCTCCAGCCGATCGAGCTGCTCCGCGTATCGCCCTCGAGCCAGGTAGGCGTGGTGCTGGTGGCTGAGGCTGAGGTAGTAAGGATCCTGCCTGATGCGGTCCTCCTCGCCGCGCAGCCGCTCATCTTCGAGCTCGAGCGCCCGCTCGAACGGCTCGCTCTCGAAGCCCCTCGCAAGTTCGTGCGCGTGCGCGGAGTACGCCCGCTCAACCGGGTCGCGGACCAGCACGATCAGCTTGACGTCGGGCAGGTCGCGCGCGATCCGCTCCGCGGCGAGCGGGTGGAACATGTAGTAAGGGCTCGACTCGAAGGTGATCGCGGCGGCCCTGGCGATCCGCCCGGCCCGGCGGCCGGCCGCGCGCAACGGGAAATGCGCCCGGTACCAGGAAGGTCCGCGATCGTAGTTCATGTCGAAGTAGTGCACGCCTTTGTGCAGCACGGCCTTGACGACGGCAGGGTGCTGGCTGAGCGTGCGGTACATCGAGGTGGTACCGCAACGCTGCGCCCCCGCGATCAGGAAACCGGGCAGCATCCTGGCCGGGCTGGTGAGCCGGCCCGCGGTTACCGTGATCGCGTGCGCGGCCCGCTTGGCCGGCGGGGACACCGATTTCGCGATGGCTTGCTGCCTTTCCGCACGCCGCTGCCGCGGCGGCCTTCCTAGAGGTTGCCGAGACCGGCCGTGAGCGCGGGCAACAGCCATCTCCTTGGCGCGCCGAGCCGCGCCCCGGCCTGTTCCTGCCGGTCAGACAAATAACGTACCGCCAGGTCAGCCAGGTAAAGCAGTACCGTCAGCTGAGCCTCAGCGGGGACCACGCCAAGCGGGTCGAGCAGCCGGGGAGCCTGCGTGACGCAGTCACGTGCCGCCTGCCGTGGATCGAGGCCGCGGCCCGCGGCCCGAGCCTGGAGCCAGTAATGCAGCGCGTCGAAGCCGACAGGCGGGCCGACGGCGAATCGCTCCCAGTCCCAGACAAGCAGGCCGTCTCGGGTATTCGCCATGTTCCACGGCGTCCAGTCCCCGTGACAGGCGCCGAAGCTGAGCGCCGCCGAACCCGCACGCTCCGCCAGCTCGCTAAGCGCTTGCCTGAGTGCGTCGTGTTCGCCGCTATCGCCAGCGCGGTCGAGTCGTGATACCAGGCGGCGCCAGTACTCGCTGGACATCAAGCCTGACCGCTTGACGCCGGGGACGCTCGCGAGCTCGGCCATGGCCCGGCCGAGCTGGTCCGGGCGCAGCGGAACACGCCGGTGCCAGACGGGCAGCGGGCTGAGCACGAGCACCTCCATGCCGTGCCAGCTACCGCACTCGAGCACCCGCGGTACCTGGATGCTGCTCAGCCCGGCTCGGGCGAGCCGCTCGAGAGCCGCGCGTTCGGCCCGCACCAGGTCCACAGTCACCGCGTTGACGCCGATCTTCGCGTAGCCGATCGTTTCGCCGCGCGGCCCGAGCAGCTGGA
>Ga0126381_100006140_pt1 | contig 13286 bp, 15 predicted proteins | sample PanSoiMetPlot_28_FD_96465 | JGI IMG/M metagenome (GOLD analysis project Ga0126381, IMG submission 96465) | Tropical forest soil microbial communities from Panama - MetaG Plot_28 | ecosystem: Environmental > Terrestrial > Soil > Tropical forest > Bulk soil | place: Panama | collected 2016-02-17
ATCCCATGTTAAACCTCCTCGCACCTCTGACTAAAATTCGGTTAGCACTCTCTTCCCGAGAGTGCTGCTGATTTAATCGGGCCGGAAAGGCTTGTCAAGCGACTGGCGGCTGCAAAGACGTCCAGGGCTCTGGCATGAGATGTGGCCGCCGCCAAGCTTTTGACAAGCGCAGGGTGCCAGCGCACTCTCGCTGCGTTATCATAAGAAATTAACACGGGCGAGCCGCGACGATGGCGCGAACGATCGAATGGGAAATTCCGGCCGAGCTGCAGCCCAAGCCGGAGGATTACGCGTTTGACCTGGACCGGGCGCTCGGGGCCGTGTTGGGCCTCCACGCGACGGTCCCGGAAGACGCCTTTACCGCCGGAACCCTGGGCACCGAACGCGCCGGCAGCGGCGTCTTGATTCGTAAGGATGGCCTGGTCCTGACGATCGGTTATTTGATCACCGAGGCCGAGTCGCTGTGGCTGACCTCAAGCGTCGGCGGCGCCGTGCCGGGACACGTGCTGGCCTACGACCAGGAGACCGGATTCGGCCTCGTCCAGGCGCTCGGTCGCTTGTCCGTCTCACCGATGGAGCTTGGCACCGAGTTGCGGGTGGGCGCCGGCGACCGCGTCATCATGGCGGCCGAGGGTGGGCGTCGTCACTCGATCTCCGCCACGGTCGTCGCCCGTCAGGAATTCGCCGGTCATTGGGAATATGTGCTCGACCGGGCGATCTTCACCGCTCCGGCCCACCCGTTCTGGGGCGGCGCCGCGCTAATCGGCAGCGATGGGAGCCTGATCGGCGTGGGCTCTCTGCACGTCCAGCATTCCAATGGCCGCGAACTGCGCCGCGACGTCAATATGATCGTGCCGATCGATCTATTGCCGCCGATTCTCGAGGATCTGCTCACCTTTGGCCGCCCGAACCGCCCGCCACGGCCCTGGCTCGGGCTCTACGCGACCGAAGTCGACGACGCGATCGTTGTCGCCGGATTGTCCGAACGGGGCCCGGCGGTGAAAACGGGGCTGCGTCCGGGCGACCGTATCCTGGCCGTCCGCGATGAGCCGGTGTCGAGCCTGGCGTCGTTCTGGCGCCGCGTTTGGGCGAGCGGGCCGGCCGGGAGCGAAGTCGTGCTGCAGGTGGTGCGCGACAATGACACGATGCGGGTGCGCATCCCCTCGGCTGACCGGTCACGATTGCTGAAGGCGCCCCGTCTGCATTAAGCGGCCGCGCACGGCGCTCTCACCGGCCCCAGAGACCCAAGCCGACTAGGGCGCGCGCGCCGTCGCGACGCAAGCGGGTGGCATATCGGACAGCCGCGGCCCGATCCCCGGTTCATGCGGCGGCGGATGCTTGGCATCCTGCGTGAACCACCAGTCCAGATCGGCCCCGCACCCGTCGCCGGCGGGCGGAGGTGCTTGGTTGTGGCATTCCGGCTCGCCTCTCGGACAGGCGAGGCGGATGTGAAAATGATAGTTGTGTCGCCACCACGGACGAATGCGCTGGAGCCACGCTCGATCGGCACCGGCCTCCCGGCATAGGGCTCGCTTAATCGCCGGATTGACAAAGATACGCTCCACCTCCGGCGCGCGCGCGAAGGCTTCGAGCAGCCGCCGATGCTCCGGACGCCATGCCCGCGGATCGATATCGCTGCCATTCGCGTTGACGACGTCGGTCGCGGAGATGTTGTCGCGCTCAGACGGTGCGAGCCGCCGATCGGGCATTGGCGTCAGCCAAATATCCGCATCGAGCCCGACCTGGTGTGAGGCGTGGCCGGTCAGCATCGGCCCGCCGCGCGGTTGCCCGATATCGCCGACCATGAGGCCCGGCCAATTCGCAGCCGAAGGCAGCGTCGCGGCGATCCGCTCCAAGAACCCGATCAGCAGCGGATGGCCCCATGCCCGATTGCGCGACGGCCGCATGACCTGCCAGTTCGGGCCGTCGGCCGGCAGTTGCACCGCGCCGGCGACGCAGCCCTTCGTATAATCTCCGATTGGCCGCGCCGGTCCTGGCGCCGGCGTTGCCGCCAAGCCGAACACGCGCTTGGCCGCGTCCGCCGGCAGGCGTGCGAGCATCGCCTGGCGATGCGAGATTTCCTGAGATGCGGTGTCCTGCGGAAAGGCCGAATGCGGCCACCCCGTAACGCAAAGAAGGGCCGCTGTCAGCCACAGGATTGCCGCACGCATCCCCCTGCCTTCTCTCTCTTTACCGCACGTCAACTGGCTCGACCGAGGATTACGGCGGTGACACCCCGAAACCCATCCGATTTTCGGAATTTGGCATAAATTTCGATTAAATCCGCCGGTTCAGCTATCATTTCGTTCACTCGGGAGCCGCCGCGCGAAGACAGCAGGTGAAGAACTTTATTGATGCCATCCAATGAGCCTCAGCGGTCCGGCCCAAAACGCATCCTGATCGTCGAAGACAACGAGCTGAACATGAAGCTCTTGAATGACGTTCTGGAGGCGTACGGGTATGAGATCATTAAGACCGATAGCGGCTTGGCGGTTCTCGACCTCGCTCGTCAGCACCGGCCCGACCTAATTCTGATTGATATTCAGCTGCCGGACATTTCAGGGCTCGATGCGGTCCGGCAACTCAAACAGGATGTGCAGACCAAAGCCATTCCGGTCATTGCCGTCACTGCCTTTGCGATGGCTGGCGACGAGCGGCGCGCGCTCGACAGCGGTTGCGATGGCTATATCGCCAAACCGATCATGCTGCGCGAGTTTCTCATGACCGTCGAAAGTTTCCTTGGCCGCGGGCCCATTACAGGCTGAGACGCCGGGCTATCAATACGGCGGCGCTCCAAGCGACACTGCGAATCGAGTAGCCGAACCCCACAAGCCTGCGCTCCCTCGATCCCCCAAAACCCGGACACCGCTCGCCCCCGGTCGGCGGCTGGGTTGCGTAGTTTAGGATGACGGAACGGCATCGGGCGGCGATAATATCGCGTTCAACGGGAGGTACTCATGCCCTTTGACGCGACCCCCATCATCGGCCAAGCAGGGAACATCTCCACCTTAGACCGAGCGGTTTTCGAGATCGCCGCTCGCGGCAGAATTAATGACCATGCAAAGCTGAGGCCCATACCGCCCTGGCATTCCAGCCTGCATCCCGAGCGTATCGGCGGCACGCTGTGCGTGCTGCTGCGGGCTCGCGAATTGATTGCAGACGAGCAGCACTGGTGCCGGCGCACCTATGCCCGCGGCTGGCGCGGTATCCCGGTCCCGGTGCAATCGGCTGGAGCACAACGCTTCTGCGCCCTCGGCGCGATCATGCGAGCCGGCGGCGAGCTCGGGCTTCCGATCGATGATGCGCACAGCGTGCTTGAATGGCAGACGGTACGCCCAGTCCAGGACTGGAACGATGATTCAGCCCAGAGCCATCGCGACGTGCTCGCGGCCTTCGATGCCTGCATCATTGCCATCGAACGAAGTGGCGCTTCCCGCGGCAGCACTGGCGGGGTAATTTCGCTCCGTTGACCGAAGGCTTCGGGGCGGGCCGGGGGCGCCATGAAACTTTACGGCTATTTTCGCTCGTCCGCCGCCTTTCGCGTTCGCATCGCCCTCAATCTCAAAAAGCTCGATTACGAGAGCGCGTTCATTCATTTGCGCCGAGGCGACCAGCGGCAGCCCGGTTTTCTCGGCGTCAATCCGCTGGGCCTCGTGCCGGCGATCGAGACCGATGACACGGTCCTCACTCAATCGCTCCCGATCATCGAATATCTTGACGAGACATATCCCTCGCCGCCGCTCTTACCGCCCGACGCGAAAGACCGCGCCCGGGTACGGGCGCTGGCGGCGATCGTGGCTTGCGACATTCATCCGATCAACAATCTGCGGGTGCTGCGTTACTTGCTCCGGCGGCTCGGGCATGACGAGGCAGCGGTCGAGACTTGGTACAATCATTGGATCGCCGAGGGGTTCACCGCCTTGGAGCAGCTCCTGGCCGGAGACAATCGAACAGGCAGGTTCTGTCACGGCAACACGCCGGGTTTGGCCGATATCGTGCTCGTGCCGCAGGTGTTCAACGCGCACCGGTATCAGAGCCTCGACTTGGCGCCCTACCCGACGATCGTCAGGATCTATCGAACCTGCCTAGAGCTCGCCCCCTTCGCGGCCGCGCACCCGGACCGCCAACCCGACCGGGAACCGTGAGCCAACGACGCGGACTCTTGACCGTCACTGCGGCTGTTCGTGCGCTTTGGGTCGTGCTGGCGCTCGGCGTAGGCGGGTGCGCGTCGCTGGTGGCCAATTCGTCGGGCAACGACCTCGGCCTGGTCCAAGACGCAATGCGACAGGTCGAGAGCAGCTATGTCGTGCCGGTCGGCCCGGACAAGCTCGTCAGCGGCGCCCTCAAGGGCATGCTGAGTAAGCTTGATCCGCATTCCGATTACATGACCGAGACCGAATATCGTGAGCTGATGGCCACAACGAGCGGCCAATTCGGCGGCATCGGCATCGAGGTTTCGGTCGAGGAGGGCGTGCCGCAAGTCGTATCGGCGATCGACGGGACGCCGGCGGCGGCGGCCGGGATCGAGCCCGGCGACCGCATCGTCAAGGCGGATGGCGTCGCAATCGTCGGCATGGATATCGGCGAGGTCGTGCGCCGCCTTCGCGGGCCTCCCGGCAGCCGTGTCGTCCTGACGATCGCCCGCACCAACCGGGCGCCCTTCGATGTCGCGATCACCCGCGCGATCATTCGCGTCGAATCGGTAAAGTCGGCGCTGAAGCCGGGCCGCATCGGCTACGTCCGGGTCAGCACTTTCGATGAAACGACGCCGACCGAACTTCGCCGAGCGATCGCGCGGCTGCGCCAACAATCGGGTGGGTCCTTTGCCGGTTTTGTGCTCGACCTGCGCAACGATGCCGGCGGCCTGCTCGATGCCGCGGTCGACGTGGCGAGCGAATTTCTCGATTCCGGAACTATCGTGACGACGCGCGGCCGCGATTCGGGGGAGAACCGGATTTACGACGCGCCGCCCAATGGCGACCTGATCCGCGGCACGCCTGTGGTGGTATTGATCAATGGCGCTTCGGCTTCGGCGTCCGAGATCGTTGCCGGCGCACTGCAAGACAACCGCCGTGCCACGGTCCTCGGCACGCACAGCTTCGGCAAAGGCTCCGTTCAGAGCATCATCCCGCTGGACGGCCGCGGTGCCTTGCGCCTGACGACGGCGCTCTATTACACGCCGTCCGGCCAGTCGATACAGGGCCACGGGATCACCCCGGACCAAGTCGTGCCGGTGCCGAAGGACCAGCAGGTCGCGAATGCTGTCGTCACCTATGAAAGCGACCTGTTCGGATCGCTGAAGGCAACCGGCACCCTTGCGCCGCGTGCGCGCTCGCGCCCGGCGAACCCGACGGCGGGCGGCGGCGTCACCGGCGAGGCGGACCACCCGATTAACCCGAAGGTCATCGGCACTGCTCAGGATGCCCAGCTCAATGCCGCGGTTGCGTGGCTCGGCAGCCACCGCACCGCCGCGCGCTAGCTGAGACCGATGACGCTCGATCCCCTTCTGCTGTCGCGCCTGCAATTCGCCTGGGTCATTGCCTGGCACATTTTGCTGCCCGCCTTCACGATCGGACTCGCGAGCTACATCGCGCTGCTCGAGGCGCTCAACTTTGCGACAGGCCGCGATGTCTATTTCCGGCTGTCGAGCTTTTGGACACGGATCTTCGCGATTTCCTTCGGCATGGGGGTCGTTTCCGGCCTCGTCATGCCGTTCCAGTTCGGAGCAAATTGGAGCCGTTTCTCCGACGCGACAGCGAATGTGCTGTCGCCGCTATTAACCTATGAAGCTCTGATGGCCTTCTTTCTCGAGGCCGCTTTTCTCGGCGTGCTGCTGTTCGGGCGCCGGTTGGTGCCCGCTTGGGCGCATCTGGTCGCGGCATTAATGGTGGCGGTCGGAACGCTGCTCTCCGCGTTCTGGATCCTTGCCGCCAACAGCTGGATGCAGACCCCGGCCGGATATGAGGTCATCGACGGGCGGTTCTTTCCGCAGGATTGGCTGAAGATCATCTTCAGCCCCTCCTTCCCCTATCGCTTGCTCCATACCGTCGTCGCGTTCTACATCACGACCAGTTTTGTCGTGCTCGGCGTCGCGGCCTTTTATCTGCGGCGCGGCCGCTTCATCGAAGAAGCGCGCAACATGCTGTCGATGACGCTATGGCTGCTGACGGTGCTCGTGCCGCTGCAGATTTTTATCGGAGATCGGCATGGGCTCAACACGTTCCAGTATCAGCCGGCCAAGATCGCTGCGATCGAAGCGCGCTGGGACACCCTAAGCGGAGCTCCGCTGACGTTGTTCGCGATCCCGGACGAGGCAAAGGAAAGCAATCGGTACGCTGTCGACGTCCCGTATCTCGGCAGTCTGATCCTGACGCATGACGTGCACGGCAATGTGCGCGGGCTGAGGGAATGGCCGCCCGAGGAGCGGCCGCCCGTCGCAATCCCGTTCTTCGCTTTCCGCGTCATGGTCGGGATCGGGTTGCTGATGCTGGCGCTCATCGTCGTGAGTTGGTGGATGCGGGCCGGCCGCCGCCTGTACGATTCGGTGTGGTTCCTGCGCTGCTGTGAGGCGGCGATGCCGCTCGGCTTCATCGCCGTGCTCGCCGGCTGGACGACGACCGAGGTCGGCCGCCAGCCCTGGACCGTCTATGGAGTCATGCGCACCGCCGATTCAGTGTCGCCGTCGCTGACGGGCCAGGATGTCCTGATTTCGCTCGCCGGCTACGGAATTGTCTATCTGGTCATCTTCCCCGTCGGAGTCGCGCTGATGGCGCGGCTCGTGCGGATCGGCCCGCTCGGTATCGGCTTGCAGCCCGAACCGATCGAAAGCGGACGGCCGGACCTGCCGGTCAGGGCGCTACCCACGGCGGAGCCGGAGGCGCTGCCATGAGCGTGCCGATACTCGACTTCGTGCCGATATGGACCCTCATCCTCGGCCTTGGCGTGTTCTTTTACGTGTTGCTGGACGGATTCGACCTCGGTGTCGGGATCCTCTACGGGTTCACCGCAAATCGGGTTTCGCGGAACCTGATCATGAACTCGATCGCGCCGATCTGGGACGGCAACGAAACTTGGCTCGTGCTCGGCGGTCTCGGGCTATTCGCGGCGTTTCCTTTGGCCTTCGCGATTATCATACCGGCGGTGTATTTCCCGATCCTCGGCATGCTGCTGGCGCTCGCCTTCCGCGGCGTTGCCTTCGAGTTCCGTTACCGCGACGCGCCGCACCGCACCTTCTGGGATTATGCGTTCTCGATCGGCTCGGCGCTCGCCACCTTCTCGCAAGGCATCGTGCTCGGCGCCTTCATCCAGGGCTTTGAAGTGTCGGGGCGGAATTTCGCGGGCGGCTCGCTCGATTGCTTCACGCCGTTCTCGATCTGGACGGGCATCTCGCTGATGTTCGGGTACGGGTTGCTGGGCGCCGGCTGGCTAATTCTGAAGACACAAGGCGAATTGCAGGAATGGGCTCGGCGGCTCGGGCGCTGGTGTTTCTTTGGCGTGCTGCTGGCGATTGCGGTTGTCAGCGCACTGACGCCGGTATTGGAGTTGGACATCGCCTTCCGCTGGTTCTCCTGGCCGAACATTTTGTTCCTGTCGCCGATCCCGATCCTGACGTTGCTCGTCGCAATCTGGGAATGGCGGTCGTTGAACAACCGCTCGGAGGTCGGCCCGTTCGTCGGCGCGCTCGTGCTGTTCCTGCTCTGCTATCTCGGTATTGCGATCAGCCTGTGGCCGATGATCGTGCCGTACAAATTCACCTTGTGGGAGGCCGCGGCGTCACCGAACACGCACGCCTTCCTGCTGATCGGCGCCCTGTTCCTGCTGCCCATTATCTTGATGTACACGGGCTGGTCGTATTGGGTGTTCCGCGGCAAGGTGCGCGCCGATATCGGCTATCACTGAAACACGAGCGCCGTTCATCCCAAACGGGCGACGAGAGGCGCCATGAACTCGCGCAATACCGGCGACCATTTGGCGTGCTCGGGCCCGCTAGACGAGTGGCCCATATCGCTGTCGATCTCGAAATAGCGCGCTTCCACGCCGGCGCCGCGCAGCGCATCTATGACCGCCGGCGCGATCTTCGGCGGGAACAGCGCATCGCTGCGGCACAAGACGTACAGCACCTTGGCTTTGATCGCCGCGAAATCCGGCCGCGTGTCGAACCCGAGCAGGGCGCGCCGCAGAATGATCAGCGAATGTGCATCCCAGTTCCGCGCCCAATTGGCTGCCTGGTGGCGGATCGCCGCTTCGCGCTCGGCCGGATCGGGGTAACGCGGCGCCAGGTTCGCCTCGATCCCGTAGCGCTTCAACGTCTCGACCCGGATCTCGGTCAGGACCGCTTTGCATGCGGCTCTGCCATGATAGCGCCCGCCGTGCCATTCCGGATCGGTGGCAAGCCGCGCCTGAACGTCGGCGAGCTGCTTGTCGGTATTGACCGAGGCCCAGGGCGCCGTGTTGACGGGCACGATCGCATCCATGAAATCGGGATATGCGACGGCCCATTGGAATGATTGGTAGCCGCCGTAAGAGGGCCCCGCGACCGCGACGAGGTGCTTGACGCCGAGCGAGTCGAGGAGCGCCTTCTGCGCGGCGACAATGTCGCGGATGCCGATTGCCGGGAAATCGGGACCGTAGGGCTGGCCGGTTACGGAGTTGGCACTCGCCGCGTTCGTCGAGCCGAAGGAAGAGCCCAGCATGTTCGAGGCGACCACGAACAATTTGTCGGTGTCGATCGCCTTGCCCGGCCCGATCAGCCCGTCCCACGATCCCGGCTGATGACCGTTCGCAGGATTGCGGCCGGCGAAGTGGTGGCTGCCGGTATAGCCATGCGTGCACAGCACCGCATTGCGACCGTCCGGCGCGAGCCGGCCATAGGTCTCGTAGACGATCGTCGCTTCGGGCATGACCATGCCATCGGCGACGCGGAAGTTGCGCAATGTGAAGAACTGGTCGTGTACCGTGCCGATATCCTGGGTGCGCAGCGCCGCATCGTTCATCGCGATCTCCGAGGTGACCTCCCGTGATTGTGCATTGTCCTGGCAGGCGCGTCATCCCCAAGCAGCGAGGCCTCTTTCGCGCCTCGGCGCTTCGCGCTACACCCGCCGCGACAGCTGCCGCGGGGAATACGATGCGCCGCCTGATGCTGCTTTCTTCAGCGCTCCTCGCGCTCTGTGCCTGCACGGCGGGCGATGGCGCACCGCTGCCGCAAGCTGCGCCCTTTGATTTGCAGGTCGCTTTTGCTCCGGGCGGGCTCGCCGATACGATCTCGATAACCGCGATCGATCGCTTGCCGCTGCATGCCGCGGAGCTGGTCATGCCGGATGGGGCGACCGCGCCCGCGAACTGGATTGATACGAATGCGCGGCCGCACGCCGCTGCAGGGCAGTGGGTCGCCAACAATCCCTGGGAAACCACCTTGACCGGCACGAATGCCGCTGCGGTATTGGCGACGCCGAATGTCGAGGCGAACGCCGCCCTGCGCAGCCAGGTGCAGGTGCTGGCGGTATTGTCGCAGGCGGAGATTCCGTTACCCGATCCCGTCGCTTACCGCCGCGACTGGGCGACTTACCGCGTCCGGTTGAGCTTCGGCATCGCGCCGGGGGAAATCGAAACTCGAGAGATCCCGGCCCCAGCGCCATCGCCACAACCTGCGCCACCGCCCACCCCAGCACTGCCGCCGGGCTGATCAGTTAGCGCCGCGTCGCGCCCATTGCAGCAGCCGGTCGAGAAAATCCTGGCCGGCGGCGAGCTCCGCCCGCGTGATGAACTCGTCGGGCTTGTGCGCGACGTCGATCGAGCCGGGGCCGCAGACGATCGCCGGGATGCCCGCCTGCTGGTAGAGCCCGGCCTCGCTGGCGAAGGAGACCGTCGTCGTCGTGTTGGCGCCGGTCAGGCGGCGCGCCAGGGCCTCCGCCGGTGACGCGGGATCGGGCACGAGCGGTGGCACCTCGACAATCGTCTCGGTCTCGACCGCCGCCTGCGGAAAGACCGCGCGCATGCGCGGCACGAGATCGGTCGCGATAAAGGCGTCAATGCGCGCCTTCATCGCGCGCGCATCGTCCTCCGGCACGTTGCGCAGATCCCAGTCGAAGGCACAGTCGCGCGCGATGATGTTGACCGCGGCGCCGCCGGCGATCGTGCCGACCGACAATGTCGTGTGCGGCGGGTCAAAGCCGCTGTCGGCTTGCGAGCGCGCGCGGGCTTCGGCGGCGAGGCGGGCAATCTCGGAAATGATTTCCGCCGCAGCGAAGATCGCGTTGACGCCGCGGCCCGGAGCGCTCGAATGCCCCTCCTGGCCCAGCACGCGGGTGCGGAAAAAGGCGCAGCCCTTTTGCGCATTGGCGATCTGCATCGAGGTCGGCTCGCCGACGATTGCGAGCATCGGCCGCGCGGCACCGTCGGGAAGGGCACGGATCAGGGCGGGCGCGCCAAAGCAGCCGGTCTCCTCGTCATGCGTGAAGGCGATGTGCAGCGGCACTTTGAGCGGCTGTCGCAGCATGTCCGGCACGAGCGCCAGCACCAGGGCGAGAAAGCCCTTCATATCGGCGGCGCCGCGCGCGTGAAGCCGATCCTTGCGCTCCGCCAGCCGGAACGGATCGCTCGTCCATTGCTGCCCCGCGACAGGAACGACGTCGGTATGGCCCGACAGCAAGACGCCGCCGCGGTCATCGGGACCGATCGTCGCGTAGAGGTTGGCCTTGCCCTCGCCCGCGCTGCTGCGCGTATGCGGGATGCCGTGGCGCTCGAGGTAATCGGCGACCCAATCGATCAGCGCGAGGTTGGAGCGTGACGAGGTCGTGTCGAATGCCACGAGGCGGTCGAGGATCTCGACCGCCGCCCCGACCCGCTCGTCGTTTCGGTCGTCAGACGTGTTCGCAGCTCCCGCCGCCCGGCGTGCCGATCATCGACAAGACCTCGCGGCGCGACAGGGGGTCGGTGCGGAAGACGCCGAGCATGCGGCTCGTCACCATGCTGACCCCCGGCTTGTGGACACCGCGCGTCGTCATGCATTGATGCGCCGCCTCAATGACGACCGCGACGCCTTTGGGCTGCAGCACCTCGTCGATCGTGTTGGCTATCTGCGCCGTCATCTTCTCCTGTATCTGCAGCCGCTTCGCATAGACCTCGACGAGCCGCGCCAGCTTCGAGATGCCGACGACGCGGTTGCTCGGCAGATACGCAATGTGCACCTGGCCGATGATCGGCGCGATGTGGTGCTCGCAATGCGACTCGAAGCGGATGTCCTTCAGCATGACGATTTCGTCATAGCCGTCGGTTTCTTCGAAGGTGCGCTGCAACAGCGCGACCGGATCTTCGTCGTAGCCGCTGAAGAACTCGGCGTAGGAGCGGACGACCCGGTCGGGGGTACCGGCGAGTCCTTCGCGGTCCGGGTCGTCGCCCGCCCACTGGATCAAGGTGCGGACCGCTTCGAGGGCTTCCTGGCGGCTTGGCCGCCGCACGGTCAGGGCCTGCTTGGCGCGCGATTTCCGTTCTACCGCTCGCGGCGCAGATTCGGCGATTGACATGAGTCTCTCTTTCTCGCGAGGGCGGACGTTCGCGCCGCCGGAGGTCTCGCGCTTGGGGTTAGTTCGGACGGCTCTGTTGTTGCGGCGTGTCGAGCGAGAAGGCCGGTACGCGCACGAGGAAATTCTCGCCGCCGCGGGTCTCCATCTCGTAATCCCCGACCATGAAGCCGGACGGCGTCTGCAGCGGGCAGCTGCTTGTGTATTCGAAGCTCTCGCCCGGCTCGAGTACCGGCTGCTCGCCGACGACGCCCGGACCGTGCACTTCCTGCAGCCGTCCGAAGCCGTCGGTAATGCGCCAGTGGCGATTGCGCAGCTGCACGGTTTCATGGCCGACATTCTCGATGCGCACGTGATAGGCCCAGACGTAATGGTTCTCGTCGGGCGAGGAGTGCTGGTCGAGATAGAACGGCCGGACCGTGACTGTGATCGAGCGGGTGGTTTCGGAATACATGGTCGGCGCTGTCGCTCCTGGGGGCTCTGTGGGCGCCCTGCCGTCTCGGGCGCACAGCCCGAAGAATGTCGGGCGCGGGGGAGGGGGCGTCAAGGCTAGCCGCGGCGGGCGGGTCCCGGCGCGAGCATCGCCAGAAGCTTCTCGTCCGCCCGGCGTGAGCCGTCGGGGTTGATCGTCTGGATGCAGACATGGTCCGCGCCCGCATCCCAGTGCTCCTGGATGCGCTTGCGGATCGCCCCTTCGTCGCCCCAAGCGACATTGGCGTCGATGAGACGGTCCGAGCCGCCATTCGCGAGATCGTCGCCGAAACCGAGCCGCCGCCAATTATTGGCGTAATTGTCGAGCTGCATGTAGGGCGCCAGTGCCTGACGTGCGGCGGAGCGGGCCTTTGCCGGGTCGTCTTCGAGCAAGACCCAGACCTCCGGGCACAAGAGCTTGCCGGAGCCGAGGATACGCCGCGCCTCGGCGGTGTGCTCGGGCGGCACATTATAAGGGTGTGCTCCGTCGGCGAGCTCACCGGACAACGCCATCATGCGCGGCCCTAGCGCAGCGAGGATCGTCAGCGGCTTTTCCGGAGGCTCCGGCGCGAGGTAGGGCGCCAGCGCCATCTCACGAAGATATGACCGCATCGTCGCGACCGGCTTGCCGTAGCTGTGGCCGCGCAGCCCGGTCACGGTCGGCGCGTGCGACACACCGATCCCGAGCAGAAAGCGGCCGTCCGACTGCTCGTTGAGGCCGCGCTGGGCGTTCGCCATGGCCATCGGATCGCGCGCATAGATGTTGGCGATGCCCGGTGCGATGATGAGCTCCGTGGTATTGGCGAGGAGCCAGGCGGAATGCGCCAAGACGTTGCGGCCGCGGCTCTCCGGCAGCCACAGCGCGGCATAACCCCAGCCTTCGACGCGCCGGGCGAATTCGGCGCCCTCGGCCGCGGTCATCACATCCATCGGGGCCCACACGCCGAGCTTGCCGAGCTGCATCGCCATCACTCCCGCGGTTTCGGGTTGTTAACGGCGTATCTTACCGTCCGGTTTTGGTCATCGAGCAAGGGGTGTGAAAAAGATCGGCCGCCCGGAGGGCGGCCGCCTGTAGCCAATCGTATCGCCGCGCCGCCCAAGGACGGCGCGGCGCAATGTCCTACAGATCGTTGGCGACGGTGCTGAAGGTGGCGGTCAGATTCGTGCCGACGGTGCCGAGAACCGTGACCGCGGCGACCGCGATCAAAGCGGCAATCAGACCATACTCGATAGCAGTGGCGCCGCGATCGTCACGCAACAGACGAGAAAAGAAAGTCATTTGCAATCTCCTGGGCC
>Ga0126381_100006141_pt1 | contig 13285 bp, 10 predicted proteins | sample PanSoiMetPlot_28_FD_96465 | JGI IMG/M metagenome (GOLD analysis project Ga0126381, IMG submission 96465) | Tropical forest soil microbial communities from Panama - MetaG Plot_28 | ecosystem: Environmental > Terrestrial > Soil > Tropical forest > Bulk soil | place: Panama | collected 2016-02-17
CAACCGGCAGGCGATCCATGATTTCACCCTTTGGCAAGCCCTTTCCAATCCCCGCGTGCTGTTACTCGGGCTGGTGTATTTCGGCGTCGTTGCTGCCAACTACGGCATGAGTTTCTGGTTGCCACAGATCGTCAAGGGGTTTGGCTTGACCAACCTTGAGACCGGTTTTGTGACCGCCATTCCCTATGCGATCGGGGCGATCGCCATGGTGATCTGGGCACTTCGCTCCGACCGTACCCATGAGCGCAAATGGCACACCGCGATTCCAGCGCTAGTCGCCGCCGTCGGCTTGGCGTCCTCGACCGCGGCGGCAAGTCCGACTCTTGAAATGGCGGCTCTATCGCTTGCCGCCGTCGGGATTTTCGCGGTGCTTCCTTGCTTTTGGACATTGCCGACAGCATTGCTCAGCGGCAGTGCTGCGGCTGGAGGCATTGCGCTCATCAATTCGATCGGCAACCTCGCGGGGTTCGCCGGTCCCTATGCGATCGGTTTCATCAAGGATCAGACCCAAAGCTTTGCGCCCGGCCTGATCTTCATCGCCGTATTGGCGTTCATGTCGTTCGTTGTGGTGCTGCTATTGGGGCACGATCACGCACTTGAGCGGCATCCGGCTCCTGAATTGGCAGAGTGAGGTCGCCCGCCGCGCGCTCGATCGCCCCATCGCCGGTCGAGCAGCAGGGCGTCTAGGATCCTAGCGTCTGGCGGCAGGGGCGGGCAGGGCCAAGAAGGGCGCTCGCGTTCCCGCCGTGTGACCCCTTACGTCCTGTGGTGGGCAACGGCTTCGCCGGCGGTTTTATCGTGGCTGCGGCCGCGGGCTGCGGCCAAACAATTGGGGGGCGTGGCGCCTCGGTGTCTTTCGCCGCTTTGGTCGAACCGTTCCCGCCCCGCTCAGGCGCTCGTGCCCGACCCATCTGTTGCCGACATGGCCCCCTCGATTGCCTGCACGCGAGCCGCCCGCTAGGCTACTCGATGCCTCAACACACTGGGAATGCCTTCAAAATCTTGTCAACGCCGGGGCTGGCCGACCGTCGCTGAGCCGGCTTCATCGCAAAGGAGCAAAGGTCCCCATGCTTTACGATGTCATGACGATCAGCGTGCAACCGGGTAGCCCCGCCCAGGCATTGGCGAAACTCGAGGGAGCGCTCGGGCGACTATCGCTGCGCGGCGAACTGTTGACGTGCTGGCTATCGGAAATCGGCGCCCTTAATCGGATTCTGCTCATCCGTGGCTATACCGACATCAACGCGCTCGAGACCGATCGACAGACGATCACCACCCAGGCCGATCCGTTTGGACTCGGCGAGCTGGTAACTGCCGCGGACCTCGACCTCTATGTGCCGTTTGAGTTCGTTGAGCCGATGCGACCGGGATCTAAGGCGGCGTTTTACGAGGTACGCACCTACGGGCTCAAGCCCGACGCGCTGGCGCCAACCAAGGAGGCTTGGCGACAGGCCCTGCCCGAGCGTGCCAAACTCTCGCGGGTGTTGATGGCCATGCATACCACCAGTCCGACGCCGCGTTTCATGCACATTTGGCCATATGAGTCCCTTGCTGACCGCCAGCGCATCCGAGCGGAGGCGGTCGCGCGAGGCGTTTGGCCACCGCGCGGCGGCCCGGGGCGTCTGTCGACACAGCAGACCGACATCTACCTTCCTGCTCCTTTTTCGCCGATCGGGTGAGGCCGCGGAGCATGTCGTAACCCGTCCGCCAGCTAAACCAGGCGCAGGTTGAACAACTCTTGCCGGCGACGAGCGCGCCGTACCCCGGGGCGTCCGAACGCCCGCGTTGCGACCCACGTAAGTGGCCGCACCGCTGCAATGGCGCCATGCGAAAAGGGCCGGCCACTCGCCGGTCGGCCAGTGCCCGTGATTGCCGCGATCAAGGTCCGATTGCCGCTCAACGTTGAGCTCAGTGTTTCTCGAACGCTCACCGTCCAGGTCCTCGTCGGAGACCTCGCGGATGCGGGTTTTTTTACGCTTCTCCGCGATGTCACCAGTGTCCCATCGCACCATCGCGGCCAGGACTTACTGATCGTGACGCTTTCTCACAGGCTTCAGCGACCCGCCGTGATTTCGCAAGCGATCAGCAACAAACTATTCAGCACGCCTTCCGCTCCTGGTCCACGATCGGCGATGGTATTTGTCGCCCTTGAGATTTGCCCTTAACCGCGACGGGCGTTAGCGCGTGAAAAAGCGCTGCACACGCATCCTGCTTTGTCGGAGCGCTGTGGAATTCGGCATTTTCGTAGTGCTCGCGCTCCCCGCATTTGACATCGACCCGGAAATCATTAGGTCGGGCTCATGTCGATTGTGGTCTCCGCTGCGATCGGACTTGCCGGGCTTGCTACTGGCCGCCGCGCATGAAGGCCGCCCTCGCTTGCTCGATTTGACGTTCGGTCGCCAGATTCTGGGTAACTGTTGGCTTTGTCGTGCCTCCGTGATCCCCAAGTGGGCCCGGGGTGCGACGCAACGGGCTAGGTTCGATTATCACAAAATTGTGCATGAAACGCCATGCAGGGTGCTTCGTATGATGGAGTAGAGGCGCTGCTTGCGTGATGCGGGGCAGGGGGGTATGCGGGAGCGCCTGTTTGACAGAAAAGGAAACCGACGGATGACGGCCTCCGCTGTGGATCACGGTGCCGGCACATTGCCAGCCGTCTATCGGCATTCGTTGCTGGTGCGGCTGACCCACTGGATCAACGTGCTCTGCCTGACGCTGCTGCTGATGAGCGGTCTGCAAATCTTTAATGCGCATTCGGCCCTGTACTGGGGGGAGGCGTCGGATTTCGCAAAGCCGATCCTGGCCATTACGGCCCGCGACAAAGATGGCAGCCATTTCGGAGCCACCGAGGTGCTCGGCCACACCTTCGACACGACGGGGGTGCTTGGGCTCAGCGGCCCCCCTGACAATCGGCAAGAACGGGCCTTTCCGGCATGGATCACGCTGCCGGGTTATCAGGACCTTGCTACGGGGCGACGCTGGCATTTTTTCTTCGCTTGGATGCTGGTCATCAATGGCATTGTCTATCTCACGTCGGGCTTTCTGCGGGGGCACTTCTGGCGGGACCTCCTCCCGTCGCGTAAACAGTTCCGCCACATCGGCCGCTCGATCGTCGAGCATCTACGCCTGCGCTTTCCCAGGGGCGAGGAAGCTAAGCATTACAACGTGCTGCAGAAGCTCTCGTATCTGATCGTGGTATTTGTCGTCTTGCCGCTGCTGATCATCGCGGGACTAACGATGTCACCGGGAATCGATGCCGCCTTCCCATGGCTAACAGGCGTTTTCGGCGGACGTCAATCGGCCAGAACCGTGCATTTCTTGGCCGCCTTCACGTTGGTGGCGTTCGTGGCGGTGCACGTGTTGATGGTGCTGATTTCCGGCCTATGGAACAACATGCGCTCGATGATCACCGGCTACTATACGATCAAACCCGCAGGAGATACCCATGGCGGCTGACCAAATGTTCGACCGGCGTCGGCTCTTGACGCGTGCCGCCGCGCTTATCGGTGCAATGCCGCTCGCGGGATGTCAGGACCTCTCCACGAACCCCACCGTGCTCAACGTGCTCGGCCTCGCCGAACCCGTCACCCGCCGGCTTCAACGTCTAATCCTTTCCGACGACGCGCTGGCACCGGAGTTCACGGAAGCGGATATTTCCAAGACTTTCAAGCCTAACGGAAGCACCGAACCCGAAGACCAGGAATACCAGGATCTGCTGGGCGGCCAATTCAAGGATTGGCGTCTGCAAATTACCGGGTTGGTCGAACGCCCGCTGACGTTGTCGCTTGAGGATCTGCGCGGGCTGCCATCGCGGACCCAGATCACCCGCCACGACTGTGTTGAGGGGTGGAGTTGCATCGGCAAGTGGAAAGGGGTGCCGCTGGCGCGGCTGCTGGAGCGCGCGAGTCTTAAACCACAGGCCCGCTACCTGGTGTTCTATTGCGCGGATACGTTGGGCGAGTCCCTCGATGCAGCCAAGTATTACGAGAGCATCGGGTTGCAGGACGCTTTCCACCCGCAGACTCTGCTCGCCTACGAAATGAACGACGCGCCTTTGACGGTGGCGCATGGGGCTCCTCTGCGGCTGCGGGTCGAGCGGCAGCTGGGCTATAAAATGGCCAAATATGTAATGCAGATTGAAGCGGTCGAAAGCTTTGCCACCATCGGGGCCGGCAAAGGGGGATATTGGGAAGATCGCGGCTACGAGTGGTATGCAGGCATATAAACTGGACGGACGCTCCGGCGCTCGTTCAGGAGCACCCTCATCAGCATCATCGACCAGCACGATTTCAGAGAGCAGGCCCATGCAGTCCAGCGTCAGAAAATGGCTCCTCGTTGCTGCCTTGGGGACGCTCACGTTGAGCCCCGTGGCGTTCACGTTGAGCCCCGTGGCGTTCGCCCAACAGGCTCCGAGTGCAGGTGCCACCCCTCCTGTCGTCGTAAAGCCCAGAGTGCGGGGCACCATCGTCCAAGTCGAGGGCAGCACGCTCACCGTCAAGTCCACCGGCGGCGCCCTTCTCAACATCCATCTCAACAACAACGCAAAAATCGTGGCGATCGTTGCGGCGTCGTTGGCCGACATCAAGCCCGGCAGTTTTGTCGGGACCACGGCAGTCCCGCAACCAGGCGGGACCTTGCGGGCCACCGAAGTGCATATCTTTCCGGAATCAATGCGAGGAACCGGCGAGGGGCATCGGGCGTGGGATTTGGGCCCTACGAGCACCATGACGAACGGCACCGTCGCATTGGCGGTGCAAAAAATCGAAGGCCATACGCTTACGATCAAGTACAAGGACGGGGAAAAGACCGTGGTTGTCACGCCCGACACGGCCATTGTGTCCTATGTTCTGGCGGATCGAAGCGAGCTTAAGGCGAATGCCAAGGTCTTCATCGGCGCGGCCACCCAAAACGCTGACGGGAGCCTGGAAACCGATCGCGTCAATGTCGGCCGAGATGGCCTTACGCCGCCGATGTGATCCCCGGGGGAGCGGTAGCCGTTCGACTGCGTTGATCCAACGGATCGTCAGCGCGTGCGCCCTCGTTCGCGGCCGACCGTGATCGGCAGTTGGGGGCGGTCTTCGAGCCCCGCAAGCCAGAGGAGGCGGCTGGAGACGCCTTCCTCCGGGGCGCCAGTGGCCGGTCCCTGCGAGATTTAAATCGGCAGTGGCCCGTGCCATAGGCCGCACCTTTCCCCCTTCAAGGTCCCCACCACTGGTTTGCTGCCCCCTCGCCACCGCCCTGGGTGTCGCGCCCCAAATGTGGCGGGGAGACCTGTCAAGGGCATCAACAGCGCTATTGTGCCGTTGCGCCGCTTGGTTTTGAATGAGACCTTGACGTGATGCCGCGGGGGGTCTTGAAAGTCTGGCCAAAAGCGCCGCGCCTGTGAAGAGGCGCCTCCGGCGTGGTTGGCGAGAGCCGCGGAACGAGACGGGGTTAAGCGAGGAACGGTAAAGCTGCGCTTGGGTCGCTTCGTTGATCTAGGCGCAGGTTTCTACGAGCGGGGAAAGAGGGGTCGAGAAGCCAGCTGTCCGTATTGCCCGGATCCGGTCATCCGGTCCATCATCCATGCGGTGACGCGAATCAGTCCGCGCATCCTCTGGATGTTGCGCCGTGCGGCGCCTGCGGCCTATCGAGCAAAGAACCATCGTCAAAAGCATAGGCTGATTCGCATGCCTGAGTGCCTGCACTACGGACCGGTGTTTCGCTGCGCGTTACCGGCCGATGCGCCAATCCCAGTCAGGACCTCCCGATACAACGTCAGGATCCGGCCGCTTCGGCGCGGCCTTCCCAAGCCAACCGGCAACTGAAATGCCAAACAGGAACGTTCTGTCATCCCGGCGTCCCTCGGCCTTCGCAATCGCAACGGTCAGCCTATGCGCAATAGCCGCGCATGAACGGTGGTGCGGGCTCAAGGTCTGCCGCCGTTGCTTGATCCGCGAATTGGCATCAATTTGGGGTTGTCGACCTTATGACGGAGCGGTGTCATGACAGGTGGTTGCGAAACGAGGCGGCGGATCCTCTGCGTATTCCCGCACTATGCTCCCTCGTTTGGTACCTTCGAATATGCCTTTCCGCTGATGGACGGCGTCCAGGCCTTCATGCCGCCCCAGGGGTTACTCGTCGTGGCCGCGTCACTGCCCGGGTCATGGGAAGTGCGCTTCATCGACGAAAACATGAAGCCCGCAACGGTCGACGACTTTCGATGGGCTGACGCCGTCTGTGTGAGCGGAATGCATCTTCAGCAGCGGCAGATTGAAGATATTTGCCGGCGCGCCCACACGCTCGACAAGACAACGGTGTTGGGCGGACCCTCCGTGTCGGCGTGTCCAGAGCGTTATCCGGATTTCGACTATCTCCATGTTGGAGAGCTCGGAGATGCCACAGATGAGTTGATTGTGCGGTTGGGACGCGACCCATCGCGACCCGCCGATCAGGTCGTGCTCACGACGCGGGAGCGCAGAGAGCTGAGCGAGTTTCCGATGCCTGCCTACGAGCTCGCATCGCTGCATCGGTATTTTATCGGCAGCATTCAATTTTCCAGCGGTTGCCCCTATCAATGCGAATTCTGCGACATCCCGAGCCTGTATGGTCGCAATCCGCGTCTCAAAACTCCCGCCCAGGTTATTGCCGAACTTGACAAGCTCCGTGCGCACGGTTGCGACGGAGCGGTCTATTTCGTTGACGACAATTTTATTGCGCACCGCCGGGCGGTGCGCGAGTTGCTTCCGCACTTGATCGAGTGGCAACGCCGCAACGGCTATCCGCTGCGTTTTGCTTGCGAGGCGACGCTCAATATCGCCAAGCGACCGGAAATTCTCGAACTTATGCGCGAGGCTGGCTTCGAAACGGTGTTCTGCGGCATCGAGACTCCCGATCCGGAGGCTCTCCACGCCATGGGAAAGCAGCACAACACCATGGTGCCCATCCTCGAAGCGATCGGCACGCTCAATCGTTTCGGCATGGAGGTGGTGTCCGGCATCATTCTCGGCCTCGATACCGACACCTTGGAGGCGGGACCGGCGCTCCTGGAATTCATCGAACGCTCGCACATCCCGATGCTGACCATCAACCTGCTGCAGGCCCTGCCACGCACCCCCTTATGGGATCGATTAAAACGCGAAGGACGGCTGGTCGAAGACGGGGGCCGCGAATCGAATGTGGATTTTCGGCTGCCCTACGAGCAGGTTCTGGCAATGTGGCGGGACTGCATGGCTCAAGCCTATCAGCCAAAGGCAATATTTGCTCGATACGCCCATCAGCTGCGCGAGACCTATCCGCACCGGCTCAAGGTTCCCAATAGCCGGGAGCGGGTGTCATGGCGCAATATTCGCCGCGGACTCTACATGCTTCGGCGCATCCTTTGGGAGGTCGGCGTCCGTGCCGATTATCGCCGCGAGTTTTGGCGCTTTGCATGGCCGCGCCTCGTCCGCGGCGATATTGAGTGCGTCATTGCTGTCGGACTCGTCGCCCACCATTTGATCGTGTTTGCTCGCGAAGCCGTTGCCGGCCGTCGCAACGCTTCGCACTACTCCGCCAAATTGCAAGAAGCCGCGATCGCGGCCGAATAGGTCAATACACCCCTTTGGCGGAAGCTGCCAAACGTGACCTCCGTTAAAAGCTCCCACGATTTGCTTGAGGCGCACCGGTGCCAACGCAAGCCCGGGTGCCGGTCTATTTGTAAACCAGCGGGTTCTTTGCTGCGACAGGTGGTGCTTCCTCGAAGCAGCAGAGCCTATAGCTCACTTCACCAAAGAGGGTCCCACCTTGCGGTGCAATCACGTTGCCCGCGCCGGGAGTTCCTCCGTGGTGTGCGCCCAGGAATGAAGAAGGTGTTGTGCAGACCGCCGTCGGCCACCTTCACCGGAGGTGTGATCTGTTGTATGAGGGCCGGTTGGGCGACGACGGCTGCGTACGTACCGCCGAAGATGGACCACCGGGATTGATCAGAAAGCTAACAATATCGCCGCAACGCCGAGATGGGTCTGGTTGGGACATCCGTTATTATGCGGCGCGCCCATTGCAACAATGGTTGCCTGATACGTGAGTGCTTTATATGCCGGGGCGGGGAACATCTGCCGACGAACCAATGAACACGCCCGCGTTCGTTTGCGGAATTTCGCCAGGCTCAATCGCTGCGGCGGGCCGAGACACCGCCGTTACCGCCAGACCCGTGGCGACGACCGCAACGCAAGTACGCACATTTGCCATTGAGCTGACTTGTTGTGCCGCAGAAGACCTGAAGGTATTAGGTCCCCCGCGGAGAAGGACCTTTGTCAGGGGGAGCGGCAAATTTATATTGCCATTTCATTGCCTCCTTTGCGGAGAGCCGGGATCTTTATCCTGTGTCGAGGCATATTTGGGTCGGGATTCAGACGTTATTGAAACCGTGTTGAGATATTCTCGCGTCGACGATCTCAGGTCGTGGGCACGGGTCGGCTCTCGCACCGACGTCATTAAGCCATGACGGCGCCATATTGCCCGCAGCAGGCGTTCTGTTCCGTGCGCAAGCGCTCACGTGTCGTTGACACTTTGAGCGGCTCGAGGATCAGACCATCGCTTCCCGGTTGCGCTCACGAACGACTGTTTGACAGTAACCCGCGCACGAGCCCTCACGTTTACTTGATCACGGCGACGATGAGGGGTCATATGATCCACGTTTGCTCTCTTGGGCGCATGCGTCGACGCGACCGCAACCTCCGCGCGCGCGGCCGCGACAATCAGATCGGCCGTGCGCCCGCTCGCAAACGTTCGCTCTTGTCTCTCTCTTAACGCTCTTCTCTCTTGGTTAAGTTGAGCGCAACGGCCCCTCGTTGCGCCAACGGGGAGCTTCCGCTATAACCCAAATGGGGCGGTCCTGCCGCAAAAGCGCCTCGATCCGGCGCACAGTGCAGTTCGCGAGAGGAATCCTCGGGGATTTCCCCGGCCGGGGTGCTGTTGGCGACGCAAGGTCATACACGGGGTGACGGGAATGCGTAGAGCGCTGACGCGACGTTGGGCCTATACGATAGGCGCCGTCATGGGTCTGTTTTTGGTCGTTGGTCATGGCACGGCCATCGCCCAAGAGAACGACGACGACGAGGACACGTTCGAGCAGAAGATCATCAAGGGGGTCCTCGGAGGGATCGGGCTCGACGTTGGACGCCCGGGAATCGATTATAGCGAGCGGGCGCCGCTCGTTATTCCCCCAAGTTCCGACCTGCCGCCGCCTCAAGCCGCGGCCGCCCCCCCGGCTGACTGGCCCAAAGAGGCACATCGAAAGAAGCCAACCTCGAAGAAGAAACTCGATGCGAACGCATCGGTCAGACAGGCTGATGTCGAGCACGCAACCGCCTCGGCAGCGGAAATGAGCGGTGGTCCCAAGCCCGCTACGGGAGCAAGTGGTGCGCCGCCCATCCCCACCGATCCTGTGGACAACACTTCCGATGTGGGAGGACGGCCCCTGCCTGCGTCGATCGTCGACAAGATCGGGCTATTTAATCTTTTCGGCAATAAACCCGAGCAAGCACAATTCGTCCATGAACCTCCGCGCGTTAACCTGACTCAACCGCCGTCAGGGTATCAGACGCCCTCGCCGAATTACCCCTACGGGATCGCGCAGGTTAAGAAAGGGCCGTCCACCCAGGAGATGGGCCAGACGACGGACCCGGTCGCGGCAGACCCGGCTAGCGGTGCAAAGTAGCGCCGGCCCTCGGGGCCGGGTTTCCTAAACCTGTGAGCCTGAAGATGCGCCGCGGCGTTTTTGCATCGCCCGTTCGCACCGCAACGGATGGCGAACGGGTACCCAAAGCGCACAAGACACCGGCGTGATTTGGGTCGCCAAGCCTTCCGGGTTCGGTCCTTAGCGTTTCCTGGCGGTCGCGCGCTCACCCAGCGCGAGAACAGTGTTATCGGTTCGAGTTGCAGTCCCGGCGTCTGCGCAGTCCCACGTGACCGTCAGGAGCCGCCGCCGCCCGTTGCGCTTTCGCAATCCTGGATTCGCCCCTGACCATCGTCGGTGTAGCAGCCCCAGGTCGACGTGATCCAATAACCATTGGGGCCAACCCGGACGAAGTGGGGCGTCTCGGCGGCGCCAAATGCCGCAGCAGTGTGCCGAGGATGATTGTCACTGTGGGGGAAAGCCGGAGCCACAGTGTGCCGAGGATGATTGTGACTGTGGGCGAAAGCCGGAGCCGCTGATACGACGACGGCCAGTGCCACGGTAACGAGAGACAGGTTGCGCATCGACGATGCCTCCAAACTTGAAAGTCATCAGCGAGCAATCTTCGCGATGATGGGTTGCACCAAATTGAAAAGCCCCTTTCGCCCTTGCCTCGACCGCGATCGACAGGGCACGCGTCGAGTTCACTGAACGAGGCCCGGCACGGCGCAAAGTTTGTTGCTCAGCTGCGCCTGCCGCGCTCGTGCCTGCGCCCGCAAGCGGGCTTGATCCTGCGGGCCCACGCATTCAACGCTTCGATTGACCGACATCTTGATTCGAGAAGTCGTTGATTGTCGGTCAGGATTTGCGGCCGCACTGTCAGGTTTTTCCTGACCTAGGGACAATCACCTTCGATCGGACATGGCGATTGTCGGACGCTGATGCGAATTGCACCTGCTGTTGAAGGCCGAGGCCACTCAAGCTCGAGACGGTGCCTCAACAGTCGTCTACCGATCCTGTGCCCAGTACTCCGACCAGAGCGCTATTGCGCTTGACTGGTGGGCTTCGACCTTGGCCCGCGGCGCTGATGGCGCAGTCCCAATCGGCCCATCGATTGATGGATCTCGACACCTCCTGCGGGGTGGTGCGTGCCAGCAGACGATTTCCTCAGATGTCAGAGCAACAATCGCCGCGGCCCCGGCGCCAAGATCTTGCATGGTCAGCCTCAAGCCCTCGTGCCCGTGCACACAGGGCGAATGGCGGCCCTGCTCCTGGTTCCCGTAATCTGTACGCTGAGTTCGCTGCTACGATCCTCCGGAGTGCGGCGCCGAAATAGGTGATTGAGATGCATCAGGCGGCAGCGTAATAAGCCGTCACGTTGTCGCCGCATTTGACGACGACCCAACAGGTCGCGGGGAGTTGGGTTCGGCACTAGCGCTAGCCATCCGGGAGGGCATTACCTATGGACCATCAGTGCGCATCGATGCCGACAATGCATCGCGCCGTTGTCGTTGTGGCATTGGCCCTGCTGGTGTTGGGGGACGGGGCGAGTGCCTTAGCCCAGCAGACGACGCCCTCGCCGACCGCACCTAAGGCACAAGTGAAGAAGCCCAGTACCTCACTACCGTCCGCGCCTGCAACCTCCCAACCGGCGGCGCCGCCGGCAACCGCCCAGCCTCAGGGCGCCGATCTCACCAAGCAGCAGTTCATCTTTTCGCCGTGGACTAAGATCTGCGGCAAGGACGGACCTGAAGGCACGAACGCCAGAGACGTCTGTGCCGTGTTGACAGAAGCGCGTGTTGCGTCCGGGCAGATCGCCGTGTCGGCGTCGCTGGTCGAGCCTCGGGACGGGGCGCAGAAAATACTCCGCGTCACGTTGCCGCTCGGCGTCAGATTGCCTTATGGGACCCGTATTCTCATTGATCAAGGCGCTCCTCTGCAGAGCAACTATTTGATGTGCCTCGTGGGATGCTTTTCCGACTACGAGGCCAAACCCGACATGGTGGACAAGCTCAAGAAGGGCCAGACGTTGACCGTTCAGGCGATCAATCCTGGCGGCTATCAGATCAGCGTCGATGTACCGCTCATGGATTTTGCCAAGGCCTATGACGGCCCGCCGACAGATCAGAAGGTCTTGATTGAACGGGAGAGAAAGCTGGAGGGGGAATTGGCACGTCGTGCCGAGGAGACGCGCAATAAGCTCGAAGGTCAGCCGCCTCTGGCCGCACAATCCAAAGACCCATTTACAGCTCCGGCCAGCAAATGAATTGGCGGCGATCAAGTGTCGCCGCTCCGGACTTGATCTGTCGACACTAGCGGCGGCGGCGGGTGGCGCGCACGGTCGATTGCGTACCTGCGGCCAGGCCGTTCGCCGATCGCAACTTCGCGTGATGATGTCGCCGCATGTTCGCTCAACGCAAAGCCATCCCGCTGTTATTGATGTTGCGGACTTTCGCTTGACGCTGCGGTCCGTTGAGGAAGCTCGAGGCGCGCCCGCCAGGCGCAGCGATAGGGGCCGAGTCGCGGGCTCACAAAGGGCCGACAGGGCGTCAGGCGTGGCACCGAGGCCTGGTCGGGTGCGGCCAGTGCCAGCGCGCCGGCGACGGTGCCGGCGCGATCCTGCGACAATGACACCGGCTGCGTCGGCCGAAACGCCGCAAGCAGCGATCCGAACAGCGGATTGTCGGCGAACGGTCCCTCGACAATGATTGGCCCGCAGCCGCCGAGGAGGTCGAGCGAAAAGTCGGCGACGAGCGCGCAATAAAGACTGGCCAGTGCCGTACGGCTGGCCCGATCGATCCCGTCGGTGCCCTCGAGGTGGCCGATGCGGCCTTGAAACGGCCCTCCTGCGCCGGCGAAGCAGGGCCAGGCCACGGCACCCGCCGTCAGCACCGCCTCGAGGTCCCCGAAGGTCGGTGGCGGTGCATCATCTCCGGCTATGGCGGCATATTCGCGTCCGCCCATGAACCGCGCCGTCGGGATCGGCTCGCCGAGCGCGTCGACATTGACGAGGCAGTCACGCGCCTCGTCGAGGCATTCGGCGCCACCGGCGGCGAGGATCACCGTCCACGTGCCGCTCGATATCACCACGAAGGGCTCGCCACGGGGGTGACCCAGGCGGTGACGCAGAAACGACGCGTTGGAATCGTGGATGCCTGAAAGCACGGCCGTGGATGGATCAAGGCCTGTCTGCGCCGCGACAGCGCGTGTAACCGTGCCGATGACCGTGCCCGCCGGGGTCAGGGGCGGTATTAGCCGCGCCCAACCGCGTCCCTCGGCGAGAGCGGAGAACGAGGCCGAGAACGGCCGCCACAGATCCGTGTGGCAGCCGATCGCCGTGACTTCGCCTGTCAACGCACCGCAAAGCCGCCAGGCCCAATATTGCGGCCACAATAGGAGGTGGCGCGCTGCCCTGAACTGCGTGGGAAAGCGCGTTTCCAGGAAATAGAGCTGGCGGCCCAGATTGAGGCCGAACGGCAGGAAGGCCGATCCGGTATCGGCGAATGGATCGCGCAGGGCCCGATACGCCTCCCCGACCTCTTCGAGTGTTGGCTCTTCGTAGTCCATCACCGGCAAGGCGAGACCTTCGGGGGTGACGAGGGCCGCACAGGCTCCGTGGGCGACCGGCACGATCACACCGATCTCTAC
>Ga0126381_100006143_pt1 | contig 13281 bp, 11 predicted proteins | sample PanSoiMetPlot_28_FD_96465 | JGI IMG/M metagenome (GOLD analysis project Ga0126381, IMG submission 96465) | Tropical forest soil microbial communities from Panama - MetaG Plot_28 | ecosystem: Environmental > Terrestrial > Soil > Tropical forest > Bulk soil | place: Panama | collected 2016-02-17
CCTGGCTGTCGAAGACGTTGTTGCGGATGTTTATGGGTCCGTTGTAGCCAATGCCCGGGCTGCCATCGGTGGCGTTGACTGTGACCCAGCTCTGGCCGTTGAAGTTGTGCAGGAAGTTGCCGGACAGCTCGACTCCGTCCACACCGGACTGCTGCCCCTTGTCCGACTGGATGTAAATGGCGTGGCCATAGTCCAGGTGGCGGGCGCAACCGCTCTCGTGAGTGGTGCCATCGATACGGATCCCGCGGATGGCAACATTCGAGACGTTGCGGATCCAGAACACCGCCTGAAAGTTGCCGGTAGGCGCCACCTGCAGCACGGTACGCCGTGCACCCTGCGACCCATCACCGACGATTGAGGTGCCCGCGGGGACGGTCATCCCCGCCGCGAATCCGTGAGGACTCAGAGTGTAGGTGCCCGCGGCAATGTGAATCGTGCGTCCCGCGCACTCGCTGAGCACTTTGGTGAGTGCCGCGAGGTTATCGCTGCCGTCTGCGCGCATGCCGTGCTCGCTCGCCTCGCAGGTCGACTGTGCGTGCACCCGCGGCACTAGCGCCATGAGCGCCAGACCCCCGACCACGAGTCGGAGCGCCACACCCGATGCGAACCTGACAGCGCTTGAGGCTTCCATGAAGCTGTTCTCCCGAATCGATTCGCTGCAGCAGGTACTCACTGGCTCACCTGGAGACGCAATGAGTCTGCATTGGCAGTGTACCAGGCATAGACCTGCTCGATTCCCGACCGAAGTGCGATTTTCGGACGCCAGCCGAGTGCACTGATCCGGCTCACATCGAGCAGTTTGCGCGGGGTGCCATCTGGCCTGCTCGCATCGAACTCGTGCACTCCGCGGTAACCGGTGACATCCCTGACCATGTCGCACAGCTCCGCGATGGTGACATCTGCTCCGCAGCCGACGTTTATGATCGATTCATCTTCGTAGCGCTCGAACAGCATCACGGCTGCGTCCGCCAGGTCGAAAACGTGCAGGAACTCACGCCGCGGCTTGCCGCTTCCCCAGACTACGACGCGGGGCTCGTCGCGTAGCTTCGCCTCGTGAAAACGCCGGATGAGTGCTGGCAGCACATGGGCATTCTCCAGGTCGAAGTTATCACCGGGCCCATAGAGGTTCGTCGGCATGAGGCTGATGGCATTGAAGCCGAACTCCCGCCGGTAAGCCTGGCACATCTTGATGCCGGCGATCTTCGCCACCGCGTACCACTCGTTGGTCGGCTCGAGTGGACCGCTGAGCAGGTACTCCTCCTTCAGCGGCTGCGGGGCGAGGCGCGGATAGATGCAGCTCGAGCCGAGGAACACGAACTTCTTCACACCCGCTCCGGCTGCCGCATCGATCACATTGCTCTGGATCAGAAGATTGTCGCGGATGAATTGTGCCGGGTGGGAGTTGTTGGCGCTGATTCCACCGACGCGCGCCGCCGCCAGAATGACCGCTGCCGGCCGCTGTTGCAGCAGGAACTTGCGCACCGCGGATTGATCGGTGAGGTCGAGCTCCGCGCGCGTGCGCAACAGCAGATTGTCGTAGCCGGCGCGTCCGAGCGCGGCGACGATCGCCGCGCCGACCATACCGCGGTGCCCGGCGACGTAGATGAGCGAATGACGATCGAACGTCATAGCGCGTTATTCGAGGTTGCGTGCGACCCGGTAGCCTTCTTTGGCCACCAGCGCGTCGCGCTTCGCGAGCGCCAGGTCGTTTTCCACCATTTCGCGCACCAGCTCTTCGAAGCTGACTTCCGCGCTCCAGCCGAGCTCCTTGCGGATCCGGCTGGCATCGCCAAGCAGCGAATCCACTTCCGACGGCCGCAGGTAACGCGGATCGACCCGCACGACGATGCGCTCGCTGTGGCGATCCACTCCCTGCTCGTCAACTCCATGCCCACGCCACTCGATGTCCATCCCCAGATGGCTCCCGGCCAGCACCACAAAATCACGCACTGAATGCTGCTCACCGGTGGCAACGACATAGTCGACCGGCTGCGCCTGCTGCAGCATCAGCCACTGCGCCCGCACGTAGTCGCGGGCGTGGCCCCAGTCACGCCGCGCGTCCAGATTGCCGAGATGCAGAGTCTGCTGCAGCCCGACGTGAATGCGCGCCAATGCCCGGGTGATCTTGCGTGACACGAAAGTTTCGCCGCGCAGCGGCGACTCGTGGTTGAAGAGTATGCCGTTGCAGGCATAGAGACCGTAAGCCTCGCGGAAATTCACGCAGATCCAGTGCGCATAGAGCTTGGCCACGCCGTACGGTGAGCGCGGGTAAAATGGCGTGCTCTCGCGCTGCGGGCTCTCGCGCGCCTTCCCGAACATTTCGGATGTTGAGGCCTGGTAGAAGCGCGTGCGCGTACCGAGGCCGAGCATCCTGACAGCTTCGAGCAGCCTCAGCGTGCCGAGCGCATCGGCATTGGCGGTGTACTCGGGCGTCTCGAACGAGACGGCCACGTGGCTCTGTGCGGCGAGATTGTAGATCTCATCCGGCTGGACCTGTTGGACGATACGAATGAGGTTGGTCGCGTCCGTCAGGTCGCCATAGTGGAGTATCAGGCGCACGTCGGATTCGTGCGGGTCCTGATAGAGATGGTCGATCCGCTCTGTGTTGAAGAGCGATGCCCGGCGCTTGATACCATGGACGATGTAGCCCTTCGCCAGCAGGAGCTCCGCCAGGTAAGCGCCGTCTTGCCCGGTGATTCCAGAAATCAAGGCGGTTTTCGCCATACGACACGCCACAGCCGTCAGTGGCGTCAGTTTAGCATCCGAGCGGTCATCGATTGACTCAGGACGGTATGAGGGCTCACGGCAGGGTGGCCGGCGCGGGCAGCGACAGCGTCCGGATGCTGTTGATCACTTCGGCAGAGGCATCGTTCGGATCAGCTCCACCGGTGCCGGCCATGATCACCAGCCGCGCCGTGGCTGCGTTACCGCCAACAATGTAGCAGGTCGGGGCGTGCCGTGGCTCGAGCTTTCCATCATCAGGTAATCCAGATCCCGCGTCGGCCTTCAGTTGCTTCCAGTCGATGCCGTCGCGCGAATACCAGAGGTCCGCGTGGTTGATCCCGTACCTCACTGTGCGCGTGCCCGTATTGTTCCAGTCAGTCGGCGCATAGCCGCCGACCAGCCAGATGACGCCATCAGGGCCGGTCGCAACGCAGGGCCACATGCGCGCGGACCATGCGGCTGGCCGGGCGCTTTGTGTCCAGTTGACGCCATCCGGGGACGACCAGATATCGTTGTATACGCGCGAATAGTCGCACCCACCGCCACCCATGACCCACAATTTCCCCCCCAGCGTAAAGGCGGCCGCTCCACATCGGGGCGTGAAGCCCGGAATGACACCCATGAAGGTCCAGACGGCAGCGTTGGGATCGGTGCTGCGAAACACGTTGCCGCTGTCCGGCTGCAGGAAGAAGAGCGTGCCGCCTAATGCCAAGGCTCTGACGTTCTCGTTGGCTCTGGTCAGCCCCGCAAGCGGCCCGGGTGCCGCAGTCCCATCGGCGAGGTTATTGCGCAGCCACGTCACGCCGTCGACAGACCGCCATACCGTGGCGCCGATCGCCGTCAGCTGGCCATTCCAGACCGTGAGCGCGCTGTACGAGTCATAAAAGTCCGTCGGCAGCGGTGCGTCCGGGACACCATCGTGATCGACCGGGTTGGCATCGCGTGGATCGGGCGTAGTGGCCGTCGCAAAGGAGGGGCTTGTGTTCCAGGATACGCCCTGCGAGTCGGTGGAGGACCACAGATCGTAGAAGCTGCAGGTCGAGAAGCAGCTGTTGGAGTTGGTTGGGTCGGCAAAGCCACCGCTCAACCATAACCGCCCGAGGAACGTCGCGCCGTGGGCACTGTCTCGGGCGGGGAATGGCCCGTTCCCTGGCGTCGGATCCCAGGCCGGCACCCGGATCGTCGCGCCACCGCCGGCGAGATTTCTGCCGTCGGGGCTCAGGTACACGTCGCCGCTGGCGAACTCGGCGAGCAGTCCTCCGCCGACCTTGACCAGTCGTGTGACCGCGCCGTGCGCGTGCGGCACAGCCGAAACCGTGTTGCCACCTCCGCCGATATCACGGTTGTCCGGGCTGTAGAACGCCGCGCCGTCCGCGAACAGCACGACCACGGCGGCGCCGGGCCCTACCGGCACGATCTGCTGCACCTGGCCGCTGCCCAGATAGATGCGCACACTCTCTCCGCCGCCGCCGAGGTTAAGCCCGTCGGGACTGTAGTAGACCGTGCTGCTGTTGGTGAACGTTACGTCCACCCCACCGTCCACCAGCGTGAGTGTCTCCACCTGCAGCGCGCCGTCGTAGGCGCTGACCGTCGCGCCACCACCCGCAAGGTTGTGCCCGTCGGGGCTGTAGAACACGGAGCCGTTGGCGAGCAGCGCATCGACGCCGGTACCCACGGCGACGATATCGGCGACCTGCTGGCCGCCGCTCACGAGGACCGTCGAGCCGCCACCGCCGAGGTTGAATCCATCGGGACTGTAGAACGCCTTACCGTCAGGAAACAGCGACACCACCGCGGGGTCCCCGGAAAGCTTGACGACCTTCGTGTACAGGCCCGTCTCAAGCTCCGAGCTCGTGGCGAGCGCCGCCTGGCTCTGGCCACTGTTGGATGACCCGCCACCACAGGAGCTCACGCCGAGCGCGGTCCCGATCAACATCGCTGCCAGTCCCGCAAGCGCCGGGCGCATGGCTCTGACCCCCATGAGATTCAACATGACCTCACTTTCAGATTACGAAAAATTCGACATCATCTGCAACGCTCCACGGCGCGCGCCGCTGACCCCGCCGCGCCTGAAGCATCAACAGATGCAGCTTCGCCCGAGCCAGCGGTAGCGACTCACCAGTCTGAAGTTATTGTTGACTGTTGATCGCCGACGCGTGAACGCATGAGCAGCTTCAGTATATCAGCGCCGCCCAGAAATCTGATCCAGCCGATGACCACCGCGGCAAAGACAACCACGTAAGCGGCTACGCGCCACGTCAGCTCAGGCAGCCGATGCGCCGCCGCCGCGGCGCTGAGTGCGAATGCTGCGGCGAGTGCGCCGTTGGAGCACGCGCGACGGAAGTCAGCGCGAGGAAAGCCGCACGCGACGAAGACCATGAAAAAGTATGTCCAATAGTAAACGATCCCCATGGTGCCGAAGACCCAGGCCACCGCCACCGGATCCAGCAGGCGGGACAGACTCCCGACGGTGACCACCGATGCAACCGTGAACGTGGCTTCCAGCGTGAACGCGACGTTTTGGCGCCTGAAGGAGTCGAAGGCCCTGTCCAACCAACATGTGGCGGCGAGCATCAGTGCCGGCCCCGCGAGCGCGCGCAGATACGGTCCGGTGCCGTGCCAGCGGTCCGAGAGCAGCTCATCGGTCAGAGCGGGCGCCTCGATGGCGAATACGACGTACGGGACCACCAGCATTACGAAGCCCGCTTCCACCAATCCCGCAGCGAAATGTCCGACCCTCTGTTTATTGCCGCGACTCGCGATGGAGTAGAAGACCGGCGACACCGCGCTGTAAATGAGGGAATTGGGAGCGAACGCCACCCGATACGCCAGACCGAAGCGGCCCACCGCAGCCGCACCCGCACCGATGCCCAGCATGATCTGTATCAGGCGATCGCGTACCGTGGAGGCGAGCGCGTAACCGACCATGTAGGTCGGAAAGCGGCGATATTTCCGCGCTGCGATCCGTATGGCACGCCAGGACATTCCCCCGCGCCACGCATGGGCGAGGTGCGGCGCGGTGAGACACAGACTCTGCACCGCGAGCGCGATCAGGTAGCCCCACACCAGCGCGGACAGCTGGCCAGTGAGCCGCGCGAGCAGCAGCTGCGCAACGACGGTCACGAGCGACAGCCCGAACTGACCGATGCCGATCTGCAGGAAGCGCCCGTCGCGCACGCACCAGCTGGTAAGACAGCGCTGCAGCGCGCCGATCAATGTCGCCGCCGCCAGCCCGAGGCCGAAATGCCTGGCGGCAGACAACGCGGTGCCCGAGGTCAACGCTCGCTCTGACAGCAGCACCGCGAGGACGAGTATTGCGGCCACGAGGCCGGCGATCAGCAACACCAGCGCCGTGAGGGCGCCTGCCAGGCGATCGTTCCGTGGCAGCACGATCGCGGAGTCGTAGCGCAGTCCAGCGAGCACGCCGATGATGCCGACAGTGCCGACGAAGATCACGTACTCGCCGTAAGCTCCGGGCTCGAAGGCACGCGAGTACCACGGCAAAGTGCCCACCAGCAGCAGCTGACCCGCGGCGGTGAGCGCCCCCAGTGCTCCGGCTCTCGCCACCACGCTCGCGGACATGAGTCAGGTCAGTCCACCCAACGAAGCCGGTGCTTCAGGAAACGGTACAGATCCAGTCCGGGGCCGAATGCCCTGTGATTCTGCAGGTTCGGGTAGTCGAGGTAGCGGTGCTTCGGAGCCCCCATGATGGCATCGAACTCCTCGCGCGAGACGCCGAGCTTCTTCGCGACGAAGTCCGTGTCTGGCCCGATCTGCTCGGGTGGATACGAGGGCGTGGCCATCTCCACCAGCGCCTCGGCGCGCGTCATCTGACCGCTGCAGATCAGCGTAGAGAGGTGCATGCGGCGTTTGTCGTAGCCGAACTTGTGCGGCAGGATCCAGCCCTGATAGAACTTGGTGTACAGCGACTCGTAGTGCTTGCCGCCGTAGTCTTCCCAGCCGAACTTCTCCATCAGCAAGCGCTTGGCGGCCTGCTTGTCGTAGTCCAGGTAGTCGAGCAGGAACACCCAGCGCGGCCTGTGCAGCACGATGCTGAGCACGAGCCTCGGCACCGATATCAGGGGGAAGTGCTGCAGGCGCTTGCCGGTGAATCGCCGGTAGACGCTCCTGATGTAGCGGCTGTCGAGGTGTCCCTGCGACCACTCGCGGACGTGTATCCCTTCGGTCCTGAAGTTGACGCCGTTGATGCAGTAGTTGACGTGGTGAAGGGCACTCGCCCGATAGAAGGCGGCGACTATCGCGTGGTCGGAGGGGATCTCGGAGTCGGGCGTGGAAGCGCGCAGGAACGCCAGTTGCAGTTCGCGAAACTCCTTCCAGTTGAGCACCAGCGTGGAAAGATCGATGTGCAGCGGATCGAGTATCCGCTTGATGTTGCCGACGGCCTTCTCGGAATTCCAGCCGTTATCGACGTGGATCGCGAGTGGGCGCAGCCCGAGCTCTTTCACCTTGATGGCGAGATAGCTCGAGTCGACACCGCCGCTCACCCCGATGATGCAGTCGTAGTCCCGGCGGTGCCCGCGCCGCTTGATCTCCTCGACGAGAGCATGCAGCTGACGGGTGCGCTCCTCGATGGGCAAGCCATAGATCTGTGCACGTTTGAACCAACCGGTGCAGTGGTTGCACACCCCGTTGGCATCGAAGGAGATGTCCGGATCGGTGGTATCCATGATGCAGCGGGTGCAGATCTGATAGGCGCTGGTCATGCGAGGGCCCTCGCAGGATTCCGCAGCGCTGCAATCTCCTCCGGGCGCGGGTAGCTGATCAACGGTGCCCTGTGCTTGCCGTGGAGCACGAACATGGTGCCGGCAGCGGCCGCCGCTACATCGCTCGAGTGCAGCAGCTCACGAATGTGCTCGAGCGAGCCGGCACCACCGCAGGCGATCACCGGAATCTGCACGCTCGAGGCGATCTCCGTCATGAGGTTGAGGTCGTAGCCCGAGCGGGCGCCTTCCAGGTCGATCGACTGCACGAACAACTCTCCTGCTCCGAATTGCTCCATCTGCCTCGCGTAGCTGCGCGGCTCGACGCGGGTGTTGCGGGTGCCGCTACACGTCCACACCTCGCGGCGACCGAGCAGAGTCTTCTTCACATCCACCGAAACCACCACGCTCTGTGAGCCAAACACCGTGGCCGCAGCGGCGATCAACCGGCCATCGGGCGCGCCCGACCCGATCACGACCTTCTCGATACCGATCGACAGCAGGCGCCTCACCTGCTCAATCGAGCTGATACCGCCCCCATAGGCGAGCGGCATGAAGGCCTCGGCCGCAAACTGCTCGATCATGGCGTAGTCGGGCCCGCGGCTCTCGAGGCTCGCCCTGATGTCCACGACGATGAGTTCGTCACACTCGAGATCGTTGAATAGTTTCACCGCGTTGATCGGATCGCCGAGGTACTGCGGGTCCCTGAAGCGCCGGGTCTTGAACAGCTCACCGCCGGAGAACTGCAGGCAGGGAATGACGCGTGGACGGAGCGAGCTCATGTGGAGGCAAAGTTGCCGAGCAGCTGCAGCCCGAAGCGGTGGCTCTTCTCGGGGTGAAACTGCACGCCGGCGATGTTGTCGCGCGCTATCGCCGCAGCGAACTCCTCGCCGTAAGTGCACGCCGCCAGGACGTCGCCCGGGCTCTCGCAGCTGACGCGATAGGAATGCACGAAGTAAAAGCGGCTCGCGTCGCGCAGATTCGCCGCGAGCGGATGTTCCTCCATGACCCAGCGCACTGCATCCCAGCCCATATGAGGAATGCGCAATCCGGCGCTCGCGGCGAAGCGGCGCGTCTGGGCCCTGATCAGGCCGAGCCCCTGCCGGTCTCCTTCCTCGCTGCCGAGGGTCAGCATCTGCATGCCGACACAGATCCCGAGCAGTGGCCGGCCGCTGGCGGCAAATTCAGCCACACACCCATCCAGTCCTGACCGGTGCAGCGCCTCCATGCACGCATCGAACGCGCCGATGCCAGGCAGGATCAGCCGCTTGGCCGCGCAAACCGACGCGCGGGTGGAGCTGACCTCGGCGGCCACGCGCAGCTTGCGCAGCATGTTGAGTATCGATCCGGTATTGCCGATACCGTAGTCGAGGACGCTTACCTCTGCCACTGTATCCGCCCGCGAGAAAGATCGTTGACCAGCGCCTGCGACGCGAACACGAGCAACGGTATTAGCACCAGTCCGCCGGTGAGGAACGCGGTGAACGCCGAGGTCACCTGCAGCTGGAAAACCCCATACATGCCGCTGGCGAGCAGTGCCACGGCTAGGGCCGTCTTGCCGAGACTGGTGATGTAGATGTCCATGGTCTTGACGACGAAACCAACCAGCACGGCCGTGAGCACGACGCCCACATATCCGAAATCCACCCAGGCGTCGGCGACGAAGAAGGCATCGAAGGTTGCGCCTTCCGCTCCAAAGAAGCTGGCGACCTCGGTGTGCGCCGAGCGCAGCTCGCCGCTGCCGAACAGGCTGTGGAGCAGTCCGATGTTCATGCCCCAGGTATGCGGCAGGTAGTGCGGATAGACGTAGAAGGTCTGGTAGATCACCTCGTTGTTGATCTCGAAAAACCGGTATGCGAGCCACTCGAATATGCTCGTAGTGTCGAGCTCAGGAATGGCAATCAGCGCCGCGGCGATCGCACCGACAAACACGATGAACACGAATAGCACGATGCGGCCGGCGCCGATCTCCAGGCGCCTGCGCAACTGCACCACGATGATGAGCTGCAGCACGTAGATCAGCCATGGCACCTTCTGGAAAGTCCCGAGCTTCCCGGCGAACACCGCGACGCACAGAAACACCGCGGCCGCCCGCAGGTAAGTGCGACGGCTCGCCGCAGCTTTCGTCAGCAGCAGGAAGCTCAGGAACGGTGCAATCGAGGCGACCAGCAGCTGATACAGATAGCCGCCCTGCCCGCTCAATTCCAGACGGTATTGCAGCTTCTCATGGGCGGACTCGAACGACAAAAAGTTGCGCAACTGTCCGAGTTTCCCGAACCCGAAGAATATCCCCAGCATGAACAGAGCCATCAACACCCCCAGCACCGCGAGCAGCTGGTCGGCGTGGGCGGGGTTGCTGAGCGGTGTGCGTTGCCACTGGCTGATGACCTGCCGCGAGCGTGCGGCGAGCGCCGGCATCGACCTGCTCGAGAGCTCGATACCGGTGATGAGTCCGCCCCACATCAGGATGAGGCTCAGCGTGACGGCACGGCGAACGTCCGGCAGGGTATCGGCGCCGAGGAAATAGATGATATTGCCGATGCCATACAACACGAGGAAGGAAAGCAACATCAAGGGCGTCAGCAGCAGCCGCGCAGGCTCGCGACGCCAGATGTAGAGCGCAACACCGGCGAGGCACAGCGCGTGCAGGTAATCGAGCGGCAGCATCCCGGGGCCTAGCTGGCGCGCGCTCGCGAGCGGCGCTGGCGGCGCGCGGCCAGCAACAGTCCGACGAGCAGCCCGAAACCGCTGCCGAGCACGACGATCAACGGGCGGTTCGGACTGTCGGTGTCCCACGGATCGCGAACCACGGCCGGATCGAGAACCTTGAAAGCGTATGCGTCGCGCGTTCTCGCGAGCATGGCGTCTTTCAGCTCGGTCTCCATCGTTTTGGCGACCGCGGCCTGCACTTCGACCAGGGAGGTCTCCCCGGCAGCCTGTTTCAGGAACTCGAGGCTGCGCTTGAATTCATCGATGGCGCGCGCACGCAGCGCCGCATCTGCTTCCGCGACCAGCGAGTTCGCCCATTGCGCCGCGACGGCGCGATCCCGCCAGATAATCGCGAGCGTGACTATGCCGGTGCGGTGATCCTGCGTGATCTGCAGCACTTTGTGGGTAAACCGGTCGACTCCCTCGGCGATGGTCGGTTCCTCGCCGCGCCAGCGGTTGTGCGCCGCATCCCACTTGCTGGCGAACAGCAGCGGCATGAGCCCATGGCGCTCGATGAACGCACGGGTGAACTGCCGCGAGCGCAGGTATTCCAGTGCCTCATCGGACCGTTTGCTCGCGCCCCCGAGCGAGATACCCGCAATCGCGGCCAGGCCGCCGAGCGAGCCGCCGAGATCGCTGCTGAGGCTGCCAGAGCTGACGGGCGACAACACCACCTCGGCGCGATAACGCGGCGTCAACAGGAAGGACGCCGCCCCGGCCGCGATAGCGCCCAGCAGCACGCAGCTTCCAATGACCCTGATGTGGCGTCGGATGAAGGCGGCCATCGCCACCAGGCTGATGTCCTGAGGCGGAGTCTCGCTGATATCGTTCATGTCGCTGACTCGCACAAGTCGCATATAGCCTCGACGATACGCCCGGCGGCCTGGCCTCCGCCGAAGGGACCCTCCTTGGCATCGGGCAGGCGGTCGAAGGTGCGGGCCGGAAGCCGGCTCAGCTGCTCGAGAGCCTCCCCGAGATGCGCGCCATCCCGGCCGCCGATGACATTCGCGCCAGCGCTCAGCGTTTCCAGCCATTCGGTCTCATCACGCAGCGTGACGCAGGGGCAGCCGAGGAAGTAAGCCTCCTTCTGCAACCCCCCGGAGTCGGTGAGTACCCACCTCGCGCCTTGCACCAGCGCGAGCATGTCGCCGTAGCCCACGGGCTTGATGAGCTGCAGGTTCGCCTCTGGGCGCCAGTCAGCCAGCTGGGATTGCAGGACCGCGGCAGTGCGCGGGTGCAACGGCAGGATGATGGTGCCAAAGCGCGCGGCCGCCTGGTTGATGGCGTACAGGAGCGTCCGTAGCGGCTGCACCTCGGTGTTCTCGGCGCGATGAATGGTCGCGACGCCGTATGCGCCCGGCGTGATCCCGAGAGTGCGCAGTATCTTCGAGCGCTCTCGCGCCCGTCCGGCATTGACCAACACCGCGTCGTACATGACATCGCCGGTGAGCAGTGCCCGCTCCCGCAGGCCCTCCGCATTGAGATTGTCCATGGCGGTCGCGGTGGGGGCGAACAGGATCTGCGACAGGTGATCGGTCACGATGCGGTTGAGCTCCTCGGGCATGCGCCGATTGAAGCTGCGCAGCCCAGCCTCCACGTGCGCGACCGGAATGTGCATCTTCGCCGCTGCCAGAGCACCGGCCAGCGTCGAGTTCGTATCGCCGTAGACCAGCACGAGGTCCGGACGGTGCTCCTGCAGATACGCCTCGATGCTCTCCAGCATGCGCGCCGTCTGCTGCCCCTGCGAGGCGGAGCCGATGCCGAGATTCACCGCCGGTGCGGGGATATCCAGCTCTTCGAAGAAGATGCTCGACATGGCATCGTCATAGTGTTGTCCGGTATGCACGATCTGGTCGCTGATCGTAAGGCGGGCTTGTCGCATGGCGCGGCAGACCGGTGAAAGCTTCACGAACTGGGGCCGTGCGCCCACGATGCTGGTGGTGCGGATTGCAGACGCACGCCCGGTCCTCACTGGTCGTCTCCCGCGAGCGCACAGACCCCATCGCGCAGCACGTAGTCATCGCCGGTAGCTGCGCAGCGGGCGCGGCCATTGCCGCGCAGCGGCAGCCCGAGCCGCTCACCGAAGCGGCTCATCCAGCCGATCTGCCGCGCCGGAACGCCCACCATGAGCGCGAAGGGGACAACGTTGCGGTTGACCACCGCCCCGGCCCCCACGAACGCATATTCGCCAATGGTCGTGCCGCAGATGATGGTGCAATTCGCGCCGAGGGTGGCGCCGCGGCGCACCACGGTGTCGCGGTATTCGTCCTTGCGGCTCACCGCCGAACGCGGATTGTAGACGTTGGTGAACACCATGCTCGGTCCGCAGAACACATCGTCTTCCAGAGTGACGTTGTCGTACACCGAGACATTGTTCTGGATCTTGACGTTGCTGCCGATCACCACGCGGTTGCCGACGAACACGTTCTGACCGAGCGAGCACCCGCCCCCGATGCGTGCGCCCGCGCACACGTGCGCCCAGTGCCAGACGCGGGTGCCATCGCCGATGATCGCGCCGGCGTCGATGATGGCGGTCGGATGGATGGTGACCACTTCTCAGTACTCCAGTGGCAGCGCGACGCGCCGTCCATCGCGCGCGGAAAGGTAGCTGGCGATCAACACCTCGAGCGACCGCAGCCCTTCGCGCCCGTCGGTCTCGGGCTCCACCTCGCCGCGCAGAGTGCGGATGACGTTGTCGTAATAGAGCGCATGTCCGAACCCGTAGACCGAGGTGGTCGCGTAGCTGGCATCGCGTACCTGCGCGTCATAGTCCTGCGGTTCCGCGAACTCCCAGTGCTGAATGTCGTTGACCGCGACTCCGCCGACGCGCACCGTGCCCTTCTCGCCGAGGACAGTTATCGAGCCCTCGTAGTTGCGCGGGTAGGTGAGCATGGTGACGCTCATCGAGCCGAGCGCGCCGGAGCGCCAGCGAACACAGACCACGGCCGTATCCTCCACCTGGATATCCCGTGCCAGAGTCGCGGTGTAGGCCTGCACGCTCTCGATCGGGCCGATCAGCCAGTCGAGCAGGTCGACATAGTGGCTCGCCTGGTTCATGAGTGCGCCACCATCGAATTCCCAGGTACCGCGCCAGCGGGCGCTGTCGTAATAGCTCTGCGGCCGGCTC
>Ga0126381_100006144_pt1 | contig 13281 bp, 10 predicted proteins | sample PanSoiMetPlot_28_FD_96465 | JGI IMG/M metagenome (GOLD analysis project Ga0126381, IMG submission 96465) | Tropical forest soil microbial communities from Panama - MetaG Plot_28 | ecosystem: Environmental > Terrestrial > Soil > Tropical forest > Bulk soil | place: Panama | collected 2016-02-17
CATGACGGTCTCGATGTGCGGTGGCAGCCGCTCGAGCAGCACGCGCAGCGCCGCGGGCTTGCGGCGGTTGACGCCGTCGTCGAAGCAGCGCCACCCGTCCTGCAGCAGCCGCCTCACGGTGTTGTCGGTCGAGCCGTCGCTGATCAGCCAGACCCGGTCGCGGTAGGGGGCAAACGACTCGGTAAACTCATCGAGCCGGTCGCCGAGATTGAACACGGAGGCGATGATCGCGTAGGGGCGCAGCGGTACCATGCGCTCCGGCAAGCGGCTCATCAGGTCTATCGACAGGTTGCGGTTGTCGGCGCTGGTCGTCGCCGTAGCGGTGTGACGGCGGCGCACGTGCAGCCGGAGCAGCAGATCGAGCGCGTCGGTGTAGACGATGAGATTGGCGAGCCCGTAGATGACGAGCGACACGCTCGCTGTCGCCACATTCGCCACCGCCAGCACGATCCAGCCGGTCAGCAGGGCGCACACCGCCGCGGGCGCCATGAGGCTCCAGGGCCCCCCCGTTCTCATGCGCTCGCCACGAGCCGCGCGGGCTGCCGCCCGGGCAGTCTCGCCATGAGCGCGGCGCGCACTTCACCGGCGTCCGCCACCGGCAAACTGTGCGCCGCCATCGCTTCGAGTGAAGAGAGGATCCATAGCAGTGAGCGGGTTCGCGACGGCAGATGAGCGCTGCATTGGTGCAGTTCTGACAGATGCGTCTCGTAGTCGCGCTCGATCTCGAGGACCGTGGCGCGCACGGCCGGATCGACCGGCAGGATCTTCGCCGGCTGATCCCAGGCGATGCGCGTGCCGCGGATGCGGCGCCGCTCGTGCACGGTGAAGGGGCCGAGCCCGGGATCGCTCGCCATCGCGGCGCCCGAGAACGGTATGACGTAAGGATAGATGCCGACTTCGCAGCCGCGCTGCAGCCACTGCCAGGCGCCGCGCAGGGTCTCGGCGACGTCCGCCAGCGTCGCTCGGGGCGAGCTCAGGATGATGTCCAGGAACGGGGTGATACCGAGTTCGAGCGCACAGGCGAGCGCCGCCTCGATGTGCGGGGAGATCTGCGCCTTGTTGAATTCACCGAGGATCTGCCGCGAGAAGCTCTCGATGCCGAAGCCGAGCACGCGGAAGCCCGCGCGGCGCATGGCCGCCAGCCGCTCGGGCGACATCGCGTCGATGCGGTTGGTGCTGATGAACTGCAGCTCCCGCGGCAGCGTGCCACTTTCCTTGGCGGCCACGATCGCCTCGCACAGCGGCAGGATGCGTCGGTCCTTGGTGAAAACGAAGATGTCGTCCTGAAAGATGACCGTGCGCACGCCGGGGTGTGCGTTGACGATGCGCTCGAGCATCCTCACGCAGTCGGCCGCATCGAGGCGCGCGATGCTGGCGACGCTGCCCTGCGCTTCGTGCAGGAAATTCGTCGCCGAGCAGAAGGTGCAGCCCATCGGGCAGTAGTTGAGCGTGATGAGGCGCACCGAGCGGATCTCGGCGAGATGGGCTTCGCGGGCTGCCTTGGTCGGCAGCGACCCGAGCCGATAGGCGGTTTCGAGCCGGTCCCAGTAGGCGCGGTACGGCATCCTCTCGTAGGGGATGCGAAACACGGCCTCGCGCAGCGCCGTGCTATCCAGCGCCGGCTGCGGCAGCTTCACGATCCGGCCGTCGGCCATGCGCTCGGCGGTGCCGGCGATCCCGCCGACGGGAGCTCCCGCGCGCAGCCGCGAGACGAGCTCGAGCAGCGGCCGCTCGCCTTCACCGAGCACTACGCGATCGAAGGGGGCGAGCGCGTACAGCAGCTCGGGTCGGAACGTGGCTTCCATGCCGCCGGCGACGAGCAGCGCGCGTGGTGCCAGGCGCCGCGCGCGATGGGCCAGCTCCAGGTCGAACCGCAGCGTCATGCCGGTGGTCGAGATGCCGATGACGTCCCACTCGCCCTGCAGGATCTCGCGCTCCAGCGAGTTCCCCGGCGGTCCGGTGCAGCAGTTGGGATCGAACACTTTGACGTTGGCGCCCGCGTGCTCGAGCACGCCGGCAAGGCGCCACACCCCGAGTGGGGGCGCAAGAAAAGTGTATTCCCCGCAGTTCGGGTCGTACGGTCCGACCAACAGAATCCCCGGCGAGCGCTGCATCTTCTGGTTGCCTCTGATCCCTAAGGCACGCACCCATCCATTGTTGGACTCGATGGCCCCGTGGAGCAAGCGCGGGAGCAGCGCCGACACGCGACCTGCGTCGGCGATAGGCAACACGACGCTGGCGCACAGCGGTCAAGTTTCAGCTTGCACGCGCAAGGCCGTGCGCGGCGAATCTTCACAGTGGTTTAAGTTGGCTTCGAGCGCGTTGGATCGCACACGCGCTCATCAACATGCGCGGCTCAGCCGCGTTGCAGCGGCTGTGCGTCGAGGTTTAAACCGGAGCCACCGCTACCGCGAGCTTCGCCAGCGAGCACTCGCGCAAGTCGGTGCAGAAGATGCGGTCCGTGGGGGCATCGCGCTCCGCGCCCTGCCCGGGGAGCACCCCGGGCAGGGCTCTCATCCGAAGCGAACGCGCCGGGGCGCTACGGCACGCTGGCGATGAGGCTGTTGGCGGCCGCGATCAGCTCATTCGCTTCGGTCTCATCGACCTGCGCGTGGTTGAACGCCGCCGCCTCGAGGATGGCGATCATGCGTCCCGCGATGGCATTGCGCTGCGCGGTCACGTTGGCGAGCTGCCCCTCGAGGGTGGCGTAGGTCGTGTCGTCTCCGGACAGCGCAAGGGTCGAGAGGCGCAACGTGTGGCGCCCAAGCACGCCGAGCGGCGCGTTGATGGCTTGTAGGCTGCGCCGAGCTGCGAGATGAGATCGGCCTGCTGCAGGTTGTCGTCGAGCACCTCGGTAATCACGCGGCCGTCATGGGCGTAGTCATCCTGCAGCCCCGTCAGGTGCATGAGTGTCGGCCGTATGTCCGTGTGATCGGTGAAGGGCTCACCCATCTCGCCCAGCCGCCGCACGCGCGGGCCCGCGATGGCGAGCCACGTGTGCGTGATGCTCCGCTGGAAATCGCCGTGGTTCCAGTTGAAGCCCGGCTGCTCGTTGGAGCAGGCGGCGAGCGAGATGCAGCTCGTGGCCTTCGCCGAGGCCGTGATGAAGAAGTCGTCATTGGCGAAGTAGGCCAGCGTCGGGGTACGCGCCGGATCCTGCGTCACCATGTGCAGGAACGCCATCTCGACGCCGTCCGCCATGCGCCGCATGAGGGGCGGTGTCGAGTTGGTCACGGGGTCGAAGGCCACCACCTGCGCGAGATGGCGCTCGAGACCACGCGTCAGCGGATCCGTTGGGCCCGGGTTGCCGTTCACGTACACGGTCGGCGCATCGTCGCTGTGCACCGAGAACGCCGTCATGTCGCTGAGCTCGGTAATGAGGAGGGAGCGCAGATCGACGCTGACCTCGCCGAGGTTGGTGGTGCTGCAGGGGACGAAGTCGCCGTCGCAACCCAACGGCAGGCGGACATAGGTGCAGGGGACGTTGACGCCGTCGCAGCCGGCGGGCGAGCCCGGCTGGCCGACGAAGTGATCGTTCTCGTCGGCGGTAATGATGAAGACCGTGTTGTCGGGCGTGATGCCGTCGGCTTGCAGGCGCGCGAAGAACTTGCCGAAGGCCGTGTTGTAGGCGGCCAGCTGCTGTACGTAGCCCGCTTCACCCGGACCGAAGCTGCCCGAGCCGGTGGTCTGGTTGTCGTGGGCGTCGGCGATATAGAGGTAGACCACCGGCACGCCGGCTTCCAGCATGGTCGCGACATAGCCGAGCGACTGCGTGGCGAGCGGATCAAAACCCGGGAAGCCCGGATTGCCGTGGGAATCTCCGATCACCTTGCCGTCGAGGTCATTGACGCCCGGCTGTCCGTGGTTGATGCGCGGTGCCACGTTGACGTTGCCGTATAGGGCGGCGAAGCCGTTGTAGCCGCCCGGCTCGTCCGGCAGCAGGTCGGGCGCACCGGCCGAGCCGCATACCCGGCTGTTCAGCGCACAATGCACCGCGATGCCTTCGAAGTCCGCGATCGCTTTGGTCGGGTTGGCCTTGGCTTCGGCGGCCTGGGGCGAGTTCGGACCGAACACGGTGTTGATGTCGCTCGTGACGTTCTCGAACTCGATGTTGGCCGTGGAGAACGCGCCGACGTCACAGCCGGCACGGGTGAAGGGCGCCCACGGCGCCGGATGGGTCTTGCCGCGCGGGTCGATCATCTGCGGCGTGCCGTCGGGTGCAGGATCTGTCCAGTAGGCAAACGAGCTGGAGAAGCCGACGGTGCCGTTGGCCCTGAAGAAACCGTAGGAGTTCCCGACCGGCTGACCGTGCTTGTCGCCGTAGTTGCCGGTCAGCGTGGTGATGATGTCATCCGATGTGTGCGAGATGAGCGGTGTGTGATGATTGGTGAGCAGCGTCCCCTGGCTCTTGAGGAAGTTGAGCAGGTTTGGCATCTGCTCGAGGTCGGAGGGAACGTTCGGATTGTCCCGGCGCAGGTGTACGTTGTCGAACTGGAGCTGGATGACGTGCTTGACGCCCGGCGCCAGATGGCACCCGCCGTTCCCGTTGACCGGATCTGCGAGACTCACGGCCGGAGCGGTGAGGGTGCCCCCGGCAATCGTCAGCCACGAGCACGCGCAGAGCGCTTGGCGAAACCTTCCCATGTCTGTCTCCCTGTGTGCGAAGCAAAGTGACGGAATGAGCCCGCGGCGCACGCCTGGCGGGCGCAAGGTGCGGACCATAGGCCGCGGGCACTACAAAACGTTGTAAGTCACGTGACAGCGCGATGTCAGGAACCGCTTCGGACGCGTTGCGGACCGCTCGGGACGCACGGCGCAGTTCCCGCTGCCGTTCCCGTGCCACGCTCCACCACGTGAAGCAGGAAGCGCTTCACTCGCTCGCGCCAAGGGCCGGGCAAGCGGGCAGCCGGCGGCCGAGAAGGAGGCCCAGGGTCGCTGCAACAGCCGAGGCGACGAGCACAGAGAACTTCGCAGCCGTCAGCAGCTTGCCCGCGGTGAAGGCGAGGTTGGAAATGAAGATCGATAGAGTGAAGCCGATGCCGCCAAGCACTCCGAGGAGCACCACGTGCCGCCAGCGAATGCCCGCGGGCAGCGCGCACAGTCCGAGCTTCACGGCGGCGAACGACGCCAGCCAGATCCCGAGCGGCTTACCGAGCACGAGCCCGAGAACCACACCCACGCCGATCGTGAGCGGTGCGCCGGCGGTGAGTGTCAAGCCCTCGAGGCTGACCCCGGCGTTGGCGAGCGCGAAGAGCGGCATGATGGCGAACGCAACGTACGGGTGCAGGCGCAATTCGACACGCTCGACAGGCGAGCGCAGCGCGAGGGGATCAGCGGCAGTTCCTGCCGCAGCACTCGAGGCCCGCCGGCTGCGCCGGCCGAAGTACGCGCTGACAGGCGTGAGGAGTCCCAGCACCACGCCCGCGACCGCCGGGTGCACGCCGGCGCTCAGCATGCCGAACCACACGATCGCTCCAGGCACGACGTAGGCGAGGGCCGGCCGCACGCTCAGCCATTGGAGCAGCAATACCAGCGCCACGCCCGCCGCGGCGAGGAGCAGTCCGCCGGGCGCGATGCCGCTCGAGTAGAAGAACGCGATCACGAGAATCGCGGCGATATCGTCGACGATGGCGAGCGTCAGCAACAGCATGCGCAGCGCCGCTGGAACGCGTCCGATGAGCGACAGCACGCCCAGGGCGAAGGCGATATCGGTCGCCGTCGGAATCGCCCAGCCGCGCCGGGTGGCGGGCGAGCTCACGAGCAGGTAGATGAGCGCCGGCACGAGGACGCCGCCGGCCGCCGCGACGATGGGTAGCGTCGCCACCTTGGGGTTAGAGAGGGCGCCGTCGTGGATCTCGCGGCGGATCTCGAGCCCGACGACCAGGAAGAAAATAGTCATGAGCCCGTCGTTGATCCAGAAGCGCAGGTCGTGGTGGGGCAGATACCGCTCCAGCCCGAACCCGAGCTCGATTTGCCACGGCACCTCGTACGCGGAAGCCCAGGGCGAATTCGCCCAGAGGAATGCCGTCACTGCCGCGAGCAGCAGCACGGTACCGCTCGCGGCCTCCACGCTTATGAAGCGCAGCAGCCACACGCTGCTGCGACTGTTTCGGGTGGTGCTCGTTGTCTCGGTCTCAGCGGTCACGGCTGGACTCGATATGCAGGACTTTCAGTGATTTAGCGGCAGCGCGAAAAATAGCACCCCCGGCGTGTCGATTTCCGCGGGACTCGTTCGTCGTAGCTGCAGAGAACGCGGCATCCAGGCCGGGCAGAGTGCCCGCTACCGCGCGCAGCAGCGAGGAGAGCAGTCATGCGGGTGATGGTGATCGTGAAGGCGACTACGGATTCCGAGGCCGGCGTGCTGCCGAGTTCAGAGCTCCTGAGCGAGATGAGCAAGTACAACGAGGAGCTCATCAAGGCCGGTGTCATGCTCTCCGGTGAGGGTCTGCACTCGAGCGCCAGGGGCGTGCGCGTGCGCTTTGGCGGCGGCAAGAGCACCGTAACTGACGGGCCCTTCACCGAAACCAAGGAGCTGATTGCGGGCTTCTGGCTCTGGCAGGTGAAGTCGATGGAGGAGGCGATCGAGTGGATCCGCCGCTCGCCATTCCGCAAAGGCCATGAGGAAGTGGAGATCCGCCGGGTGTTCGAAGCCGAGGATTTCGGCGACAACCTGACACCGGAGGTCAGGGCCCGCGAAGCGCGTCAGCGCGAGCGTCTCACGCCCAAGCGATGAGTCCACGGCAACTTAACAGTCAACTCACAACAGCTGGAGTCGATCATGCAAACCACTGCGACCTATCTGCATTTCCCGGGTAACTGCCGCGAGGCCTTCGCGTTCTATGCCGCGACCCTCGGTGGCAACGTGTCGTTCTCGCTGACGTATGGCGAGTCGCCGGCGGCGGCAGAGACGCCAGCCGACGTGCGCGACAAGATCATGCACGCACGTGTCGACATCGGCGCGCAGATGCTTCTCGGGAGCGACGTCGTGCATGGACGCTACGAGGCCCCGAGCGGCTTCAACGTCATGGCAGGCGTCGATGAGCCCGCGGATGCGGAGCGCATTTTCCAGGCACTGGCCGCGCAGGGCACGATCAGCATGCCACTGCAGGAGACTTTCTGGGCACAGCGCTTCGGTATGTGCACCGACCGCTTTGGCGTACCGTGGATGGTCAACTGCGCCAAGCCGCTGCCGGCGGGCGCGCAGGCGCCCCAAAAGAGTGCCGCCTGAGGGCGCTGGTCGCCGCCTGAGGGCGCTTGTCGCTCCATTGGCACATTTAAACGACCTTGGCTTGCACTGCCTCTCCTGCGATGGTGTCATCCGTGGTCATGACGGCCACGGAGACCCACCGCACCATCGATGCCGTGTGGAGGATCGAGTCTGCGCGGCTGATCGCCGCGCTCGCGCGGGTCGTTCGCGATGTCGGCCTGGCGGAGGAGCTGGCGCAGGACGCGCTGGTCACGGCGCTCGAGCAGTGGCCGCGCTCCGGGATTCCCGACAACCCTGGAGGCTGGCTCATGGCCACCGCGAAGCACCGCGCCATCGACCACTTGCGCCGCAATCGCATGCTGGCGCGCAAGCACGAGGCCATTGGTCACGAGCTCGAGTTGCAACAGGCCATGAACGGTGACTCCATCGAGCTGAGCGCGGATGACGAGATCGGCGACGACCTGCTGCGGTTGATCTTCGCCGCGTGTCATCCGGTGCTCACGACCGAGGCGCGCACGGCGCTGACCCTGAAGATGCTCGCCGGCCTCACTACCGGGGAGATCGCCCGCGCTTTCCTGGTGTCGGACGCGACCATGGCGCAGCGCATCGTGCGCGCCAAGCGCGCGCTGGCCGAGGCGCAGGTGCCCTTCGAGATCCCGCGGCGCGAGGAGTTCGGTGCGCGGGTGTCCTCGGTGCTGGAGGTCATCTATCTCATTTTCAACGAGGGTTACTCCGCCACCGCCGGCGAAGACTGGATGCGCCCGGCACTCTGCGAGGAGGCGCTGCGCATCGGCCGCATCCTCGCCGAGCTCATGGCCAACGAGTCCGAGGTGCACGGTCTGGTGGCATTGATGGAGATCCAGGCCTCGCGTACGCGCGCCCGCACCGGGCCGAACGGCGAGCCGATACTCCTCATGCATCAGAACCGCACGCGCTGGGACCGGCTGCTGATTCACCGCGGGCTGCTGGCGCTCGCCCGCGGCGAAGCGCTCGGGGAGACGCGCGGCCCGTACCTGCTGCAGGCGGGCATCGCCGCCTGCCACGCGCGTGCCCTCACGGCCGCTGACACGGACTGGGTGTTCATCACAGCGCTCTACGATGAGCTGGCGCGCCTCACGCCCTCGCCGGTGGTGGAGCTGAACCGCGCCGTGGCGGTAGCCATGGCCTATGGTCCGGCCGCCGGGCTCGAGCTCGCGGATCGTCTGCATGCCGAGGGCACCCTGCGCACCTATCATCTGTTGCCAAGCGTGCGTGGCGACCTGCTCGCCAAGCTCGGCCGCTTCTACGAGGCGCGTACCGAGTTCCAGCGCGCCGCGAAACTGACTCAGAACGTGCGCGAGAGCCGCCTGCTGCTGGATCGCGCTGCCGCCTGTCTGCGTGGAGAGGTGTGATGTCGTACATGCTGTTGATCGTCGAGCCGACCGGGCAGCGGGCCGAGCGCGCCACTGAGGAGGGGCGCCGCGTCTATCAGCGCATGCTCGACTATGCGGAGACGCTGAAGTCCCGGGGCGTGCTGCTCGGGGTCAACTCGCTGCGCTCGGACGCCGCGCGCCTGGAGCTGCGCGATGGCCGCCCGCGCATCGTCGACGGTCCCTTTGCCGAGGCGAAGGAATTCGTCGGTGGATACTTTCTCCTCGACTGCGCCGATCGCGAGCAGGCGCTGAAATACGCCACCGAATGTCCGGCGGCCGAGTGGGCCACGATCGAGGTGCGCGAGGTCGGTCCCTGCTACGAGTGAGCTGACCCGGGGGCCCGCATCACAGCTGCGGCGCCCACGAGCTGCACCAGCCGGCGGCTTTGACGTCCTTTCCCGGAAAGAGCGAGCAGGGTCCACGCGCCGAGCCATTGGCGCCCTGATACAGCCCGCAGTTGGCGCAGTTGCTGCCGGGCTTGGCCTCCCTGGCGTCGCTGGCGTTCTCCACGTAGTGGACCGCCTTGGCCTCCGGCGCATCGACCGGGAGCAGCGGTGCGGGAGTTGCCGCCCGGGCTGTGCGCAGCGCGCTCGCTGCAACGGGCGCGAGCGACACGCCGAGCATCAGGCGCTGCAACAGGCGGCGGCGGGAGACGGAGGTTTCACACTTCATGTCAGCCTCGCTGCGGTAGGAACTTTCGGGGCTCGCAGTGTCGCCGCGGCGAAGCGAGCGTATCAGACGGTGGCCGGTGGGCGCAGCCGCGTCCCGGGTCTTGCCAGCGTAGCCGCAGGCATGGAGCATCTCATGACCTCATGGCCTTCATTTTGGGCACACTGTTTTTCGTCGTCGTGGTGGGTGTGATCGATGCCCGCCTGCCGTGGCCGCGGCCGCGACAGCCCGGGCAGCGTCGTTGATCGCCGGGCATTTCGGGTTCGCCGCCATGGTGAAGGCGCGCGTGCGCGAGGCGCCACTGTGGGCGCTCATGCTCGCGAGTGTCTGGCTCGACGTTGTGTTCGTGCCGCTTTATCTCACCGGCATCGAGACCATCGCACGCGCCCCGGGCACTCAGGGCATCTACGCCGCGGCCATCATCCACGCCAACTACACGCACTCGCTGGGCGGCGCCGCACTGCTCGCAGCAATTTTCGGTTGGGTCGGCGCTATGGCCTGGGGCCGGCGCACCGGCCTCGTCCTGGGACTCGTCGTCTTGTCGCACTGGGTGTTGGATGTTGTCGTGCATCGCGCGGACCTCCCACTGCTACCGGGCAATGCCGGCCACTTTGCGCTGCTCGGCTTCGGCCTGTGGCGCTGGCCGATGGCGGCGGCGATGGTGGAGCTCGCATTGGTGATCGTTGGTGGGTGGCTCTACTGGCGTGCAGCGCGTGCCGTGAGCCTCGCGGCGCAGCGCAGCGAGCGCTTCGCCACGCTCACGGGCGCATTGGTGCTGATCGGCGGCGTGGCGGTTCTCGCGTTCGACGTCACGGGCGTGCTTGGCTGAACGCCTTCAGCATGCGCATGCCATTCAGCGTCACGAGCACGGTGGTGCCCACATCCGCCAGCACGGCCAGCCACAGCGTCGCCAGACCCGGTATGGCGAGCGCCAGGAACGCGAGCTTCAGACCGAGACTGAGTGCGATGTTCTGCCTGACGATGACACGATTGTGGCGCGCGATGGCGAGCGTTGCCGGCAGCCGTGTCAGATCATCCTGCATGAGCACGACGTCCGCGGTCTCCATCGCCTGCGCCGAGCCCGCCCCTCCCATCGCGATACCGACATCGGCCCTTGCCAGCGCCGGGGCATCATTGATTCCGTCACCCACCATCGCCACGGGTCCGTGCTCGTGGCGCAGCTGCTCGATCGCACTCAGCTTGTCGGCCGGCAGGAGACCAGCGTGTACCTCGTCGACCGCACCCAACTGCTGCGCCACGGCGCGCGCCACGCCCTCGTTGTCGCCCGTCAGCATGGCCGTGTGAAGGCCCGGGACGGTGTCGCGCAGCGCCGCGAGCACCGCGGGCGTCTCATTGCGCAGCGCGTCCTCTACTCCAATCGCGCCAACCACCGCGGCATCGCGCGCGACCAGCATGACCGTGCGGCGCGAGGCGTCGAGCCCTGCGAAGTCGCTGGCGCCCAGGGTCGCGCCGCGAGCCCTCATCATCGCCGGAGTACCGACGGCAACCGCGCTGCCCTGTAGCTGGCCGGTGACCCCGCGGCCGGCCGCGGCCACGACCGCCGCCGCCGGCGGGTAGCGATGCACCAGTCCGCGACGCTGCGCCGACTCCATGATGGCGTGCGCGATCGGGTGCTCGGAGCTGCGCTCCACGGACGCCGCGAGCGCAATCACATCGTCACAGCTCGCGCACCCGGTCTCAGGCAGCGGCTCGTGCGCGCAGCCTCGCGACTGCACCGCGGTCACGCTCGGGCGTCCGCGGGTGAGGGTGCCCGTCTTGTCGAAGGCGATAGTACGGACTTCGGCGAGCTGATCGAGTTGCTCGCCCCCCTTGACCAGGACCCCGGAGCGCGCGAGCCGGGTGAGTGAGCTCACCACCGTAACCGGGATGCTGATCACCAGTGCGCACGGACAGGCGATGATGAGCAGCGCGAGTCCGCGATAGAGCCAGCCGCGCGTCCCATCGACTGCAGTCAGCAGCGGTGCTCCCCAGAACAGCACGGGTAGCGCCACGACCAGCACCGCGAGCAGGACGACCGCAGGGGTATACCAGCGCGCGAAGCGGTCGATGAAGCGCTCCGCGGGGGAGCGCTGCGCCTGAGCCTGGGTGACGAGCCGCGCGATGCGCGCCACGGTGGATTCGGCGGCAACGCGGGTCACCTGAACTTCGAGTGCACCGTCTGCGTTCACCGTGCCCGCGAGCACCGCATCGCCTGCACCACGGGGAACCGGGATGCTCTCACCCGTGACCGCGGCCTGGTCGACACTCGATTCACCGCGAACCACTACTCCGTCGGCGGCAACACGCTCGCCCGGTTTGATCAGGATCACATCCCCGGGCAGGAGCTGCGCCACCGGCACCGTGCTCATGTGCACGTGCGCACTCGTCGCATGACCCTCCGCCTCATCGTGCTCGTGCTCGTGCTCGTGCTCTGCGGTGTGTGGCTGCAGCAGCGTCGCCGTCTGCGGCTGCAGTGCCATGAGTGTGCGCAGCGAGTCGCGCGCACGTGCGGCGCTGAAGCGCTCGAGGCCCTCGCCGAAGGTGAAGAGCAGCACCACCGTGGCGGCTTCCGCCGCCTCGCCAATGAGCAGCGCGCCGAGCGCCGCGAGCGTCATCAGCAGATCGATGTTGATACGGTGACTGAAGACGAGGGCCCGCAGGCCCTTCATGAAGATCGGCGCGCCCACCACGACCACGGTCGCCGCGAGAATCAGCAGGCGCAGCCGCACCAACAGCAGCCCCGGGCCGACGCCAGCGGCGAGGCTCACGAGGAGCACCGCGAGCGCCGCGATCAGCGCGCGGCGCTGCTGCGGGTCGCCCCCGAAGAACCTGAGGAAGCCGCCGGACACGGGGGCAGCCCGTGCTATGACGTCGGTGACCTCCAGTGCCGGTCCATCCGCCAGTCGGTAACCGAGCTGGCGCAGTCGCTGGGCCACGCTCTCGCGCGATACTGCACCCTCGATGTCGAGCGTCTCGGTCGTGAAATCCACCGTCACACGCTGCGCGCCCGGAAGCTGGCGCAGGCCATCCTCGATGGTGAGCGCACAGCTGCCGCAGTCCATGCCGGCGATCCGCGCACGAAAGGACGCGGGCGAGCCGCTCTCGCCTGTCTCAGGCAGGTGGGTGCGCCCCGCAGGTCGCAAGGTGAGCTCTCCGCGCATCAGGCGGGACTTCCGCCTGCGGGACAGCATCCACCTTCAAGCGGGGTTTAAGGTCAAGCGGACCCCGGGAGCGCGCTACGGGCCCGAGGAGGGTGCGTCACGCGGCCGCCGCCTCCAGGGCCAGGAATAGCTGGGCGAACAGGAAAGCGCCGTCGCCGCGTGCCGTGAGCAGCTGACCCTCCGCGGTGCGGGCCAGCGTCAGGTCGACATGAGCGGCGCAGTCAGACTCGGCGTCCTTCAGCTGTTGCAGCGCTGCCGCGACCTGCGCGTCGTGGCCGGGCACGAGGATGCTGTAGCCGTCACCTTCACGCCAGACATGCACGTGCTTGCCGCGCAACGCCGCGAACATGCGCTCGCGCTCGGTGTTGGCGAGCGAGCAGCCGATGCGTCGCATGAGGCGCGTCATGGAGGAGGGTGCGACGTGACCGGCGTGATCACCGCACATGTGCTCGAGGAGATCGCGGTACAGACGGCCGGCCGCGCCACCGGCGGAGCGGCCGACGCGCCGCGCCAGATCGTCGAGAAACAGCTCCAGCTCGTGGCGCAGCACCAGCAGCTCAGTCAGGCGACGTTCGATCTCGAGGAAGCGCTGCTCGGCGATCCCCACCACGGTCTTGCCGGAGACCCCATCGCGGCCCTCACCGGCCAGCACCACGCGGATGTCTTCGAGCGACAGACCGAGGCGCTGCGCCCGGCGGATGAACAACAGCGTCTGCTCGGCGCCGGCATCGTACAGACGGTAACCGCCGGCGCTGCGGCGTGCCGGGCGCAGCAACCCTTCGCGCTCGTAGAAGCGCAGCATCGAGGTGCTCACATGAGCGCGCTCGGCCAG
>Ga0126381_100006145_pt1 | contig 13280 bp, 10 predicted proteins | sample PanSoiMetPlot_28_FD_96465 | JGI IMG/M metagenome (GOLD analysis project Ga0126381, IMG submission 96465) | Tropical forest soil microbial communities from Panama - MetaG Plot_28 | ecosystem: Environmental > Terrestrial > Soil > Tropical forest > Bulk soil | place: Panama | collected 2016-02-17
ACTCGCTCGGCCGAGGCGCGCGTACGGAACGGGCCGAAATACGTCGAGGGCTGGCGCGAGAGCTGCGTCACGAGCTGGCTGCGCGGGAAGGCATTCGAGAGCACGATTTTGACGTACGTTGGCATGCGCAGCTTCAGGAGCTTGAGATAGGTCCCCGGGAAATGGCGGCGCGCCTCTTCGTAGTGGACCATGGTCGATTCGAATGCGGAGCCCGTCAGCTCATACTCGATGCGGCGGACGGTGTGGCGGAGGTTGAGGAGGCGCGAGGGACGCTCGCGCTCGCGCAGGAGGCGAAGGAGGCGGCGGCGGAGGAGCGCGGTCTTGGAGAGGTATGGCTCGCCTTCAGCGGGCCAGAGGAGGAACACCGCGGGTGCATTGGGGATGAGCTGGAGCTCGGCATCGAGAGATGAGAGGTCCGCGGGGATGTCCAGGACGTTCGTCATGATAGACGCACGCCGGCGAAACGATCGCCGGCGTTACCAGAACTTCGCGTATTCGTCTGCGGTGAGGGGAGGCGTTTTGGCCACAGCTGCGTTTTCAAGAACATGTTCGCGCCGGCCCATGCCGACCAACGCTACGGCGATGCCGGGGGTGGAACGGGTGAACTGGATCGCGCGCAGCGCATCGACATGCTGCAGCACCTGAGTCTGCATCAGCGTGGCCGAGGCGACCACGGCAATACCCAGGCGAGCGGCCTGCTCCAGGACGTTTTCCGGCCGGTCGACGTACGCTTCCACCATGCCGAGGTTGAACGGGAGCTGGATGAAACGGAAATGGTGGTCGGCGCCCCCTTCCTCGGCGGCGATTTCGGCAAGGCGCGGCAAATCCAGCGCGCCTTTCTTGCGGTAGCCTTCCCATGTGGCCGTTCCGTACCGTCGAATTCTGCCTTCGTCAACCAGTCTTTCGAGTACTGCGAATGCGCGGCGAATGCGGTCCTCGAACTGATCGCGCGGAATGAATCCGAGCTGCGTCTCGGGATTATGGAGGTAGAACACGTCGATCGTATCCACGCCCAGGTTGGCACGGCTGCGCTCCACCTGGTCGCTGAGGAAGAGCGGCGCCATGGAATGCATGCGGCCAACCACGTCCTCCGGCTGCAGTGCCCCCGGAACCGCGCCGGGCGTGAGAAATCCGGCCTTGGTGCAGACTACGATCTCGTCGCGCTGAAGCTGTTTCAGCGCGGCGCCGACGCAACGCTCCGAACGTTGGTTACGATAGTTGACCGCCGTATCGAAAAGGTTGACGCCGTTTTCCGCGGCGGCGATCAACGCATCGATGTAGGCGTAGTCAGCCTCGTCGTCGGCGTTGCCGAGATAAGTGCCGATCCCGAGCGTGGAGATCTTCAGGTCGAAGACGGTTCGGTAGAAGCCCGCGTCGCGATACGCGGCGAAGCGGTCGATATAACGCGCGGTGCCTTCGGAGGTCGCGTACATAATGCCGCGTAGATTATTCGGAGACAGCCTTGGAGTCGATCAGCTTACGAATCTCGCCGATGAAATCGTCGAGTGTCTTCACGCCCTGGTCGCCATGCTTGCGGTTGCGCACCGCCACCTGGGCGTTCTGCTGTTCGCGGTCGCCCACCACCAGCATGTACGGGATCTTCTGCAACTGTGCTTCGCGAATCTTGAGGTTCACCTTTTCGCTGCGCTCGTCCACTGTGGCGCGTATACCCGCTTCGTCGAGTTGCTTCTGGACGGCTCGTGCGTACTCAGTCTGGCGGTCCGTGATTGGCAGGACGATAGCTTGGATCGGCGCGAGCCATGCCGGGAAAACGCCTGCGTAGTGCTCGATCAGGATACCGAAGAAGCGCTCAATGGACCCGTAGAGAGCTCGATGCACCATCACGGGCTGATGCGTTTTGCCGTCTTCGCCGATGTATTCCAGGCCGAACCGGGTCGGAAGGTTGAAATCGAACTGCACGGTGGAAAGCTGCCAGGGACGGCCAATGGCATCGACCAGCTTGACATCGATCTTGGGGCCGTAGAAGGCGGCCTCATTCGGCATGAGCTTCACTTTGACGTTCAGCCGCTCGGCGGCGTGGCGCAGCGCGTTTTCAGCCTTCGCCCACTGGTCGGCCTCACCGCAGTAGTTGCCGCTTTCGCCGCCATCCCACGTGGAAAGCTCGGCCTCGTATTTGTCAAAGCCGTAAGTGTGGAGCGTGTCGATGGCGAACTGAAGGCAATCGACAATTTCGTTTTCTACCTGGTCCGGCGTGCAGAAGATATGGGCATCGTCCTGAGTGAAACCGCGCACTCGGAACAGGCCGTTCAGCACGCCCGATCGCTCGTAGCGATAGACGGTGCCGAGCTCGCCGAGCCGCACCGGCAGATCGCGGTAGCTGTGCTGCCGGTCCGCATAGATGAGGATGTGGAACGGGCAGTTCATCGGCTTGAGCTGATACTCGGCGTCATCCAGTTCCATGCGCGAGAACATGTTCTGAGCGTAAAAGCCGGCGTGGCCGGAGGTCTTCCACAAGTCGAAGCGTGCGACGTGCGGCGTGTAGACCAGTGAATAGCCGCGCTTGAGATACTGGTCGCGCATCCAGTCCTCGAGCTGCTTTCGGATGATGCCGCCCTTCGGATGGAAGAAGATCAGGCCGGGTCCAGCGAGTTCCTGGATGCTGAACAGATCGAGATCGCGGCCCAGTTTGCGGTGGTCGCGTTTCTTGGCTTCCTCAATCTGCTTCAGGTACTCTTCCAGTTCCTTCTGGCTGAAAAACGCTGTTCCGTAGATGCGCTGTAACTGCTTGTTGTGCTCGTCGCCTTTCCAGTAAGCACCGGCGATCGAAAGCAGCTTGAATGCTTTGATCTTCGAAGTATCCGGAACGTGCGGTCCGCGGCAGAAGTCGATGAAGTGCGGGCCGAGTGTGTATTCGCTGAAGACTTCGTCAGCGCGCTCGCGGATAAGCTCGCATTTCATCCAGGCGTCACCGTACTTCGTCAGGCCCTCTTCCTTGCGAGTGTAGATGCGGTCATACGGCAGTTGGCGCGACTGGATCTCCCACATCTTCTTCTCGATCTTTTCGAGGTCCTCGGGAGTGAACGGAGTTGCGCGGTCGAAATCGTAGTAGAAACCCGAGTCGATCGGTGGACCGATACCGAGCTTCGTTTCCGGATAAAGCTCCAGGACGGCCGCGGCCAGCAGGTGCGCAGTGGAGTGGCGATAAACGGTAAGGGCCTCGGGGTCTTTCGGCGTGAGAATCTGCAACGAGGCGTCTTTCTCGATGGGGCGATTCAGGTCGTAGAGCTCGCCATTCACCTTCGCGACAATGGCGGCGTCGGCCAGCCGCAGACTGATCGATTTGGCCACATCGATAGGCCTGGTGCCCGCGGCAAAGGGCTGTTTGCTGCCATCGGGCAGAGTAATTTCGATGTTACTCATAGGGAAATTTCAGGTTAGCACGTAGCCTCCGCCGCCTGACGGATCGCCATCAGAACGCCGCAGGCGGAGCTTCAGGCCAACGTCCGGCCTGTCAGTCGCTCCAGAATGCACAGCGGTGATTGTCGCGGGTCTATCATCGCCTCTACCGGCAGATAGAAGGTTTGTTCCAGGGCAAACCGACCGGCCATGACGGCATGCGATACCGCATCCGTGAAGCACATCCAGGTGGCGCCCGGAGGAATAGATAAGTCGATTTGCCGGGACTCCCGCTGGAAGCACTCGTCCGCCTTCATGCAATCATGGATGCCGAGCATCAGGTGGTCGTACGGCGTCCGCCGGCTCTTGGTGATGTGCAGGCGGTACAGCAGCCAACTCAAGCCCGGCACTTCCCGCGGGACTTGCCGGTAGAAAAGGCTCGCTACATCTTCGAAACGGCCGCCGACCCGCCATCGGCGTTCCGCCGAAGGGTTGACGTTGGTGAAGACTCGAAGAATGCGCCGTCCCTGCAGCGGACGCGAGGGAAATGCGTCGATGTGCAGGCGCGTGTCATCCTTGCGCCAGGAGATCGTGCGGCCCGCGATCTCGACCGGCCGGAAGCTGGTGAATCCGGCCGAAATTCCTGCGCCGTACTTCGGCAGGAGGGCTCGAATCAATGCGCTGGCATATTCGAAATACCGCTGCATCATCGCGGCTAAGCGCTCGCGATCGGGCCCTTCTACCCGCGTCCCCTGGAGCATCTGAGCGGCCGGCCGATAGCTGACCTGTTTCGCCGTTCCGTCCACACAATCGGCTGAAAAAAGCTGTTGTTCGGGAGCCGACAATTCGAAATGCAGATCAGGCCCGAGTAGTACGGTGCCGCTTTCCAGCCTGGCCGTGGCGTCCCTGCATGTCGGCCTCTGCCAGTCGCTCCCGCCAATCTCGGTGAGGAACTCGCCCATCGGCCTATTCGGTTCCTGCCAGAATTCTGCCTCAGCCGGAGTGCTCGCACATCGGAAGTTCCCCTGAATGCCTGCGCGAAGTGCGCGGTACAATCCCAATTGAAATGCCAACCGGTCGGCAGATTCACTGGGCGCAATTCCGCGTGCTGGTCGTGGTGATCGTCGCCATTACGATTCTCAGCATCCTTTTCTACCTGCTGACCGGAGGCACGCTTCTCGAGCCGAAGGCAACTATCTACGTCTACATCCCGGATGCGAGCGGCGTGGCCAGGGGGTCCCCGGTGCGGGTCAATGGGATCGGTGTCGGAAAGGTCTCGAAAGTCGAGCTCTCCGGCTCAAATCAGCCTGCCCGCATTGTCCGCGTCACGATGCGCATTGAACGCGATCACCTGACCAACATTCCGATCGATTCAACGGCGGATGTGGGCGCCGACACGATGCTAGGCGACAAATTCATCGGGATTACGAGTGGGAGCAGCCCGACTACGATCTCCCCGGGCATGGAGATAAAGCTTAAGCCTGAGGTTACCACCGGGGACTTGCAACAGTTTGCGCAGGTGCTGCGGGCCGTGGACTCGACGCTCGGGGACATCCAGGAAGGAAAGAGCCCGCTGGGCCAGTTTGTCACCGGCGAGGACATGTACGACAACCTGCTGCGCCGCTTCGATGCGATTCAGAAAGGCCTGAGGACTATCGAGGATTCAACCGGGCAGATCGGGAGTCTTTTATATACCGACAGCGCTCTCCAAGCCATTCAACAGCCCCTGATTGCGCTCGACCGGACGCTGGCGCAGATCCAATCCGGGCAGGGCGCGATGGGTGTGCTGGTGCGCGACTCGGCGCAATACGACAGCCTGCGTGCGACGTTCGCGAATTTGCGGCAGGGAGTAGCGAATTTCCGATCCAGTGAGCTGGTGCAGTCGGATGGGCTCTACAGGCAATGGGACGGGTCCCTGAAATCGTTGATCCAGACCGTCGATCGTATGAACGCCAACCCACTGTTCAACTCATCGGCGGCGTACGACAACCTGAACGGCATGGCGTTCGAGATGGAAAAGTCGATGCGAGAGTTCCGGCAGGATCCACGGAAATATTTGCGCTTCAAAGTCTTTTAGTATCGGCGTTCATCGGCGTTTATCGGCGGCTCAAATGATGATTTGCAAAGCCGCCGATGAACGCCGATAAGGTTTTACTGCTGCGTTCCCGAATCGATGCCGATCGGCGCGCCCGACACTATCATTTCTACACGGCGATTTTGCTGTCTGCCCGCTGATGTGGAGTTGTCGGCAACCGGGTTTGCTTTGCCCATCCCGACGGCCGTCACCGTGTCGGCGGGTACGCCCTGGCCGACCACGTAGGTACGCACGCCGTCGGCGCGCTGCCGCGAAAGCGTCATATTGTATTCGTCGCTGCCAATGCTGTCCGTATAACCTTCCAACTGGATCTTCAAGCCGGGATATGCCAGCAGGATTCCGGAAACCTTGGCGAGTTTCTCGCGTGCGCCGGGCTTGAGCGTGTACTTGTTGAAATCGAACAGGACGTCGCTGATGTTGACGATGAGGCCGCGCTGCGTTTCGCGCGTTTCCAGAATAGTGTTGAGCTGCTGGCGCAGGCGCTCGCGCAACTGGGTCTTTTCGGCCTCGGCCTGCTGGCGCGCGCGCTCGGAATTCTCCGCATCAGCCTTGGCCCGGGCAGCGTCAGCCTGCGCCGCCTGCTGCTGAGCGAGCGCGGCGGCACGCGCAGCTTCCGCATCGGCTCGCATTTTCGCTGCATCCGCGGCCGCCTGCTGCGCCTGCTCCTGAGCCTGCAGAGCAGCCTGCCGGTCGGCTTCCGCTTTAGCGCGCATTTCCTGGTCCCGCTTTGCCTGTTCTGTCGCTTGCTGCTGAGCCAGCAGCGCGGCCTGGCGGTCGGCTTCGGCCTTCTCACGGGCGGCCTGCTCGGCGGCCCGCTCCTCCGCCTGAATCTTGCGGATCGTGATCAGTCGCGCGTCCTCGGCCATCTGCGCCGCTTCCCGCGAATCGGTTTCCGACTCCTTGCGGTTGCGCGAGCCATTCAGGAATCCTTGAGCATTGCGCAAATCGAGCTCTGCCTTCGCCATCGTGTCGGCGGCGTACTTCCCGGCTCCTGCCAGCTTCGCGATTTCTATGGCATTTTCGGCCTCGGCCAGCTGCAGCGGCCCCTTGGGGTTGATTTTGACCGGAAGGTACTGCGAGCGGTTCAGGACATACTGGCCGCGCTGCAGCAGCTCATACTTGGCGTCCACTTGCTCGATGGTGCCGCTCGTGTCATTGCGTAGAAAATTCTCGGCGACTACGACGTCACTCGGCTGCGTCACGGAAAAATACGGCTCCGCGGTGACGATCAACCCGAAGGTCTGGAGATCGGTGGCAGAGTTCACCTTCGCATGATCGCCTTCGAGCACGACCTCACCGAGGTTGACGGCGCGGCCTTCGGGCGTGATGCCCCACAACACGTAGGTCATAAACTCCGGCCCGAACTGGCCGGCGGGTGTCATGCGGTTCAGCGTGACATCGACGCGCGTGGAGCCCATCTGGCTCTGGACACTAGCCTCGCCTCGGGCCTGCGGCATGAGTTCCGTGCCGCGGAAGTCGATATGAGTCGTGCCTGAACGATGGTGGTAATTGACGGCCTTCACGGTGCGCGAGACTACGGTCACGCGAAAAATCGGAGTACCTCCGGGGCCGCGCTGGCCGAAATCGGGCTTTTGGGTAGGATTCGGGTCTTGGGCCCAGACCATGCCGGTGGCGAGAATAACAATGGCGGCGATTCTCATGTTCGCGAACGCTCCCTTCCAGAACATGTGGGGAAGCAAGCGGCAAACCAATGTGCGGTGCGCTACGCATGCGAAGATGTGGACATGATATCTGTCGCCGGCCACAAGATCGCCGGCGTTACCTTTGAAATCGTTGCCGAGTGTCCGACGACCCGCGCGCGCGCCGGGCTGCTGCACACCGCTCACGGCACGATTGAAACGCCCGTCTTCATGCCTGTCGGCACGCAGGCGACTGTCAAAGGCCTAAGCTCGCGCGATCTGGACGAAGATCTCGGCGTGCGGATTCTGCTGGCCAATACCTATCACCTGTTTCTACGGCCTGGGCCCGAGTCGATCGAAAAGCTGGGCGGCGTTCACCGCTTCATGTCGTGGCCCAATGCGGTCCTCACCGATTCGGGCGGCTACCAGGTGTTCAGCCTCAGCGGCCTGCGCAAGATCGACGAGCGCGGCGTGGTCTTCCAATCCCATCTCAACGGCGACCTGCACAAGTTCACGCCCGAATCGACCATCGACGCGCAGTTGGCGTATGGCAGCGACGTGATGATGGTGCTGGACGAGTGCCCCGAGTATCCGGTGAGCCACGAATTCGCACGCGAGAGCATGCACCGGACGCTACGGTGGGCCCGGCAGGCATTCGAGCACTACCGCGCGACGCCACCCGAGCGGACCGCCGGGCACGCACTGTTTCCGATTGTGCAGGGCTCGATGTTCGCCGACCTGCGGAAGGAGTGCGCCACGGCCCTGGTCGATCTGGATGCGGATGGATATGCGATCGGCGGTCTTTCGGTCGGCGAGCCGCGGCCGCTGAGCCTCGAGATGGTGGAGGCCACCGACGGAATTCTGCCGCACGAGCGGCCCCGCTACGCCATGGGCGTTGGCATGCCGGCCGAGCTGCCGGAATATGTGGCGCGCGGCGTCGACATGATGGATTGCGTGCTGCCCACCCGCAACGCGCGCAATGGCTGTCTGTTTACGTCCGAGGGCCGCGTGATCATTAAACACGCGCGTTACAAAGAGGACAGTCGGCCCTTAGATCCGGCTTGCGGATGTTATACTTGTACCAGATATTCCCGAGCTTACCTTCGTCACCTGTTCCAGTCGGGAGAGATGTTGTACGCCATGCTGGCCACCCGGCATAACCTCCAGCGATACCTTGACACCATGCGTGAGATCAGGCACGCTATAATATCGGGTTCATATCCTGAGTACTTGAAGTCTGTCCGCTCGATTTCTGTCGACGCGGAATGACCGATTTGGTCGCAACGTGGTCCTTAGCTTTCTTCTGCAAACAACAAGTCCGACGGCGTCGCCCGGCATTCCCACTGGCTTTTATATCCAGATCGCGCTGGTAGTCGCGATCATGTACTTCCTCCTTTTCCGCCCCATGCAGCGTCAGCGCAAAGACCAGCAGAAGATGCTCTCCGGCCTGCAGAACGGTGATACGGTAGTGACTTCGGGCGGTGTGATCGGGACCATTGTTTCCATCGACGACGACGATACGCTCGTGATCCGCGTCAAGCCCAACGACATCAAGTTGCAGGTGACGCGCGGGTCGGTGTCCACGCTGCGCACGGACAAAAAACCGGCAGCGAAGTAGCTAGTATTCTATTGAACAGGCTCTGAAACTCCCATGAAAACGAATCTGACGGCCAGAACCGTGGTCATTGTGGTGACCATCCTGGTATGCATTTACGGCATCATCAATGTTCCGAAGTCTAAAGCGGAGCTGGTGCAGAATCTGAAGAACAACATCCGCCTCGGCCTCGATCTGCGCGGCGGTAGCCATCTCGTACTGGAGGTACAGGTACAGGATGCTGCGAAGGCCGACGCGGAACAGACCATGGAACGCCTGCAGGCGGAGATGAAGAAGCAGAACATCTCCTATGCCAGCATGGAGGTCACGAACCTGCCGGAGAACTCGACTCCGGCCGATGCCGAGAACGTCGCCATCACGGTCAAGGGCGTGCCGCCGACAATGACCACCGGGTTCCGCAATCTGGTAAGTGAGCACTTCCCAACGTACCTGCTGACCGCGGTGAACTCGAGCGACTACAGCATGAAGCTGAAGCCGACGGAGTTGATCAACCTGAAGCGCGACACAGTGCAGCGCACCATGGATACGATCAGCAACCGCATTAACGGCCTTGGCTTGGCCGAGTCGAGCGTGCAGCAGTACGGCCGCGCGGGCGCCGATTACGAAATCCTGGTGCAATTGCCCGGCGTTGACGATCCGGCGCGCGTGAAGGAACTGATCGGCAAGGCCGCCGTGCTCGAGATCGATGAAGTGAAGAGCGAAGGCCCGTGGCCCAGCAAGGAAGCCGCGCTGGCGGCGAAGGGCGGTGTGCTGCCGCTGAATACGAAATTGGTGGCGGCGGTTCCGCGGCCGGGCATGCAGGGACAGGAATGGTATCTGGTCGGCCGCCCGCCGGTTGTTATGGGCAGCGAGATGCGCAACGCGCACGAGGGCCAGGGCGAGTACGGCAAGTGGGAGACGAATTTTACTCTCTCGCCCGACGCCGGCCGCCGGTTCGGCGCGTTCACGGAAGCGCACATCAACGACAAACTCGCGGTGGTGCTCGACAACCAGGCCGTGAGTGTGGCCACGATTCAGAACAGGATTGAAGACCAGGGACGCATCACCGGCCTGGGCGGGCAGGAAGAGGCGCAGGACCTGGCGCGCTATTTGAGGTCGGGGTCGTTCCCGGCCAGCGTGAAGTACATGGAAGAGAACTACGTCGGTCCGTCGCTGGGCGCCGATTCCATTAAGGACGGCATTCAGGCAGGTCTGGCGGGCCTGATCGCGGTGATCATTGTGATGCTGGCGTATTACAAGCGGAGCGGCTTGAATGCTGTGCTGGCACTGCTGTTGAACGCGATCATACTTTTGGCTGCGATCGCTTATTTCCACGCAGCCCTGACTCTGCCGGGCATTGCCGGAGTCATTCTGACTATCGGTATGGCGGTCGATTCGAATGTGCTGATCTTCGAGCGCATTCGCGAAGAACTGCGGGCGGGCAAATCGGTCGTCGCGGCGGTGGACACCGGCTTCAACAAGGCATGGTGGACCATTGTCGACACCCACGTCACAACGGTGGTATCCTGCGCCTTTCTATTCCTCTTCGGGGAGGGACCGGTAAAAGGATTCGCCGTCACCCTGACCATTGGTTTGATCGCCAATGTGTTTACGGCCGTATTCGTCTCGAAAACGATTTTCCAGTACGAACTTTCGGGGCGCCGCCGGCTGGAGGCGTTGAGCATTTAACGCTCGCGCGGGAACAAATTTCAAGAGGCTGGTGTCCAATGTACTGACGGATACCAGCGTGGCAAAGATTCGATGGAATTATTCAAGAACACGAATTACGATTTCTTGGGCTGGAAATGGCCTTTCATTGGCGCCTCGCTGGTACTTTCGGCTGCCGGCCTGATCAGTATTGCGCTTCATGGCGGTCTGCGCTACGGCATCGATTTTAAAGAGGGCGTCTTGATGACGGTGAAGTTCGCTCAAGCCCCGCAGCTCGACAAGATCCGCTCGGCGATGATGAGTTCGCCGAAGATCAAGGGCGAAGTGAGCGTGCAGAACCTGACAGGCGGCAGCGCGCAGAACACTGTGGAGATCGCCACCGAAGCGCCCAGTGAAGCGCAGATGAACGCGAACCGGCAGGACATGGCGGACGTGTTGAATGCCACTTTCGGACAGCCCAACAGCGGCAAGCTGGACCTCAACAACGTTGGCGCCGACGCCCTGACAGACCGGCTGCGCGATGCGCTGGCGCGCAACAACGTCGCTATGAGCGAGCCGCAACTCAAGCTGCTTGTCACCGACGTGCTGCATGTGCGCGACAATGATCACTCCGGGTTGCTCACGGACTTCACCCAACTTTCGTCCGTTCCCGGTATGAATTCTGCTATTATGAACACCATTCGCCAGGAGAGTTACCTGGCGCCATTCCACATTGCGGGAACGCAGATGGTGGGCCCAAAAGTGGGCGCGGAGTTGAGAACGAAGGCGCTGCTCGCCACGCTCTACGCGCTGGCCGGAATGCTGGTATACATCGCGTTCCGGTTCGAGTGGATCTACGGCCTGGGTGCCGTGATCGCGTGTTTCCACGATACGATTATCACGATCGGCCTGTTCTCGATCTTCAACAAGGAGATCACCATGACGGTGATCGCCGCGCTATTGACACTGGTCGGCTACTCGATGAACGACACCATCGTGATCTTCGATCGTATTCGCGAGAACCTGAAGTTCTCGCGGCGCGAGCCGCTGGATACCGTGATGAACCGCGCCATCAACCAGACGCTGAGTCGGACAGTGATGACCTCAGGTCTGACGTTCCTTACGGTGGTAGCATTGTTCCTGTTCGGCGGGCCGGTTTTGAGTGGGTTTTCCTTCGCCCTGGTTTGCGGGATTCTGGTAGGGACTTATTCCTCGGTGTTCGTGGCCAGTCCGATTGTGCTGTTCTGGCACAATTATTCCGACAAGCGCCAGCGTCGAACGGCGCCGGCCGCTCCGGTGGTGGCCGCCACGCCGCGGACGGGAGCGCCCTCCGGGCCGGGACGTAAGAGCCCGACGAAGGCAGTGAAGTAGAAAAGCGAAACGGAGCTTTCTATGTTTGAGCAGACATTTGTACAGACGGGAAAGACCAACAAGACATGGACGGTGGTTCTGTCGTTCTTCATCCAGATTGCGCTCATGGGCATCCTGGTGATACTGCCGATGATCTATTTCGACGTGCTTCCGGCGGCGACGTTGCAGAGCTTCCTGGTGGCTCCTCCGCCTCCTCCTCCGCCACCACCGCCTCCTGCCGCAGCTCCTCCCAAAGTGGTGAAGGTGATTCCGCGTCAGTTCGACGCCGGCAAACTGCAAACACCGAAGGTCATCCCCAAACAGATTGCGGAGATTAAAGAAGAAGAGCTGCCTCCACCGTCTTCCGGCGCGGCCGGCGTAGTTGGCGGCGTGCCGGGTGGTGTAGCCGGCGGACAGCCCGGCGGCGTACTCGGCGGCATCCTCGGTGGTATTCCGTCTGCTGCTCCCCCTCCTCCTCCGCCCCCGAAGAAGGAAGAGAAGGCGCCCACCCCGCAGCGCATCCGCGTGGGTGGCAATGTGCAGTCCGCCATGTTGGTGAGCCAGCAGAAGCCGATCTATCCTCCGCTGGCGAAACAGGCTCGCATTTCCGGAACGGTGGAACTCAGCGCGGTCATCGGCAAGGACGGTCGCGTAGCGAATCTGAGTGTGATCAAAGGGCATCCGCTGCTGGTGCAAGCCGCGCTGGATGCCGTGAAGAACTGGGTTTACAAGCCGACGCTCCTGAATGGAGAGCCGGTCGAGGTGTCTACTACGATCGACGTGAACTTTACGTTAGCTCAGTAGTAACCCGATGGTCCCATTGGGACGTCGGTAGTAAGAGGCGCAAGCGTGAACTCGCTACCGCGAAACGCGCACGCGCGATATCGAGAAAAATTCAACTCGCAGGAGAAAGAATCACAATGTTTGCTCATTTGAATTTGTTGTCACTTTATTTGCTCCAGGACAACAGCGGTGTCGGTTGGGACCCTGTTCACCTGTGGGCACAGATGGGCGGTCTGGCCCGTGCGGTCGTCATTCTGTTGTTCATCATGTCGGCGTATTCCATCGGCGTGATGATCGACCGCTTAATGGCGTACAGCGCAGCCCGCAAGCAGTCGCGGCAGTTTGCTCCGGCGGTGGCCGGCGCGCTGCGTGAAGGCAAGCTGGATGAAGCAGTGAAGGTTGCCGATCGCTACAAGAAGAGCCACCTGGCGAAGGTCGTGGTGGCGGGTCTGCAGGAATTCCAGGCGCACCAGATCAGTTCCGAGATTCCGGGCGAAGAGATCGAAGCCTCCAAGCGCGCTCTCGAGCGCGCCGAAGCGATCGTGCACGCGGAACTGAAGCGCGGCGTCAGCGGTCTCGCGACCATCGGTTCGACCGCCCCCTTCGTGGGTCTGTTCGGCACCGTTGTCGGCATCATCAATGCGTTCAAGGGAATTTCGACCGAGAAGTCGACTGGTCTGGGCGCCGTGGCCGGCGGTATTTCCGAGGCCCTGGTGACCACGGCTATCGGACTTTTCGTGGCTATCCCAGCCGTCTGGATGTTCAACTACTTCACGGGCAAGATCGAGGCGTTCGACGTCGAGATGGGCAACTC
>Ga0126381_100006146_pt1 | contig 13279 bp, 5 predicted proteins | sample PanSoiMetPlot_28_FD_96465 | JGI IMG/M metagenome (GOLD analysis project Ga0126381, IMG submission 96465) | Tropical forest soil microbial communities from Panama - MetaG Plot_28 | ecosystem: Environmental > Terrestrial > Soil > Tropical forest > Bulk soil | place: Panama | collected 2016-02-17
CAGTTTTCCGTGGGCGAAGGCCGGCTCATACTGCTTCGCCCGGAAGGCGGCGCTTCACAGTCCTCCACAGCCAGTCTGGTGCTGACGCTTGCTGCGCCCGACAGCGAGGAGTTGGAGCAACAACTTGGGCGCTATCGCTGGACGCTTGTCCTCGCCACCGATGCCAACAATCGCCGCATCGCCGGTCTGCCTCCCGGCCAAGACCATCCCGTCGTGCTCAACTTCGCGGGCTCGCAGCTGAGCGTCCAGGGGCCGTGCAACCGGTTCCTCGGTAAGTATCAGGTCACTCCCGCCAACCAGCTCGCTGTCGACGTCGCCGCATCCACCATGATGGGCTGCGACCCGGCCTTGATGCAGGCGGACTCCACTCTGTCCAATCTGCTGGCCAAACCGCTGCAAGTCCAGTTCACCGGTCGCCCCTCCGCGCAGCTGCAGCTGGTGTCTCCAGGCAATGGCACGCTAAACTTCACCGGCGAACCTACTCCGGAATCGCTCTACGGTGCGGGTACCACGGTCTTTCTCGAAATCGCCGCCCAATCGGTTGACTGCCCGAATCCGCCGTCGCCCAACACACGCTGTCTGCAGTACCGCGAGCGGCACTATGACGACAAGGGCCTGGCGGTCGGAACTCCCGGCGAATGGAAGCCTCTGACCCTCAATATCGAGGGCTTCACCCATCGCGAAGGCGTGCGCAATGTACTGCGGGTCAAGCAATTCCAAGGTCCTGCACCCGCTAGCGGCGCACCTTCCATCCTCTATGTGCTCGACCTGGTGGTAGAGTCGGAAACGGTAATGCCGTAAAACGTCACTTCAATGGCCGCGACAGTGGGTTGTGAAGATAACTGTTGTAATCAAACGATTACACCCACAACCGCAATCCTCCCTGATCCGATTATGGAAGTATTGCCGACAGTGCGGCCATGAAACGAAGAGTTCACTTGGCCAGGCATTCGTCGAGCTATGCGAGCACTTTCGGCCAGGTTTCCTCGTGTCGCTTCTTGGACTCCCGATCCGGGGATCCAGCGTGTGTTAATCGGAGCAGCGTACCGCCATCGCTAGGTACCACGAACATATTGGAAGGCAGCGCCGTAAGCCCTTGAAAGTACAACGGCCTGCAGTGCATGCTCACATGAGCCTCTACTGCGGAGCACGCGCTTCTCGAGCAGGTGGTCATTTCCGACCGATCGATTACAACCGTTGAGAATCATAGAGTTAGCGTGGGCTTGTAGCTCAGCTGGGAGAGCACGTGCTTTGCAAGCGAGCCCTGGTTCCAAGACATCCTTCCTTTGCTCCACTTTCTAACGTTTCTAACAATTTCGGGGACGCTGCTTCACGCTCGAAGTAAGTCCCAATAGTGCAACGAGATAGGGTTTTTGAACAGTTTTAGAACAGCAGGTATTTCTACACTAGAATCTCCGGATTCAACTCGAGTCTCTTACGAGAGCCGTCGGTTTGGGCAAATGGGGCGATCAGGCTCCCTGAGGGCTTCCGTGACTTTTGGACCCTCTCGACGTCTTAATATTGCCGAGAGGTTGCCATGTCTTCACTGTGGAAGGATCTTCGTTACGGGCTCCGGATGCTGCGTCTCAGTCCCGGATTCACGCTTATCGCGATATTGACACTTGCCCTAGGGATCGGTGCAAATACCGCCATTTTTCAGCTCATCGACGCCATTCGCCTTCGCACCATTCCCGTGAAGAATCCCGAAGAGCTGGCCACCGTACGCATCGCAGACCGCCATTGGGGCTCCGGCCAGTTTTCCGGCCCGTACTCCCAGCTCACCTTTCCGATGTGGGAACAGATTCGGAGCCGACAGCAAGGATTCTCACAAATTGCTGTCTGGAGCACGCAACAGTTCAATCTTGCGACGGGCGGCGAGATTCGATACGCCAAGACGTTGCGTGTCAGTGGCGAGTTTTTCCAAGTACTTGGAGTGATGCCGCTCTTGGGCCGCCTCCTGAGTCCTGCGGATGACCAGCCTGGGTGCGCCATCGGTGGGGCGGACATTAGCTATGCCTTCTGGCAGCGCAACTTCGGCGGCGATCCATCCATCGTAGGCAAGCGGCTCACTCTGGATGGAAATTCGTTTGAGATCGTGGGCGTCACGCCGCCGGGCTTCAATGGGATTTCCATCGGAGACACTTTTGACGTAGCCGTGCCGGTTTGCATCGAGCCTATCGTGAGCCCTCGCAATAACAGACTGACGATTCGCCATGCGTGGTGGCTCGCTTCGATTGGGCGTCTGAAACCGGGCTGGAGCGTTGCGCGTGCCAACGCGCAAATGAATGCGGCCACGGTAGCGATTCTACAAGAAACAATCCCGCCGTTTTATGACTCGGAAACCGTAAAGAAATATCTTGAATACAAATTGGGAGTGTTCTCCGCGAGCACGGGATTCTCACAATTGCGGCGAGATTCGGAAACGCCACTCTGGTTGCTGTTGGGAATCTCTGGACTAGTCCTGCTAATTGCCTGCGCTAACCTGGCTAACCTAATGCTGGCGCGTGCCGGGGCTCGGGAACAACAAATCACCATCCGAGTCGCGCTCGGAGCCACTCGGGCACGGATGATTCGCGAGCTGCTTTCGGAGAGTATCCTTCTCGCTGTCGCCGGTTCCATTTGTGGATTGTTTCTTGCGTTTGCCGTCAGCCGGATACTCGTGGCTTTTCTCAGCACCGCGGACACGCAAATTTTCCTGGACCTCGGCACCGACTGGCGCGTGCTTGGATTCGCGATGGCGCTCGCGGTGTTGACTACGGTTTTGTTCGGGCTGGCGCCCGCGTTCCGAGCGACGCGCGTGGCGCCTGCAGCGTTATTGCAGTCCGGTAGCCGGGGAATGACGGGTGGCCGCGAGCGGTTCAGCCTGCGGCGAATTCTCGTCGTCTCTCAAGTCGCCCTGTCGGTGGTCCTCCTAATGGGTGCGCTGCTCTTTGCCCGCAGCCTGCACAATTTGACCACCCTCAGCATAGGTTTCCAGCAAAACGGTATCCTTATTGCCAGCGTTGATTTCGCGCGGCTGCAGGTTCCCGAGGAAAAATACACGGAATACAAGAGAGAGCTTGTCAGGCCGATAAAGGCAATTCCGGGTGTGGAATCCGCTGCCAGCGCTATGTTGGTTCCTTTTGGGGGCAACACGTGGAACGACAACATCCTCACCGAGGGATCGGACAAAGACCAAGGCGTTGCTTGGCTGAACTATTTGGGGCCGGGCTATTTTCAAACAATCGGCACGCCTCTCCTTGCCGGCCGGGACTTCGATGACCGGGATACCGCAACATCGGTCAAGGTAGCCATCGTCAACCAGGCCTTCGTTCGAAAGATTCTTAAGGGCGCGGATCCTTTGGGAAGAAGATTTCGAATTCATGAACCGCCGGGAAAGCCACGCCCTCTCTACGAGATTGTTGGAGTCACCGGAGACAACAAATTTGATGACCTGCACGAGGAGTTTCTCCCCTTCGTGTATTTCCCAGCGACGCAGCAAGAAAAGCCGAGCCCCGACGATCAAATCATCATTGGTTCGTCGCTGCCGCTGGCGAGTTTAATGGCTTCCATCAAGCAAGCTATAAGCGATGTCAACCCGGGAATCGACTTCGAGTTCAAAGTATTCAAAACGCGGATTCACAACTCCCTCGTGAAAGATGAATTGATGGCCACGCTCTCCGGTTTCTTCGGTTTTCTCGCCGCACTGCTGGCCGCTATCGGTCTTTACGGAGTGATCTCCTACATGGTCGTCCAGCGCACCAAGGAGATCGGAATTCGCATGGCCATCGGCGCAAGGCGCATGGACGTCGTAGGCATGATTTTGAGGGAAGCAGGTATCCTGACGGTCGCAGGCCTTGTGATCGGAACCGCCCTTGCTCTGGCTTCTGCGCAAGTATTGAGGTCACTGCTTTACGGTTTGACGCCGCGTGACCCATTCACGTTGGTCATCGCCGTGGTCACCTTGACGGCCGTTGCGGCCCTCGCCAGCTTCTTACCCGCCTACCGCGCTTCGCGACTGGATCCGTTGAAGGCCCTGCGTTATGAGTAGCTCAGTTGCTGCGCCACTGATCAGCATAATTGAAGTAACAGAATAATTGGTGTTGTCGGAGAAAGTTAGCGGCGCGAGCCCCTTTGTTTTCCGTTTGTGCCCGACTTGTCGTTACCGGACATCTTGCTCCTAGTACTCTAGAAACACCGCGAGTCGGGCAACTAAGCAGTCCTGCTCGTACATCTCAAGAGACAAAATAGGGAACCGAATTTCATGGCTCGGTGTCCATGAAATGGGTAGGTTCCCGTACCCCCCGAAAGGTCCACGCAAGAACTGAAAGTGAGGTCGTTCCAACGCTATGGGGCGGGTGTGTCCAGGAGTCATGGCTTGAGGTCACGCCTGCACCGCGGGGAGGAAACCGATGTGGCCTAATTTTCGCAAAACGTCCCGGGAGCGAATTCTTATCACCGCCGTTTCCGCGCTGTCGGTGTTGATGACAGCTGCATTGGTGAAGACCTTTGCAGAGGCGGAGAAGGCCGGAGAATGGGCGACGTATTCTCATGGAGTGCTTCGGGTGGTCATCCCGTATCGCGCAGTGCAGGCGGGCTCAGGGCGGCTGAGAGTGGAGGTTCTGGATCCTGAGAATCACGTGATTGGGCGCGAGGAGAGGTCCACGGAAGTAGCGAAAGGAGCGTCGCGGTTCAGGGCGGAAATGAAGCTCGATAAGGCGCTGCCGCTGGATGAGCTTGTTTGGCATCGCGTGCGATACGAGTTTCGATATGACGACGCAAGAGCGGAAGCGCTCGATGGCGTGGAGTCCATCTCCAACATTTTGAGGCTTCCCGTCCTGCGAGTTCTGGGGCAGCAGACCTACCTGGCCGGCAGCAAAGCGGCTGTGCGGGTAATTGTAAGCGATTCCAAAGGCGATGTAATTCCCGGGCGCGGCACGGTGCGGATCGCATTGGAGGGAAAAGAACCACGGATCCTCTTTACGGGGCGTTTGAATCATCGCGGCACGAGCGAAGCACAGTTTCAGTTTCCGGAAGGCGCCACAGGCAACTGCAATTTGTATTACACCGTGGATACGTCGCTCGGGACGACCGAATACCGGCAAGGAATCCGGTTGCAGGACAAGGTCGGGATTCTCTTGACGACAGACAAGACGATCTATCAGCCGGGGCAGATGATCTACGTGCGTGCGCTCGCGCTGGACCGTGCGGACCACCGAGCGGCAGGAAAACGGAATTTGGTCTTGGAAGTGGAGGACTCGCACGGAAACAAAGTCTTCAAGAAGACGACGGAGACGGATGAGTTTGGAATCGGATCGGCAGACTTTAGACTCGCGAGTGAGGTGAATCTGGGAACGTATCACGTGCTTGCCACCCTGGGAGAGGCTGGCACGGACTCAGCGAATACGGCGGAGATTGCGTTGGACGTGGAGAAATACGTTCTGCCGAAATTCAAGGTCGAGCTGAATTTCGCCGCTCCCGACGGGAAGAAAAAGCACGGCTACCAGCCCGGAGATCATGTGACCGGCACGGTACAAGCGAACTATTTCTTTGGGAAAGCGTTGGACCGCGCGGAGGTTTCGGTGAAAGCGCAAGGACTGGATGTCACGACGTTCAACGCAGCTTCGGTCGAGGGAAAGACCGATCATGATGGCGCTTATCACTTCGATTTGCGGCTTCCCGATTATTTGGCAGGGAGGCCTCTTGACCAAGGCGCGGTGAAGCTGCTGATTGAAGCGACGGTAAAAGATACGGCGGGACACTCCGAGACCCGCGGCGAGCCCATCACCGTTAGCGAGTCAGCATTTCTGCTGACGGCGATTCCGGAAGGTGGAACGCTAGTTCCCGGACTGGAGAATCAGGTGTTCTTGCTGGCGTCCTATCCGGATGGAACGCCAGTCGAAGCGAGCCTTGAGGTGCGGTCAAGATCCGGTTACGAGCAAAACGTCACAACCGATGCAAGCGGCCTTGCGGTGCTCACCCTAAAGAAGCCGCAGAGAGACGAGATTTTGCAGATTGATGGGATAGATAAAGAGGGAGAAAGGGTTTCCGCGTCGGTGCCGTTGCAGGTGCGTTCAGGCGATGAGCAGGTACTGTTGAGGGCGGAGAAGGCGGTCTATCGCGCGGGTGATTCAATTCGACTGCGGATCTTCAGCACGAAGGAGCGTGGAACGGTTTATGTCGATGTAGTGAAAGATGGGCAGACGATTCTGATACGGGACTTGGACCTTTCGGAAGGCCAAGCGGGGCTCACGCTTACAGCTGGCCCTGAGTTGGCGGGCACGGTCGATGTTACTGCCTACCTAATCAGCCAGAACGCGCAGCCAGTCGCGGATCACCGGCTGGTGTTTGTGCAGCCGGCGGACGAGCTGAAAGTAGAGACAGTAGCGGATCGCCCTGGATACAAGCCCGGTGATGATTCTCATATCCGGTTTCACGTGACGGACAAGACCGGAGCCAGCGTGCGTGCCGCGCTGGGGCTGCAGATTGTGGATGAAGCGGTATTCGCGCTTGCCGAAAAGAAACCTGGTTTCGCGAAAGTGTTCTTTTACCTCGAACAGGAGGTAATGAAACCGCGGTACGAGATTCACTCGGTGGGGCTGCCGGAGATGGTCGAACCGGTGTCTGACGACCAGGCGGCGCAGCGCGATGTTGCCGCACGCGCGCTTTTCTCGGCTACTGAAGTCGTGAGGCAGAACCGATTCGATGGCGAGACTGGGCGTGAGATTCCCCGAACGAAATTTTACGAATACCGGAACCGGTACCAGGCAGAGTTCCTCGAGGATGCGAAGAAGATCGCGGCCAAGCTGCGGCATGCCATTGCGGGCGACCCGAGGGAGAACGGCCTCGAGAAAGTGTTCAAGAAGCTGGCCGATTCCGGTAAACCGGAATTTCGCGATGCGTGGAGCACAAGACTGAGAATCGAGCGCATTCCCTGGGATAACACCAGGACGATGTTTATGATTCATGGCGCCGGGCCGGATAAGAGCTTCGATACCGCGGACGACTTGTGGGCCACGCTGTATTTCCGGCGGAGCCCGATCGTGACAACCCCGGCCGCCGGCGGCACCAAACTGCATGTGAGTATTGAGCATGACAGCGGAGCGAATGACCATCGCGCGAAGATCTCTGGGTTGGTGATCGATCCGAGCGGAGCGGTCATTCCAGATGCGGTTATAACGATCACTAATATGACGATTTCAGGTACGCAGGTCGCGCACACGAATCCGTCAGGGGAGTTTCATGCATCGGCGCTGCGTCCGGGCATTTACAAAGTGACCGTAAGCAGCCGCGGTTTTCGGCAAGCGGAGGAAACGTTTCAACTGAAAGCTCGGGACCGCGCAGAAGTCTCGGCGCGATTGGAACTTGGAGCTGTGTCGGAAATGGTTGCGGTATCTGCGAATTCGGTAGTAGTCCTTACCACGGAAGCGAGCGTAATCGGACAGGGCCATGGATTTGGAGCCGGAGTCGCGGGAGGCGTAGCGGGAGGAGTGGTGGGAGGAGTCATTGGTGGGCAAGGGTGGGCTGCTGTGCCGGAGCGAAAACGAGTGCCCATGATGTTCATAGCCCTGTCCGAGACAGGCCGGAATGTCTTGCAAACAGCGACTGTCGATGCCCATGACAACGAAACGGCGGACGTTCACGTCCGTTCGTATTTTCCGGAGACGCTGTACATCAATCCCGAGATCATCACGGACCGCAATGGGATGGCGGACATTTCCGTTCCGCTGGCCGACAACATCACCACTTGGCGAATATCCATGGTCGCCTCGACCGAACGTGGAACGCTTGGCACTGCCACTTCGAGCCTGAGGGTATTTCAAGATTTTTTCGTGGATTTGGATTTGCCGGTCGTCTTGACGCAGGGAGATCAGGTGTCGCTGCCGGTAGGCATTTATAACTACACGGATGCGAAAGGCCAAGTGCGGCTGAAGCTGAAGCAGGAAGATTGGTTAGCGCTAGTGGATGATTCCGGAGACAAGTCCGTGGATGTGGAGGCGCAGCATGTCGGTGGATCGCAATTCACTTTGCAGGTGAAGCGCATCGGGAAGTTCAAGCTAACGCTTACCGCTCAAATGACGGGGAGCGCGAAGCGGGCAGATGTGGTGGTGCGTGAAATCGAAGTCGTTCCAAACGGACGCGAGCAAAACATCGTATTCAACGGGCAGCTACAGACGACCGCGAGTCACACGGTGGAATTTCCGCCAGCGGCCATTGACGGCGCGAGCAAGATTTTCGTGCGACTGTACCCCGGGCCGCTGAGCCAAATTATCGAAGGGATGGATTCGCTTCTGCAGATGCCGAACGGATGTTTTGAGCAAACCTCGTCAAGCACCTACCCAAACGTGCTGGCGCTGGACTATATGAAGCGGACAAAAAAGCTGACGCCCGAGGTGCATGCAAAGGCGGAAGGGTTTATCTCCAATGGCTATCAGCGGCTGCTGACGTTTGAAGTGCAAAGCGGCGGATTTTCATGGTTTGGCCAGGCGCCGGCCAACAAAATTCTGACGTCCTATGGGCTGATGGAATTCTACGACATGTCGAAAGCGCATGAAGTGGACCAGCGCGTGATTCAGCGCACGCAACAGTGGCTGGCATCGCAGCAACAACCGGATGGCAGTTGGAAGCCGGATACGCAGTTCATCAACGAAGGAACGACGAACCGGTACAACAAAGACGTCCTGCGAATTACAGCGTACATTGCGTGGTCACTGGGGAACACTGGATACCAGGGGCCTGGCCTGCACAAAGCCAGCGAATACATTCAAAAGAATCTTTCGGAGAAATCCGATCCATACACACTGGCTGTGCTGGCAAATTTTGCGGCGGATTCCGGAAAGGAGCCCGAGTTCACCCGGGAGGTGATGCAAATGCTTCTGGACGCACGGACGGAAAAGGATGAGCAGGCATGGTGGAGTTCGGATGAGACGGGTGTTTACGCGACGGGAGCGAGCGCGACCGTGGAAACCACGGGGTTGGCCGCGCAGGCGCTGCTGAAATGGGGAGGGGCTGCAGGAACGACGCGCAAGGCGCTTGCGTACATCACCGGGAAAAGAGACGCATCCGGCGCTTGGGGCAGCACCCAGGCAACGATCATGGCGCTGCGCGCGCTGCTTCTGGCGAGTGAGAAAGGGACGGCAGACTTGCGCGGGACTGTGGAGATCGCGGTGAACGGCAAGATTGCCGGGAAGCTGGTACTGACTCCTGAAAATAACGACCTCCTGCATCAGTTCGTCTTTAACGAGGTTAACGGAGGCGGGCCGAACCTTGTGGAGATTCGCTACGAGGGGAAGGGGACGCTCGGGTATCAAACCGTGGGGCAATACTTTATTCCTTGGGACCAGGAAAGCGGGAAGGAGGCGTTCTCGATTTCTGTAAATTACGACCGCACGAAGCTGGCGCAGGATGACATTGCGACCGCGACGGCCACCATACGAAACAATTTGTCCAAGACGGCGAATATGGTGATGGTGGATCTGGGAATTCCGCCGGGATTCGACCTGCTGAGCGAGGATTTGCAAGAATATCAGAACAAATCGTCGAGTCTGAAGAGCGGGCGGCTGGAGAAATTCAGTCAGACAGCAAGGCAGGCAATTTTATACTTCAATGCGTTCGCGGCCGGTGAGACTGTGCAAATGAAGTTCCGGCTCCGCGCTAAGTACCCAATTCGGACGCGAACGTTCCAGTCGCGTGTCTATGAGTATTACGATCCGGATGTCAGGTCGGTGGCCCTCCCGGTAGCGCTTGTTGTGAAAAAGTAGTAGCGCGGTAATTCGCGGCGTTTCTATTCTTAGCCTCGTCTTTTCCGATAACGACAAATCAGGCATCTCTAACAATAGCGGGAACATTTCGCGGCGATCGACGGAGTCTCTATTAATTAATGGTGCGGCTGCCACAGTTCGATTTTGTTGCCGTCAGGATCGTATATCCAGGCGAAGCGCCCGTAGCTTTCGTCTTGGCGCTTAGGGTCGATGTGGACGCCTTCTTTCGCTAGGCGGTCGAGCAGTGCTTCGAGGTCGTCGACGATGTAGTTCACCATGAACGAGGCTGGGCCGGGCTCGAAGTATTTCGTGTTGCCGGGGAAAATGCTCCAGATTGTCATCTGCTCATTTTCAGGATTGTCTTTTTCACGCCACGGCAGCATGACACCATGGCCGCTATCCGCGAGGCCGAGATGCTTTGCGTACCACTCCTTCATTGGTTGCTGATTCGCAGACTTAAAGAAGATACCGCCGATGCCGAGGATTCGGCCCTGCTGGCTCATGGTTTTTTCCTTTTTTGTGATTATACAGGGGCAATGCCACTTCGACTCCAACCCTGCAGCGCTTTCCTCTCCCCTTCCGACAAGCGGATCAGGGCTGGGGGTCGGCACATGCCCTAGTATCCCGTAGTACGGTAATGCAAATCGACCCTAGACGGCGACTGCTGGCTGCGATGGCGCTTTCTTTCTAAGGACCGCGGCAGAGAGCAGCGTGATGACGAGGCCGACGGGGAATGGCTCGATGAACGTCATCGCCGCGTTGAAGAGCGGATTCTTGTACATGACTTTGAGTTTATTGATTTCTTGGGATTTCTCCTGAATGGCGGCGGACGTGGCGCCGGAGGCTTGCATCTTCTGGAGAACATGGGCGCCGTACTTGTCCATGAAGTCCGGCATAAAATTGTAGTAGATGACTTCCCAGGTGACGACGTAAAAGATGCAAGAGATTACGGTGATGGCCAGGCCGACAAGGAAGGCTCTGCCGAAAGTAATGTGCCCCTTCCCCACGTTGTCGCGGTAAGAACGGACGCCAAAGAAGGTCAGCATCAGGGACAGTACGATGGTCGTATAGCCCAGGACATAGCCGTGGTCGAAGCCCTTGCGGTTCATGAAGGGGACGGTGGCGATTATCATGAGGGAGGAGATGACACCGGAAATGAGGCCGAAAATGAGAATGGTCCTTTTCACTGGTTGCTCCCGAATGGCAGATTGCGATTGCGGGACTTTAACGCAGACGCCGGGGAATTGTCGTCATACTTTTGAGTGATTTTGGGGATGGGGCGAAAAACCATGTCTTTTTGGCGAGCGGTCAGGGGATGAGGCGGAGTTCTTTACCGAACTGGACGGCCTGGGTGCGGCGCTTGGCGCCCAATTTGTCAAAGACGCGACTGGAGTGGGTCTTTACGGTGTTTTCGCTCACGAAGAGCTTTTCGGCGATCTCCCGGTTGCTGAGACCTTGGGCGATGAGTTCCAGTACTTCCAGTTCACGAGGCGTGATGCCAAGCGCTTCGCGTTTGCTGTCGTCGGGGCGAAAGGGTTCGCCGCTTGGAACGGGAACTCCCTTTGTGACAACGCGCTGCCGCTTGCTGGTCACCTTCAGGCCGAGCCAGATGCCGAGAGCGGCAAATGTCGCTGCAACCAAGCCTCCGTAGATTTCGATGGAGTGCTCGATGACCAGGAAGCGGTACTCCGTCCATTTCAGCGCGGCGATGAGGATGCCAGCGATTAGACCGTAGAGGACGACATGGCGTTTCATTGATTGCGATTGGGTTCCGTCTGGAGGGAATTTTACTATGGGATGGTAGGCCGAAAAGAAATCTGCTTCAAACACAGCTTCCAGAATGTGCGCTACCGCTCGCTGCAGCGGCCGGTCCGCGACCGTGGGAATTCCAACGTGTTGGGACAGGACGGACTCATCAGTTGTGTAGTTGCGCACGGAAGTCCGCTAATCGGAAACTGACCCTTCGGGAAAGGACTAACCCTGCTAGAACAGTTTCGCCTGGGTGGGAGTGTCTCTGACCGACCAATGGATGAGCAAACGGGTGGGCGTGTAGCTCAGCTCGGAGAGCATCTGCTCTGTGGTTGCGGCCCGAAGCCGTTGCTCAGATCAAAATTTTTGGAGTGGACGGCGGGAGATCAGCTTAGGCGTACAAAATTTGTCGGGCTGCGGGTCGAAGCGTGGCCGAAGAAGAACCACGCGGTGAACCCGCCTTCCACTAGGCTTAGTGACCGCTCGCTTTGTCCACGTCTTTGAGAACACTCTTGATGAGACGCGACGGATTGTTCCACAAGAGTGAAATGAGCGAGGCGGCATTGTAGCCAGCGGCGTAGTAAGCATCCCCTCCACTCTGGCTCGACGCGGTGATGGAATGGTGGGACACAAGATCACCCTTCTCGTTGTATGCATTCAGGTAAAGAGCTCGTGACTGCAGGACGTAAGGCGCTTCCAGCGTGTCTATTTCCCTGAGCGTTCCGGTATAGGTGAAGTTCCATCTGTCCCCGTACATGTTCGTCAGCGTTCCTGATCCTGAGACTGGCGCAGTTGTGACCTGCTGGACCGGCTGGAATCCGGCAAAGGCGCTCTCGGAGTAGGCCCAAACGAGCAAGTAGTGTGGGGTGCTGGGTACGATACTCGCAGCCTTCGTATCTTCCACTAAGCACATGCGCGGATAGTTCTTTGCGCTCTTGGCCATGAACTCCTGGCCTTCTCGCGGAATATAGAGCGCGAGGCCATTCGGCGTGAGGGCGGCAACCGTGATGATCTGATCACAGTCTTTCATCAAAGCCGCATCTGTGTTCGACTGCTCAACCCGCTGCTCCGTCTGTTTGGTTCGTTCGCTGATCACTCTTCGCACTGAGGCTTCTGCGCGTCTCGCTTCCCAAAGCTGGAACGAGAGAAGCGTGACCGTGGCCCAATACATTTCGTTCGGCTTGGTCTTGTTGAGATTGGCAATTTCATTCACGCATGTCTTAAGGGCCCCCACAGTCGAATGATAGTCATCCATCGGGCGTGCGGAAGCAGACTCCGGCGATACGGCCGTTACCGTCGTAACTGTATCCCTGAGTTGGTCCAGGTTGTCGCACGAAGCCGGATGGATCAGCGCCGGATCGATTGGCTTGGCCTCGCGGCGTTGCTTTGCGAAACTCTCCGCCCGCCAGTGCTCCCACACAGCAGCGACTCGTAGAGCCTCGACCCGCTCGGATTCGCCGTGAGTCTGATTGGCACAGTCGATCAGCCTGCTCCAGAGGGAATCTGGAGTGTCCGGCGAGAGCGGCCCATAAGGCTTCCCCGCGTCATCGACAAGATCAAAGACTGGATTTCCCTCTTTGTCAAATAGCTTGTCGACAACAGTGCCCTCAGTTCCGAGGTCGGCGCAGGCGGGCACGGTTGCTGGCCGCGCCTTGCGTCTAGCCATCAAGCCATCAGTGTCCTCGGCAGGCTTGGTTCCAGTAGACTTTGACGGTTGGGCGTCTCGCTTTTGATCCTTTCGATCGCTGCTTTGCTGTGCCTCGACCGATCCTACCGCAAACACCAAGGAG
>Ga0126381_100006147_pt1 | contig 13276 bp, 9 predicted proteins | sample PanSoiMetPlot_28_FD_96465 | JGI IMG/M metagenome (GOLD analysis project Ga0126381, IMG submission 96465) | Tropical forest soil microbial communities from Panama - MetaG Plot_28 | ecosystem: Environmental > Terrestrial > Soil > Tropical forest > Bulk soil | place: Panama | collected 2016-02-17
ATCAACCTCTACTTCCACAGCAACGGGCACGACAGCGCGGCGATCTATGTGAACCTGTACGCATCGAGCGAGGCGCGTTGGCGAGTGAACGGGGTCGCCGTCAGGCTGACGCAGCGAACGGCATATCCCGAATCCGAGACTGTGGAACTGCAGGTGTCGCCAGAGACGGCGGCTGATTTTTCGGTGTTCCTCCGTATCCCGGGGTGGCTCGAACGTCCGGCGCGGCTTTCCATCAACGGAAGACCGGCCGACGTGGATGTCTCGCCCGGCCGCTTCGCTGAACTCAGGCGCGTCTGGCATCGGGGCGACAGGATCGAATTGATTCTGCCTTTCAGTATTCGCGCCGTTCCTGTTGACGCGAAACATCCCGATACCGTAGCGATCATGCATGGTCCGCTCATGCTCGCAGCGCTCAACCCTCCTCCGGCGTTGCGTGTGACGGAGGAGAAGCTTGCGGGTCTGCGTTCCGTCGCCAGTGGCCACTCCGAGTTCGAATGCCGGACTGAGTCGGGGACCTTGAGGCTTCGCCCCTGGTATCGCGTGCAGCGAGAGCCCTACAGCGTCTATTTCCAGCGGGTCTAGTGGGGTGTTCCTTAACTGACTTGACGGACACGCGACTCTTCAGAAAGTCCTTTCGGTTTTGTCGCGACGGTCTGTGCCGCTGGACCTGCGGCTTTAGCCGCGGCTCCTTTGGACACTTGCGGCCGGGAACTTTCTGGCTATATGGACCCGCCACCCACGGGTCTGCGCTTCAGTCGTGTTTCGACCGGCAATGGTAACGCGACTTGAAGTCGCGTGTCCTGGTAAGCCGTTTCGGTGATTGGATAACCATTGCGGACGACCGCGGAACGCCGGGTAGAAACCCGGCGGCGGGCAGGATTGCCCACCCCACATTGGGTTTCGAAATGAGGGAAACAGGATCGGGAACTGATATCCTCCAGTCGAAAATGGCTGGCGTGTTTCGCGATCGATTATTGGAAGGTAAGACAGCGTTTGTGACCGGAGGCGGCAGTGGCATCGGTCTGGCGATCGCCAGGCGATTTGCCGAGCATGGCGCGAAGGTGATCCTCGCGGGACGCCGGAAGGAAATTCTGGACAACGCTCGGACGGAAATCGAAGCGGCCGGAGGCGTCGCCGGAACCGCCGCGCTCGATGTTCGCGATTACGCCGCGCTGGAAGGCGCGCTCAAACGCACCCACGATGAATTCGGGGTCATCGATATCGTGCTCGCCGCCGCGGCAGGGAATTTCCCTGCTCCGGTGCTCGGCATGTCCGCGAATGGGTTCAAAGCCGTCATCGACATCGACCTGCTCGGTACGTTCAACACCATGCGGGCCGCGCATCAGTTTCTGCGCAAACCCGGCGCTTCCCTCCTGGCGGTCTCGGCGGCGCACGCCACTTCACCTGTTCCGTTTCAGGCGCACGTCTGCGCAGCGAAAGCAGGCATCGAGATTTTGATGAAAACCATCGCGCTCGAATGGGCGCCGGAAGGGATTCGCGCGAACTGCATAACGCCGGGCCCGACCGCTGATACCGAAGGCATGCGCCGCCTGGCGCCAACGCCTGAGCTGGAAGAGGAAGTGAAATCCACGGCTCCGCTGCGGCGATTCGGAACTAAGGATGAACTCGCCGACCTGGCGCTTTACCTGTGCACGGACGCCGCCGCCTATATCACCGGCGCTACGTATCTCTGCGATGGCGGCACTTCGCTTCTGAAGGGCGGTCTGCGCGCTGGCGAAGCACGGAACCGCCACACGAAGAACTGACCGGTTAGAATAGCGGCCAACATGAAATCCGTCCTCACGCTGTTGCTTTGCGCCGGCGCATGCTTCGCCGCCGAGCAGGTCGTGCCGCTGTGGTCCGGAGCGGCGCCCGGTTCGGAATCCTGGACACAGAAGGAAATCGAATATAAGGATCAGCGCCGAGAAGCGATGGTGCGCAATGTCGTGGCGCCCAGTCTGACGGTTTTCCTGCCCGAGAAATCGGCCGCCAACGGAACCGGCATCATCGTCGCGCCCGGCGGAGGATTCCGGTTTCTCTCGTGGGACAGCGAAGGGAGCAAAGTCGCCAGATGGCTCAACGAGCGCGGTGTGGCCGCTTTCGTCCTGAAGTATCGGGTCGCGGAAACGCCGGCTGATCCGAAGGAATTTCAGGATCAGATGAATGCGATGTTCGGGCGGCTGCGGTCTACCGTAGGGCGTGGCGCGCCGTCACAGCCCAACTCACAGCCAAACACCGGAAGAGGAGCGAATCAATCGACTATTCCACTGGCGGTCGCCGACGGCACGCAAGCGATGCGAACCGTGCGGCAACATGCGGCCGAATGGGGCGTGGCGCCGGATAAGATCGGGCTGATCGGCTTTTCCGCCGGGGCAATTCTCACCACGGGCGTACTCACCAGCTACGATGCCGAGACGCGCCCGAACTTCGCGGCATCCATCTACGGCATGACCGTGGATCAGTCGAAAGTGCCCGCCGACGCTCCGCCGCTTTTCATTCTCTGCGCGGAAGACGATCCGCTGCTGCCCGCGACCGGCAGCAGCTCGCTCTTCGCCGCGTGGAAGAACACGGGCCATGTAGCCGAACTGCACATCTACTCGAAAGGCGGCCACGGCTTCGGCATGCGCCAGCAGGGCCTGCCGGTCGATCACTGGATCGACCGTTTCGGCGACTGGCTCGCGATGCAGGGCCTGATGAAGGCCCACTGATCAGAACGCGCTGGCAGCCATCACTTCCGCAACCTCAGCTTCCTCCCGGGACCGATCCCAGCCGAGCATGCTTCCCATTTCGCTGGCCAGGGGGCGGAGCCACTCGGGGGAGGCGGCGCGCTCGTGGCCCCAGTAGGTGCTGACGTGAAGCAGGTCCGTGAGCTTTCGGGCGAACTCGCGTTCAACGGCTACACGGATGCGGTCTGAGGTTATGTCGGGAGTGGGCGGGATATGGAGCGGCGTTTCGGCGGTGCGGCAGGGCAGGTCACGTCCGGGCGCGAGTTCGGTCATCAGCATGTCAACGAGTTCCTGGCTCATCGAACGATAGGTGGTGTACTTGCCGCCTTCCACGTGGAGGGTTCTGTCGGAGTCTTCCCAGATGCGGTGCTCGCGGCTGGTGGAGGTGGCGGAGCGTCCCGACGCGGCGATGAGAGGCCGGAGCGCGCTGTAGCTTGCAAGCGGTTCGCCCCGGTAGTCGGGATAGAGGCGGCGAACTATCGATTTCAGATAGTCCTTTTCCGCCGCGGAGATTCGGACATTGTCCGGCGAGCCGTCGTGGTCGACATCCGTTGTGCCGACCAGGGTGAGATCGTTGCGCTCGCCCCAGGGAATCAAAAAGATGATCCGGCCCTGTTCGTCGAAGAAGGCGAGGGCTTCGTTTCCGGACTGGATGCGCGGATAAATGAGATGCGAGCCGCGCACGAGGCGCAGTCCCAGGGCGGATGACCATGCGCCGGTGGCGTCCACGACGCGCTTGGCGCGGATCGAGAATTGTTCGCCCGTGAAAACGTCGCGCGCGGCTAAGCCAGACGAGTCGCGGCGCGCTTCGATGTAGTTGACGATGCACGCTCCGCGGGATTCGGCATCGAGGAGGTTCTCAAGAACAAGCCGTGCGGCGTGGACTTTGGCGTCGTAGAAAAGAAGGCCTGCGCGGAGGTTTTCGGCGTTCAGATTCGGTTCGAGTTCACGGACGGCTGAGAGGTTCAACGCGCGGTGGGCTCCGATGGACTGCGAGCCGGCGAGGGCATCGTAGAGAGTGAGGCCTGCTCCGTAGAACCAACGATCGACGGGACCGTAGCAGGGGATCAGGAACTGAAGAGGCTCGACGAGTCCCGGGGCGATCCTGAGCAGCGTGGCGCGTTCCTGAAGAGCTTCGCGAACCAGACCGAAATCGAGATATTTGAGGTAACGCAGACCGCCGTGGATGAGTTGGGAGTTCCGCCCGCTGGTACCCGATGCGAAATGGTTCTTCTCGACGAGCGCAACTTTGATATCCGCGCCGCGCAGCATGAGGTCGCGCGCGATTCCCGCGCCGTTGATGCCGCCGCCCACGATCAGGACATCCCAGGATTCCGCGCGCAAACGCGTGAGATTGGCAGTGCGGCGGTCGGTCATACAAACCATCATGGCAAGACGGAACTGCGGGACCGAAAAAACAAAAGAGCCGGTCCGAAGCGCTCTGTTACGCGCTCGGACCGGCCTTTGATCCCGTGCCGGGTAACTATCTGTTAGACGGCGAGGAAGATCGCTGTTAAACGGCGAGGAAGATCGTGTTGCCGTCGCGGTTCACAAGCAGCAGGACCGAATCGTCCTTGGAGGACTTCCCGATCGCCGCGCTGAAGTCGCGAACGTTGGCTACGGGCTGATGATTCACCTGCTGAATTACATCGCCCTCTTTGAGTCCGGCATCCGCCGCTTTGCTGGCCGGGTTGATCTCACTCACCACAACACCGGTGGTCGAGGAGGGCAGTTTCAGATCCTGCGCGGCTTCAGGCGTGATGTTCTCCACGCTTACGCCGTCGAGGCTCTTATCGGCCGAGGATTTGTCGCTGTGGTTATCGAGGCTGGCGCGCTCTTCCTTCGAGGGGAATTCGCCGAGCGTGACCGACACATTCATCGGCTGGCCGTTGCGCATTACCTTGAAATTCACAGTCGAATTGGGCGACATCATGCCGATTTTCATACGGAGCTGATTCGCGTCGGCGACCGGCTCGCCGTTGATGGCCACGATGATGTCACCGCGCTTCAGATCAGAGCGGGACGCCGGGCTGTTCGGAGTCACCTGGCCCACGAGGGCGCCATTGGTGTCCTTCGCGTTGAAAGCCTTCGCGAGAGACGGGGTCACATCCTGCGGAAGGATTCCGATGTACCCGTGCTCCACTTTGCCGTGTGCGACGATCTGGTCCATATCGGAGCGGGCCATGTTGATGGGAACCGCGAAGCCGATGCCCTGATTACCGCCCGAGTTGCCCGCGAGGATCGCCGTGTTGATGCCGATGAGATGGCCTTCGTCGTCTACGAGGGCGCCGCCGGAGTTACCGGGATTGATCGGGGCGTCCGTCTGGATGAAGTCCTCAACCTGCTCGATGCCGAGGCCGCTGCGGCCGGTCGCGCTCACGATGCCGGCAGTGACGGTCTGGCCAACGCCGAACGGGTCACCGATGGCGAGAACGACATCGCCGACTTCGACTTTGCTGGAATCCGCGAGGGTCAGATAGGGGAAGTTGCCGCCGTCGATCTTGAGCACAGCGATATCGGTGCGGGCGTCCGTACCGATGACGCGGGCTTTGAATTCACGCTTGTCATGCATGGTCACGACAACGGAATTCGCGCCGTCGACGACGTGGTTGTTAGTAAGAATGTAACCTTCGGGGCTAACGATCACGCCCGAACCGAGGGCCTTTTCCGAGCGCTCACGAGGAACGCGGAACTGGCGGTTGAAGTCGTTTCCGAAGAACTGGCGGAAAAAGGGATCCAGTCCGCGCGGCATATCTCCGGAGTCGCCGTCGAAACCGGTCTGTTGCTTTACGACTTTCGAGGTCGAGATGTTCACTACCGCGGGCACCACGCGCTTCACGACAGCGGAATATCCGCGACCGGCTGCCGCTTCCGACCGCTGCGCCATCTTAATGGTTGGCGTCGGGCCCGTGAACGGCATTCTTCCGGTGGTCGCGCCGTAGATCGCGGTAGCTGCCAGGATTGCGCCGATAGAAATCGAAGCCAGCCATGTTTTGCCCATTCGCGGCGGCCGGCCACTGAAGAAATCTAAATTCATTGCTTTTGGAACTGCCTCCAATTCCAGGTTAGGCGTCGGCGGGATGAAAACCCATCCCCAGGATTTGGGATACGGGCTCCCCAGGCTTAGGGATACCGGGGTAGGACGGTTTTGGCTAGACTTTGACTTAGAACGGGGGCCAGATGCGCGGATTGCGGATGATTCTGATCGCCGGGTTTGGCGGAATTCTGCTGATTTTCGGTATTGCGGCGATGGAAGCAGTACGACTTTTGGGCGCGGTGCGAGCGGAAAATCAGCAGTTGCGCGGCTTCGGTGGAGCGGGCGCGAGAGCTTGACACGGTGAAATATTGCGTGCTGCTTTCGCAAAAGTACATCAACCAGGTTCCGAACGAAGCCCAGGAGGTCGCAGATTTGCGGAGCCAGTGGACGCGGATGATGAGCGACCTGGCCGCATATCACATGGCGGGAGATCCGGAGCAGTTCGACCAACTGCGGCAGATGCTGCGACAGCACTGGCAGGGTCTGGATCGCGCAATTTCAGATTCCTTGACGCCGGATGAGGTGAGGCCGCTGCGGATTTCCGCGGTGGAGATCACGGCGCGGGTGGAGGATATCGACGCGAAACAAGCGGCGGCGACGGAGATCGCGGTTCAGAATCAGGTCGACCGGCTGGGAAAAGACCTCGGGGTGGCGCTGAATGTCGCGCTTGCGGCGGCCCTGATTCTCGCGGTGGGTTGCGGGCTCTACATATTGAATATCGAGCGGCAGAACCGCGGGAGATATGAGGAGATCGTCGTAGCGCGACAAGACTTGGAGCGGCTTTCGGCTCGGCTGGTGGATGCGCAGGAGAGCGAAAGGCGCACTATCTCACGGGAGTTGCACGATCAGGTGGGTCAGACGCTGAATGCGGTGTTGGTGGATGCGGCCAACCTTGCCAGCCGGATTCCTCCGGATGATGAGGTGGGGCAGCGGTATTTGCAGAACATTCGTTCGCATGCCGACGCGAGCGTCAACTCGATTCGGGATATTTCCCTGCTGCTGCGGCCTTCAATGCTGGACGATCTGGGTCTGATTGCGGCGCTCGAGTGGCAGGCGCGCGAGACTTCACGGCGTACCGGGATCGATGTGCGCGTGAATGCCGACGGGGTGGACGAATCGTTGCCCGATCCGTTGAGAACGTGCGTCTACCGGGTGGTGCAGGAGGCGCTGCAGAACGTCTCGAAGCATTCGCACGCGACTTACGCGCGGGTGGAGGTGCGGCAGGCGGGGGAAAGACTCGAACTGCGTGTCGAGGACGATGGGCAGGGATTTGACCCAAAACGGTCGAGGGGCATGGGGTTGCTTGGGATGGAGGAGCGCGTTCGGCAGCTTGGCGGACGGGTAGAAGTCTCTTCGGTTGCCGGCAAGGGAACGACCGTGAGCGTGACGCTTCCGGCGCCGGTCCGGGTGGCTACTGGATGATGCCTTTGCGGACTGCGTAAAGGATCAATTCCGGCACGCCGTGCAGATTCAGTTTCTGGAGGATATTGGCGCGGTGGGCATCAACCGTATAAACGCTGAGGCCGAGGATGTTCGCTACTTCCTTATTCGTCTTGCCTTCGGCGAGTAGCTGCAAGACCTCGCGTTCGCGCGCGGTCAGGAGATCATAGCTGTCCTCGACCTGTTTGTCGCGAATCTGGCGTACGTAGTCTTCGAGAAGCATTTTGCTGATTACCGGGCTGAAGAACGACTTGCCTTCGGCGACGAAGCGGACGGCGCGGATGAGATCGGCTTCGGCTGAGTTCTTCAGAATGTAGGCGCGGGCTCCGGCTTTGAGGGCGCGCAGGACGTACCCCTCATCCGAGTGCATGCTGAGGATGACGACATTCGTAGACGGCTGGTCCGCGACGATCTGACGCGTGGCTTCGATGCCGTTGAGCTGCGGCATTCCGATGTCGAGAACGGCAACGTCGGGATGATGCTTTGAGACCAGATCGACGGCCGCGCGCCCGTCGTCGGCCTCGGCGATGACTTTGAAGTCGGGCTGCTGCTCGAGAAGAAGGCGGATTCCGGAGCGGATGATGGTGTGGTCGTCGGCGAGGAGGATGCGGATCTGCGCCAGGGCGATGGACCTCGAATCGCAGAATAGCGCATGGCCGATATCATGGTGGCCGAATGACGATCAGGAAAAAACCGGAAGAACTGCGCAGCTTCCGCTGGTTCGGACCGAACAACATGCGGGGGTTCAGCCACCGTTCGCGGATGAAGCAGACGGGCTTCCGGCAGGAGGACTTTACCGGGCGCCCGGTCATCGCGATTGTGAACACGTGGAGCGAGATCAATCCGTGTCACGCGCATTTGAGAGAACGGGCGGAGGCGGTGAAACGCGGCGTGTGGCAGGCGGGCGGATTTCCGGTGGAGATCCCGGCGTTTTCGATTTCGGAAACGTACGCGAAGCCGAGCCCGATGCTTTACCGCAACCTGCTTTCGATGGATACGGAAGAGTGCCTGCGCAGTCTGCCGATTGACGGCGCGGTGCTGATGGGCGGCTGCGACAAGACGACGCCGGGGCTGCTGATGGGCGCGATCAGCATGAATCTGCCTGCGATCTATCTGCCCGCGGGTCCGATGCTGCGCGGCAACTGGAACGGACAGCCGCTGGGGAGCGGCACGGATCTCTGGAAGTACTGGACCGAGCGCTGCGCGGGCACGATTTCGGAAGACGACTGGGTGAATATCGAGAACGGCATCGCGCGGTCACCAGGGTTCTGCATGACGATGGGGACGGCAGCGACGATGACGGCGCTGGCGGAGGCGCTGGGCTTCACGCTGCCGGGCGCATCCTCGATTCCGGCGACGGATTCCAACCACACGCGCATGGCAATGAACTGCGGAGAGCGCGTCGTGGAGATGGTTTGGGAAGATTGGAAGCCATCGGACTTCCTGACGATGAAATCGTTCGAGAACGCAATTGCGGCGGATATGGCGATCGGAGGTTCGACGAACGCGTTCATCCATCTGGTGGCGCTGGCCGGACGGTGTGGATGGAAGCTCGAACTGAAGAAATTCGACGAGATCGCGCGGCGCGTACCGGTGCTGGCGGATATCCGGCCCTCGGGAAAGTTTCTGATGGAGGATTTTTACTACGCCGGCGGACTGCGGGCGCTTCTGAGTGAGATGAAAGACCTGCTCCATCTGGATGCGCTGACCGTCAACGGACGAACCCTTGGGGAGAATCTGGAAGGCGCGCGGGTGGTGAATCGCGAGGTGATTCGCGGACGCGAGAATGTCCTGCTGGAGAGTGGCGGGACGGCGGTGCTTTACGGGAATCTTTGTCCTGATGGGGCGGTGATCAAAACCGCGGCGGCGAGTCCGAAATTCCTGCAGCACACCGGACCAGCGGTGGTGTTCCGCGATTACAACGATATGGACGCGCGGATTAATCGCGATGATCTGGCTGTGACGGAAGATTCAGTGCTTGTGCTGCAGAATGCGGGCCCCCTGGGCGGCCCGGGAATGCCGGAATGGGGTATGCTGCCGATTCCGAAAAAGCTGCTGCCTTCGGGCGTGCGGGACATGGTCCGTATTTCGGATGCGCGTATGAGCGGGACGGCGTACGGGACGTGCGTGCTGCATGTGTCACCTGAGAGCTTTGCCGGTGGACCGCTGGCGCTGGTGAAGGACGGGGATCCGATCTCGCTCGATGTGGAGGCGCGGCGGTTGGACGTGCTGATTTCGGATGAGGAGCTTGCGAAGCGGCGGGCGGTTTGGCGGAAGCCTGAGGCGAAATACCCACGCGGATATATGGCGCTTTACGCCGAGCGCGTGACACAAGCGCACCTGGGATGCGACTTCGATTTTCTGGATGGACAGGCGCCCTTACCGGAGCCCGAGATTCATTAGGGAATGTTTGCTTTACAGACTCGATCCGCCGCCGGTGGTTGCGGGCTTCGGTGTCGATGGCTGAGCTGCCAGGCCCGGCTGCGAGGTGTGGTGGTCCATCGGCTGCTTCGGATGCCGTGAGTAGCGGAAGGAGTAACTGGCGAGCCAGACATAATCGGCGAAGGCGGCATCGCCGTGACCACCGGTGATTGTGTCGGGCACGCTGCGGGTCCGGTCACGATAGATCGCTCTTCCGACAGCGACCGAGAGCACATGCGGCCCGTGCACGTACTGAGCGCCAGGTTCCAGGGAAATGGCGAAACCGGGACGGCGGAAGCCGAGGTTGTCCGCCGGGAAGAGGTTGCGCGCGGGAACGCCTTCCATGCGAGGACCGAAGGTGACGGTCAGTCCTTTGACCCTGGAGATCGGCACAGCGATCCCGGCTTCGAGGAGATACTGATCGCTGATGGCGTTGTACTGCGTCAGGGTCGCGGGATTTGCGGCCGCGTTGGTGCGGTAAACATCGTTGATGCTCTGCAGCATCGCGGTGTAGACGCCGTTGAAGTAAAGCTGGGTTGATCTGACGTTCTTGAATGACGCCCACTGGAACGGAATCCCCCATCCTCCCTGACCCGGCTGAATCGAATAGTCCACGATCTGGGTGTGGGGTCCTTTGCCATCGAAGGAGTCGACAACATTGGAGACATTGTCCTTGCCGGTGGGCGTCAGAAGACCGACACCCAACTGGACATTGCCGCGTGTGTTCTCGGTCGTGTTGAAGAGCCACGCATCGACCGTGAACGAAATGTCGCCGATACCGGATGAGGTATATGTGACCGGCGAGTTGTGCGTGCGGCGGCTGGCGAACATCAGGGGGACATAAGCCGAGACGCTGATACGGCGGTTGATCTGATAGGTGACGAAGAAGTTCTGCAGGTTCAGCTTATTCATGACCTGCGTACCCTGCTCGATACGGCGGGTCTGTTCCGTCGGTCCTATGAAGTGCCGGAACGAAAACTGGTGGCGGTAGGCGTCGCCGAACTGGAAATCGCCGGGCTGGAGATAGCCGCCCGTGCTTTGAGGTCCGCCGACTTCGCCGTTCGACCGCGAGACGATGCAACCCTGACCGAAGACTGGTTGAGCGATTAAGGCGCCCAAAGCCGAAGTGAGTATCGCGGCGGCGACGCGTGACCTGTTATTCATGAGAACCCCGTTTGTCACATGCTAATGGCTGCCTATTTTTGCGGCAATAGTAGGAAAGTATTAATGCGTTTCGGACGGCTAATGTGCGATAAGGAAAGGCAATGTTAAAGAGAGTGGCGACCGTCGCCCTGGCGATTTGCGCTGCTATCCCTCTGCTGGTAGTCGGCGCGCCCAAAACGGGCGCGCCGGCAGATTTGAGCCTCACCGATATGGCGGGCAAGAAGGTTCATCTCAAGGACTATCGCGGAAAGATTGTGGTCCTCAATTTCTGGGCCACTTGGTGCGGACCGTGCAAAGAAGAGATGCCGATGTTCGTCGCGGTGCAGAAGGACTGGGCGGCGAAGGGCATCGTCTTCATCGCGGCGTCGCTCGATGAGCGCGCGGGGCAGAAGGTAATTCCCGAGTTCGTGAAAAATTTCCAGATCGATTTTCCGATCTGGAAAGGCGCGACCGGGGACGATCTGGCGAAGTTCGGGATGGGCGAGGCTGTGCCCGCGACGGCTTTTTTTGATGCGGACGGGATGATCTTCGCTCGCGTGCAGGGTGAGATCAAGAAAGAAGAACTGATCGAACGCCTGACGTGGATTACAGGGGACCGCAAGGGTCCGGTTCCGAATCCGCTGGTGCGCAATCTGTAGCGCTACGGCTCGGAACATCGCGCCGGGTGATCGCGGTCTGGATCTCTACTCGATCGCCCTCCGCGAGAGGCTGTCAGGGGGGTGGGACAACTCCACGCCTTCGGCCAGAGGAGCGATCATCCAGTATGGAAGGTGCGTCGCTGTTAGCGACTGCAAGGAGGCGATGTCAGCCTTTACCGCCGCGTTATGCGTAATCCGCGCCCAGGCTGAGGAATCGCAGCGGCAGTCGGTGACCCTGGCGATTTACGACGCAACCCGCCTCGCTGACAGAGTGAAATCCATCGAGTTGCTGGCAACCGTCGCCGCGGTGTTCCGTGGGTGGAATCGTCTCGTTTCATCTACACTTCCGGGGGCGATGCCGCCACACTCGTCGGCGTCCTGAGGGATGGATTGCGATTAGAAAGGCAGAACGCTCGTCCTTGGGACGAGGATCCGGGATTCGCGGACTTCCCTTACAACATCGCGCGTTGGCCCGTCTCCGACATCGATCGATTTCATACTGCGGGTGCGACCGCACGAAACCGAACTGCTGGGCTCTGCCTGTGACGACACATAATAGGCGGGATGGCCTTCTTACGCCCCGCCGCGCTCCCTCTCCTTTCCCTTCCCCTTTTTGCGCAGTCTGACTGGCCGGCATACGGCCACGATCCAGGCGGGCAGCGGTATTCGCCCCTTACCCAGATCACTCCCGCCAATGTTGGTCAACTCGAACGCGCGTGGACGTTTCACGCCGGCAAACCGGGTTCGGAAGCTACGCCGCTGGTGGTCGACGGCGTCATGTACCTGACCTCACCGAGCGCCATCTTCGCGCTGGAACCCCAGACGGGAAAGACGATCTGGAGTTATGCCGCGGAGACCGTGACCAAACGGGGCGTGGCCTATTGGCCCGGCGATGCGAAGACGCATGCGCGCGTGTATGCGGGATCGGGCAGTGATCTGATCGCGATCGACATAACGACGGGAAAGCCCGCGCCGGCGTTCGGAAACGAGGGGCGCGTGGATATGAAAAAGGGCGTGCTCGGGGATCTGACGGATGCGCGGTTCTCGATGATGTCGCCGCCGGCGGTCTACAAGGATATCGTGATCACGGGCAGCAACAACAACGAGCCTGCGCCGAGTCAGGGAGCTTACGGGGATATTCGCGGATGGGATGCGCGCACCGGCAAGCTCGTTTGGACCTTTCATACCGTGCCCCGGCCTGGAGAGCCGGGCATCGAAACCTGGAAAGGCGACGCCTGGAAGAACCGGTCGGGTGTGAACAACTGGGGACTGATGACGGTGGACACTGAGCGCGGGCTCGTGTTCGTGCCGCTGGGATGTCCCACGACGGATTTCTACGGCGCAGACCGGCATGGGGACGGGCTGTACGGGAATTCGCTGGTTGCGCTGGATGCGGCGACGGGAAAGATGAAGTGGTTCCGGCAGCTTGTCCATCACGATATCTGGGACTTTGACGCGGCGGCGCCTCCTGCGCTGATCGAAATCAGTCGTAACGGAGGAAAGATCCCGGCGGTCGCCCAGATTACGAAGATGGGGCTGCTGTTCCTCTTCAACCGTGTGACGGGCGAACCGATCTATGGGCTGGAGGAACGTCCCGTGCCGCAGAGCCATGTGCCCGGCGAGCAGACATCGAAGACGCAGCCTTTTCCGCTGAAGCCTCCGCCGCTTTCGAAGATGCAGTTCACGCCGGACGACATTTACAAGTCGACCCCGGAGCACGCGGCCTTCTGCAAGGCGCTCTGGGAAAACGAGCACATGTACACGGAGGGTCCGTATACGCCGATGGCGCTGGAAGGGAACGCGCTGACGTATCCGAGTACGCTCGGGGGCGGGAACTGGAGCGGGGTGTC
>Ga0126381_100006148_pt1 | contig 13276 bp, 8 predicted proteins | sample PanSoiMetPlot_28_FD_96465 | JGI IMG/M metagenome (GOLD analysis project Ga0126381, IMG submission 96465) | Tropical forest soil microbial communities from Panama - MetaG Plot_28 | ecosystem: Environmental > Terrestrial > Soil > Tropical forest > Bulk soil | place: Panama | collected 2016-02-17
ATGTGGACCGCCATCTGGTCGCCGTCAAAGTCGGCGTTGAACGCGGTGCAAACCAGCGGGTGAATCTTGATGGCCTTGCCTTCCACCAGCACCGGCTCGAACGCCTGGATGCCGAGGCGGTGCAGCGTGGGAGCGCGGTTCAGCAGAATGGGATGGTCCTTGATGACCTCTTCCAGGATGTCCCACACCACCGGATCCTGCTGCTCCACCAGTTCCTTGGCCTGCTTGATGGTGGTGCAATGGCCGCGCTGCTCCAGCCGGTGATAAATGAAAGGCTTGAACAGCTCGAGCGCCATCTTCTTCGGCAGACCGCACTGGTTCAGCCGCAGGTCGGGACCGACCACGATCACGGAACGGCCGGAGTAGTCGACGCGCTTACCGAGCAGGTTCTGGCGGAAACGGCCCTGTTTGCCCTTCAGCGTATCGGAGAGCGACTTCAGCGGACGGTTGTTGGCGCCGCGCAGCACGCGGCCGCGGCGGCCGTTGTCGAACAGCGCGTCGACCGCTTCCTGCAGCATGCGCTTTTCATTGCGGACGATCACGTCGGGCGCGTGCAGCTCGATCAGCTTCTTCAAGCGGTTGTTGCGGTTGATGACGCGGCGATACAGATCATTCAGGTCGGAGGTGGCGAAGCGGCCGCCATCCAGTGGCACCAGGGGGCGCAGCTCCGGCGGAATCACCGGAATCACGTCGAGAATCATCCACTCGGGCTTGTTGCCGCTCTTGCGGAACGATTCCACCACGCGCAGACGCTTGGCGTACTTCAGCTTCTTCTGCTGCGACGCCTCGGTCTTCATCCGCTCGCGGATCTCTTCGGAGAGCTGCTCGACATCCACTTTCTTGAGCAGCTCCTTGATGCCTTCGGCGCCCATCATGGCGACGAACTTGCCCGGATTTTCCTGATCGAGCTGGCGCTTCTTCTCGTCGGTGATGACTTCACCCCTGCTCAAGCTTTCGACCTCGCCGGGATCGACCACCACGTATGCTTCGAAGTAGAGCACGCGCTCCAGCTCACGGAGCGTGATGTCGAGCAAATGGCCGATGCGGCTCGGCAATCCCTTGAAGAACCACACGTGCGAGCAGGGGCTGGCGAGTTCAATATGGCCGAGGCGTTCGCGGCGCACGCGGGCCAGCGTGACTTCCACGCCGCACTTATCGCAGATCACACCGCGGTGCTTCATGCGCTTGTACTTGCCGCACAAGCACTCCCAGTCCTGCGTGGGGCCGAAGATACGGGCGCAGAAAAGCCCATCGCGCTCCGGCTTGAAGGTCCGGTAATTGATGGTCTCCGGCTTGGTAACTTCGCCGTGGGACCAGCTCCGGATTTTTTCCGGAGACGCCAGGGAAATGCGGATCGAATCGAAATCCGCAATTAAATTCGCTCGATCGTACGGAGAGGATCTCAAAATGGCCTCCAAAAAGCTTCTAGCTATCAGCCACCAGCCATCAGCTTCCCGCCCGCCAGGTTCGGCTGATGGCTGAAAGCTGAGAGCTGAAAGCTTGGTTTAATCCGCCGCCAGTGCCGTATCGGCAACTTCACGCGGCTTCTTCATCAACTCCACATCGAGACACAGCGATTGCAACTCGCGGATCAAAACGTTGAACGATTCGGGTACGCCGGGCTCGATGGCGGCCTCGCCCTTCACAATGGCTTCGTAGATCTTGGCGCGGCCGTATACATCGTCCGACTTGGCCGTCAACAGCTCCTGCAGAATGTACGCGGCGCCGTATGCTTCCAGCGCCCACACTTCCATTTCGCCGAAACGCTGTCCGCCGAACTGCGCCTTGCCGCCCAGCGGCTGCTGCGTGATCAGCGAGTACGGTCCGATGGAGCGGGCGTGAATCTTGTCGTCCACCAGGTGCGACAGCTTGAGCATGTAGATGTAGCCCACGGTTACGGGCTGCTCGAACTGCGTTCCGGTCATGCCGTCGAACAACGCGGTCTTACCGGAGGAGGGCAGCTTCGATTCGCCCAGGGCTTTCTTGATTTCCCGTTCGGTGGCGCCGTCGAAAACCGGCGTCGCGAAATGCACGCCCATCGCCTTCGCGGCCCAACCGAGGTGCGTCTCGAGAATCTGGCCCACGTTCATACGGGAAGGTACGCCCAGCGGATTGAGCACGATCTCCACGGGCTCTCCGTTCGGCAGATAAGGCATGTCTTCTTCCGGCAAAATCCGCGCGATGACGCCCTTGTTGCCGTGGCGGCCGGCCATCTTGTCACCCACCGAAAGCTTGCGCTTCATGGCGATGTAGACTTTGACCAGCTTGATCACGCCCGGCGGCAGTTCGTCGCCCTTGCGGAGTTTGCCGACCTTCTCATCGGTGATCTTTTCGAGCACCGCGATCTGCCGCGACGTCATCTCCTCGATTTCGTCGATCTGCTCGTTCAGCCGCGGGTCCTTGTTGGTAAGGCGCATGCGCTTCAGGTCGCGCGATTTCACCTTCTCGATGATGTCGCGCGTGAGCTCGGTGTCTTTCGAGAGCAGGCGCTTATTGGTCTTTTCGTCGTGCAGGTCGGCCAGCAGCTTTTTGCCTTCCAGCAGAGTGCCCAGACGCTTGGCGCGTTCGTCGGTGAGGATTCGGATTTCGTCCTGCAGGTTGCGCTGCAGGCGCTGAATCTGCTCCTCTTCGATCGCCTTGGAGCGCTCGTCCTTCTCCTGCCCCTTGCGTGAGAAAATCTTGCAATCGACAATCGTGCCCTCGATTCCGGGCGGGCAGTACAGGGAAGCGTCTTTGACATCGCCGGCTTTTTCGCCGAAGATGGCGCGCAGCAGCTTCTCTTCCGGAGTGAGCTGGGTTTCGCCCTTCGGCGTTACCTTGCCCACCAGGATGTCGCCTGGCTTCACGGTGGCGCCGATGCGGATAATGCCGCTCTCGTCGAGGTTGCGCAGGAACGAATCGGCAATGTTGGGGATGTCGCGGGTGATTTCTTCCGGCCCGAGCTTGGTGTCGCGGGCTTCGATCTCAAACTCCTCGATGTGGATCGAGGTGTAGTAGTCTTCCTTGACCAGCTTCTCGCTGACCAGGATGGCGTCTTCGAAGTTATACCCGCGCCACGGCATGAAGGCAACGAGCACGTTGCGTCCCAGCGCCAGCTCGCCCATATCGGTGCAGGGACCGTCGGCCAGCACCTGGCCTTTGGCCATGCGCTGTCCCACCCTGACGATTGGCTTCTGATTAATGCAGGTGTTCTGGTTGGAACGCTTGAACTTGGTGAGCGTGTAGATGTCGGCGCCGACTTCGCGCGAAAGCTGGCCTTCGTGGGCCGCGCCTTCCACGCGAACGATGATGCGCTCGGAGTCCACCGAATCCACCACGCCGGCGCGCTTGCACAGCACCACGGCGCCGGAATCGCGGGCGGTAACGTACTCCATGCCGGTGCCCACGTAGGGAGCGTCGGCGCGCAGCAGCGGCACGGCCTGGCGTTGCATGTTCGAACCCATCAGCGCGCGGTTGGCGTCGTCGTTCTCGAGGAACGGAATCAGACTGGCCGCCACCGAGACGAGCTGTTTGGGGCTGACGTCGATGTATTCGATCTCGTCCCTCGGTTTCAGGACGAAGTTGCCGGCTTGGCGGGCGTTGCACAGATCGGGCACGATGCGCCCCTTCTCGTCCAGCTCCACGTTGGCCTGCGCGATGGTGTACTTGTCCTCCTCCCACGCCGAGAGGTACTCGCAGTGGGCTTCGTACTCCGCCGCCTGCTTCTTGGCGCCCAGCTTCTTGTTGGCGTCTTCTGCCTGCGCGCGGGAGATGATGTCTCCCACTTTGTAATCGGTGTCGCCGGGATTCAGGATCCTCACCTGGTCGATCACCGTGCCCTTCTCTACCTTGCGGTACGGGCTCTCGATGAAGCCGTAGTCGTTGATCCGCGCAAAGCAGGAGAGCGATGAAATCAAACCGATGTTCGGGCCTTCCGGCGTTTCGATCGGGCAGATGCGGCCGTAATGCGTCGGGTGTACGTCGCGCACTTCGAACCCGGCGCGCTCGCGGGACAGACCGCCCGGTCCAAGGGCCGAGAGACGGCGCTTGTGCGTGATTTCGCTGAGCGGATTGGTCTGGTCCATGAACTGCGAAAGTTGGCTCGATCCGAAGAACTCGCGGATGGCGGCCATCACCGGCTTGGCGTTCACCAGGTCGTGCGGCATGGCCGTCGACATTTCCTGGTAGACCGACATCTTTTCCTTGATGGCGCGCTCCATGCGCACCAGTCCGATGCGGAACTGGTTTTCCAGCAGCTCGCCCACCGCGCGCACGCGGCGGTTGCCCAGGTGATCGATGTCGTCCACCGCGCCGATGCCCTTGCGCAGCTTCAGCAGGTACTTGATCGTGGCCTTGAAGTCATCGCCGTCAAGGGTCCGCTTGTCGAGGCTCGTCGCGTCGGCCTTATCGAACAGCTTGATGTTGAACTTCATACGGCCCACGCGCGAAAAGTCGTACTTGCGCGGGTCGAAGAACATACCCTGGAAGAGCTGGGTCGCCGTATCGAGCGTCGGCGGATCGCCGGGGCGCAGTTTCCGGTAGATCTCGATCAGCGCTTCGTTCTGCGTCTTGATGGCGTCCTTGCGGATGGTCGCGGAAATGACCGTGCCGACCTCGTCGCGCTCGGGGAAGAAGATTTCGAAATCCTCCACGCCGGCCTCGATCAGCTTCGCCAGAATCGTCGGGGTGAGCTCGTTGTTGGCGTCGATAAAGACTTCGCCCGATTCCTTATCGAAAACGTCGGCGACGACGTAGGCGCCTTCCAGATCGTTGGGCGCCACCTCCACCCGCTCGATCTTGGCCTTCTGGATTTCCTTGAACAGCGTGGACGTGATCTTCTTGCCCTGGCCCACCACCGTTTCGCCGTTCTTGGCGTTGATGGCGTAGGAGAGCTTCAGGCCTGTGAGGCCTTCGTCGACATTCCAGAACAGCTTCTTGTCCTTGACGCTGATCTTGCTGACGCGGTAGAAGGCGCGCAGGATCTGCTCGTCCGTCTTGAGGCCGAGGGCGCGCAGAAATACCGAGCCGTAGAATTTGCGTTTACGGTCGATACGAACGTACAGAATGTTCTTGTTGTCGTATTCGAACTCGACCCAGCTTCCGCGATAGGGAATGATCTTGCCGAGGAAATAGCCCTGCGCCGGGATGCGTTCAAAGAACACGCCCGGCGAACGGTGCAACTGCGAAACGATCACGCGCTCGGTGCCGTTGATGATGAACGTGCCGTTGTCCGTCATCAGCGGGATTTCGCCGAAGAAGACTTCCTGCTCCTTGATGTCGCGGACGCTCTTCTTCTGCGTCTCCGGATCCTTGGAATAAACCGTGAGCCGGATCGTAACCTTGAGCGGAGCAGCGTACGTCATGCCGCGCTCCTGGCACTCCTGCATGTCGTATTTCAACTGCAGCCCCACCGGGTCGCCGCACTTGTTGCAGAACGTCACCACGTTCTTGTTGAACGTGCCGCAATGCTGGCATAGAATGTCGCCGGCATGGAACGGATCGGTGCGGATGGTGGCGCCGCAATTCCGGCAGGTGGAACGCAGATGGTGCAGACCTTTCAGGTTGCCGCACTTGCACTCCCAGTTGCCGATCGAGTAATCGACAAACTCGAGCTCGCTGACGCCGCGGAAATCGGAGATCGGGAAGACCGAGTTGAATACCGTTTCCAGGCCGATGTCTTCGCGCTCATTCGGCAGCAAATCCATCTGCAGAAAACGTTCATAGGACTTCTTCTGCACCTCGATCAGGTTGGGAATCGGGATCGAGGTCTTGATTTTGGAGAAATCCACTCGCTCAGGGGCGGCGCCGTTATTTTGAAGATTCATTCGTAAACTCCTGACGGCCGAACAGCCAAAGCAAAGAAACCGCTGTTACCAGGTCAAAGCCAAAGGCGCTCCTGGAGGTGAAGCCTCAAAGAGCGCCGGATCGAATAAGGGCAGGAATCGTGTGGGTACCGGGATATCGAGGACGTCGAAATAAGGACGTATGGAAGCGCGGGCGCACGGATCCTGTATTGTTTCTGCAGGCAGAAAAACGCACAGAGATCCCCTCTCTGCAGTTTCGCCGGAACTGCAATTGAAATACCAGGATTCGGGAAGCACATTCACCAATTGGGATCGAATCCGCCTGAACCCAAGCCCAACTACTAACTTTAACAGGACTTGCGCCCGTCGTCAAATACCAAAAAAGCCTGACAGCCAACCGCCCACAGCCAACCGGTCGGCAAATACCGCGCACCGGCTTTTAGCTGTCAGCTGTAAGCTGCCGGCTGTAAGCTACTTTACTTCCACCGTCGCGCCGGCTTCGGTGAACTTCTTCTTGATGGCCTCGGCTTCGTCCTTGCTGACGCCTTCCTTCACCGGCTTCGGGGCGCCGTCGACAAGGTCCTTCGCTTCCTTCAGGCCGAGGCTGGTGACTTCGCGTACCGCCTTGATCACATTGATCTTATTGGTACCGGCCGCGGTGAGAATAACCGTGAACTCGGTCTTTTCCTCCGCCGCCGGAGCAGCCGCGGCAGCGGCTCCGCCGCCACCCGCCACCATCACCGGAGCAGCGGCTGCAGCCGAAACTCCCAGCTTTTCTTCCAACAACTTGACGAGCTGCGAAGCTTCGAGCAACGTCAAGCCTTGAATCTGATCCGCAATTGCGTTGATGTCCGCCATTTTATTCGTAAACTCCTTAAAACCTTAGCTTTCAGCTCTCTCAGCCAACCGCCCACAGCTAAAACCGCGGCGCGTCTGCGCGCCGTAGCTGGCAGCTGTCCGCTGTCGGCTGTCAGCTTTCTTTAAACTTGTTCTCTTTCACACCCTGATCGACCACTACGGCCAAATTGCGGCCGACCGCGCCGATCGCCGTCACCAGGCGCTGCGCCGGAGCGTTGATCAGGAACAGCAGCTTGGATAGAATCTCTTCCTTCGAGGGCATGGTCGCGAGGTCGTGGATCGCCTTGATGTCGATCACACGCCCTTCCACCACACCCGCTTTGAACGTGAACGTCGGGTTGGCCTTGGCGTACGCCGTCAGGGCCTTCGCCAGCGCCACCGGATCGTTGGTGGTGTACGCTACCGAGGTCATTCCCTGCAGGTTCTTCAATACCTGCTCGGAAGCCGTTCCCTCGCTGGCCTTCTCCGCCAGGTTGTTTTTCACCACCCGATACTTGCCGCCCGCGCCCCGGATCGCTTTGCGCAGCTCGAAATCCTGGTCGACCCGCAGTTTCTCATAGCCGGTAACGAACAGGTTCTTCGCCCGCTCCAAATCCTGGCGCAGGGCATCGATCTCTTGCTTTTTTTGATCCTTATTTTTCATGGAAACACCCCGTACCGGCTTAGACCGCCGCTGCCTTCACGCTGAACGGCGTCGTGTCCACCGCCACGCCCGGCCCCATGGTGGAGCAAATGGTTGCGCTTTTGACGTACTTGCCCTTGGCCACGGCCGGCTTAGCCTTGATGACCGCCGTAATCAGGCTGGCCGCGTTCTCGATGAGTTTGGAGGTCTCGAAGCTGGTCTTGCCCACCGGCGCGTGGATGATCCCTGTCTTATCGACGCGGAATTCCACCTTACCGGCTTTGATTTCTTTGATCGCCTTGGTCACTTCCAGCGTCACGGTGCCGGTCTTCGGGTTGGGCATGAGACCGCGTGGTCCGAGCACTTTACCGAGCTTACCGACCGAGCGCATCATATCCGGCGTGGCGATCACCGCGTCGAAGTCGGTCCAGCTTTCCGACTGGATCTTGTTGACCATGTCTTCGCCGCCCACGAAGTCGGCGCCCGCCTCGGTGGCTTCGCGCTGCTTGTCGCCGCTGGCGATCACCAGTACTTTCTTGGACTTGCCGAGCCCGTTGGGCATCAGAACCGTGCCGCGCACCATCTGGTCGGCATGTTTGGGATCGACGCCCAGCCGCATGTGTACCTCGACCGTCTCGTCGAACTTGGCGAACTTGATTTTCTGGATGAGCGGAACCGCTTCTTCGAGCATGTACTCGCGGGCTTCTACCTGATTCCGCGCGGATTGATAATGTTTACCTGGTTTATGTGCCATGTTACCTCATTGGTGCAAGCGGTCCGTCCCATAAGACAAACGAACCTCCCACTGAGCGTTAGAAAGGGTCAGTGACGAATATAGCAGATTGGTGACAGAACGCGCAACTGAAGGTCGGCGGGCGGGCAGTTTCGCTTTACGGTCCCGGCGCCGCCTGTTCTTTCCGCGGCGCGAATTCCGAGTATTCTTCCGTGCTCTCGCCGCGGATGGTCTTAAATACAATCCGCGCCGAGTAGCTGGCGAGCTGCTTCTGGGTCAGCCACACGCGCGGCGAGGCACGCCTCCGCTCCAGCACGAAGCGCGAGCCCTGGTTGATCCGGGCCACCAGCCCCCACCCGATCGTCACATCTCCCGCCAACGCCGCCTCTGCCCGCGCGATCTCTCCCTCTTCCGGATCGATCCAGATCTTGCCCGACATCTTTTCCAGCACGCGCGACCAGATGTTGCTGGCGTGGTAGCCGGGATGCGGCGAAAACGCCACCACAATCACCTTGCGGCCGTCGATCGTCTCGTCGCCGGCCAGGTGGTAGTCCAGCGCTTCCGGAGCTTCCTTGAACCAGTTCTCCTGGTCGGCGCTGCGCTTGCGCCGCTCAGCGGCCTGTTTGGCGCGCTGCTCCGGCGTCTGCGCTTTGCGCGCGGCCACCATCTTCTGCAGATCGTCTTCGTGCCTCCGATATTCCTCCGGCGTCAGTGCGACTCCATTGCGCGAAAGGATATGGTTGACCGCGAATCCGTCGATATACTCGCGGCGCATCACCACATTGCGCGTCGTCTTCACGCCGTGGGAATCGAACTCCCTGCTGTTGCTGCGGACCGTGAACTCATATCCACGCATGCTCTGGTCGGTCTTCTCGAAGTTCAAAAGCGACTCGCGCACAAGCTTCCGCAAGCCCTCGGGGCTTGTGTCAGCGGCCCTGGATACAGCGGCAAGGAGCCAAAAAACGGTAGCGCTTCGCATATACGGCGGCCCAGCGAAGAGCTAAAGGCGAACAGCTACCAGCGCACAGCTCACAGCTATTTCCCCATAAACTTCGCGATATCGTCCACCACCTCAGGCGCCACGTGGCCCGGCTTCTTGTACTCAGCCTCTGTGCTTGGACCCTCGCCGGCGACGAACAGATGATTCATGGCGGGGTACGACTTCAACGTCACGTCCTTGCGGCCCGCCAGCCAGTTCTTCCACGTATTGAAATCGCCCTGCGCCACCTGAAAATCGCGCCCGCCCTGCAGGATCATGATGGGAATCGCCAGCTTTCTCACGTCGGCGCCCGGATCGTAGCTCTTCAAATCCACCCAGTAAGCCGACGGCAAACCGAGCAGCGGCGGCGCGTCCGTATCGGTGTCCTCCAACGCTCTTACGCGCGCGGCGGCCGACTTGGCGTTGTCCAGATCGGCCTTCGAAAGGGTGGTGAACTGCTTGGAATCGACCATGTATTGCAGCGTCCCCACCATCACGTCTTCCAGCCGCCGTGCGTTGGCGCCCATGAGGATCACCCCCGCCAGCTTCTCGTCATCGGTGGCGATCCACGGCGCGAGATATCCGCCCAGATCGTGGCCCAGCAGGAAGACGCGCTTCGGGTCGACCTCCGGCTGTGCGCGCAGTACGTCCAGCGCCGCTTCGGCGTCATCCACAGTTTCGTCGCTCGGCGTGTACGGTTTGCCGGCCATTTTCTGCGCATAGTACGACGTCCGTTTCTCATAGCGCATCACCACGATACCCCGTGAAGCCAGCCCGTAGGCCAGGTCGCGAAACACCTTCACCGCGCCATTGGTTTCGTCCCGGTCCCGCGGCCCGAATCCCTGCACCAGCAGCACTGCCGGAAAAGGTCCGGTTCCATTCGGAACCGTCAGCGTTCCCGGAAGCTTCCAATCGCCTTCGCCCACCGTGACACTGCGTTCCTTAAACGAGCCGCTCTTCAGGTACGAAGGCGGCTGCCAGCCCGCCGAAACCGGCCGCGGCACCATGCCCGAAACCAGCCCCGACGCGTTGACGCCGAACACGAAGTTGATCTCCTCCGTCGCGAAGGTCACGGGAATGGTCACCAGCGATGAAGGGCCCAGCGACTGTACCGAAGGATCGCCGATCTTCTGCACCGCGCCCCAGTTCTTGATCTGCTCGCCGAATTTGGCGAACTGCTGATCGAAGGGCAGCGCCTTTGTCCCTGCAGGGGGCGTCTTGAGCTGCGGCGAGAGCAAAGCCGAATAGTCGGCGAGATTCTGTGCCAGTAACGCGTCCAGAGCCTTGCGCGCAATCGCGGCCGGATCGTGCGCGGGAGCGGGCTGCGCCACGGCAAGAGATGTAAAGAAAACAATCGCTCCCGTCAATGCGCCCAGCAGCCTAACTGGTCTTCCTGCCGTCTTTGCGCCTTGCCCAGAGCCTGAAAAACAAACTGCGGAGAGCTTCACAGCTTCTATGGTACCGCCGTGAATCAGCGCACGCTCCACTCCACCAACACTACGTCGCAGGTGCGAGCGTCGTTGCGGACAGCCAGCCGTTTGAAGTCGTTCGACGGGTTCGGCGCCTCCAGCACCACAAGCTCGCGCGCCCGGTCGGGCTCCCACCGGAAAAGCGTTGCGTTCCATCCGTTCGAGGCTGATCCCGTTTCCACCCGGCCATCGGACGAGATGTCGGCGGTATACACCACCAGGCCTCGCGACGAAAATCCCGCAGGCGAAACCCGTACCGTCACCGGTACGCCCGGCAGTCCACCAATGATCGACCCTATACTGGGATGCGCACCCTCAATCTCGACGACGCCGCGCCGCTTTATAGCGCCGGTCCAGATGATGCGTCCGGATCGTGGCCCGGAATAGGCTGGCTGCCGCGGCGTTGGGACTACCCCGGGCGGGAGCGCCATCGCAAACGCGGAAGCCGAGACCGCCGGCCGCGGAATGGCCAGTGCGGGTGCGGGCACCGTCAGCAGCGGATCGCCGGGCGGCTGTGTTACCGCCGGGCTGCCAGGAATCACCGCCGGCCGCCGCGGCACGATGACCCGATTCGCCTCCTTCCGGGCGGGCTCCGCATCGGCCTCGCCCTTTAGCGCCTTCGCCGGTACTATGGGCGCAGAATGAACAGCTGCGACCAAATTGGCAGAACGCACGGGTTCGGTCGCCGGGGCGCTGGTTCGAAACCTCGCAAAATCCGATTCGGGCGTGAGACGCGCCCAACGCTCTCCCGGGTCCATCGTCAGACGCACCCGCACGTCGCCCGTCTCCCGCCGGTAAACCAACCTCCCGCGCCGCACTTGCTCCCCGCTCAGCCGCACGCGGTGCAGGTCGGCGCCGTCCTGGATCTCGATCGCGCCCGATGGCGCCAGCAGTGCCGCGGCCGACGCGCCGTTCCATGTGATCCGTACCTGGTCGCCCGACACCGGCAGCACTTCCAGCGCGACGCGCCGCGGGGGTAGCTGCCAGCACCAGTACGTCGCAGCCGCCGACCCCGCGGCCAGTAGAGGCCACACCACCAATTTCGCCGCGCCGGAAGACATACCCATTCGCCCCAACTGTGCGGTCCTATTCCACCATGCGGCCGGACGCGCGGTTTTTCAACCCTACGCGCGGCCGCTTTGCGCGGTTCCGCACAGCTTACGGAAGCGATGGTGAGGTATAAAGCGAATCGATGAGCCGCCGCTTCATCGCCCGCTTCTGCATCCTCGCGACTGGCCCCGCAGCGCTGGTATCACTGCTCCCCGCTTCCCAAAGCCCGGCGCAGTCCGTCATTGAAATCCGTGTTCAGCAAGGCGAGGGGGCGATCAACAGCATCCGCCTCCATCACGCGCACGACCCGGTGGTGGCAGTGGTCGACGCCGCCGGTAGACCCCTGACCGGAGCCACCGTGACGTTCCTTCTTCCGGCGCTCGGCGCCAGTGGTACGTTTCAGGACAATGGCCTGAGCCTCACGGTGGAAACCGACTCGCGCGGCCTGGCGACGGGCCGCGGTCTGCGACCGAATCGCATCGCCGGGCCATTCCACATTCATGTCACCGCTTCCTCGGAGGGCCGGTCTGCCAGCGCCACCATCACTGAAACCAATGCGGAACCGGTCGCGCAATCCAGCCACTCGAAGACCATCATTATTCTCGCGATCGTTGGCGGAGCGGCCGCCGCCGGTGCCGCCGTCGCCGCGCACGGCGGAAAATCGTCGAGCTCCGACACCGGCGCCAACACCGCGGGCGGTTCCGCCGGCGCCACCATCACTGCCGGGACGCCTTCTCTGGGTCCGCCCCACTAACCTCCCATGCCGCGGGTCCACTGCAGATCGGCAATCGCACTCACTGTCTTCGCAACCGGCGCGCTGGCGCAGGCCGGCCCGAACATCACCACTACTTCCCTTCCCGCCGCCGCCGTGGGCGAAGCCTACAACCAGACGCTCGCCGCGACCGGCGGCAAGCAGCCGTATGTGTGGAACACCACGTCGGGCTCTCTGCCCGCCGGGCTGCACCTGGCGGCCTCGGGCGACATCTCGGGCACGCCTTCCAGCGCCGGAAACTCGACTTTCACCGTGCAGGTCAAAGACGCCAGCAACCTGACCGGCACGCAGCAGCTCACCCTCACTGTGGCATCGGCCCTCGCGGTGACCACCGCGAGCCTGCCGGGAGGCAGCCCCGGCGCAGCTTACAGCCAGCAGCTCGCGGGATCGGGCGGTTCCGGCGGCAACGCGTGGTCGCTGGCCGCCGGTTCCCTGCCGCAGGGTCTCTCTCTCAGTGCCGCCGGTCTGATCTCCGGTACGCCAACGGCTCCGGGCATCGCGAACTTCACGGTACAAGTGAAAGACAGCGGCGGCGGCAGCGCATCCAAGCAGCTCAGTATCAACATTGATCCTCCCGCGCTCACCATCACGACCAGTTCCCTGCCGGGCGGTACGGTTGGCGCTTCCTATTCGCAGCCACTCGCGGCCACCGGCGGCAGCGGAGGGTATACGTGGTCGGTGAGTGCGGGCTCTTTACCCACCGGCCTTACCCTGAGCTCCGGCACCATCGCCGGCACACCCACTGCGGCTGGCAACTCCACCTTCACCGTCCAGGTCAAGGACAGCTCCGGCGCAACCGCCACCAAACAGCTCACCATCACCGTGAACCCCGCGGCGCTCACCATCACCACCGCCTCCCTGCCGAATGGCACCGTGGGCGCCGCCTACTCCCAAGCCCTCGCCGCCTCCGGCGGCACGGGCAGCGACACCTGGTCGGTCGCTTCCGGTTCGCTGCCCGCCGGCCTCGCCCTCAGCTCCGCCACCATCGCCGGCACACCCACCGCCGCCGG
>Ga0126381_100006149_pt1 | contig 13275 bp, 8 predicted proteins | sample PanSoiMetPlot_28_FD_96465 | JGI IMG/M metagenome (GOLD analysis project Ga0126381, IMG submission 96465) | Tropical forest soil microbial communities from Panama - MetaG Plot_28 | ecosystem: Environmental > Terrestrial > Soil > Tropical forest > Bulk soil | place: Panama | collected 2016-02-17
CGTCAAGGTCGGCTATGTCAAGCAGCCCCTCGATGTAGTCGGCCGCGATCTCGCCCTCCTCTTCGAGCGAGCTAAAGTCGGCCTCCTCGTCGACCTCGTCCTCGTCGTCCTCGTCGTCCTCCTCTTCAACCAGGTCTTCGTCGTCAACCAGGTCTTCGTCGTCAATAACGTCGTCTTCGTCGACCACGCTGTCCAGCTCCTGCTCGTCTAGGCCCGCAGCCTGGGCCGCTACGTCGTCGGGTACCACCGTGCCGAAAGCCTTGCCGGGATCATCCCCCACTGTCGCTCACCTCTTGCCGGAACGCTTGCTGCGTGACTGCCTCACCGGCTGCTGCCGGACAGTCTTCACCTCCGGAGCGGCCGACACCGGCTCAGGCTCGGCTTTGCCCCTGCCAAACCGGAGCAGGCCCCGCGCTCCGCCGGGCCCGGACGAACCCGGCCCTGACGAGCCGTTGGCGCCGGCCTCGGGGGCATTAGCCACCGCGCTCGACTTCGGCACGCTCTCCTTCGGGACGCTGTCCTTGGGCACACTATCCGTCGGCGGCGCAGCGTTCGCGGTCGCATCCGTTTTGGCGGACCCGGTCCGAGTCGCGGTCCCGCTCCTAGCCGCAGCACCGGTCTTATCCGCAGCACCGCTCTTAGCCGCAGTACCGCTCTTAGCCGCAGTGCCGGTCCTGGCCGTGTTACTGGTCTTGCCCGAGGCGCTGGTTCTGCCGGACGCCGCGCTCCTTGCGGACGACGTGCCGGCCTTGCCGGACGCCGCGCTCTTGGCGGATGCGCCAGTGCTGCCGGCCGTCGCCGGCGCCGAGGCGGAACCAGCTGATGGGCTTCCCACCACCGGGAGGTTGCGGAAGAGGATGTGCTGCTGCCCCAGCGTCCAGACGTTGGTGGTCACCCAGTAGATGACGAGCCCGAACTGCCAGTACAGACCGGTCAGGGCGAAGAACGGCGCGATGTACATCATGTACTTCTGCGTGTTCGCCATCGGGCTGTCCGGATCCATCTGGGCCTGCTGCATCATGCCGCGGCGCGCGCTCTGCCGCATGGTCAGGAACGTGGTGGCCGCGCTGATCAGCACGAATACCAAGATCACGATCCGCGCCGAGAGCGGCTCGCCGGGAATGGGGAAGAGGAACTTGTCGGCGAGCGACGCGCCGAATATGTGCGCCTCCTTGGCACTGGCAACCGTCGCCTCGCTGAGCCCGTACGGCGGCGTGTGCCCGGGCGTCCAGTCGGCGATGCCGCGCAGCACGTTGAAGAGCGCCCAGAAGACCGGCAGCTGCGCGACCAGCGGGAGACAGCCGCCCAGCGGGTTGATGCCGTTCTCCCGGTAGAACTTCATCGTCTCTTCGTTGAGCCGCTGCTTGTCGTTCTTATAGCGCTTGCGGAGCTCTTGCAGCTGCGGCATGTGCGCCTGCATCTTGCGCTGCGCGTTCACTTGCTTGATGAACAGCGGCACCATGATGAGCCGCATCAGCATCACGAGGATAACGATGGACAGGCCCCAGGCCCACCCGCTCGTCGCGCCGAACGGCACCGCGAGCCCCGCATGGATCTTCTCGATCAGCCATGCGACCGCGTCGAACAGCGGATTAAGAAAGCTCACCTGATAACTCCTTGGTGCCTAGCCGGCACGGGATCGTATCCGCCCGGGTGGAAAGGATGGCAGCGGGCAAGCCGGCGAACCGACAGCCACAGTCCCCGTGCCGCGCCATGCTGGCGCAACGCTTCAAGTGTGTATTCGCTGCAGGAAGGTACGAACCTGCACCGCGGGCCGAGCATCGGGCTCACGAACCGGCGGTAGCCGGTCACGGGGACCATGAGTACCCGAGCCGCGAGAGTCGGCCCGGCCTCTCTAGTCAACCTCGTCTCCGACGTGCTCATTCCTGGCGCAGAGCCCCTACCTGCCGCCGCAGCAGTCGTCCGATAACCAGGTCAAGATCGGCGGCCAGATCCGCCTGGCGTGCGCCAGCGGCTGCCGGATGGGCGCGCACCACGAGCAGGCAACCCCCCGGGAGCGAGGCGACCCGCCTGCGCATGAGTTCCCGGAGCCGTCGCTTCACCCGGTTGCGAACCACTGCCGAGCCAACCGCACGGCTGACAATAAAGCCTACCTTTGCCGGGTCACCGGAGAGTACCGCTCCGTGATTGCCATCAGGCAGCAGCAAATGGCCGGCGACCACGGACCCGCCCGCTCGGCGGCCCGTTCGCAGCGCGAGCCGGAACTCTTCCGGCCGTCTCATCCGCGACTGCTGCGGCAGCACGACACCTCCTGCGCAGCCTGCGCGCCATCGCTGGCGGCGGCAGCGGCGTCAGACGCTCAGCTGCGCGCGGCCCTTGCGACGACGCGCGGCGAGCACGGCCCGGCCGGCCCGGGTGCGCATCCGCAGCCGGAAGCCATGGACCTTCGCCCGCCGACGATTGTTCGGCTGGAACGTACGCTTGCTCACTGGAGCTCCAGGTGCAGTTCTGATCTATTACACAATGATGGCCCGACATTGCCGTACGCCGCACAGCCGGGATCGGGTCCCGTGGCCGCCGCAGACGCAGGGTTCAGCCTGTTAACGGTAAAGGCGATACCCGCACAGGTCAAACCGGGGCCGTCGCGCCGCCGCCCGGCGTCCGCCACCCCAATGCCGCCGGTCAGATCCCCAGAAAGAGGACTATCCAACCTCCCGGTCCTCGGGTCTACCATCGTTGAACACTGCGGTTTCCCCAACGCATCCCCCGCTGGCGACTTAGGCTGTGGAAAATCAACGTCCGCCGAACTGCGTACGTTCAGCCGGCGGCCGCTACGGGAGGGAAAACCGCGGCTCAGCGTACCGCGGCACGCACAGAGCGCACCGCGTCACGCAGGGGACGCGCGGTGCGCCACGTGCACACCATGTGGACCGCTCTGTGGACAACCGAGCATGGTTACTGGCCAGGCTCTGCAAGGCAGCGAGGCGAGGGGAGCGCATCGGTGACTGACACAGATCTCACAGATGTGTGGGCACGATCACTGGACGGGCTCGCCGAGTTGCACGTCCAGCCGAGCCAGCTGGCCTGGCTCAAGCTCTCCCGTCCGCTCGGGCTGGTCGAGAACACCGCGCTTATCGCCACGCCGAACGAGTTCGTCAAGGAGCAGCTCGAGGTGCGGCTGCGGCCGCTTGTCGTTCAGGCGCTCTCCCGGGTACTGGGCCGCCCCATCCAGCTGGCTGTCACCGTGGACCCGAGCTCAGCGCTGCAGCCTGAGCCGCCGATCACGAATCCGCCGCCCGGGCCGGTGCCGCTGCCACCTGGACCGCAGCAGATGCATGGCATGCCAGCGGCACATGACCAGCGCCCGCCGCTGACCCAGATGGCACCCTTGACGCAGCCCGCGGCGCCTTCTGTGCAGCAGCGAGACGATACCTCAGGGCTCGGCGGCCCGCTTGTGCAGCCGTCCGACACGGCCCGGCCGCACCAGAACGAGCAGGCGGGCCCGACACCGCGGCTCGCCGCCGCCCGGCTCAACCCGAAATACACGTTCGAGACCTTCGTCATCGGCTCGAGCAACCGGTTCGCGCACGCCGCGGCGGTCGCGGTCGCGGAGGCCCCGGCCAAGGCTTACAACCCGCTGTTCGTCTACGGCGACTCCGGGCTGGGCAAGACCCACCTGCTGCACGCGATCGGGCACTACGCGCAGACGCTCTACCCGGGCCTCAAGGTCAGGTACGTGAGCTCGGAGGAGTTCACCAACGACTTCATCAACATGATCAGGGAAGGCAAGCAGGACGGGTTCCGCCGTAGGTATCGCGATGTGGACGTGCTGCTCGTGGACGACATCCAGTTCCTTGAGAACAAGGAAGGAACGCAGGAGGAGTTCTTCCACACCTTCAACACCCTCCACAACGCCAGCAAGCAGATCGTGATATCCAGCGACCGCTCTCCGAAACGCCTGGTCACGCTGGAGGACAGGCTGCGCAGCAGGTTCGAGTGGGGGCTGCTGACCGACGTCCAGCCGCCGGAACTCGAGACCAGGATCGCCATCTTGCGCAAGAAGGCTGTCCAGGAGGGCCTGCACGCTCCCGCGGACGTCCTTGAGTACATCGCCAGCCGGATCTCCACGAACATCAGGGAGCTCGAGGGCGCGCTTATCCGCGTCACCGCGTTCGCGAGTCTCAACCGCCAGGGGGTTGACCTGCAACTGGCCGAGATCGTGCTCAAGGACCTCATCCCCGAGGCTCAGGGCCCGCAGATCAACGCGGCGACGATCATGGGGCAGACTGCCGCCTACTTCGGTCTGTCGATCGAGGACCTGTGCGGAACGAGCCGGTCACGGGTCCTGGTGACTGCCAGGCACATCGCGATGTACCTGTGCCGGGAGCTGACCGATTTGTCGCTGCCCAAGATCGGGCAGCAGTTCGGCGGCCGCGACCACACCACCGTCATCAACGCCGACCGCAAGATCCGCTCACTGATGGCCGAACGCCGCTCCATCTACACCCAGGTGACCGAGCTCACGAACCGCATCAAGCAGCAGGCACGGACCGGATGAGCGCACAGCCAGTCCACAGGAGTTATCCAGAGCTGTGCACACAGGCTGTGGAAAAGGCTGTGGAACGGATAGGGAGAACCGGGGGAAAATACGTGGGTAACACCGGGGGTCCAGCGGGCGACGCACAGCGCATCGCCGCGCGTCCCCGTGCCCGGCACACCGGCTGTGCACAAGTGAATGGTGCTGACCTGACCAAACGGCCGTATCCCCAGTTTCCACGGCCCCTATGACTACGTCGTTCTTTTAACTCAAGAAAGACAAAAGCAAGTAGGCTCGCGCTCCCGCTGGGGATGAGTGTCTGTGCCAACAGGAAACAACCGCAGAAACCGGCAGGAGGCAATTCGTGAAGCTCCAGGTTGAGCGTGACCCGCTCGCAGAGGCCGTCGCATGGACCGCCCGCGCGCTGCCTGCGCGCCCAACGGCCCCCGTACTTGCCGGCATGCGCTTGCAGGCGGGCAGCGAACTGACCCTGTCGACCTTCGACTATGAGGTCTCCGCTCAGGCCACGATTCCGGTTACCGCCGACGAGCCCGGCACGGTGCTGGTTTCCGGCAGGCTGCTCGCCGAGATCGTACGCAGCCTCCCGGCCAAGCCGGTGGACATCTTCACCGACGGCGCGCGGACCACCCTGCGTTGCGGCAGCGCCACGTTCAGCCTCATGCTGCTGCCCGCCGAGGAGTACCCGACGTTGCCCGACATGCCGGACACCACGGGCAAGGTCGGCGCCGACGCGTTCGCCTCCGCGATCAGCCAGGTAGCCATCGCCGCCGGGCGTGACGACACGCTGCCGGCGCTGACCGGCATCCGGGTGGAGATCGCCGACGATCTGCTCACGCTCGTCGCTACCGACCGGTACCGGCTCGCCGTCAGGGAACTGCGGTGGACTCCTGTGGTCCCCGGGCTGAACACGGCGGTGCTTGTGCCGGCCCGCGTGCTCGGCGACACCGCCCGCGCGCTGACCAGCGGCGCTGAGGTCTCGGTCGCGCTGGCCACAGCGGAGGGCAACAGCAACGACGGCATCATCGGCTTCGAGGGTTCCGGGCGCCGCACCACGACCCGGCTGCTGTCCGGCGAGTACCCCAGGTACCAGTCGCTGCTGCCGAACGAGTTCTCGGCGATCGCCGAACTGCCGGCGGCGCCGTTCGCGGAGGCGGTCAAGCGGGTAGCGCTGGTCGCCGAGCGGAACACCCCGGTCCGCCTCACGTTCACCGCGGGCGAGGTACTGCTCGAGGCGGGCAGCGGAGACGAGGCTCAGGCCAGCGAGGCGATCGGCGCGTCCTTCGACGGCGACGACATGCAGATCGCGTTCAACCCGCATTACCTGCTCGACGGCATTGGCGCGATCGACTCCGACGTCGTGCGGATCTCGTTCACCACGCCGACCAGGCCCGCGGTGATCACCGGCAAGGGCGAAGCGCAGCCGGACTACCGGTACGTGCTCATGCCGATCCGTTCGGCCGGATAGGGCGAGCCACTACGCTCAAAGATGTGCATCTCACCCGGCTTGCGCTTACGGACTTCCGCTCGTACCCGAGCGTCGACGTGGCGTTGCAGCCGGGGGTGACCATCTTCAGCGGCCCGAACGGCGAGGGCAAGACCAACCTGGTCGAAGCCGTCGGTTACGTCTCGACGCTGGCCAGCCATCGGGTGGCACACGACGCCCCGCTCATCAGGCAAGGCGCCGAGCGCGCGATCATCCGCGCGAGTGTGCACGGGGCCATCAGCGATACGCTCGTCGAGATTGAGCTGAACCCGGGCCGCCCGAACCGCGTCCGGCTCAACCGCGCGCCGCTCACCAAGCCGCGCCAGGTGCTCGGGGTGCTTCGCACCGTGCTGTTCGCTCCGGAGGACCTGTCGCTGGTCAAGGGCGATCCCAGCGAGCGACGGCGGTTCCTCGACGAACTGCTCGTGGCCATGGCGCCGCGGTACGCAGCCGTTCGCGCCGACTACGACCGGGTGCTGCGGCAGCGCACCGCACTGCTCAAGTCGGCAGGCCCGAAATCAGCCCGCAGCGCCAAGTCGAACTCCCGCGAGACCATCATGAGCACCCTGGACGTCTGGGACGCGCACCTGGCCCGCGCGGGCGCCGAACTGCTCGTGGCGAGGGAGCACCTGGTGACCGCGCTGCGCCCGCATGTAGAGCGCGCGTACGCCGCGGTGGCGGGTGACCGGGGGCCGGCCACCGTCGAGTACCGGCGTTCGTTCGGGACAGGCGCCACGCCTCGTTCGGAACAACCTGAGGACGCGGCTGGCGGCGGCGGGGTGGCGGCCGACGGCGAGGACCCGAGCGCCCGCGGCGGGACCGGTCACGCGGAGCGGGTGCGGGCCGCGGCCGACGGGCTCCGCGCGGCCCTGGCCGAGGTCAGGGACAGCGAGCTCGACCGCGGCGTGTGCCTGGCCGGGCCGCACCGCGACGAGCTGGACCTGACGGTCCGCGGGTTGCCGGCGCGCGGCTACGCGAGTCACGGCGAGTCCTGGTCGCTGGCGCTCGCACTGCGGCTGGCCAGCTTCGACCTGCTGCGGGCCGACCGGGAAGACCCGGTGCTCATCCTCGACGACGTATTCGCAGAGCTGGACACCGGCCGCCGTGACCGACTGGCGGCGCTGGTCGCGGAGGCGGAGCAGGTGCTCGTCACCGCCGCGGTCCCCGCCGATGTCCCGCAGGTGCTCACCGGAGCCCGCTTCTCATTGTCCGCGGGCGGGCTCGACCGTGCCTCCTGAGCCGGAACGCGTCCAGCTGGCCGCCGAGGCGCTGGCCCGGGCGCGAGCGGACGCGTGGGCAAGGGGCGAGCGTCCCATCGGGGGACATGGGGGGACGGGCAGTTCCTCCATGCGCGGGGGGATCCCGGTGGGTCGTCCCCACGGGGAAGCAGGGAGCGGGGTGACTGACGCGACGCCGCTCGGTTCGTCATGGTCGGCAAGGCCGCGGCGGGAGGATCCCCAGCCGCTCACCGACGCTCTGGGCGGGCTGCTGTCCGCGCGCGGGTGGCGGGAACGCGCCGCGGTGGGGGCGGTGTTCGGTAAGTGGGCCGAGATCGTCGGCCCGCAGCTGGCCGCGCACACCCGGCCCGAGTCATTCGACGACGGCGAGCTGGCCGTCAGCGCCGACTCTCCCGCCTGGGCCACCCAGCTCCGGCTGCTCGCTCCCCAGCTGCTCAGCCGCCTCGCTGAGGAGCTTGGCGCCGGAACCGTCAGAAAGGTGCGCGTACGCGGACCTTTGGGGCCCGGACGGCGTGGCGGTGCGCGTTAACACGTAGGGTTAAGGAAGCCGCGAGAGTCCGTAACCACAGCTAAAATAGAAGGTAGTCACGCGGATAAGACTGCCGGTGGTCGCGGTCAACGGAAGCCGCGCGACCGCAGCGTGGTACGGGGCTTGGCAGATCGGACCCTCGATCGTCTCGGCGCCGAGGGCATGACGCTGCCTGAAGCAGGATGGAGTTTCATTTGTCGTACGATGCGCGGTCGATCACGGTACTTGAGGGCCTCGAGGCGGTCCGCAAGCGTCCCGGCATGTACATCGGCTCCACCGGCGAGCGCGGACTCCATCACCTGGTTTATGAGGTTGTGGACAACTCGGTCGACGAGGCGCTGGCCGGCCATGCCGACAACATTGAGGTGACGCTGCTCGCCGACGGCGGCGTACGGGTAGTCGACAACGGGCGCGGCATCCCGGTGGACGAGCACCCGGTGGAGAAGCGGCCGGCGCTCGAGGTGGTGCTCACCACGCTGCACTCGGGCGGGAAGTTCGACGGCAAGTCGTACGCCGTTTCCGGCGGCCTGCACGGGGTCGGCGTATCTGTGGTGAACGCGCTGTCGACCAGGCTCGACATGGAGGTCCGCAAGGACGGGTTCGTCTGGCGGCAGTCCTATGAGGGCGGTGCCCCGGTCACGCCACTGGCGCGCGGCGAGCAGACCTCCGAGACGGGCACGACGACGACGTTCTGGCCGGACGGCGGGATCTTCGAGACCACCGAATGGTCGTTCGAGACGCTCTCCAGGCGGCTGCAGGAGACGGCGTTCCTGAACCGCGGGCTGCGAATCTCGCTGACCGACGAGCGGCCGCAGGCGGCCGACGATGACGACGCGGATGCCGCGCCCGGCGCCGCCGTCGGCAAGGCACGCGTCGCCATCTACCAGTACGCCGGCGGCATCGCCGACTTCGTGCGGTACCTGAACGCCTCCAAGGAGCCGGTGCACAGCACCGTCATCGAGTTCGCCGACGAGCAGCCCGGTATGTCGGCCGAAATCGCGATGCAGTGGAACGCCTCCTACACCGAGTCGGTGCACACGTTCGCGAACACCATCAACACCGCGGAGGGCGGCACCCACGAGGAAGGCTTCCGCGCCGCGCTGACCACGGTCGTCAACAGGTACGCGAAGGAGCAGAAGTACCTCAAGGACAAGGACCTCAACTTCACCGCGGAAGACATCCGCGAAGGGCTGACCGCGATCGTCTCGGTCAAGCTGGCCGAGCCGCAGTTCGAGGGCCAGACCAAGACCAAGCTGGGCAACACCGAGGCCAAGTCGTTCGTGCAGCGGGTGACTTACGACCGACTGCGCGATTGGTTCGACCGCAACCCCGGCGAGGCCAAGGGCATCATCGACAAGACACAGCAGGCGGCCAGGGCCCGGATAGCCGCCCGGCAGGCGCGGGACCTGACCAGGCGCAAGTCGCTGCTCGAGTCGTCGTCGCTGCCAGGCAAGCTGGCCGACTGCCAGTCCACCGACCCCGCGCGGTCCGAGATCTACGTGGTCGAGGGAGACTCGGCCGGCGGTTCCGCTAAGGGCGGCAGGGACCCGCAGTTCCAGGCGATCCTGCCGATCCGCGGCAAGATCATCAACGTCGAGAAGTCGCGCATCGACCGGGTGCTGAAGAACAACGAGGTGCAGTCGCTGATCACCGCGCTCGGCGCCGGCATCCACGACGAGTTCGACATCACCAAGCTCCGCTACCACAAGATCATCCTGATGGCGGACGCCGACGTGGACGGCCAGCACATCAGGACGCTGCTGCTCACGCTGCTGTTCCGGTTCATGAAGCCGCTGATCGAGGCCGGTCACGTCTACCTCGCGCAGCCGCCGCTTTACAAGATCAAGTGGGACGGGCGCGGCGTCGAGCCAGGGTACGCGTTCTCCGACGCCGAGCGGGACCGGCTGATCGAGGCGGGGATCGCTGAGGGGCGCAAGGACCCGCGGCCGCGCGACGGCGTGCAGCGGTTCAAGGGCCTCGGCGAGATGAACGCCGAGGAGCTGTGGGAGACGACGATGAACCCGGCGCGCCGGGTGCTGCTCCAGGTGACGCTGGACGACGCGGCACAGGCGGACGAGCTGTTCAGCGTCCTGATGGGCGAGGACGTCGAATCCCGCCGGTCATTTATCACCCGCAACGCCAAGGACGTGCGGTTCCTAGACATCTGATGCGGTGCGTCTGACTTACCGAGGGAAACGAATTGACCGAAGTGACTGACCTGCCAGCCGACGGTGGCGGGCACGACAGGACCGAACCGGTCGACATCCAGGTCGAGATGCAGCGCAGCTACATCGACTATGCGATGTCGGTCATCGTCGGCCGGGCGCTGCCCGACGTGCGCGACGGCCTCAAGCCGGTGCACACCCGCATCCTGTACGCGATGTATGACGGCGGCTTCCGCCCGGACCGCGGGTTCTTCAAGTGCTCGCGGATCGTCGGCGACGTCATGGGCCAGTACCACCCGCACGGGGACAGCGCCATCTACGACGCGCTGGTCCGGATGGCGCAGACCTGGTCGATGCGGATGCCGCTGGTCGACGGGCAGGGCAACTTCGGCTCTCCAGGTAACGACCCGCCCGCGGCGATGCGGTACACCGAGTGCCGCCTCGCCCCGCTGGCGATGGAGATGCTGCGGGACATCAACGAGGAGACCGTCGACTTCCGGCCGAACTACGACGGTCGCTCCGCCGAGCCCGTCGTGCTGCCCGCCCGGTTCCCGAACCTGCTCGTCAACGGCTCCGAGGGCATCGCGGTCGGCATGGCGACCAAGATCCCGCCGCACAATTTGCGGGAGATCAACGATGCCGTTCAGTGGTACCTGGAGAATTACGAGCGGTTCGAGGTGCCGGTCGTCGAGGGGCAGCATCCTCCCTACGAGGAGCTGCTCGATGGTCTGATGGAGTGGGTCAAGGGCCCGGACTTCCCGACCCGCGGGCTAATCGTGGGTCGGCGCGGCATCCGCGAGGCGTACCGCACCGGGCGCGGCTCGGTCACCATGCGCGCCGTCGTCGACGTCGAGGAAATCCAGGGCCGGACCAGTCTGGTGGTCAAGGAACTACCTTTCCAGGTCAACCCGGACAACCTGGCGCTCAAGATCGCCGAGCTCGTGAAGGACGGCCGGCTTGCCGGCATCGCCGACGTCCGCGACGAGACCAGCGGCCGGACCGGTCAGCGGCTGGTGATCGTGCTCAAGCGGGACGCGATCGCCAAGGTCGTGCTTAACAACCTGTACAAGCACACCCAGCTGCAGGACACGTTCGGCGTGATCATGCTGGCGATCGTCGACGGCGTGCCGCGCACGCTGCGCCTTGACCAGATGATCCGCTACTGGGTAGCGCATCAGATCGAGGTCATTCAGCGGCGGACCCGGTTCCGGCTGCGGAAGGCCCAGGAGCGGCTGCACATCGTGGCAGCGCTGCTCGCGGCCATCGATGCGATCGACGAGGTCATCGCGCTTATCCGGCGGTCCGAGTCGGCCGCGGTCGCCCAGCAGGGGCTGATAACGCTACTGTCTATCGACGAGATCCAGGCGCGGGCCATCCTGGACATGCAACTGCGCAAGCTGGCCGCCCTCGAGCGCCAGGAGCTGATGGACGAGCGGGACGATCTCGAGGCTAAGATCGCGGACTTCGAGTCGATCCTCGCCTCGCCGGCCCGGCAGCGCACGATCATCGGTTCCGAACTCGGAGAGATCGTCACGAAGTACGGCGACGAACGGCGCACCGAGATCATCGCCTACGACGGTGACGTGACCGACGAGGACCTGATCGCCGAGTCGGACATCGTCGTCACGATCACGCACGGCGGCTACGCCAAGCGGACTAACGCCGACCAGTACCGTGCACAGCGGCGCGGCGGCAAGGGCATCCGCGGTGCGCAGCTGCGCAGCGACGACATCGTGGATCACTTCTTCGTCACGTCCACCCACCACTGGATCCTGTTCTTCACGAACAAGGGCCGGGTCTACCGTGCCAAGGGCTACGAGCTGCCGGACGCGGGCCGCGACGCACGCGGCCAGCACGTGGCCAATCTGCTCGCCTTCCAGCCGGACGAGCGGATCGCCGAGGTGCTCGCGCTGCGCGACTACCAGGTGGCGCCCTACCTGGTGCTGGCGACGCGCTCGGGCCTGGTGAAGAAGTCGCGGCTGAGTGAGTACGACTCGCCGCGATCCGGCGGGCTCATCGCGATCAACCTGCGCGAGGACGACGAGGTGATCGGCGCTTCACTAGTGTCACCTGACGAGGACCTGCTGCTTGTCAGCAAGGGCGCGCAGGCGATCAAGTTCCCCGCCAACGACGAGCAGATGCGGCCGATGGGCCGGGCGACGTCGGGCGTGATCGGCATGCGGTTCAACGACGGCGACGAACTGCTCGGCATGCACGTTGTCAGGGAAGGCGAAGACGTCCTCGTCGCCACCGACGGCGGATACGCCAAGCGCACGCCCGCTGACCAGTACCCGATCAGGAACCGGGGCGGATACGGCGTCATCACGGCACGGATCACAGAAGGCCGGGGTAGCCTTGTCGGCGCACTTATGGTCCATCCGGAGGACGAGGTGTTCGCCATCACGTCAGCGGGAGGCGTCATCCGGACTCGCGCTAGTGAGGTGAAGCAGTCCGGGCGGCAGACGATGGGGGTGCGGCTGATGAACCTCGCACCCGGCGACAGCGTGGTCGCACTCGCGCGCAACGCCGAATCCAGCGAAGTCGGCGATGTCAGCGAAATTGGAGATGCCTCTGAAAATGGGGATGAAGGCAACGATCCAGGGGACAGTGACGTCTGATTTATAACCGAGGATTACTAGGCTGCAGAGGCATGGCCGGGACTTGCCTGGTGCCGAGAACGGGCGAATCGCCCGTTATCGGATAGTCTCTGCCGAAGGTACAAAGGGGCACCAGTGGGTACCGAGGAGGACGGCGTGGACGAGGCTGGACGAGCTACTGAGCCGTCCGTGATGGTGGCGCCGCCAGGTCGGGATGTCGACCCGGACGGGGAGAGCGCGGGATCGATCGTCGACAATGGGGTCATGTCTTCATCACGGGCACGGTCCGGGCCCTCGCGGCCGGGATCGTCAGGATCGGGCACATCACGGTCGGCTGCCAAGGCTTCCGGCCCGGAGAGCACCGAGAGTTCCGCGGCTGACGACGCCGTTAAAGACGCGGAATCCGGGCCGTCTGCCGACGGTGCTTCCGGCTCCGACGCTTCGGCCACCGACGACTCCGCCACTGACGCCAGCCATCACTCGGGGACGTCCTCGTCCAAGCAGGCCGTCGACACGGCGGCCTCCAAGGTCAGCGATGAAACCAACGCAGCGGGATACGCGCCGGTGCCATTCCCTGCCGACGAGATCTTCAAGCCCAGGGTCTCGAGCGCCAAGCCCCCGGCGGATACCGCGCCGGTCGATGCTGAGACGGGCGAAGCAGACGACGGACCTGGCTCGGCCTCGCCAGGGAACGGGATGCTGGACACCGGGCGACAGGCGGTCCGGCAGGCGATGGCCGCGACG
>Ga0126381_100006150_pt1 | contig 13275 bp, 11 predicted proteins | sample PanSoiMetPlot_28_FD_96465 | JGI IMG/M metagenome (GOLD analysis project Ga0126381, IMG submission 96465) | Tropical forest soil microbial communities from Panama - MetaG Plot_28 | ecosystem: Environmental > Terrestrial > Soil > Tropical forest > Bulk soil | place: Panama | collected 2016-02-17
ATCTTCAGCCTTTCGATGCTTGTGCTTTCGGTTACGCTGGCCATATTTCTCATCGTCGGCGGCCTGCTCTTATACGCTCTGCTCCGCTTCCGGCACCGGCCTGACGATCCGGATCGAGAGCCACCGCAGATCTATGGCAGCAATCAAATTGAGCTCTCATGGACGGTGATTCCGATTCTTATCGTGGTGACGCTGTTCTTGACAACCACGCGGGTGGAACTCATAACAGAGGCCATTCCAAAGCCTCGCAGTGCGATGGATGTGACCGTGATCGGTCACCAATTTTGGTGGGAGTATCGCTATCCCAAACTTGGAGTCGTCACTGCCAATGAGCTGCACGTTCCGGTCAGCGATCCGTCAAAGCCCACGCCAACCTACCTTACGATGTCATCTGCTGATGTGACTCACAGTTTCTGGGTTCCGCGCCTCGCGGGAAAGATGGACGTGATACCAAACCGCGTCAACGTAATGTGGATCGATCCGCTACAGGCGGGCATCTATCTTGGCCAGTGCGCACAATATTGCAGCACGGCACATGCAAAAATGCTTCTTCGCGTTTACGCGCAGTCACCCGAAGGTTTTGCCGCCTGGGTAAATCAGCAGAAAAAGCCAGCGCAACAGGATTTTAGTGGCAATCCCGCTGCCACTGAAGGGCAGACCGTCTTCATGCACAACGCTTGCATCAACTGTCATACGATCGCAGGCACAGTCGCGACAGGGCGCTTCGGTCCAGACCTGACACATCTGGCGAGCCGCGATACCATTGCTTCCGGGCCAATTCAGAACACACCGGAGAACCTGAGGAAGTGGATTGATGATCCGAACTCTATGAAGCCGGGCTCGTTGATGCCAGCAATGCATTTGAACAGTCACGATCTGGACGTTATTACGGCTTATCTATCACAGCTTCATTAATCATTGCTGTAGAGAGGCGAGATGACCACAACGCCTGTTGTTCAAGCAATTGATGAGACGGTGGCCTCGAGTCAAGGTCGTCCGCCGCTAAGTGTTGTGTACGAATGGTTGACGACTGTCGACCACAAGAAGATCGGGCTGATGTACATCGTCTACGCGCTCATCTTTCTCGTAGTCGCGGGCTTCGAAGCAATCCTGATTCGGATCCAGTTGGCGGTTCCCAACAATCATTTCGTCTCGCCGCAGGTCTTCAACCAACTCTTCACCATGCACGGCACGACCATGGTGTTCTTTATGGGAATGCCGCTCCTGTTTGGTATCGGAAACTACCTGATCCCAATAATGATCGGCGCGCGGGACATGGCGTTTCCACGCCTCAATGCGTTCAGCTTTTGGATCTCCGCCTTCGGTGGCCTGCTGCTGTACTTCAGCTATTTTGGAGGAAGTGGACTCTACGCCGCTGGGTCAGCACCTGACGTAGGTTGGTTTGCCTACGCTCCTTTGACCGCGAAGGTCTTCTCGCCTGGCCATAGTACGGACTATTGGAACCTCTCCATATTTCTGAGCGGAGTCGGTTCGATTGGAACAGCCTTGAACATCGTGACCACGATCGTGTGCATGCGATGCAAAGGCATGAAGATGAACCGTCTGCCGCTGCTGGTGTGGCTTTACTTGGTCCAAGGCGGCCTTGTCTTCGTGACGGTAAGCCCTCTTACCGCCGCGCAGATCATGCTGGCATTGGATCGCTATATCGGAGCTCACTTCTTTGATACACAAGCTGGAGGCTCGGCGATACTATGGTTCCATTTCTTCTGGATCTTCGGCCACCCCGAGGTCTATGTGCTCGTGCTTCCGGCATTTGCTTTCCTCAATGAGATTGTTCCTGTCTTTTCGCGTAAGGCCATGTTTGGATATCCGGCGATGGTTGCTGCATCGGTGGCCATCGGGTTTATCAGCACAAGTGTATGGGCTCACCACATGTTCACAGTCGGGATGGGACCTGCCGGAAATACGTTCTTCGTCTTCTCGACGATGGTGATTTCCGTACCGACCGGGATAAAGATCTTCAACTGGCTTGCGACCATTTGGGGCGGAAAGATTATCTTTAAGACGCCGATGCTATTCTGCGTGGGCTTCCTCTTTCAGTTTCTTATCGCTGGCTTGACAGGCATTATGCTCGGAGCTGCGCCTTTCAACTGGCAGCTTAACAACTCTTATTTTGTTGTCGCGCACTTCCACTATGTTCTGGTAGGCGCGATTGTCATGGCCGTCTTCGCCGCCTTCTACTACTGGTACCCGAAGGTGACCGGTCGCATGATGAGCGAGACACTCGGCAAATGGCACTTCTGGCTCTTTGTAATTGGCTTTCACCTCACTTTTGACTTCATGCATATTCCGGGGCTGCTCGGTATGCCACGACGTATCTACACGTACGAAGCGGGAAGAGGGTGGGATACGCTGAACCTGATCGTCGGCATCGGAGCCTTCTTCCAGGCGGCTGGAGTACTATGCCTGGTTTACAACTTCGTACGGTCGTACTACCGGGGAGAAGAAGCCAGTAACGATCCGTGGGATGCCTGGACGCTCGAGTGGGCCACGTCATCTCCACCGCCGTCCTACAACTTCGCAGAAGAGCCCACAGTCACCAGCGCTCGGCCACTATGGGATTTGAAACATCCTGAAGATCCAGATTCGGAGTACGAATAATGAGCACCGCAAGCTCAATTCCGTTTACCGCCCCGCTGGAGTCGACGCCCTGGAAGCTTCCCTACAGAGGCACAATAGGGATGGCATGCCTGATCGTGGCCGAATCCGCGATCTTTATCATCTTTGTCGTCGCTTACATCTACTACATCGGCAAAAGTCTCAGCGGGCCCACTCCGGCAGAGGTACTTGAGATACCGATCTTTGGGACGATCTGTCTACTCTCCAGCAGCATTACGATTCACTTCGCGGAAGCCGCGCTCAGGAAAAACGAACTCCGTCGCTTCACGCTTTTCCTGGCGGGGACCGTTCTGCTCGGAGCGATATTTCTCATCACGACGGCGCAGGAGTGGTATCACCTCATTTATGACAAGGGCTTGACGATACGGACAAATCTCTTCGGAACAACCTATTACTCACTAGTGGGTCTCCACGCTAGTCACGTAATAGTCGGTCTTATCATGCTTACGACCACGCTTATGTTTTCACTGGCTGGGCGGGTAAACGAGGAACACTCAAAAAAAATCGAGACCCTCGGTCTCTACTGGCATTTCGTTGATGCGGTTTGGGTAGTCGTATTTACGACGGTTTATATTCTTGGCCGATAATTGTCGGGCGAGCGAGGAACCCTATGCGGGAAGGTGATTCGATGCAGCAAGCTTCGCAATCTCACGGACATTCGCACGGGCTGAACGCGATAAACCTTCCTGCGCCGACTGTGTGGCCAATTGTGCTCGCGCTAGGTCTTGCTCTCATGATTACCGGAATGGTAACGCACTGGGTCATCAGCCTATTGGGAGTAGTGCTCGCACTTAGGTCGATCGTCGGCTGGTTCTTGGAGATATTTCCGCACGAAAAACACGTCTCAGTCCCAATCGAGCCAAGCAACATCGTGATATCGAGCACGCGTACCATCCACGAACAACTGACTGTTGGTCGCAAGTTGCTTCCAGTCGAAACATTCAGTGTCAGTTCGGGCATTAGGGGAGGCATCGTCGGGGGCATTGCGATGATCGTTCCTGCAACACTCTATGGTCTGATTCGCTATCACAGCATCTGGTACCCAGCGAATCTCCTTGCCGCAGGAGGCTTTGTCAGTTGGGCGGGACAGAGCGATCAGTTCTTTGCCCAATTTCATTTGCAGGGACTGCTTGCAGCAATTGGAATCCACACGTTGGCTTCAGTACTCATCGGCCTGCTCTATGGGGCTATGCTGCCTATGTTTCCCTGGAAGCCGATTCTTACGGCAGGTTTCATCGCTCCGTTTATATGGACAGGTCTTCTCTATTCGGCGTTGAACATCATCAGCCCCGTCCTCGCAGCCCGTATCGATTGGCCATGGTTTATCGCTTCACAAATCGCTTTCGGCCTCGTCTGTGGCTATGTAGTCAACCGGCACGTTAAGGTGCGCACGCCACAATTTCGAGCTTTGCCGTTCGCAGTTCGTGCCGGTCTCGAGATGGATCATCCCATGAAGAAAGACGATTCACAATGAAGCTGGATCGACGAATCCTGGTGCCCGGTGCCGTCACTCTGTCAGTCGTCTGCATGACTTTGTGGGGTTGTACCCACGGCAGGCCTGGGCCCGAACCTGAGGTTGTGCGTCCGGAAAAAGTCCTCGCTTTCTCAACTCTTTATAAGCAGAACTGTTCCGCTTGCCACGGAGAAAATGGAAAGAACGGCGCCGCAATCTCACTCGCCAATCCTGTGTATCTCGCATTGGCCGGGGAAGATCATTTGACCGACGTGATTGCGAATGGAGTACATGGCGGACTGATGCCCGCCTTTGCGAGAGGCTCAGGTGGAACATTAACTGACCAGCAGGTTTCTGCGCTCGTGCAGGGCCTCATTCAGCAATGGGGTGCACCGAAGCTTCCCGCAGATCAAACGCCTCCGCCCTACGCAGGCACTCAGCCAGGTGATGCTGCTCGCGGCCAGCAAGCCTTTGGAGCCTTCTGCGGACGATGCCATGGAACAGCAGGGGAAGGGAACCCAGACTATCGAAAAGGTAACTTCAGTAAACTTGGCTCTATCGTCGATCCTTCTTATCTTGCACTTATCAGCAACCAGAATCTTCGTAGTGTCACCATCGCCGGTCGGCCCGATGAAGGGATGCCTGACTGGCGGTCTGATGGCACGCAGCCTATGACGGACCAGCAGATCACAGACATCGTCGCATGGATGGCATCGAAACGTACCGCCGATCCGGGCCAACCTTATCCGTCTCCCTAAGTTTTAGGTGAGATGGGGCCGTCGTCCTGAATAGAAGTGACTCACGGGAGAAGAACAATGACACAGGGTGAGCAGATTTCACCAAGCGATCAAAGCACACCAACAGCCTCTGCCGCGAATTCAACCGGCGCTGGTCATTCTCGACGTGTTTTTCTCTTCAAGGTCTCCTTGTTGATAAACGCTGTTGTCGGTGTAGTTGTGGGAGTGCCCATAATCGGCTATCTTCTCGGCCCCGCTCTGAAAAAGAGAGGAGCCGACGAAGCATGGATTAGCCTCGGTCCTCTCGATCATTTTCCCGTAGGTGAAACCCGCCTCGTCGACTTCCGCAATCCCATCACTACCACTTGGGATGGTGAGACTGGCAATGTGCCATGCTGGGTCCGTCGAAGCGCTACGGAGACATTTCAGGTATTCGCAGTCAACTGCGCGCACCTTGGATGCCCAGTTCGCTGGTTTGCTCAATCCAAGCTATTCATGTGTCCATGTCACGGCGGCGCGTACTACGCAGATGGATCACGCGCCTCCGGTCCTCCAGAGCGCGGGCTCTTCGAATATGACCACAAGATCGAGGGCGGCAACCTGATGATCAGCGCTGGCAAGATGCCGACGCTGGCTCAGCAGGCAAAAGCTACGCCTCCCCTGATTCAAATGGAACTAGGCGGTTCCGCCAAAAAGCTCGCAGCCATTGAGAAACCCAAACCGAGGTGCGGCTCATGCCCGACCTAAAACAACGCTGCATCGATCTTTACAACTGGTTTGAGCAGCGCCTGGGATTGGGTGCGCCAGTAATCGAATCGATGGAACACCACGTTCCTTCGAATACGTCCAGTTGGTGGTATGTCTTCGGCAGTGCTGCAACGGTTCTTCTCCTCCTTCAGGTAATGACAGGCATTTTGCTGGCTCTCGTCTATGCTCCTACGGCCGATAACGCATGGAGCAGTCTGCAGTTCCTCGATCAAAACGTCAAGCTCGGATGGTTCCTGCGCGCCATGCATGGCTGGGGCTCCGATTTCATGGTCGCGGTCGTGCTGATCCATCTGGCCCAGGTCTTCCTCTTCGGTGCTTATAAGTTTCCTCGCGAACTCACTTGGATGATAGGTGTCTTCCTTCTTCTCCTCACACTCGGCATGGCCTTTACCGGTCAGGTTCTTCGTTTTGATCAGGATGCTTACTGGGGCCTCGGCATCGGAGCGTCCATCATGAGCCGAGTTCCCATCATCGGTGGTTCGCTCGTCGATCTGATGCTCGGTGGCCCTATCATCGCCGGGGGAACACTGTCTCGCTTCTTTGCGCTGCATGTCTTTGTGATTCCAGGCATTCTTCTTGGTCTCGTCGGCCTGCACATCTGGATGGTCTTACGGCTTGGCATCAACGATTGGCCAATGCCTGGTCGCCTCGTTAATAGGAAGACTTATGTCCGCGAATACCATCAGCTCACCGAAAAAACCGGCATTCCCTTCGTCCCCGATGCAGCCTGGAAGGACGCGGTCTTTGCCGCAGCTATTGTTCTTTCGGTGATTGCCTGTGCCCTCTGGTTTGGCCCCTTCGGCCCCACCGGGCAACCAGACCCCACGATAATCGAGACCGTACCAAAGCCCGACTTCGCCTTCCTTTGGATATACGCGGTTCTAGCGTATTTGCCGCCAAGTCTCGAAACTCCGGCAATGTTCATCGCTCCGGTTGTCGTTATCGTCGCGATGCTCCTGCTGCCATTGTGTTCGGGAGAGGGAGAAAAGCATTGGTCGCGCCGCCCCGTGGCTGTCCTCACGCTTGCCGTCACCGCCGTGACCCTAGGAGTATTCACGCACCTCGGAACTTTCACTCCATGGAGCCCGATTATGAACGCGTGGAGCGGCGACCCCGTTCCTGAGGCATACCTGCATGATCGCACGCCACTGGAACGCACAGGTGCAATCGTGCTGCAAAACAAGCAGTGCCGCAATTGCCACTCCATTGGCGGGACAGGCGGACTGCGCGGACCCGCCCTCGACGGCATCGCATCTCGCATGACCGAAGATCAGATCATTCGGCAGGTGCTGCAAGGTGGCGGAAACATGCCGGCGTACGGCAATGCGCTCAATCCCTCAGAGACCACCGCACTGGTTCATTTTCTAACCACGCTGCGCAGGGGTAAGCTTCCCCCGGCGATCAACGCATCACAGCATCTCGTATCAAGCAACCAGACGTCCGCACCACAGGGTGGTCGTTAACGACGCGTGTACTCTACTCCTATGCCTCCTGAGTATCGGGCCATCTTTGAGGAGTGGTCGTTACCCATCTTCCTCACTGTGGCTGTGGTTCTCTGTACCGTCGTCTATACGTGTGGCTGGTTCGCTATTAGCAGGACAAGGCCCGCACTCTTTCCTGCATGGCGACTGATCGCATTTCTCAGCGGCCTTGCCATCTTATGGCTTTCCATTGGCTCGCCCCTGGATGGCTTCGCAGACGCAGCCCTGAGCGCTCATATGATCGAACACCTGCTCCTCATGTCATTTGTTCCACCACTGCTGCTCCTCGGCTTTCCACTAGTACCGCTTCTGCGTGGACTGCCCCGCAAGCTGGCCATTGCCCTACTGGGGCCGCTGTTGCGTCTTGGATGGCTACGGAGGCTTTCCCATTTTCTTACCCTGCCGGTGGTTGCATGGCTTGCTATGAATCTTGCTTTCCTTGGTTGGCACGTGCCCACAGCTTACAACTTTGCCCTTGAGCACGAGCACTGGCACGAGTTTGAACACATCTGCTTTCTTGGGTCATCCATACTGTTTTGGTATCCAGTCATTCGACCCTGGCCAACTACCTCACTCCATCCCGGCTGGTACATGCTGATCTATCTGATTGCTGCAGACATAGTGAACACAATGCTCTCAGCCTTCCTGGCGTTCTGCGATCGGCCAGTGTACAAGTACTATCTGACACAACCGAATCCCTTCCATCTCTCGCCGCTATCCGATCAAAGATTGGGAGCGGTAGTCATGTGGGTCATCGGTTCTCTATTCTTCCTGGTGCCTGCCGCATTCATCACAATAAGACTTCTGCAAAATCAGACGAGATTTTCGCAGGTAGCGCTCGCTCGTGAGGATGGGAATCGCTTGGGCATCGGAAGAAGCTGAAGTCTGGCATTTGCGCCGAGTCTTAGGCTGCGCTGCCATCTATCTTTACTGCAATCCCAGATCAGCAAGTTGCTTTGGATTCGCTTCATCGACTGCCACTAGGTTATGACAGGTGGAGCAGTCGTTAGTAATGCTCTTGCCGTCTTTCGTATTGTGGCTCCCGTCATGGCAGCGGAAGCACCCGGGATAGTCGTTGTGGCCGAGGTTGTTCGGATGCGTTCCCCACTTAACCTTCATCGCGGGCGATATATTCTCGTCATAGATCTCTGTGAGCGCCTTCGTGGCTTGGTCGACGTCACCGCGTTTCTGACTCCAGATATCCGCATGTTGAGTCCGATAGAAATCTGCAAGGCCGTTCTCGATCTTCGTCTTCGCATCTTCCTTTGAGGCATACTCGCCCTTGATAAGAGCAAGACCTTCCTTGTGAATAAAAGGCAACGAAGGGCTGATCCTACCCTGGGCCATCGCTTGATTGACTGCCTTCTCCGGCGCTTCAAACGAGTGCGCCGGCCTGTTGTGACAATCGATGCAATCCATCACCCGCTTCTCACCACCTACGGGAGCCTTTACGTCCGAGCCGATGTACTCAGTAGTGGACCCATCGTCATTCACCTTGGCGACCCAGGGAATGGTCTGCTTCGAGGTATCGGTGGCGATGTACTCAATGTGACTAAGATGCGCACCGTGGATACCGCTGATGCTACCCGCGAGGTTCCTGCCGCCTACATGGACCAGGACGAGTGAATGGGTCACCGGATTACTTTCATCGTCGCCAAAAGAGCTCTTCACAACAAGCTTGTCCCCAACATTTAAGTCCGCGTTATGGCATCTCAGGCAGGTCGTGCGTGCCGGAGGCACCTTATTTTCCGGCAGGATGGGCCTCGAATAGGTATTGAACACGAGTTCGAACAGTTGCCGGGAGCCGTTGAGCTTCGCGGAGATGAATCCCGGCACCCCTTCCGCTATGTGGCATTCCGTACATGCGACCTTGGAGTGGGGCGATACGTGGTAAGCGACCCACTCTGGATTCATGACGTGACAGCCCTGGCCACAAAAGGTCGGCTTGTCCATGTGAGCAACTCCGCGATAGCTCGCGGTGCCCAGAATGACAAAGTTAATGAACGTGGCGAATACAACAAAGATCAGAGCTCGACGAATAACTGGGCTACCCAACTCAACCTTGGGATAGGTAGTGGGCAGCTCACCAGCGGACTTGAGTTGTCGCTTCCGCAATGAGATGCCAATGGGGATGAGTAGCAATCCTATGACGAAGAGGATCGGCAAGCACACGTCAACAATGATCCCAACGTAGGGATTCGCCGATCCTCCGTGGCCGAAGGCACCTACAACCCAGAATCCAATCAGGATCAGAGCAGAAGCAGTTGTAAGCGCGACTCCGATCAGGCTGATTGAATTACTTCCAAGAAAAAAGATTGGCCGGACTTTATTCCCTCCAGACTCCTCAGATTGGCTCATCGCTCAGCTCTCTTTTCATCTATTTTTTTGCAGTGTGCGAATGTATGCCACAACATCCGTGATCTGGGCGTCTGTGAGTTTCCCTGCGTAAGCGGGCATCTTGCCCTTACCTTTCTTGGTGATTGCGACAAGGTCGTCGTCAGACATCTTCACCACATCGGGTGAGCTAAAGGGATGAACTTTTGAGGATTTTCCTGCCGGCGTGTCGCCGCTTCCATCCGCTGCATGGCACATCTGGCACTTGGATTTGTACGTATCCGCACCGGCCTGAGCGAAGCTCATCGTGCTGGTGGCGAACAGGCTGACGACGCAAAGACGAATGAACGGTTTCAGCATGATCTTCTAAGTCCTCCTGTTGAGCGATCTACAATCATAAGAGCAGCCTTTCAAACTAAAAGGCATAACGCACTGCGAGCGTGACGATATTCCCGTGGAAGTTCCGCGGCACCGTAGAACCGAAGGGCAGTCCTTCACCGTAGCCGTAGAAGTTATAGTCTGCTTTCCATGTCCACTGTGGTGCGATATCAAGATACACACCTGCGTATGGCGATTGATAGTACGACTGCAACGAACCGGGCACTTGGCGAACGTTTAAAGCGTCCGCGCTGCCATTCACGGAACTGATGCGATAACCGGCATTCGTGTGAAGGCGCGTCATCGGCGTGAAAGTAAACCCGAAGGACCCATACTGCGTAGGCTGATCGTAAAACCCATTACTTGAGTAAGGTGTCCCGGCGCTAACGCAGACCGACGGCGCAGTCCCTGCCGTAGGCGGAGGCGGTGTCGAGGCGTAGCACAAGAGCGTAGTGGAGTAGACGTCGCTATAGCCGTAATTCACGTCTAACGACCATTTCTCGCTACGAGTTATCGAGGTTCCGAACGAATAGCTGCGATTGTGGTCGAGATGATTAACGGTCTGCACATTATTGCGGCTTTCGAAGATATTGACCGCTCCAGAAACCACGAGCCACGGGTGAGGCCTGTAATTGGCGCGAACAATGTAGTGCTGCAGTTGACGAGGGCTGATACGCGTAAACGCGTTGTCCGCATACATTCCATCGAAGTTGGCATTGATCTGCAGCTGCGGAGTAGGTCGAAGCACTGCACCAAAGAGTCCCCACTGCTCGTGGATCGGAATTACGTCTCCCACTTGCGTAATCGTGCGGCTGCGATAGCGGTAGCCAACCGAGAGGCGCGCACGAGCCGTCACATCCCAGGCGACGGAAGCAGTGTTGGCCTGAGTCTTCTGGTTCAGAAAGTCGTAGTCGCTCGTTGTTGAACTAGTGGGATTGGCGGGCGGGACCAACATTGAACTTCCGGTATAGTCCGTCTCCGTGAACATATTCGTTCCGGGCTGCCGGAAATACCAATAGTCATAGACATCCGAGAACGAGATCTTTCGAGTAATTCGCCACGTGAAACCAGCGTCACCATTAACGTTGATACGCTGAACCTGCGCAGAACCTGTAACGATGGATTGGCGCACTGTGCCGCGCGAATTAAAACCGTTGAAGAATTCGTCATAGTTATATATGTGGCTCGACGTACCGTTGTACAGCAAGCGGCCATTCATCGTGACGTTATGAATCGCTGAGCTCTGGAAGCGGAACTGTTCTGTAGGAAAGAGAGTTCGGGTGGGTTCATAACGGCTATACGCCAGATAAGCACTGCATGTGGGGTTTACCGTTCCGTTGCTGTTGAAGGGCGCCGCGCACGGAGTCTTCCACACTGACGATAGGTTGACCCCCAGGCTCACCGGCGTTCCGTTCTGCAGCACATAGTTCAATCCCGCAATCTGCCAGTTCGAGTCGCCCTTGTAGTGCGTAATGAATTGGTCGTAGCTAAACGTGGTTCTTGGGTCCGGCTTCCAATCGACGCCGGCCGTCCAATTATCGGTGGAGTTACGCCAGTTCTGGAGCAGCAGAGCGTCTGTTCCAATGTGAATGGAACTGTACGACGGCCCCTGATTGATATTGTGGTTGTAGCCAAAGCGCGCGCTGAACTTCGACAACGGTGCCAATGTCAGGTTCAGATCCGTAATGCGACGCACAGTATTGAAAAGATGTGGCGAATTGAGCAACGGAACGTAAGGGACTGATTCCGGTGGAATCAGCGGATTCGCGAGCAGATTGTAGTCAAAGTATTGACGATCTCGGCGAAAACTCCCCCGGAAGTCGTAGATGCGCCCTTTCGAAACGTTGAGATACGTCACGTTAATCGGATCTCCGCCATAGCCAAAGCTGCTCGTTGACAAGTTATCGAAAAATGTCGCATGCGCAGCGTCCTGGGCACGCATCGCGAGTGACTGATTCAGGATGCGTGGCCCCGATTGAATGTTGACCAACGTGTCGTACATTGAAGTGTTGCCGGACTGATTTACGATGTGACCTCCAAGGTCGATAGATTGATGAGTAATGTAGCCACCGATAATTTTTTCCTCGGACGACGGTGGAGGTGCCGGGGCCTCCTGCGCTGCTGGTGGGGTATCCTGCGCTCGACAGGCGACTGAGGCCACGACCACGAGGACAGTCGCCACGCTTCTCATGACGTTCCGAGGGCCACAAACTCGGAACCCTAACAGGCGCGATAGGTATGAGAAAGCGCTTGTCATATTTGGCCACCTTCAATGGAAGAACACAACGCTGCTGTTTGAACCATGGATCTGGGTATGGCAAACGGTGCAAGCTTGATACTGATTCGCCATGTTGTGAAATGAGGGAGTGCCCGGGGCATTGAAGTTAATTGACGCCGAATGGCACTGCAGGCAAAGTTGGTTCACATTGTTGCGAGTAAGGAGGCGCGGATTTGGCGAACCGTGCGGGAAGTGGCAAAATGTGCATCCCTCCGTTTTGATCGGCGGGTGCTCATACACAAACGGACCGGCCTTCTCAGTGTGGCATTTCACGCATACCGCATCTCCGGCGATGCTGCTGCGCAGTTCCTTTTGCTTAAACGTCCCGTGCGGATTGTGACAGTCACTGCAACTCACCAACCCCTCATCAACCTTGTGGTGAAAGGGTTGCGCGAAAGCTGGCTTAATGTCGGTATGGCACGTGTAGCAGAGCTTCGGCTGTGAAACTTTCAGCATGCCTGATTCGCTATGGAACGAATGCACGCTGTGACAGCTGATGCAACTTACATTGGCCTCGCCATGGGCCGAGCGGTCAAAATTAGGATGTGCTCCGCTATGGCACTCGAGACATTTGTCATCGACGACCTTCGGTGTGGCCTTGATGAATTGGAATATCTTTGTTGCGTCACCGCCGGATTCCACATGCTCTTTCCCGGGCCCATGGCAGCTCTCGCAAGTAACTCCCTTGCCTCCATGCATCAGTGCAAGGCGGGAGTGAGGATTATCCGGAAACTTCTTCAAGACCTCCGCATGGCAGGTCTCGCAGACCTCGGAGCCGACATAGTTGTCAGGATTAACAGTATTGGCCTTCTGCGCCGTCGCGGCTTGTTGCTTGCCGTCAGTTGCACCCCTCACCTGGGTAGATGTCCAGGCCCCGCATACCACCACGAGGAGCATCGCACTCAAGAGCAAGCTTCGCATGCGTCTCTCCACAACACAGGGACCTAAGCCGTCTGCTGTTTGAGATCCTTACGATTGAGCCCTCAACCACGTTCGCTTCTGCACGCCCCGACGCTTACCCGCGCAGATTCCGCCTATCACGCAAATGACGCTTTACTCCTCTCCGTGCTGCGCTCAGGGGCTACACGAATCCGTCACAAAGTGATGTTCACAATTATCTCGGGCCCACTACTTCTTGACAGGCGGAGGGTAATTCTTCAGAAGTTTAGCCACTGCTTTGTTGAGATTCTTCTGCTGTTTGTCAGG